>Ga0302325_10000542_pt1 | contig 103846 bp, 98 predicted proteins | sample Palsa_T0_2_FD_201948 | JGI IMG/M metagenome (GOLD analysis project Ga0302325, IMG submission 201948) | Peat permafrost microbial communities from Stordalen Mire near Abisko, Sweden - Palsa_T0_2 | ecosystem: Environmental > Terrestrial > Soil > Palsa > Peat permafrost | place: Sweden: Abisko...
TCCTTGAGCGAAGATTTCATGCGGCGAAGTGTCTGGTACGGCGCGAATTTCGCATGTTAGCAGGTGACTCGTCACGGCGATTCCGGTAGCACTGCACCTTACGTATGTCGATTCGCGTTGCACTGCATCATAAATCCGTCTATCGGTACGACCGGCTGGTCGAATTATCGCCGCAGGTGATTCGGCTGCGTCCGGCCCCGCATTGCCGCACTCCGGTTACCTCCTACTCGCTGAAGATTGATCCGCCCGGCCATTTCGTAAACTGGCTGCAGGATCCGGAGAACAACTATCTCGCGCGCATCGTCTTTCCCGATAAGGTCGATCACTTCTCGATCGAGGTCGATCTGGTTACGGAAATGACCGTGATCAATCCGTTCGACTTCTTCCTCGAACCTTACGCGGAGCAGTTTCCCTTCAAGTACGACGAATGGCTCGGCAAGGACCTGACGCCGTATCTGGAGCCGTTGCCGGTGGGGGCTCAACTGAAAGCCCTGATGGCAGGCGTCAGCCGCAAGCAGCAGCGCACGGTCGATTTTCTGGTCGGCCTGAATCAGGACCTGGCGCAGAGGATTCGTTATCTCATCCGCATGGAGCCCGGGGTTCAGACCCCGGAAGAGACGCTGGCCCTCAACTGCGGATCGTGCCGCGACAGCGCGTGGTTGCTGGTGCAAATGCTGCGCAACCTGGGCCTCGCCGCGCGCTTTGTCTCGGGCTATCTGATTCAGCTTAAGCCTGACCAGAAACCGCTCGAGGGTCCTGAAGGTCCCACGCAGGACTTCACCGATCTCCACGCCTGGGCGGAGGTCTATCTGCCGGGCGCGGGCTGGATCGGTCTGGATGCTACCTCGGGCCTGTTTGCGAGCGAGGGTCATATACCGCTGGCTGCGACGCCCGAGCCGGGTTCGGCGGCCGCTGTGACGGGTCTGGTAAGTCCTAGCGAAGTCGAGTTTGCCCACGAGATGTCCGTCACCCGGATCCATGAAGATCCGCGCGTGACGCTGCCTTATACCGACGAACAATGGCAGCGAATTGAGGCGCTCGGCTACGAAGTTGACGCGGAAATTGAGGCCGGCGATATCAAGCTCACGATGGGCGGCGAGCCGACCTTCGTCTCAATCGATAATATGGAAGGCGCCGAGTGGAATTATGACGCCCTCAGCGCGGAAAAACGGACGCTCGCCGAGCGATTGATCGATCGGCTGCGCGAACGCTTCGCCAACGGTGCGTTGCTGCATTATGGGCAAGGCAAATGGTATCCCGGCGAGCCGCTGCCGCGCTGGGCGCTGAGCTGTTATTGGCGCAAGGATGGCGTGCCGCTGTGGCAGGATCGAGCGCTGCTCGCGCAGCCGGATCAGGAAAATAACTTCGGCCCGGGCGAAGCCCAGCGCTTTGGTGAGACCCTCGCGCGGAGATTGGGCCTTGACCCGGAGTATGTCAAACCCGCGTTCGAGGATCCGGTTCATTATCTCGAACGGGAACGCAATCTGCCGATCAACGTCGATGTGGCCGACAATCGTCTCGAAAATGCCGGTGAACGCGAGCGCGTGCGGCGCGTATTCGAGCGAGGTCTGAAGACTCCCGTCGGCTACGTCCTGCCGATTCAACGCGGCGACGGCGCGCGCGAACCCGAATGGCAGTCGGGACTCTGGCTGCTGCGCGGGCAACATCTTTACGCGATTCCCGGCGACTCCGCGCTGGGGCTACGACTGCCTCTGCCGAGCCTGCCGTGGGTAGCGCCGGATGAAGCCCCGCAGATGATTCCGCTCGATCCGATGGCGGAACGCGGCCCGCTGCCGGAACCTACGCAGGTGTCGCCGCTCGATCCGTCCTTGCAGCTCAAGCGCGATCGCAGCCGCGATCGGATGCCCGGCGTCGGCGAGTCGGCCCCGTGGGTAGTGCGGACCGCTTTATGCGTCGAGCCGCGCGACGGCCGCCTGCACGTTTTCATGCCGCCGCTGAAGCTGGCCGATGACTACATCGAATTGCTGGCGGCGATCGAGAACACCGCCGCCTTCCTGAAGATGCCCGTCGTGATCGAGGGCTACACGCCGCCCTTCGACTATCGCATCCGGCATTTCAGCGTCACGCCTGACCCCGGCGTCATCGAAGTCAACATTCATCCGGCGCATGACTGGGCCGAGCTGGTTAGTAATACGACCGCCATCTACGAGGAAGCGCGGCTGTGCCGGCTTGGCACCGAGAAGTTCATGGTGGACGGCCGCCACACCGGCACCGGCGGCGGTAATCATTTTGCGCTCGGAGCGGCGACGCCTGCCGATAGTCCATTCCTGCGCCGCCCGGATTTGCTGCGCAGTATGATTTCCTACTGGCTGAATCATCCGTCGCTGTCGTACATGTTTTCGGGCATGTTTATCGGACCGACCAGCCAGGCGCCGCGTATCGATGAGACCCGCAAGGACAGTCTCTACGAGCTCGAAATCGCGTTTAGCGAGGTTCCCGATCCCCGCCAGGGCAGCGCTCCGCCGTGGCTGGTCGATCGCATCTTCCGGCATCTGCTGGTCGATGTGAGCGGCAACACCCATCGCGCCGAATTCTGTATCGACAAGCTCTATTCGCCGGACAGTCCGACTGGCCGCCTCGGTCTGCTGGAGATGCGCGGATTCGACATGCCGCCGCATGCGCGTATGAGCCTGACGCAGCAATTGCTGGTGCGGGCGCTGGTCGCGTGGTTCTGGAAGCAACCCTATACGCGGCCGCCCGTCGATTGGGATACGCAACTTCACGATCGCTTCATGCTGCCGCATTTTATCGCGCGCGATTTTTCCGACGTGCTGGAGGAATTGAAGCGCGCCGGCTTTCCGTTCGAGATGGAATGGTTCGCGCCGCATTTCGAATTCCGCTATCCGATTTTCGGCCGCGTGAATTACCTGGGCATCGATCTCGAAATCCGTCAGGCGACCGAGCCGTGGTACGTGCTCGGCGAAGAGCCCGGCGCCAGCGGGACCGCGCGCTACGTCGATTCCTCGGTGGAGCGGGTGCAGGCCAAGGTCGTCGGCATGACCAGCGATCGTTACCTCGTAGCCTGCAACGGCCGCCGTATTCCGCTCCATCCTACTGGCACGCATGGCGAATGGGTGGCAGGCGTGCGCTATCGGGCGTGGCAGCCGCCGCAATGCCTCCATCCGACGATCCCGGTGCAGGCCCCGCTGATTTTCGATCTGATCGACACCTGGAACGGGCGTTCGATGGGCGGATGCGCCTATTACGTCTCTCATCCGGGCGGCCTCAGCTACGCAACCTTCCCGGTAAATGCGTACGAAGCGGAAGCCCGCCGCAATTCGCGCTTTTCGAAATTGGCGCACACCCCAGGACCGTTAGTGATACCGCCAGCCGAGCTGAATCCGAAGTTTCCCTTGACGCTCGATCTGCGCCGCCCGCCCGGGCCGTCCCGCCTGACATAGCCGTGATCTGCTAGATTTTTCGTGCCTCATTGTTGCGCGATGTGTCAAAATGCGTGTCCGAAATGTTACGTGGTGAGTTCCGCACGATTGGTCGCGTTGTCACGGTAGCATTGGGAGAGGGATGAACCTGGAATCACCCGAACGAGTTGAGGGCGCCGGCAAGGCTTGGCCATACCAGGCCAACTCCGCTTTTTACGACGAACTCGTTGCGGCCGAGGGGAAGATTCGACCGCATTGGAATGCGTTGTTCGACTCGCTCTCTGCCATCGGCACCGCCGGCCTGCTCGGGCGTTGGCAGGAGGGCCGGCGCCTGCTCCATGACAACGGCGTCACCTACAACGTCTATGGAGATCCGGCCGCCACCGATCGGCCGTGGCCGCTCGATCCGGTGCCGCTGGTAATCGACGGCCGCGAATGGGCGGGCATCGAAACCGCCTTGCGCCAGCGCGCGACGCTGCTCAACTCGATCCTTGCCGACCTTTATGGACCGCGAAAACTGCTGCGCAGCAATCTGCTTCCGCCCGAACTGGTGTTTCGTCACGACGGCTTCCTGCGGCCCTGTTCCGGCGTGCAGGTGCCGCGCGGGATCTACCTGCACACCTACGCAGCCGACATTGCGCGCGCGCCGGACGGCAAATGGTGGGTGCTCGCGGATCGCACGCAGGCGCCGTCGGGGGCAGGCTACGCACTCGAAAACCGGCTCGTCTCGACGCGCGTGCTAGGCGACGTCTTTCGCGCGGCGCAGGTGCGGCGGCTGGCGCGCTTCTTCGAAGTCTATCGGGAGACCCTGCTCAGCCTGGTGCCGCAGAATCGCGAGAACCCGCGCATCGTTCTGCTGACCCCCGGACCATATAACGAGACTTACTTCGAGCACGCATTCCTGGCGCGCTATCTTGGCTTCACCCTGGTCGAAGGTGCGGATCTTACGGTTCGCGAGAATACCGTTTTTCTGAAAACGCTCGGCGGCCTGCTGCCGGTGGATTTGATCATCCGCCGCCAGGACGACAGCTTTTGCGACCCGGTCGAGTTGCGCGAGGATTCGATACTGGGCGTCGCGGGTCTGCTGCAGGCGGCGCGGACGGGCAACGTCGCGGTTACCAACGCGCTCGGTTCCGGGCTGATCGAATCGGCCGCCCCGGCGGCGTTCCTGCCGCATCTGTGCCGGCACATTCTGGGCGAAGAACTCAAAATGCCGACCGTCGCGACGTGGTGGTGCGGCCAGCCCGCACCGTTAGCGCACGTGGTCGAAAATCTCTCCAAGCTGGTCATCAAGCCGGCCTTCCCTGACCATCGCCATGAGCCCATCTTCGGCGCACGCTTGAGCGCCCATCAACGCGAAAAGCTCGTCGCCGAGATGCGCGCGTTCCCCGCCGACTACGTCGCGCAGGAGCAGGTCGCGCTCGCGACCGTCCCGGTATGGGACGAGAGTCAATTGTCGCCGCGCCATTTCGTGCTGCGGGTTTACCTCGTCGCGGACGGCGATTCTTATGCAGTGATGCCAGGTGGCCTCACGCGCGTTACGACTTCGCTCGATAGCCTGGTGGTCTCGATGCAGCACGGCGGCGGCAGCAAGGACACCTGGGTACTGGGCGATCAACCGGCGGCGGAATTCAGCCTGCTGCGCGCGGAGGCGACGCCGATCGAGGTGAACCGCGCCACCATCGATCTGCCCAGCCGCATCGCCGACAACCTCTTCTGGTTGGGCCGCTACGTCGAACGGGTTGAGATGGTGGTGCGGGTCGCGCGCGCGATTCTTTCGCGCATTTCGCAGGAGTCGGACCCGTTGCGGGCCGCGGGCATCGAGGCCGGCTATCGCGTGCTCGCGGCGCTGGGGCATCTCGGCGTGGATCCGAAGTCCACGGCATCGCCGGAACGTCAGTTGCTCGCGATGATCTACGCTTCGGAGTCGCGCGGCGGCCTCGGCTGGAGCCTGCATCAGGTACGCCGGGTCGCATGGCTGCTGCGCGATCGCATCTCCGCGGATGCGTGGCAGATTCTCAACCACTTCGATCAGGAGATTTCCACGCCGCCGCCGGACGAACCATTGCGCATCAGCGCCGCGACCAGCCTGCTCGATCATTTCATCATCACGCTCTCGGCCTTCAGCGGCCTGGTGATGGAAAGCATGACGCGCGGCCACGGCTGGCGCTTTCTGGATATCGGGCGGAGGCTGGAGCGCGCGATCCAGATGGTTGACCTCATTCGCTGCGGGCTGGGTTATCAGCCGGCCACCGATAGCGGTCAACTGGAGGTGCTGCTCGAAATCGCCGACAGCTCGCTGACCTATCGATCGCGCTACTTGACCTCGATGCAGGAGAATCTAGTGATCGATCTGCTGCTGCTCGACGAGGCGAATCCACGATCTGCGGCCTTCCAGCTGGCGCGCCTGCGCGAGGATATCGATCAGTTGCCGGAGAGCGTTTCGCTCACGCATCGGCCGCCCGAATGGCGGCTGGCCGTCCGCCTGCTGACCGCCGTGCAGGTCGCGGAAGCGGCGGAACTGGTGCGCCCTGATGAAAAGGGGCACTGGGTCAACCTTGAAAACCTGGTGACGCGGCTGGCGGTCGAGTTGCCGCTGCTGTCCGAGACGCTGACGCGCGGCTACTTCCATCATGCGGTCGCGGCGCCGCAACTGTATGCTTCCTGAGGCGGCGCGATCCTACACTCGTTAACCAGGTATCTATTGTGGCCCTGCGCGTAATTCACACCACCACCTACCGCTACAGCAACCCCGTTTCGGTGTCGCATACCGAGGTCCACCTGGCGCCGCGCGCGGATCGCAATCAGACCCCGATCGAACATCATCTGGCGATCGATCCGGCGCCGGATTCATTAGCCACCCGCGACGACTATTTTGGCAATCCTGTAACTCATTTCTCGATCCAGGAACCGCACCGGACTCTCGTTATCACTTCCACCAGTGTGGTCGATCGGCATGCCATCGAAGCGTTGCATCCGGCGCTGACTCCGTCGTGGGAACAGGTCGCGCTGGAGGTCAGCAAGCACGAGACCGAGGCCACCTTTGACGCGCTGGAGTTCGTCTATGAATCGCCGCGCGTGATGATTACTCCGGCGTTCGGCGCCTATGCCGCGCCGTCGTTTCCCGCAGGCCGCCCGATGCTCGAAGCGGCGATGGACCTCTGTCATCGCATTTTCACCGATTTCAAATACGACCAGCGCGCGACCACGGTCTCGACTCCAATCGATCAGGTGCTGCAAAAGCGCGGTGGCGTGTGCCAGGATTTCGCGCACGTGATGATCGCCTGCATGCGATCGCGCGGCGTCCCGGCCCGCTACGTCAGCGGTTACGTACATCTGGCGCGCCAGTCAGCCAGCGCACAGGCCTCGCATGCGTGGGTCTCGGCGTTTTGCCCGGGCTTCGGCTGGCTCGATTTCGATCCGACCAACGACGTGATGCCGGCGGCCCGCCACGTCACGATCGCCTGGGGACGCGACTATTCCGATGTGCCTCCGGTGAATGGAGTCGCACTGGGCGGAGGCGAGCAGAACATCAGCGTCGCGGTCCAGGTCGTCGCACAGGACCTTAAGCCGCTCGACGGCGAAGGTGCCAGTGACGCCGCTGCACGCCTCGGAGTTCCTTGAGCATCGCGCCCATGTACGCGTCGCATCGCCTGCGACTATAATTTGTCCCGGCGCATAAGGAGGGGTTTCCATGGCTTATCCATATCGGTCGATCCTGTCGCCCATTCAATTTGACGATCCTTCGCTCGTGGCGCTGGGGATGGCCCGGCAAATCGCCTTGACGCACGGCGCGGAACTGCACCTGCTGCACGTCGTGCCGATGCTGCAGGGGTTCGGCCAACCCGACGTCGAGGAAGGGAAACATACGCCCGAGGAACAGAAGGCGGAGCAGACCCTGAACGAGATCGCGGCGCGCCATCTCGAGGGCGTCAAGACCGTCATCCACACCTGCCTCGCCTCGGATCGCGGACTCGCCCATGCGGTGGTCCGGATTGCCGGGGAAGTTGACGCCGACCTGATCGTCCTCAAAACCCACGGCCGCAAAGGTCTGTCTCATCTGATTCTCGGCAGCGTCGCCGAGGAAGTTCTGCGGACCGCGCCATGCCCGGTGCTGACCCTGACGCCCGCGGCACAGGAAAAGGCGGCCCATTGCCGATTGGAACCGCAAGCGGTCAAGTGAGTAGTGAGTGGTTTCGCTGGCCGAGTGACGCGTCGCGAAGGGCGCCTCAGCAGAGGCCTCAAGGGATGATGGCGAAGTCGTACGCCGGCGGCAGCCGATCGGCAACCCTGCGTATGACGCCGCTGCGCTGATCGACCCGAATCGCCGAACCATCGCTGAGCACGCCGAAGAATTCATTCCCGTCCACCGGATTCCCGCGCAGCCGCATCGGCATGCCGCGCATCGGATGTGCAACGCCATCGTCCCACACCATCGGCGCGAAGTTGCTGCCGCGATCGGCGCTGCGGAATAACAACGCGTCCGCCCCCGCCGCTCCCATCGGCCACATCGAAGGCGGACCGGCAGCCGCCGCGACAAAGATCGCTTTGCCGGCGATCAGCAGCGGAATCATGTAGGAGCGGCTGAGCCCCTTGAGATACTTCCAGGAGCCGCCCGCGTCGGTAGAAAAATAGAAGCCGCGCCCGGTGGTCACGAACAGATTCTTCGGGTCGGACGGGTCGGAGGCCACGCAATGGATATCGGAATAGACGCCGCGATCGAGCGGTTCAAAGCTGCGCCCGCGATCCGGCGATCGATAAACGCCGCCTTCCTCGACACCGACGTACATAAGGTGTGGATTGGAGCGATCGAAGGAGATCGAACGGACGTGCGGGATGTGCGGCGGGGGCGGAAAGCCCCAGCGCTCGCGTCCCGGAATCTTCAGGAAGGCGGCGCATTCGCGAAACAGATGTCCGCTGTCCAGACTGCGCAGTATTCGCGCGTTCGAAGTGCCGATGAAGACCTCGCCCGGGCTCTCGGCGGGGGTCGCGATCGCCCAGATCTCTTCGTCACGCACGTTCCCCGGCGTAATGTCATGCCAGGTGCGGCCGCCGTCGGATGAGCGCGCGAGCGACCCGCGGCCGCGGGCGCTGCCCGCCTGGGAGTTACTGATCGATCCCGCGTAAAGCAGATTTGGATCGGCCGAATCCTGCGCCATGCACCAGACCGAAGGGGGATCCGCCAGCGCCATCAACGGCGGCCCGCTGCGATCCGGATCGAGGATCACGATCCCCTTCGAGGTCCCTATGCAAAGCAGCATCAGAGGCTTTCCGCGAACGCGTTGACACTATTCAAGCCGCGCCCCCGCACTGATTTCATTGGCTGCCGCCAGGTTCGCTGGTGCGACCTTCTTGGGGCTCGAATCGAAGCGCGTCCGGCGCACCACCATCGAGGCGCCATCGAGTGCGATTCTCATCCCTTCCTGATTGATGCTGGTAATTGTTCCCACAGCGTCCGCGCTGCCACCTGACTCAAGGATAGCATCGTAGAGCCGCAACCGCCGGCCGCCGAGAGTCGCGAAGGCACCCGGCTGCGGATCGCATCCCCGCACTAGGTTGTAAATCGCCTGCGCGGGTCGCCGAAAATCGATCGCCGCATGCTCGTCACGGCACGGCGCTTCGTAGGTCGCGAGGCTTTCGTCCTGCTCTATCGATTGCGCGCTGCCGGCCGCGATCTGGTCAACCGCCTCCATCATCGTCTCGATGCCGAGCGGAAAGAGCGCGTTGAAGTACAGCGAGCCGGTGGTATCCGCCGGGCCAATCGGGACGCGCCGCTGAATCAGGATGGGACCCGTGTCGATGCCGCGGTCCGGCCAGAACCAGGTCACGCCGGTTTCAGCGTCGCCTTCGATAATCGCCCAGTTAATCGCGCTGGCGCCCCGATGTCTCGGCAGCAGCGACGGATGGAAGCAGATGCTCTTGAAACGCGGCGCATACAGAATACGCTCCGGCACGATCATCGTCACGAAGGCCATTACGATAAGATCGGCCTCCAGTGCGCGGAACTGCTCGAACTCGGCTTCGCCGCGAAACGAGGCAGGTTGGCTCACCGGCAGGCCCAGCTCCAGCGCCTTGGCCTTGAGCGGATCGGGCCGGCTGCCGGGAATATCAGGCGGTACGAAGACCTGCACGATCTGTTCGCCCCGCGCATGGAGCGCTGCGAGCGCTTGCTCCGCAAAAGCCGCCTGGCCGATCAGAACGATACGCACATCATCCACCTCCCGCTTGCCCGCAAGCTAACAAATCGGACCATCCCGCGCATCCCTTGGCATCACAATCGATTCCCATCGCATCCGCCGGTGTTGCACATTGGCTTGCTTCAAATCCCTTCCGGTCGCGCCATTATTCGATTATCATCCCGCACGGGGTGACACCGATGCGCCGTGATATCGAATTCAACGCCGAAGGAACGACCCTCCGCGGATGGCTCTATCTTCCCGAACGTGCCAGGGGCCGCGTGCCCGCCGTCGTGATGGCGCACGGATTCTCCGCGGTCAAAGAGATGTATCTCGATCGCTTCGCCGAGGTTTTCAGCCAGGCCGGTCTCGCGGCGCTGGTTTACGACAACCGGAATTTTGGGGCGAGCGACGGCGAACCGCGTCAGGAAATTGACCCATGGCAGCAGGTCCGCGATTATCGCCACGCCATCACCTGGGTCGGTAGCCGTTCCGAGATCGACGCCGGCCGCATCGGCGTGTGGGGATCGAGCTACAGCGGCGGCCACGTGCTGACCGTCGGCGCGATCGATCGCCGTGTGAAATGCGTCGTCTCGCAAGTTCCGCTGGCGAGTGGATCGCGCAACCTCAAACGTCTCATTCGCGCCGATATGTTCGCGCAGGTGCGCCAGCAATTCGACGCCGATCGCGAGGCCCGTTTCAATGGCGCCGCGCCCCTCATGATGCCGGTGGTTGCGGAAGATCCGATGGCGCCGGCGGCTCTGCCGACTGCCGATTCGTGGCAATGGTTCACCGAAACCGGACGTACCCGCGCACCTGCGTGGCGCAATGAAGTGACGCTTCGCACCGTCGAAATGCTGGGCGAGTACGAGCCCGGCGACTACATCGCGCGAATCAGTCCGACGCCGCTGCTGATGCTGATTGCCGACAACGATCACCTCGCGATTGCCGAAGAGGCGTTCCTCGCCTACAATCGCGCGCTCGAACCGAAGCGGATCATGGTGCTGAACGGCGGCCACTTCGACGCCTACGTCAACGATTTCGAGCGCGCCAGCACTGCCGCCCGCGACTGGTTCGTCGAACACCTGCTCCGCTGATTGCGAGCGTCACAATTTAGCCCGGCTGCATCGCAGCCGCACTCGTGCGGATATCGCTCGCGTCTTAACCCAATGGGAAGTCTGAAACCTCGCACTAGGCGAGCCTGCGAGCCGAGCTAACGAGTCTGCGAGGTGCGCACAATTAAGAATCTGAGTTGAGCCTGCGAGCCGAGCTACACTAGTAAAGCGCAGCGAAACGAGTAGGTGAGTCTGCGAGCTGCGTTCAGCAAAAGTGGTCTGCGAGGTGCGTTTAAGTTAACGTTTCAGTTCTCTTGAAGCCTAAAGTTTTGCGCTCTTCAACCACGTTCTTTAGATTCCGATTCCTCACAACTCTGCGCATCGCTTTTGCGGCGCTCTTCGCCATCGCTATCATTGCGGCGCGGTCTGCATGGGCGACCGCGAGCTCCCCGCGCGGGCGCATCGTCGTGCTGATGGTATGGGACGGGCTGCGGCCCGACCTGGTCGATGAGGCCAACACGCCCAACCTCTTTGCGCTGGAGCAAGCGGGCGTGGCGTTCGCGCATCATCATTCAATCTATCCGACCTTGACAATGGTCAACGCGGCAGGCCTCGCCACCGGCGCCTCTCCCAGTCGTTCCGGAATCTACGGCGACCAGATGTACCTGGCGCCGCTGATCGACATGACTCGCGCCGCGACGATGCCGCTCGGCTCGCTCCTCGGCGATCCGCTCAATCTCGAGCATTCCCAGTACCTAGCCCAGTTGAACGACCCACGCGTCTTCGACGGTCATCTGCTCGGCCTCGACACTACGGCCAAAGCGGTCGAGCGTGCCGGTGGATTCGTTGCCGTGATCGGCAAGCAAGGCCCAACGCTGCTGTTCGACGATGAATTCGCCAATCCAAAGGGTGCTCCAGCTAACTTCATGTTTGTTGCCGACGATATGGCTACGCCCTCGACCATGGCCTCGGAGTTCGCCCGGATGCCTTCGATGACGCGCAGCGATTATTCCTCGATCATTGCGCGCGACGCCTGGTTCACGAAGATCGCCGCCGATGAAGCGCTGCCCGCGGCGCGGCTGGCGGCCAGTCATGGCCAGCCGGCGCTGGTCGTTTTGTGGCAGCACAATCCCGACATCACGCAGCACATTGCGGGCCTCGGAACGCAGCCCGCGCTGGACGCACTGCATGCCTGTGACGCCAACCTCGCGACGCTGCGCGCGGCGATCAACGCGCTGGGGGTCGCCGATCGCACGGACCTGGTTATCGTCTCAGATCATGGCTTCGCCACTATCAAGGCGACCGTTCCGCTCGCTCGCCTGCTGGTCGCCGCAGGCTTGAAGAAGGCCATCAACAGCAAGGAAGTCGTCGTCGCGTCCGACGCCGGCGGTGACTGGATTTACCTTTCAAAAACGGACTTCCCGACGCCAGCCGATCAACACCAGATGATGCAGCGGATTGTCGATTACGCCGAGGCCCAGGAATGGAGCGGGCCGATCTTCTCGCCCGGTTCGGGGGGCGCCAAATCCGTGGGCGGTGCGCGCGGCCACGGCGGATCAGGCAAAGGCGGATCGAACTTCGCCGGATCGGCTTTTCTCGGTTCGATCGCGGGCACCTTCAACCAGGCTGCCTTCGGACTCGGACCCAATCCACGCGCTGCCGATCTGATCATCTCGTTTCGGGAGTCTCCCGATCTCGACAATCGCGCGCTCACTGGTCCGCAGAATCCGGCCTATTCGATCGGGCCTAACGGGCCTGAGGTGCAGGTCAACAAATCGAGCGCGCTGGTCGATCCGATACCGGGCGTTATGTACGCGGACGCAGACTCATTCACAACCGGCATGGGGATGCATGGGGCGGCGGGCGCGCGCGAACTGCACAACTTCTGCGCCGCAGCCGGTCCCGACTTCCGCAGCGGCATGGCCGATGACGCGCCGACCGGAAATGCCGACGTGGCTCCGACCATGGGCGAAATCCTGGGACTGGCGCCAGTCGCAGGCGTGACCGGCCGCGTCCTTAGCGAAGCCCTCGCATTCCACGCCGCCCGTCCGCGTAAATCAGTCGCTTTGAACGACGCTCATCAAGGCGATGCGCGGCATCGCGAGACGGATGACCCACAACCGCACGGCACGCCGATGACCGTGACGGCGTCGCGCACTCTCAAAAGCTCGCGCGTCACGACTACGCTCAAACTCACGCGCTACGCGGGCCACGACTACCTCGACGGCGCCGATACGGTAACGACGCCCGCCAACTAGCGTCCCGCTCACGTCCTTCAGCGGACGCTCGCAACTAGCGTCCCTCTCGCGACGCACGGCCAGCGCGCAGAAGGCCCGCGCGATGAAAGCGTACGCGGCTAGCTGGAGTCGAGGTCGGTGATGCGGCGGCCGCGCGTCTCCGGCAACATCCAGACCATGATCGCGCCGGCGAACGAGAACAGCGCGCCCAGCGCCAGCGTCGGCCCGAAACCCAGGCGCGGGCTGAGCGTCGTGATGATCAGCGGCGTAAAGAACTGAATCCCGCGAGTGACGTTGAGCAGCAGACCGAGGGCGGTGTTGCGCACGCTCGTCGGCAGCATCTCGGAGATCATCGGACCGGCGCCCGACCAGATTCCGGTGCCGAAGCCCGCGATGATCAAGGCCCCGCGAATCAAGCCCGGCGTCGTTGCCGCCCACTCCCAGAAGAGCGTCGCGGGCAACAGGCCCAGCCCCATCATCGAGGCATAGATCGAGAAGACTGGGCGCCGTCCGAAGCGATCGGCCAACAATCCGAAGGCGGCGTATCCCGCCAACGCTCCCGTCTGCATCCAGATCATCAGGTTGCCGCTGGCCTGCGGCGTCAGCCCGCGTGCGAGGCGCAGATAACTTGGCATCCAGGTGTAGGTGAACCAGTAGGCCGCGGAGTTCACCAGGAGGACAGCGAAGAGCATCCCGATGATGCGGCGATACGGGCGCAGCGCGCGCAGCGAGTCGGCATTGAACCAGCGGCGGCGATCCGCGCGCAGCCAGACGTCGCTCTCGGGCAGCCATCGCCATACGATCGCGGCGACGATAAACGAGGGCGCGGACGAGATCAGGAACACGTTGCGCCATCCGATCAGCGGCTCGATATGCCCACCGGCGGCCGCCGCGAGCATCGCACCGAGCGGCGCGCCGACCTGCACGTAGGCGGCATAGCGCGCGCGGCGCGCGGGCGGTACGGTCTCCGCGACCAGGCTCTGCCCGGCGGCCCATTCGCCGCCGATACCGAGTCCGGTGAACGATCGGAACAGCAGTAACTGAAGTAGCGAGTGCGAAGCGGCGCACATCGTGGTGCCGATTCCGTACACCAGCACCGAGACGATGATCGTCGGCCGGCGTCCGAAGCGATCGCCAACGAAGCCGAAGATCACGCCGCCAAACGCGGTCATCGCGAGTGCGAGCCCGAGCGTTAACGACGACTCGGTCTGACTGAGATGGAGGTCGCGCGCGATCGGCACGATCATGAACGAGTAGAGGATGAGATCGTAGAAGTCGAAAATCCACGCCGCGAAGCACAGCGCGATGATGCGGTAGTGAACCGCGCCCATCGGGCGCTCGCTCAGCAGCGTGGCGCGATTGTTCGCGGTCGCGGCGACTTCGGCGGCGGTGCGTTTCACGAGGACATTACTTGCTGAGTTCCGGCTTTAAGTTTCCGCTTTTACGTTTCCTGCGTTGCCGGTTCCGATTTCGCGGCACTGGTTCTCATGCTTCCGCTTCTGCATGATTCAAGCTTTCATGGCTGCCGCCGCCCGCTTGAATCTCCGAACCGGGCCGGCGCGCCTGATGAATCGCCACTAGCCGAGTTCAGGCTGTTATGGTTGGCTATCATTTGGATTTCCGGCTCGGCTTTCAAGCGGAATCAAGCGGCTCGCGATGACTGCGGGCCACTCACGATGACTCATATACACGCGGCCTCCGCGACGCGGGCCGAGGGAGCGTTCCAGATGCGCATGCTGAAGAGATTGCTGCGATGGATGGTCAAGACGGCGCTGATTCTGGTGGTCTTATTCCTGATCATAAGCATCAGCCAGTACCTCTCTCATCGCTACAAGCCGGGTTCGGTGCTGGTGTTGAAACTCGACGGGCCGGTAGTCGAACGCAGCACCACGAATGCGCTCGGCATGCTGAGTCCCGATCAGACGGCGCTCAACGTGATTCGGCGATCGCTCAGGGCGGCGGGCACCGATGATCGAATAGTAGGACTGGCGATCAAGGTCTTCGATCCGCAGATGGAACTGGCGCAGGCGCAGGAACTCTGCGCGATGATCACCGAGTTCCGCAGCCACGGCAAATGGACCACCGCTTACATGGAGACGGCGGGCGAGGGCAGCTTCGGCAACCTGCCGTTCATGGTAGCGAGCACCGCCGACGAAGTTTCGATGATGCCGCAGGGCGAGCTCAACATCCTGGGTGTGGGGATGCGCGAGATGTTCGCGCGCGGGCTGCTCGACTGGATCAAGGTGAACCCCAACTTCGCGTCGATCGGCAAGTACAAGGACGCCGCCAACATCTTCACGGAGAAGGACTTCACGCCGGCGCAGCGCGAGGAGGACGAGTCCCTGATGGGCAGCATGTTCGATCAGATGACGGCCGAGTCCGCCGCTCATCGCCATATTACGGCCGACCAGATGCGCGCGATTGTGGATCGCGCGCCGCTGACCGCGAGCGATGGCCTCAAGGCGCATCTGCTCGATCGCCTGGAGTACGAAGATCAGTTCGACGATCGCGTTGAGAAGTATCGCGGTGAGCATCACGAGACGATCGACGCGTCATCGTATGTGCGATCAGCGGGCCCGCACTTCGGCGGCGGCGACAAGATAGCGGTGATCTACGGCGTCGGCGCAATCCAGCGCGGCGCCGGTGGTTTCGATCCGATCCTGTCGCCGGGATCGGAGGCGATGGGATCGGACGACATGGTCAAGGCGTTCAAGGACGCGCGCGAAGACGACAGCGTTCGCGGGGTGGTTTTTCGCGTCGATTCGCCGGGCGGATCGGTCATCGCATCCGAGTTGATCCGGCGGGCGGTCGAGTTGACCGCGGCGAAGAAGCCGGTCGTCGTCAGCATGTCAAGTTACGCGGCCTCCGGCGGCTATTGGGTATCGACGCCGGCGGCGGCAATCATCTCGGATCCCGGCACGCTCACCGGTTCAATCGGCGTGCTCGGCGGCAAGTTCAACGTGTCGGGCGCGGCGACCGCAATTGGCGTCAATACCGGCGCGGTATCACGCGGCGCCAACGCGCTGATGTACGATTCGTTCAGCGACTTCACACCGGCGCAGGATCAAATCTTCCGCGACCAGTTGCTCGGCGGGACCTATCAGTACTTCCTGCAGATCGTCGCGAAGCAACGCCACATGACGGTCGCGCAGGTCAACGACGTCGCGCAGGGGCGGGTCTGGACGGGGGACCAGGCGCTGAAGGTGAACCTGGTGGACAAGCTGGGCGGCCTCAGCGATGCGATCGATCAGGCCAAGAAGCTGGCGAAGCTCGATCCGGAGAGTCATCCGCAACTCGAGGAGCTGCCGGAAGAGGTTGGCTTCCTGGGTAAGCTGTTGAACGGGCAGATTGCGGGGACGGTCGCTCAATGGCAGCCGCCGCGCGCGATCGCTCCGTTGATCGCATTGGTTGGCGAGATCGTCGCGCGGCACGCCGAGATGGGGCAGGTCTATTGCCCGGTCGTCCCGCTGATGTGATCGCGGCACCCGGAACCGAACGAGCAGGGCTTACAGCAATGACCTTCGCATCCGCGGCGGCGTGAGAGTCACCTTTCACAGCAGGCGGCCGAGAATGAACGCGGCGACGAGGACCGCGCCGAACTCGAACTGCAACTGCCCCGATAGCGCCATCGCGCGGTTGTGCCGCTCGGGATCGGGACCTTCCGAGACCAGGCGCACTTCCTCGATCGCGTGCGGCGCAGTGATCGCGACGGCGAGCGCGAGCCACGGAAACAGGCCAATCACGACGCCGAACAGCACGACGAGGTAAGCGCCGAGGTTCGACCAGCGCAGTTCCTTGACGGCGGCGACCCGGCCGATGATCACGGCCATCGTGCGCTTGCCGTGCGCGGCGTCGTTGTCGATGTCGCGCAGGTTGTTGGCCTGCAACACGCCCGAACAGAGCAGTCCGATGGGAATCGACGCGATGAACGCGGCCCACGAGAAGTGTAGTGCCTGAACGTAATACCCGCCGAGCACGTAGCCGGGCCCCATCAGCGCGAAGACCATGAAGTCGCCAAGTCCGTGATAGGCGAGGCTGAGCGGAGCGGCGGTATAGAAGTACGAGCCGAAGACGCCGATCAGGCCGAGGATGAGAATCGGCCAACCGCACAGATCGACCAGCATGAGGCCGAGGGCGACGCCGAAGATGAAGGACACGATGCCGCCCTTGAAGACCGCGTCGGGCTTGAGATAGCCGCGCTGGATCACCAGGCCGGGGCCGAAGTTCTCGGGCGACTGCCAGTCGGGCGAGTCGGTGCCGGTGATGAAGTCGTAGTAGTCGTTGACCATGTTGGCGCCGGCCTGCAACGCCATCGCGGCGAGCGCCGCCAGCAGGTACTTCCACGGCGAGAACACGCCGCGGGAATAGAGCGCGGTGAAGGTTCCCACCGAGACGCACATGAAGGGCATGCCGAGGGTCCAGGCGCGCGACGCCTGCAGCCATACGGCGATCAGTCCGGGAGGGGCGGGGTCGTTGATAGTGGCGCTGCCTGCATCTGCCATCGGAGTCGGAGCCTCGCTCGAGTGATACAGCGGATCGCCCAGGGTGATCGCGCTACAGGTAACCGCGCTGGATTGTAGTCGCGCGCGACGAGGCCGTCGAGTATCGAGGGCGAGGTTGGAGGCCCGATCCCGGCGGCCGAGGCGGTAGCACTTCGATTTTCCGCAGATTTCCGGAAAAACAGGCACGGTTTGATTGCTTACGGTTGGCTGGAAGTTGCAAAAACGAACGGAAGGCGAAAATGTTTCACGTGAAACATTTTCGCCGTCTGTTTGTGGTGAAATCCTACACTCTTGACGTAGGTGACCTGTGGGGGGAGAGCCCCTCTCGCAGACGGGGAGCCAAGAGACCTAACCCCAGCCCCTTCCCTAAAGTGGAAGGGGAGAAAGGTGAAGGAGCCAGGAGTTAAATAAGGAGAAGGATAGGGATTCTTAGCAAACTCAAAATGACAGACGTCGAATTACCGACGAAGGGACACTGGTAGACGGAGTTGCGGGCGCTCAAACGGAAGGAGGCGACCGCGATGGCCGCCTCCTCGTTACACGTGGAATCCGGTGGTTAGGCGCGGAGGGCCTCCAGTGAGATGAGTTGTTCGCGCTGAGTGCCGGTCGTATAGGGACGCGAGCCGGGCGCGCGCTCGAACGGATCGAGGATGCCCAGCTCCTTGCCGATCTCGCGCACCGCGGGAAGCACTTCTTCGCCGAGGAGGCGAATGCTCGTCATGCGATCCTCGAAGCTCACCGGGCCCTGGCTCTGGAAGACGCCGAAGACGCCCGGCCGCAGTACCTCTAGGATCTTGCGAATCTTCGGGATCACGGTCCTGGGCGTGCCGGTGATGATCTGCAGGCCGTCCTGCGCCTTCTGGTAGCTCTTGTAGATGGCGGCCTTCGCCTCCTCGACGGTGGCCTCGCCGCGCGCGAGACGACGCCGCGTACTGTCAGCGGCCTGCTGCAGATTGCCGGGCTCGTCGTTGGACTTCGAACGGCCGAGCTGCTCGGAGCTGACGCCGAGGAAGCCGCCCGAGCCGGCGGTCATGGTGCGGGCGAGGCGCTTGGTCGCTTCCTTGGAATTATAGCCCGGAGGCAGGGTGTGCTCGGGTCGCGAGAAAGCGCCCTGGCCGCCGCCGAATAGATGGGCCTTGCCGAGTTCCTGCGCCTTCTCCTCCGTCTCCGCGACGAAGACGTGCTGCAGGTAGCCGAAGTTCTCGGAACCGGCCACGTAGCCCTGCTTGGCTGCGGTGTCGCCATAGATGTTCCAGAGCTCAGCGGTAGCCGACAGGGCGGTGCCGAGGCCGAGGTACGGATAGCGATGCTCGGCGCACCAGACCACGGTCTCGGGGCTGAGAACGCCCGGAATCATGATCGGCGGATGCGGCTTCTGATACGGCAGCACCCACGGATTCACGTAGCGATAGTTGAAGTGCTTGCCCTCCCAGCGGAACGGACCGGGACGGGTCCACGCTGCGAGAATGAGGTCGTGGGCTTCCTCAAAGCGCTCGCGATTGTAGGCGGGGTTGGCCTGGTTGAAAATCTGCTCGCTGCCCGCGCCGCGAACCCATCCGGGGACGAGGCGTCCGTACGAGATGCAATCGATGGTGGCGAGTTCCTCCGCGATGCGCAGCGGATTCTTGAAGGTCGGCAGCGGATTGCCGAGCAACACGATGCGCGCCTTTTTGGTGATGCGCGCAAGGATCGACGCTTCGACGTTCATCACCGCGCCCATGCAAAAGGGCGTGCCGTGATGTTCGTTGAGCATGATGGCGTCGAAGCCGACGTCCTCGGCGTAAACCATCTCCTTGAGATATTCGTCGTAGAGGCGCGCGCCGACTTCGCGGTCGAAGAATTTATTGGGCACTCCGAAAAAGCCGCGATTCTTGACTACTTCATCCTCGGGCACGTCCCGGTAGGGGCGCTCGGTAAAATACATCAGGATCATATCGTCATCTCCTGGCATCCAGGCCGGTTACAATTCTTCATTGGCATCCGATCAGACCCGGACCGACTCGTCGCGCTTGGGCGCACGCTTGAGCGCTTCGAGATCGACCAGCGAATCGTACTGCGTGCCCGAAGTGTACGGACGTGAGCCCGGTTCGCGCTCGAAGGGATCGACGATGCCAAGTCCCTTGGCGATCTCGCGCATCGCGGGGAGCACTTCCTGACCCATCAGGCGGATGCTGGTCAGGCGCTGCTGCGTGGTCAGCGGACCCTGCGCCTGGAAGAGGCCGAAGACGCCGGGGCGCAGCACTTCCATGATGAGCTTCAGTTTCGGGATGACGGTCTTGGGCGTGCCGATGATGATCTGGAGGCCGTCCTGCGCCTTCTGATAGTTGCCGTAGATCTTCTTCTTGGCTTCTTCGACGCTGATCTCGCCCTTGCGCAGTTTGGCGCGCGTATCGCTCTCGCCCTGCTTGGGTATGCCGATGTGGCGGACATCGCCCGACTGCGATTCCTTGAGCTTCTCGGAGGTGATGCCGAGGAAGCCGTAATCGGTGGCCTGCCTCGCGAGACGGCGGGTCGCTTCTTTGGAGTTGTAGCCCGGTGGCAGGGTGTGCTCGGGGCGCGAGAAGTTGGCGGCGCCACCACCGAACATCGCGGCGCGGCCCTGTTTCTGGGCCTCTTCCTCGGTTTCGGCGACATGGATTTGCTGCAGGTAGCCGAAGTTCTCGGTGCCGGCCATGTAGCCCTCGTCGGCGGCGGTCTGACCGTAGAGGTTCCACAATTCGACGGTCGATTGGAGCGCGGTGCCGAGGCCGATGTACGGGTAGCGGTGCTTCGCGCACCAGATGACGGTCTCGGCGCTGATCACGCCGGGAATCCAGATCGGAGGACGGGGCTTCTGATATGGGAGCGCCCACGGATTGACATAACGGAAGTTGAAGTGCTTGCCTTCCCAGCGGAACGGGCCGGGCCTGGTCCAGCACGCCAGCACGAGGTCGTGTGCCTCGTTGAAGTACTCGCGGTTGTAGGCGGGATTGGCCTGATTGAAGACCTGCTCGCTGCCCGCGCCGCGGACCCATCCGGGGACCAGCCGGCCCTTCGAAATGAGGTCGATTTCGGCGAGTTCCTCGGCGAGGCGGACCGGATTCTTCACGACCGGCAGCGGATTGCCGAGCAGCACGATGCGCGCTTTGCTGGTGATGCGCGCGAGGATGGCGGCCTCGACGTTCATCACGGAGCCCATGCAGAAGGGGTTGCCGTGATGCTCGTTGAGCATGATCGCGTCGAAGCCGACTTCCTCGGCATAGACGTCTTCGTCGAGGTACTCGTTGTAGAGGCGTGCGCCAACCTTGGCATCATAGAAGCGGTTGGGGACGCCGAAGAAGCTGCGGTTTTTGATTACTTCGTCTTCGGGAACTTCGCGGTACGGACGCTCCGTGAAATACATTATGTGCATCGCTAATCTCCTTGCGTGCGGTCCGGCCTAGGCCAGGAACTCGCGCACCAGCTTGACGAATTCTGCCGACTTTTCGATCTCGGGGCGATGGCCGCAATGATCGAAAACGGTCAGTTTGGCGTCGGTATTTCTGAGCGCCTGCTGGTAGGAAGCGGCGGCAGAAACCGGCACCGTCGCATCCTCGCGGCCCCAGACGATATGCGTCGGCAGGCCTTTCACGCCTTGCAGGAAGAAGGGCAGGCTGGGGTTGTTCAGAATGGGATCCCAGGCGAGGCGCGCGCTTTCGGTGCGCGCTTCCTCGAAGGCCTCGAACTGCTCGGGGGTGCGCTCGCCGCCGTAGAGCTTGCGGAACTCGGGCGTCGCGGCGGCGTCGTGAACGGTCGCGTTAAGCTGAGTGCCGATGGTGACGGCGAAGATGTCGAGGATTTCGCCCTCAGTGGGCTTAATGCCCGAGGGGGCGACCAACACCATCTTGCGGAAGATCTTCGCGTTGGCGGTGGCCATTTCGGCCGCGGCCCATCCGCCCATCGAGATGCCGATGACGTCGATCGGCGCCAGGTTCATTTCGTTGAGCATCCAGATGTAAAAGAGCCCGAGTTCATGGACGTTGCGGATAGCCTCGATGCGCGGCGATTTGCCGTAGCCGGGCTGGATCGGAATGATGAGGGTGCGATCTTTCGCCAGCTCCTCGTGGTAGGACATCCATCCCGGATGTCCCAGCTCCTCGTGCAGCACGAGCAACGGTTTGCCCTTGCCGCCCTTGATAATCGCGAGGTCAGTCCCCGCGATATGGGTGATTTCCTCGGTCCATTCTGCCATCTGCTGAAAGTCCTCCCGGTTAGCGCGGCGGTGAGCGCCTAACGGTCGCGTCCGCCGGCAGGATTGGTTGCGCCGCGGCCTTACGGTGCGGCGGAAGTTGAGCGCGCGGCAAGGTAAGCCGCGAGCAAAAGTCTCTGGGCCAGTCGCGGCCCGTTCAGGACGCGGCAGCCGCCGGCTCGGACGCGGGCGACGCCTTGATCAAGACGTGCGCGGCGTAGAGTTCGGCGATTTGCGCGTCGGAAAGTCCGAGCATTTCGTGCAGCACTGCTTCGTTGTCCTGGCCGACGACCGAAGCCTTGAGGTCGGTGCGCTCGGGCCAATCGGAAAACTTCACCGGCATCGCGGGGAGATCGAAAGTGCCGAGGCGCGGGTCGGTGGCGGTGCGCACGGTCTTGCGCTCGCGTAGATGCGGATGATCGACGGCTTCCTCGAGCGAGAGTACGGGGCCGCATGGCACGCGCTCCTTATCCAGGGCGGCGACGGCGGAATCGCGATCGGGGAAAGTGGCGAGCCAGTTTTCGATCAGTTCCTTGAGCGCGGCGTTGTTGCGAACGCGCCGGCCGTTGCTCGAGAAGCGCGGGTCGGTCGCCAGTTCCGGCATCCCCATCGCGCGCGCCAGCCGTGCAAACTCATGCTGTTGGACGAGCAACATGATGAAGCCGCCCTTGGCCTGAAAGACGCCGGTGGGACTGCCGGACGGATGTTGCGAGCCGTTGCGCCGGGGCGACCAGGTGCCGCGCCGCTGCGAGATCACGGGCACGGCGAGTTCGTGCATGTGGAAGTAGGTATCGAGCAGGGAGGCGTCGAGATACTGGCCGGTGCCGCTGCGCTCGGCGCTGAGCAGGGCATAGCCGACAGCCATCGCGGCTGCGACGCCGGTCGAGACGTCGCCGATCGCCATCGTGGGAACGATCGGAGGACGGTCCGCCTCGCCGAGGAGATCGGTGACGCCGGCGAAAGCCGCACCGATGAAATCGTAGCCGGGGCGATTGCTCAAGGGGCCGGTCTGTCCGGTCGCCGAGATCGAGCACATGACGATCTTTGGATTGATCTTTCTGAGGGCCTCGTAGCCGAAGCCCATGCTGGTGATGACGCCGGGGGCAAAATTCTCGACCACGACGTCGATCTTCGGGATCATCCCGAGGATCAAATCCTTGGCTTGCGGGTGGCGCAGGTCGATGCCGAGGCTCCGCTTGCTGTGGCTGTGCTGGAAGTAATAGGTGCTCATTCCGTCCTTCATAATGCCCATCTGGCGGACGTGATCGCCTTCCAGCGAGCGCTCGACCTTGATGACGTCGGCGCCGAGCTCGGCCATGATTCGCGTGCAGGTGGGACCTGCGACGAAATGAGTGAAGTCGAGGACGTGATAGCCTTTGAGCATCTGTGCCTGCTGCGTCATTGCGGAACTCTCCAAAGTGGTCGCTGCGGTCAGGCCAAAATCGCATCATACTAATGTCCAGCCCAATGTCCAGCGCCGACTGTCCATGAAAGCGGCGGTCGGATCGGCGAGGATTTTCATCCCTTGAGAGCGGCCGTTGCAGCGACCGTCGGATTAGGTTGAAGATGGTCTCGAATCGAAGGGAGGGAACGGCCGATGGTGATCGAGAACCTCAAGGGCGGCTACCGCTTCATCAAGGGCGGCGGACCGTTTTCGTCGGGATGTGCGGCGCAGCCCGGCTTCGAGATCGTGCACGCGCCGGTCCATCCGTTCGTGTCGCTGGCGGACGGTTTCGAGCTGGTGGAGGCGCATCTCAAGGAGCATGGACGGACAATCGACGCGCTGTGCGGGATGCATCTGCGGATACCGCAGGCGCTTACTATGAAGGGCTTCGAGGAATTCAATCGCCCGTATATCGAGCAGCTGAAGTCCTGGGGACTCGAGGTCGATGGCGCGAATCCGGTGGCGCGCACGAACGTCGCGCTGGAAGTGAATCCGGTGCGGGAGTCGATGCTGGCGGGATTCTATTACGCGGATAATTCAGATCGGCAGACGGCGACGTGGGTGCTTTCGGGCGCGGCGGAAATGCGGATCGGCGAAGGCGGCAGACGCGAGCTGGTGGCGGCGGGCGATACGTCGGCGGAGGGGATTCGGCGCAAGCTTGAGTGCGTAATCGAGGGACTCGGCGGGCATCTGCGCGAGCTGGAGGTCAGTTGGGATCAGGCGACGACAGTGAATCTGTACACGGTGCACGAGGTGCATCACGTCATCGCGTCGATGCTGCTGCCGGCGATCGGGATGGCAGCGGAGGTAGGTGTGAACTGGCACTACTCACGGCCGCCGGTGATTGGACTCGAAGTGGAGATCGACGCGCATGCAGTGCGTCGCGAAGTAATTCTGTCGCGGTAAGGGGACTACTGCTGGTTGCGGCAGTCGGCGCAGAGCCCGTAGAGCTCCATCTTGTGATGGGTGAGCAGCACGCCGAGTTTCTGCGCGATGGTCTGCTGCATGCGCTCAAGCTCATCGTTTTCGAACTCGATAATCCTGCCGCAACGCTCGCAGATGAAATGGTCGTGATGATGCTCGCCGGCGACTTCGTAGCGCGCCTGCCCCTCGTCAAAATGGCGCTCGGAGAGCAGGTCGCATTCCTTGAGAAGTTTCAGGGTGCGGTAAATCGTCGCATAGCCGACGTGCGGATTAACCTTTTTGACTTCGGCGTACAGTTCCTCGGCGCTGATATGCCGCCGGAGATTGAAGAACACGCGGGCAATGTCATCACGCGGGCCGGTCGATTTAAGACCGCGTTCGCGCAAGCGCGTGTGAAACGTGGCCATCCGATCGTCCACGGTCTGGCGGGTCCTGCGCTCGACCACCGGGCGGACCTCTTCGCTAAGTTCTTCGCGCGCCATCGCGGGTGGCTCCGGCACCTATTCGGGCCCCGTCTGCAGGATACGGCGGGCCGCCGGTGAGAGATAAACGGCTTCGAAATCGCGGCCGCGGAGGGCCTCGGCGAGGACTTCGATTTGATCGGCCGGCGCCTGATCTCGATCGAGTATGAGCAGGTCCTGATTGCGCAAACGGCAGGCGCCCCCACGAGCACGATAGCCGACTTCGCGGAGGATCTTTTCACGGCGCACTTCGAGTCCGACCCGCTTGGCCGCCTCGGCCAGTTCGTCGATCAGCCGTGTCACGCGCGTACCCTTATTTTCGCTCATCGCAGTCGCTACCAAGTGCGTCCGATGCATGCGGGCGCCGACTGAGCCGGTTCCGTGGAGCTGCCTTGTCGATCGAAGGCTCCCCTTGCATGGTATATCAGGGTGGTCCCGACTTGAACCCCAGCCCTCGGTAATTAGCGCAGCTTACTTGCGCCATGGCGCGGGGAATTCTCCAGTATGCAGGAAGTGCAGGTAGTCGCGCAGGATCTCCGCATGGTCGAAGGCGAGCGGCGCGGGCGGGGCGTCCAGCGTGAAGAGTCCGATTTCCTTCGCATCGTCGCGAGCCTTGGGCGTGCCGCTCGCGCGACCGATATACACCACACTGATGGTCTGCCCGCGCGGGTCGCGATCCGGCCGCGAATAGACTCCCAGCAAGGCCCGCGGTTCGACGTGCAGCGAGGTCTCCTCGAGCGCCTCGCGCACCGCAGCCTGCTCGACGGTCTCGCCAATTTCGACGAAGCCGCCCGGAAACGCCCATCCCGGCGGGAAATTCTTCCGTTCGATGAAGACGATCCGATCGCCAACTTCGGCGATCATGTCGGCGGCTATCGGCGGACATACTGGCAACGGCATGGCCGATCTTAACACGGCTCGCGACTATTTGGATCGATGGCGGCACTGCGTGTTGATGCGTCCGCACTGTACGAGAACGGTTCGCCGGCGGCGGGGGATGAGTTGACAACCGCGCCCGCGGAACACAAAGTTCTTGCGTGGCAATGCAAGTCGCACGGCTTTACGATTTCGGAGATATACGGGTCGAACAGAGCGCGCGCCCCGAGGTGGGTTCCACCGATATGCTGGTGCGGGTGAGCGCCTGCGGCATCTGCTCGGGTGACATCATGCCCTGGTATATCCGTCGCAAGGCGCCGCTGGTGCTTGGTCACGAACCGGTCGGCGTGGTCGAGGAAGTCGGCGCCGGAGTGAGCGACTTCAGACCTGGCGAACGGGTCTTCGTGCATCATCATGCGCCGTGCTTCCAATGCTCCGCGTGCCGGCGCGGCGAGTACGTGCAATGCCCCACCTGGCGGGCGACCAATCTGACTCCGGGTGGCATGGCCGAGTATTTCCTGGTCAGCGCGGCAAATCAGCGCGACACGCTCAAACTGCCCGGGGACGTCTCCGATAACGACGGCGTACTGGTCGAGCCGGCCGCGTGCGTGGTCAAGTCGCTGCGGCGATCGGGTCTCAAGCCCGGAGAATCGGTCCTCATTATCGGACTTGGCATCATGGGCATGATGCACGTGAAGCTCGCGCGCAACCTGGGTGCAGGCGTGGTCATAGGCGCAGACCTCTTTGAAAGCCGCGCTCAGCGCTCGCGCGATCTTGGTGCGGACTACGGATTGCTGGTGTCGGGCGACAACCTCGTCGATCAGGTGCGGGATATAACTCAGGGCGCGATGGCCGATGTTGTGATAGTAGGTCCGGGCAGTTCGCGAGCGATAACTACCGGTATCGCAGCGGCCGGCAAAGGCGCGACAGTCGTTCAATTTACCGCGACGCCGCCCGACGAGGAGATGCTCGTAAAGCCCTACGATCTCTACTTCAACGAGACCCGGCTTGTTCCCAGCTACTCGTGCGGTCCAGACGACACGCGCGAGGCGCTCGACTTAGTACGCAGCGGTGTGATCAATGCGCGCGAACTGGTCACTCATCAGTTTCCACTCGCCCAAATCAATCAGGCCTACGAGCAGGCGCAAAAGCCTGAGTCACTGAAGGTTGTTGTGACTTTCCAGACTGCTAGCTGACCCGTACCGGCGCTGCCACCTATTAACCCGGACGCCAGAATAACTCCCGCCAGTTATATTGCTTCCGCGAGGTGAACCGCTATTGGCGCGGGTGATTTAGTGAAATCGTTTGGGTTTGGAAAGTAAGTCAGAGTCAGTCACTGATAGTGAGCGACGACGCACTGAGTGAGAGACAAATAAAAAGGGGCATCCCAATCGGGACGCCCCTTTTCGTGATCATCAGTTTCGAGTCGTGATTAAGACGAGGCCGGTGCCGGTTCAGGAGCGCTGGTATCCGCCGGAGCAGCGGCTGCTGCAGCATGGTGATGCACGTGGCGATGCCAATGGTGGTGCACGGGGGCGCCGCCGCTGGTATCGGTCTTCGCCGCAATCGCTTCGGCGCGGTCAGCCGCCGCCTTTGCGTCCGCCGCAGACTGTTCCACCTTGCTCGCAGAGGCCTGGGCCGAAGCCGCCGCCTGCTGTGCCGTCTGGCTAGCCGCCTCAGCGCGCGACGCGGCCTGATCGGCCTGCTGCGCCGCTGACTGCGCTGCTACGACGTCCTGGTTCGGGCCGCAGCCCGCCATTAACGAAAGCGCTAACAATGCCCCCGCCAGTCCTACCAGCTTAGAAGATTTAGTGATCGACCCTTCCATCCTTTTCCTCCTTGAATTCTCGGGGCAGTAATCGCGCCTTTCGCGAATCGAGCCCGCACCTACACCCAATTTTCTTTCAAAACCGATGCTTAGCTTTTTAGCTTATCTTATGATGGACAGCCTCGCAATTAGTTTTCAACAGTGGTTGAAGTACCTTGCGAGTTTGTAACTGTCCTTATTCCTCAAATCAGGCTACGAGTACCGTATGCGCGGTTCGACTAGAAATCGTCGCCGCCGCCGAAGTCATCCATACCGCCCATACCACCCATGCCGCCCATTCCTCCCATACCGCCCATGCCACCCATTCCTCCCATCCCACCCATGCCGCCGCCGTGAGGCATCGCAGGCGCAGCCGCGGGCTTCTTCGGCAACTCACAGATGGCAGCCTCGGTAGTCAGTAGCAGGGAGGCGGCACTCGCAGCGTTCTCGAGCGCGATCCGCACTACCTTTGCCGGATCGATTACACCCGCCTTCACCATGTCCTCGTACTCATCAGTGGCGGCGTTGTAGCCATAGTCGCCCTTGCCTTCAACCACCTTGTTGAAGACCACCGCGGGTTCGAGGCCGGCGTTGAAAACAATCTGCTTAAGCGGTTCGGACATCGCGCGCTCGACGATTTCCGCGCCTGCTTTGCGCTCCTCACTCAGATCGAGAGCCTTGACCGCCTTGATTGCGCGGACCAGTGCGACGCCGCCGCCGGGGACGATACCCTCTTCGGCTGCTGCTCGGACCGCATGGACGGCGTCGTCCACGCGCATCTTCTTTTCCTTGAGTTCGACCTCGGTGGCGGCCCCGACGCGAATCACCGCTACTCCGCCGGTCAATTTCGCCAGCCGCTCCTGCAGTTTCTCGCGATCGTAGTCTGAGGTCGTGTCCGCGATTTGGGCGCGAATCAATTCGATGCGCCCCTTGATGTCGCCCTTTTTGCCCGAGCCACCGACGATGGTGGTGTTGTCCTTGTCGATAATTATGCGGCGGCATTTGCCGAGCTGATTGATCTGTACGTTTTCGAGCTTGCCGCCCAGCTCTTCCGCGATCACTTCGCCGCCGGTCAGGATCGCCATGTCCTGCATGCTTTCCTTGCGCCGATCGCCGAAGCCCGGGGCCTTCACTGCCGTCACCTTCAAGGTGCCGCGTAGCTTGTTGACCACCAGCGTCGCCAACGCTTCATTCTCGACATCTTCCGCGATAATCATCAGCGGCCGGCCCGACTGGACCACGCGTTCAAGCAGCGGAACCAACTCGCGGAGATTCGAGATCTTCTTCTCGTGAAACAGGATCAAGGGTTCTTCCAACTCGACTGTCAACCGATCGGGATTGGTGATGAAGTAGGGCGACAGGTAGCCGCGATCGAACCGCATGCCCTCGACCAGATCGAGCGTCGTGTCGAGGCCGCGCGCCTCTTCCACCGTGATGACGCCCTCGTGGCCGACCTTCTCCATCGCGTCCGCGAGGATCTTGCCGATACTAGTGTCGCCGTTCGATGCGATCGTGGCGACCTGCTCCATCCGCGTATGGTCCTTGACCGGGCGCGCCATATCCTTGATCGAGGCCACCGCGGCTTTCACCGCTAAATCGATTCCGCGCTTGAGTTCCATCGCGGGAATCCCGGCGGCGAGGAGCTTGATTCCCTCGCGGATAATCGCGCGCGCGAGGAGCGTCGCAGTGGTCGTCCCATCGCCGGCGATGTCGTTGGTCTTCTGCGCGACCTCGCGAATGATCTTCGCGCCGATATTCTCGAAGCGATCTTCGAATTCGATTTCCCTGACCACGGTCACGCCGTCCTTGGTTACGACCGGCGCGCCAAAGCTTTTTTCGATCAGGACGTTGCGGCCTTTGGGTCCGAGCGTGACGCGGGCTGCCTCGGCCACCAGGGTCGCGCCTTTGACGATTCCGGCGCGCGCGCGTTCGTGAAGTTCAACCACCTTCGCTGGCATTGAGCGGTATCTCCATCCAAGAATTTTGACGTTAGGCTCGCGCCCGGAGAGCAGGCTCCCGCGGGTAAGCCGCCTAGAACATAAGCATCGAGCGCCGGAATGCAATAGCACTGCCGCTCTTTTCGGGCATCCCGCCAAATGTCAGGATGAACTGCGGAGCCCTATGCACAATCCGTCCAGTTACCATCGGCCCTCGCTCGTACGAAATTTTCTGACTGCCGTAGTCGTGACGGCCCTGAGTTTCGGCATGCCGATTACTACCGCCCTGGCTGCGACGCATTCAGCGCCGACAGCGTTCGCGGCGCATCTGCGACTCGCCGGCGCATTAGCGCAAGACGGCGACAGCGATGAGGACACCGAGGTTTCGTCCGACCAAATCGAAAAATACGTCGCAGTTTATAAGGACATGCAGCGCAATCGCAGCCTGAGCGTCGAACAGGCTGCCGCCAAAGAAGGCCTCTCGTTGGGCGCATTCCGCGATCTCGAGCAGAAGGTCGGGCATGACGATCTCGCTACCGAACGCGCCCGCAATGAACTCCAGGCGGACGCCGCGCAAGGCTCCTCGCCGGCTGCCACTGCGGCTCCCTCAAAAAATTAGAAGTGCGAGTCGCCCAAAAGCGCTCGCCGCGCGTTCGCTGCCGGCTGACACTCAAGAGACCGTGAAACGAACGGGGTCTCGATCCGCGGGCACTTCGCTCCGCTCGGGCCCCTGCATACCGACGCACGACGGCCCCGAGACGCAGGTGCGGCGGGAAGCGCTCACGCCGCCCACCGCACCCAATTATTAATCGCTGGATTTACTTCGGCTAAATTTACTTCGTAACCGAACTCGAGAATGCGGCTTCGAGACGGGCTACCGCGTCGTCTGCGCGGCGAGCGGAATCCGCCGCTGCACTCGCACCGGCATCGGCTTGCTGGGCTGCGGTCTGCGCCTGCTGCGACGCCGCTTCGGCGGACTGCGCCGCGGATCCGGCGGTGCTCGCGTCAGACTGGGCTTTTTCTTTTGCCGCCGTGATTTGCGCGCCATTTGAACAGGCCGCGACCAAAGAGACCATCAGCACGATCGCAATCGACTTCGCAAGATTCTTCATTCGTAGGCTCCTCCCTCTTATTCCAGCCCGGCAACCGCACCCGACAGCTATGATTATTCAGGTATAAGGCAGGCTTTGGAAAACCTGCCCATAGTGACAAATGAATTTGTATGAAGCAAGCGCGTTCCCGCCGGCGGATGCCCGCCGGGCAGTTGCGCGCATGCCGGGGTTGACATCAAAAAGAATCAGCGATTACGATCAAACGGAAGTGAAAATTCCCGTCGCAGCTGTTTCCGGCCTGCGCTGCTGGGTCGCCATCGCTATAAGCTGATCTGCGGATGACTCGCCAGGGCTTGCGAGCCCGCCTTATGGTTCCATCATGCCGCCAGACTTGCGCAGAATTGAACGCGCTCATTCCAGTGCGCCAAAGCCGGCTATCAAGGTTCCCGACAAACTTGCGACGCCCATGAAAATTCGCGATGCGACCGCGCGCGATCTCCGCGGAATTATCGAAATCGAGCGTCTGGCTTTCGATAGCCCCTGGAGCCTCGATTCGTTCGAGCGCGAGTTGTCGCTGCCATTCTCTCGCCTTATCGTAGCCGTTATAGGGGACGATCGGGGCGGCCGTTTGGTCGGCTTCCTATGCCGCTGGCTGGTTGCCGACGAATGCCACATTCTGAACGTCGCAGTGCATCCGCAGATGCGCCGAACGGGTATCGCCAACCGATTGATGAGCGACGCGCTGGCCGAAGCGAGGACCCGGAACGCGAAGGTGGTCACGCTCGAGGTCAGGCGATCCAACGTGGCGGCGCGTAGCCTTTATCGCAAGCTGGGTTTTGCAGAACGACGTTTGAGACGCAACTACTACGGTGCCGGCGAGGACGCAATCGTGATGGAATTGAAGGCCTCGTAGCTATTCAAGGACATATAACAAACGACGTTCTGCGATTTTAGACCACCTCAGGGGGTTACAAAGTGGCTAAATTTGTGTAATAATTGCTAAACAGTTCGGGCTAATCGGAAGCGCTAGCGTCTCTCAGCGGTCGCCTCGCTCCGAAATTGGAGGCTCGTAACGAAACGCCATCACAAATGAATCTGTCGTTCAAAAAGGGTGAGAAGGTCGTTTACCCTGCCCATGGAGTCGCGGTTATCGAGGACATTCAGAGCAAGGTGATTTCCGGCACCGAGCGTCGATTTTATATGCTGCGGATTCTCGGCACCGAGAAGATGACCATCATGATTCCGACCGAAAACGTTGAGGCGGTGGGCTTGCGGCGGGTGATCGGAAAGGAAACCGTAACAAAAATTTACAAAATCCTTCGCACACGTAAGGTAGAAGGTGATTCGCAAACCTGGAACCGCCGCTATCGGGAATACACGGAAAAGATCAAAACCGGCTCGCCGCTGGAAATTGCCAAGGTCCTGCGCGACCTGCTGGTGCTTAAGGGTGACAAGGAACTCTCCTTCGGCGAGCGCAAGATGCTCGATACGGCGCGCAGTCTTCTGGTCAAGGAACTCTCCATCGCCAAAGCGCATCCCGAGGAGAAGATCATGGAGGAACTCAAGACCATCTTCGCCAATTAGGGCCGCGAAGCTGAAGCTTGAAATTCCCGGCTTTCAGGGGTCAAGCGTGAGGGTAAATGCCCTGCTTGGCCCTTTTTTCTTGCCTGCTCCCCACCTATTCTCTGGTAGTTGCGATTCCGCCTGCCAATGAATTCTCGCTTGTCCTTGACTAACTTAGACATTCGCCGATGAAAGCCTCCGCAATTATCGTAGCTGCCGGCAGCGGTACGCGGCTTGGATTCAATCGTCCGAAAGCCTTCGTCGAGCTATGCGGACGGCCGCTGCTTGCATACTCTCTGCGTACTATCGCCGCGGTTTCGGCCATCGAAGAAGCAGTTGTCACAATTCCGGAAGGGATGCAGTCGCAGGCGCGCGTCCTGATTAGGGAAATCGGCCTGGAAATCCCGGTCAAGCTGACGCCGGGCGGTGCCGAACGCCAGGATTCGGTAAGGATTGCGCTCGAACTCACCAGCGCCGAAGCCGAGATGATCCTTGTTCATGACGCCGCGCGCCCCTTTGCGACTCCCGCGATGTTCGAGGCTGCGCTAGCTGCTGCGCAACGATGCGGCGGTGCAATCGCGGCGATACCGGTTGCCGATACGCTCAAACGCGTCGGCGAGGATTCAGGAGATACCCGCAACGGCGGTCGCACTATCGTGGGGACGGTTACCCGCGCCAATCTATGGCAGGCGCAGACTCCACAAGCCTATCGCCGCAAGCTACTGATTCAGGCGCATCAGCGGGCGGTAACCGATCGAATTGTCACCACTGATGACAGCAACCTGGTCGAGGATCTTGGCGTGCGGGTCGAAATCGTCGATGGATCGGCACTGAATTTCAAGATTACTACCCCGGACGACCTCTATCTCGCGGAACTGGCTGCCGCTGCGGCGACTGGGCGTTGGGTCTGACACCGATGCGATCGATAAGGCGCTGGAATTGCCTCGCTGACGATGCCGCGCGGGCCTCGGATTCCAAAGATTGCATCGGCCGAACGTTCGCGGTTTCCCGATTCAACTTCAACGACTCTTCACTACTTCGGCCACTATGTCCTTTAGAGAACGGATGAATCGTCTCACACGTGAGGTATCACGCTTGCGCCGAAGTCTCGCCGAGAGGCGGCGAATCACGCGATTCCGGCATCGGGCAGCAGCGCTGCGGATGGGCGCGATAACCGTCGTGATCATCCTGTCGAGGACGCTTTTCAGCTTTGCTGCAGAAGGCGCCGTTCCGCCGCAGAAACTCACCATCGCGGGACTGGACGTCGCAGTATGGACGCCGCCGAAAACCACGCCCGGTCCCTGGCCGGTGATCGTCTTCTCGCACGGCTTTCATGGATGTAACACGCAATCGACATTCCTCATGCAGGCGCTCGCGGAAGACGGTTACGCGGTCTTTGCCCCCGACCATCGCGACGCCGCGTGCGGGAATCTGCGCGCCCTACTGCAGAAGCCGGTGGTCCCTTTTGCGCAACCGGAAGGCTGGAGCGGCGCGACCTATGCCGATCGCCGGCAGGACATCGAACAGCTCATCGACGCTCTGAAGGCCGATCCGGCCTACGGCGTGCCACCGTTCGACTGGGACGAACTCGGCCTCGTAGGGCATTCGCTCGGCGGCTATACCGTGCTCGGTTTGAGCGGCGCGTGGCCGACCTGGAAGGACCCGCGCGTCAAGGCGGTAGTCGGCCTCTCGCCGTACAGCACCCCGTACCTGCAACGCGGCAAGTTGGATGACCTCGGTGTCCCGGTGATGTACCAGGGCGGCACGCTCGATTCCGGCATCACGCCGTTCGTCGCCAAGACCGGCGGCGTTTACGACCAGACGCGACCGCCGAAGTACTACATCGAACTCGATGGCGCCGGACACATGGCGTGGACGGATTTACGATCGACCTATCACCAGGCGATCATGGACTATACGCTCGCGTTCCTCGACCACTACCTGAAGGGGAAGCCCTTTCCGCCGGCGCTCACCGAAGTGCACCCCGGCATCTCCGCCGTGCGCATCGCCCAATGAATCGGTGGCCAAATCCAGGCGAGTCCGCTGACGAAATTCGGGCCCTTGCTGACCCATTCGGCCGGAGCTGGTGCTCAACCGATTAGCTAGAAGTTGCGGCCTGAACCGAAGCGGCGGGAAGGCCTTCGTTGAGGGAGCCCGATCGAAAGCCCTTTAGATCGACGGTCACGAAGCGGAAGCCAAGCCGCTTCAACTCGCTATCGACGCGTGCGCGGGTCACTGGCTCGAGTAGCCGCGCAATCTCGCTGCCTTCGACTTCGAGCCGCGCTACCTCCCCGTGAAACCGCACGCGCGCGACGCGAAAGCCCATCGAATGCAAAAGCCGCTCGCCCTCCTCGACCTGGCGCAATCCTTCCGGGGTGATTTGAGTTCCGTAGGGAAAGCGCGACGACAGGCACGGTGAGGCGGGCCGATCCCAGGTCGGCAGGCCCATCGCCCGCGACAACTCCCGGATGTCCGCTTTGCTCATCTCGGCCTCGACCAGCGGATGCCGCACGCGCTTCTCCGATGCGGCCTTGATACCCGGCCGATAGTCCGCGAGATCGTCAAGATTGAGTCCGTCAACGATGTCGTCGATTTGCAGCTCGGCGGCCTTCGCTTCGCATACGGTGAACAGGTTGTGCTTGCATAGGTAGCAGCGATCGATCGGGTTGCGCGCGTAGCCCGGAATCTCCAGTTCGTTGGATTCGACCACGAGGTGGCGCGCGCCGATCAGCTCGGCCATTTCGAGCGCCGAGATACGGTCGTCGTCGGGCATCGTCGGCGACGTGGTGGTCAATGCGAGCACGCGGTCGCCGATCGTCTCATGGGCGACCTTGAGCACGAAGGTTGAATCGACGCCGCCCGAAAAGGCGACCATCACGGACGCCATCGGGCGAAATATCTCGCGCAGATGTTCGAGCTTGGCTTCGAGTGAATCCATCATACCCATTCAGAGTTTTGCGGTTGAGCGAATTGAATCCCGAACGTCAGGCCCAAGAAATGACAGTTGCATGGTCGCAGATCGCTCGTTCAATTGCGCCAGCCGCGGCGACGTCAACAACCCGCCCGCTAGATACCTTCCGCCTGGAAGAGGTCGGTCGTCAAATAGCGCTCGCCGGTATCGCAGAAGACCACGACCACGACTTTCCCCTTGCCAATCCGTTTCGCAATCTGCAGCGCGGCGTAACAGTTGGCTCCTGAGGAAATTCCCACCAGCAGACCTTCTTCGCGGGCGATCCGCCGCGAGAAGGCGGTGGCGTCCTCGTCGCTGACCGGGATCACTTCATCGTAAACGGTGGTGTCGAGGTTGGCCGGAATAAAGCCCGCGCCGATACCCTGGATCTTGTGGAAGCCCGGGTCGCCGCCTTCAAGCACCGGCGAATTCTTCGGCTCGACCGCGACAATCAGCGGCCGGTTGGGCAGTTTCTCCCGCAGATAGCGCCCGGTGCCGCTGATCGTGCCGCCGGTGCCTACGCCAGCCACGAACGCGTCGATATGGTCGAGCTGCTCGATCAGTTCCGGTCCTGTGGTCTGGTAATGCACTTCCGGGTTGGCAGGATTGCTGAACTGCTGCGGCATGAAGTAGCCGGGATTGTTGCGTACCAGCTCCTCGGCCTTGGCGATCGCCCCATGCATGCCGCGGGTGTCGGGCGTCAGGACGAGCGTTGCGCCATAGGCCGCCAGCAGCGACCGCCGCTCCTCGCTCATGGTGTCGGGCATGGTGAGCGTTAGCTTGTAGCCCTTGACCGCGCAGACCAGCGCGAGCCCGATACCGGTGTTGCCCGAAGTGGGCTCCACGATCGTGTCGCCGGGCTTGATCCGGCCGTCGCGCTCGGCCCGCTCGATCATCGCGAGGCAGATGCGATCCTTGACGCTGCCGCCGGGATTGTAGTTTTCGAGCTTGGCCCAGATCTCGGCGTCGTCCTCGCCGGGGATGCGGTTGAGACGGACCACTGGCGTATGGCCAATGAGCTCCAATGGTGAGCGTGCGACGCTGATCGGCATGCAGCGATTGTAGCCATTTTCGCGCCGATCATGCGACCGCCGAGGGCAATGACAGCCCGATTACGGTTGCGAAAAATGCATCGGCGGGGAATCGGCATACTCGCGATGCTAGACTGATACCGATGCCGTCAGCCACCCTCGATGGTTCGAAATCCTCCGGACCTGCGCCGTCGGGACCGATCCTGGTCATTTTCCCGGGAGCGCTGGGCGACCTGATCTGCGTGATTCCGGCGCTGCGGGCGATCGCGCGGCAGCATCCTGGCGCGCCCGTCGAACTGATGGCGCGGGCGGAACTGGCGCGCTTCGCGACGGGCCGGCTTGGCTTTCCTCATGGACATAGGGAAGGCGACGCCAAAGGTGACCTACTGGATTTAGGCCACCGACATTCATGTGCACTTTCGCGAGGGCACTCGATCGACCGGCGCGAGGTCGCGCAGTTGTTCGCCGCCCGTTCGGGGCAAATAGAGAAAGAAGCGCGCGCGTTTTTCGGGTCTTTTGCGCACGTCTATTCGTTCTTTGCCTCCGATGACGCGCATTTTTGCACCGCGCTCACCGCCGCCACCGGCGGCCGCGCGAGCTTCTATCCCTTCCGCCCGACCGGCGCGGGTCACGTCGCGGCCGGCTATCTGCGCGAAAACGGCACCGAAAACGACGCTGAACCTGAAAACGGCACGAAAACCTCAGAAATCGAAGCGTTAGCAGCGCTGAACTGCTCGTTCGACCTTTATCCCGAAGAGCTTGACCTTGCCGAGGATCGCCTCGCCGGTCTCGGCCTTGCCGCGGGCAATTTCATGCTGATACTGCCCGGCAGCGGCAGTAAGGCGAAGAACTGGCCGGTTGAGAACTTCGTATCTATAGCAACGATGCTGTCCCCGGCAGCGATGATGACCCAGCGAATCCGCCCGCTGGTGATTCTGGGACCGGCCGAATCCGGGCTCGAACCGAGCTTCAATGCGGCCGGGATAACGGTGCTATCGCAGCTTGAATTGGCTGAAGTTGCAGCATTGGCGAGCCTTTCCCGATGCTTCATCGGCAACGACTCGGGCGTGTCGCATCTGGCGGCGGCCGCCGGCGCTCCCGGCCTGGTCCTCTTCGGTCCGACCGACCCGGAACGATGGCGTCCGCTGGGACGCACTAGGGTCCTCCAGCGCGATCCTTTGAGCGCCATCACACTGACTGAGGCAATGGCGACGATGTTGAAGATGATTGACGGAAAATAACCGAATGACCTGCGGTTGGGGTGTCTGTGGGGCGCGCAATGGTTACAATGCTAAATGAATAGACCGCGAATCGCTTCGTTGATCTAATGAGGGTACCGAGAGGTACTGTACTGAAAGGTTGCGAAGACAGAACGCACCGGTCTGAATAGGAAACGTTAACTGGAATTCGCGAGCACGCGAGCATCGCTGTTCCAACGGGCGGAATAACTGAGAGACAACCATGTCAAGCATGTTCAAAACCACGGTCCTGCTGGCGGCGCTGACCGGTCTCATAATGTTGATTGGCGGGATGCTGGGCGGCCGGGGCGGCCTCGAAATCGCGTTTGTCTTCGCGATCGGCATGAACTTTTTCAGCTACTGGTTCTCCGACAAGATGGTCCTGAAGGCGTACGGAGCCCAGCCGCTCGACGCGAGCAACGCGCCGGAGCTTTACTCGATCGTCAACGAATTGGCGAATTCGGCGAATATACCGATGCCCAAGCTGTACATGATCGATAGCGATACGCCGAACGCGTTTGCCACCGGCCGCAACCCCAAGCATGCGGCAGTCGCGGTGACGCGCGGGATCATGCGGATCTGCACGCGCGAGGAACTCAAGGGCGTAATCGGGCATGAGCTTTCGCATGTGCTGAATCGCGACATCCTGATCAGCTCGGTGGCGGCGACTCTTGCCGGTGTCGTGATGATGATCGGCACGATGGCGCGCTGGGGTGCGATTTTCGGCGGCTTCGGTGGACGCGACGACAACAATCGCGGTGGCGGGATGATCGAGCTGCTGGCGATGGCGATCCTTGCGCCGCTGGCCGCGACGATGATCCAACTCGCGATCTCGCGCACGCGTGAATACCAGGCCGACGCCAGCGGTGCCCATCTGACGCACAATCCGCTGTTGCTGGCCAACGCGCTGCGCAAACTGGAGTCGGCCAACGAACGGATGCCGATGGACGCCTCGCAGGCCACCGCCCATATGTTTATCGTAAATCCTTTGAGCGCAGGCGGATTGAGCCGGCTCTTTTCGACCCATCCGCCGATTGAAGAGCGGATCCGCCGCCTCGAGCAGATGGCGCATAGCGGGTAACTGACGATGGAACACGAAGAAGAAAAACCCAAAGCCTTCAAGGTTGACGATCGCCGCCGATTCTCGGCGGAGGGCGACCTCAAGCCCGAATTTCGCGAGGGTGCGGAAGAGAAAGCAGCGTCAGAGCCGCCACCGGCGACCGCCAAGGACGCGGCGCCCTCGACCGATGACGCTCGCGACGCGGGCGCGCACGGCGACCATGATCATGATCACGGCGAACATCACGACCATCACGCTGGTGAGCACGAACATCCGCACGATCATCTCCACCATCACGGTGATGAACCTCACGACCATTACGGGCACGCGCACGGTGACACGCCCGAGATAACCTTCGGTAACTTCCTTGTGAGCCTCTCGACGCAGGCCCTGATGCATCTCGGCGACATCCCCGATCCGCAGACCGGCCGCCCGGAGCAGGACCTGGTGGCGGCGCAGCAACTCATCGATATCGTCGGGATGCTCCAGCAGAAGACGCGGGGCAACCTCGATCGCGAGGAAGGGCAATTGATCGATGCGATTCTCTACGAATTGCGCATGAAATATGTTGAACGGGCACGAACGGCGCGCTGAACCGTGGACCGCGCGCACTCTCCGTTCGAAGCATCTCGATGTGGCGCAGGCACCAATCGCGAGGACGGTTATGGGTCGCGGCAGCCTTGGCGGGATTAGCGCTGGCAGCCAAATCCGCGATCGCCGACCCGTTGTGGACCGAAATCCCAAGCGGCCAGGCGCCGCGCAAGGCCGAGTCGTTACCGGACTTCGTTGACCTCGCTGCCCGGCTGTCGCCCGCGGTCGTCAACGTATCAACCACGCAAAAAAGCCTGCCCAAGGTCGGCGATTCGCCGGAAGGCGGCGATAACTCCGGCGATGACTTCGGACAGCCGTTTGAAAACGAAGATCCGTCACATCCGCAGAGCCTCGGATCCGGATTCATCATCAACAAGGACGGCTTCATCCTGACCAATGAACACGTCGTCGAGGACGGCCAGGCGATCCAGGTCACGCTGCAGGACGGGCGGGAATTCAAGGCTCGCGTGATCGGCCGCGATGACAAGACCGACATCGCCCTGATCAAGATTGACGCGGCCGGACAATTGCCGATCGCGCCGCTTGGCGATTCGGACGGCTTGCGGGTCGGCGCGTGGGTAATCGCGATCGGCAACCCGTTTGGCTTCGACCATTCGGTGACCGCGGGCATCGTCAGCGCGAAGGGCCGTTTCATCCCGGGCAACTACGACGATTACATCCAGACCGACGCGTCGATAAATCCAGGAAACTCGGGCGGCCCGCTGATCGATCAGCGCGGGACGGTGGTTGGCGTGAATTCCGCGATCTACACGCGTACCGGGTCGAGCATGGGGATTGGCTTCGCGGTTCCGGTCAATCTGATCAAGGAAGAATTGCCGCAGTTGCGCAGCCGCGGCAGTGTCGTGCGCGGCTGGCTCGGGGTATATATTCAGCCGGTCACGGAAGCGCAGGCGCGAGCTGCGGGTATGAGCGCGCCGCACGGTGCTCTCGTGGAACAGATGATCGACAACAGTCCGGCCCGAACTGCGGGATTGCGGCCCGGCGATATCATCGTCGAGTTCGATCAACACGAGATCAGGGACTCGCAGGAACTGCCGCTGATGGTTGGCGGCGTGCCCATCGGCCATAGCGCGATGCTTACGGTGATTCGTGATCGTACGGCGCGCAGAATACCAATCGTGATCGGCGTGTCGCACGAGGAACAACTGGCGTCAGCAGATGCCGGCGGCGTCCCGCGGCCTTCATTAGGACTGACGGTTGAGAAAATAGACAAGGCGCTCGCTCGTCAACTCGACCTTGACGAAACGGCTGGCGTGATCGTGGCGGAGGTCGATCCGGGCGGCCCCGGGGCGGCGGCAGGATTACGGCCCCACGATATAATCATGGAGGTGGATCGGCGCCCGGTGAAGAATCTGGACGGATGGCGTCGCGCGCTCGATCGGGCCGCGGGCGAAAAGATCACGCTGCTGCTGGTCAAGCGCGACCGCGGAACCATCTTCATCACGCTGCGCGAACGTGGTTGAGCGTGGTTCCGACCGGTTGTAGCCGATGCGCTTGAAGCGACCGATAACGATAGGCCTGCTGGTGATCTGCGGGATCGCGCTGTTTGCGGTCGGCCCGGCGATCTATTCCTTCGTCGGTTACTACAATGGTCTTCAGCAGGAGGTCATCGAGCGTTTTTCCGGCAAGCGCTGGACAATTCCGTCGCGGATCTATTCGGACTCGGTGACTTTGTACCCGGGCCAGCGGCTTAGCGATATCGGCTTCTTCGAGCGCATCGCGCGGCTCAACTATCATCGGGTCGATAGCGCCGACCAGGTGGACTCGCGCGGCATGTATTTCTACGATCAGAAGCATGGGCGGCTGCTAATCTTTCTGCACAGCTTCCCGTATCCGTTCAAGGAGTTCATGGGCGAGTTGGTCGAGCTCAAGATAGCGTCCGACAGTACCTTGATCGCGATAGAAGATGGCGGGTCGCACGAACCGGTCTATTCAATCGAGCTTGAGCCTGAGCTGCTCGGGGCCATTTTCCAGGGCGACTGGCAGCAGCGCCGCCTGGTTCCGCTGACCGAGATCCCGCCCGGTTTCGTGGACGCGATCCTTGCCGCCGAGGACCATCGCTTTTACGAACATCACGGGATCGACCTGATGCGCACGCTCAAGGCCGGCTGGATCGATTTCAGTTCGGGTCATCTCGTGCAGGGCGGATCGACGCTGACCCAGCAGTTAATGAAGAACTTTTTCCTGACCAGCAAGCGCGACTGGCATCGTAAGGTCACCGAAGCGCTGATGGCTTATATCGCCGAGCGGCAGTACTCGAAGGACGAGATTCTGGAGAACTACATCAACGATATCTACCTGGGGCAGCGCGGGCAGGAGGGTATCTACGGCATCTGGGAGGCCTCGGAATTCTTCTTCTCAAAGGAGCCTCGCGATCTGACCATCGCCGAGATGGCGACGATCGCCGGGATGATCCGATCACCCAACCGTTACAATCCGATGCGCCATCCCGACGCGGCCCGCGAACGGCGCAACGAGGTGCTGTCCTCGATGCTGCAGGAGGGCTACATCAGCAAGGCCGCCTACGACGTCGCCGTGACCGAGCCGTTTCGCGCTCGCGAGCCGTTCAACGAGACCAACGACGCGCCGTATTTTGTCGATTACGTGAAGCATGAACTGGCCGAACGCTATCCGCCGACCGTCCTGACGGGCGAAGGCCTGCGCATCTTCACCACCCTGGACGTGCATATGCAGCGGGAGAGCGACAAAGCGGTAACCGATAACCTCGATCGGCTGACGACACTGCATTCCTCACTGCGGCGCAAGGAAAAGAGCGAGGAGTTGCAGTCGTGCCTGGTCGCAATCGAGCCACAGACCGGGAAGATTCGCGCGATGACCGGGGGCCGCGATTACCGAGAATCGCAGTTCAACCGGGTCACGCAATCCAAACGCCAGCCGGGATCCGCCTTCAAGCCCGTCACCTACCTGGCGGCGCTGGAAGAGACCTTCGAGGGCGGCCCGGAACATTTTCTGCCCACGACTTACGTCGAGGACACTCCCTTCACATGGCAGATTGGCGAGACCAGTTGGACGCCCAAGAACTTCAAGAATCGTTACTTCGGTCGCGTCACGCTGGAATTCGCTCTCGAGGAATCACTGAATTCGGCGACCTCGCGCGTCGCCAATGCGATCGGGCTGGATCGCGTGCGCGCGATGGCCGCGAAGCTCGGCTTCGGTGACCTGCCGCCATATCCGTCAATTATACTCGGCGGCATCGAGGTTGAGCCGATGCAGATCGCCAAGGCCTACGCGATCCTCGCCAATGAGGGGCTTGAAGTGCCGCCCTATGCGGTCACTGCGGTGGTCGATCAACAGAATCAGGTCATCGAAGGCCACGAACTCGCGGCAACGCAGGTGCTCTCGTCCGATCTTGCCTATACGATGGACTTCATGCTCCAGCAGGTCATCAACCACGGCACCGGTGAAGCGGCGCGCAAGCTCGGTTTCACGCGCCCAGCCGCGGGCAAGACCGGCACCACCAACGATGGGATGGATGCGTGGTTTGCCGGCTTTACGCCTAACCTGCTGACTGTCGTATGGACCGGCTTCGATCAGAAAGAGGCGCTGGGGCTTACCGGCGCCGAGGCCTCGCTGCCGGCGTGGACGGCATTTATGAAGGCGGCCACGGCGCCGCGACCGGTGCTCGACTTCGGCGTCCCGCCGGGGGTCGTTATTGCCAACGTCGATCCTTCGACCGGATACCTGGCCGGACCTTATTGCCCGGTAACTATGGAGGGCGTGTTTCCCAAGGATATGGCGCCGAGGCAGACCTGCCCGTTCCATACCCCCGCGGGAGCCGTGACTCCGGCCACCGCATCGAGCACGAACCCCGGCGGCACACCGGCTCCCGATGCCGCCGCGACTCCGTCCGCAGACGCGAATTGGGAAGCAGAGCCGGATAATACGGCATCGCCCAACGATTGACCGTGGTGCTACCATAGTTGGCGCCATGCGCGTCCGTTTTATGATGAAGACTGCCAGTTCAAAGCGACCAGCATTTTCCCAAGGCCCGATCTTTGCGCTCGCGGTAATTCTCGCTTTCGCGCCGAGTCCTGCGCACGGCGCCATCGCATCAGCAGCCCAGGTGATAGCGACGTCGGCCATTCCGGCTGCGGCGGCATATTCGAGAATTGCGGCACCGTCGCTGATTCTTGCGCATCTCGATGAGGAGAGTGTGCCCTCGGCGGAGAATCCTGGAAATTCGGCCACCGGCGCGACTGCGGAACCCGACGAGAATCCGGGGCCGTCTGAAGATTGGGAACAGGTGCCCGCCGAAGGCACTCCTGCACCGGCGAGCAATCCGGCAGATGGCTCGAATCCTTCCGTTCCTCCGCCGGGTGCATTGCCTAATTCACCCGCTCCACCGCCGAAGGGACAGCCCATTCGACCGTCTGCCGCCGAACCCAATCCCGATAAGGCGATCGCCCCGGCGCCAGCCAGCGAGGCTTCGGCGACGTCCGCCGGAAACGTGCATACGGCCAGTCTCACCACCGGGCAGGCTTCGAATGCGCCCGCGGAATCGCAAATGTCGCCAGCCCCGCCCGCGTCGAGCGACGGTTCTGGCGCGGATGCGAACAGTTCCGGCACCGAAGCGATGAGCGACTCTGGCGGTGCGGGCAATCAGGATGTGAGCGATGCCAACGCGGGGCCGCCGCCGGCGCTCGACCTCGGATCCGTACAGAGCGGGCCCGACCTTGCGGAAGCGCCGCTCGATGGTGAAATCAAAAAGGCCGATACACCCGCACTGATGGCGGCTTTGCGGGTGACCGAACAGGCGCGCGTCGAACTCCAAGCAGGACAGACCGCCGATGCGATTCGTGACCTCGGCCGCGCGGTTTCAATCGATCCGGGGAGTCCCTTCGAATATTTCTACCTCGGTCGCGCCTATATCGCACGCCGCAATTACACGCAGGCGCTGACCTTCCTTCAGCGTGCCGAAATCGGCTTCGCGTCGCGACCGGATTGGCTCGGCGTGGACGTTGGTTTCGAGGGCAATTGCTACGAAGAGCTCGGCCAGAATTCTGACGCGGCGCTGGCCTATCAACGCGCGCTCGGCACCGCGCCGAACAACGTGACCGCTCGCGTCGGCTACACTCGACTGGCCGCATATCTGCCGAGCCCGACAACGCCTGCCAACCAGGACGCCGCGTCCGAAGCGGCCCCGACCCACGAAGCGCTGGCGCCGCCTAAGGACGACGCGGCAGAGCCCGCGCCCGCGGAGCCTCCACCTCCTCCTCCGCCTGCGTCGAATGCGTCGGCGGACAGCGGACCAAAGCAAAGTACTGCCTGGGACTATCCGCCCGATTAAACTCGGCGCTCTGCGATGCTAAAGCTTCTGCTGTTGCCGCAATGCTGATACTCGGAATCGAATCCTCATGTGACGACGCCGCCGCGGCGGTGATCGAAAGCGATCGTCCCGGCGTCGCGATTGTGCGCGCAAGTTCGGTTGCGAATCAGGACGACATCCATCGCGCCTATGGCGGGATCGTGCCGGAACTCGCGTCGCGCAATCACGTCATCACGATAATGCCGGTGATCGAGCGCGCGCTCGCCGGTGCAGGATGTACGTTGAGCGACCTCGACGGTATTGCGGTGACGCGCGGCCCGGGCCTGGTGGGCTCGCTGCTGGTCGGGCTCATGTGCGCGAAAGGGCTGGCGCAGGCGACCGGTATCGCGTTCGTCGGCGTCAATCATATCGAGGGTCACCTGCTGGCGCCGTTGATCGAGCATGCGGTCGCGATGCCGTATCTTGCGCTCGTGGTTTCCGGCGGCCACACAGCCATTTTCGCGGTCGAGGATTTCGGGCGTTACCGGCGATTGGGATCGACTCGCGACGACGCTGCCGGCGAAGCCTTCGACAAGGTCGCCAAGTTGATGGGACTCGGCTATCCGGGCGGCAAAATCATCGACGATCTGTCGCGCGAGGGTGTTCGCGATCGAGTGAAGATCACGCGCGCGAGAGTGAAAGGCGCGCCCCTCGACTTCAGCTTCAGCGGCGTCAAAACGGCCGTCGCGGTCTATCGCGCGAGCGCCGCCGGCGCAGCCGTTTCGACTGCGGACCTGGCCGCGAGCTTCCAGGAAGCGGTCGTTGATATGCTCGTGCGGCCGACGATCGCGGCCGCGCAGGAACTCGACGCCTCGACCATCGCGCTGACCGGCGGGGTTGCCGCGAACACGCGTCTGCGTGAACGTCTCGCGGCGGCGGCGGAGGCCGACGGCCGGCGGCTGGTCGCGCCGTCGTTCAAGTACTGCACCGACAACGCCGCTATGATCGCACTCGCGGGAAGCTTCCGACTCATGCGCGGCGAATGCGATCCATTGACGATCGACGCCCAGGCCAACCTCGCACTGTGACGCGCGCGCGGGAATCTGCCAGCGCCGATGCTGCGCCAGATCGCGCCCCGAAGCTGCGCCCCGCGGGTGCTCTCGCGCTGGCTGGAATCATCCCGCATAAGTCCAAAGGCCAGAACTTCCTGGTGCAGCCGCGCGTGGCCGATCGCATCGTCGCGGCCGCGGAAATCGCGCCCGGCGACGACGTTGTCGAGATTGGCCCCGGCCTCGGTATCCTGAGCGAGCGGCTCGCGCAACAGCCCTTGCGCCGGCTGATTCTGATCGAACTGGACGATCGCCTCGCAGTCCGATTGCGCGAACGTTTTGCCGATGAACCTCGCGTCACCATCATCAACAACGATTTTCTGACTCTCGGCCCGTGCGATCTGCTGACTCCCGATTCTACGGCGCCAATACGCGTCGTCGCGAATCTTCCGTTCAATGTCGCCGCCGCAATTCTCGAGCGGTTGTGCGGGATGCAATCGACGATCTCGCGGATGGTGCTGATGTTTCAGCGTGAAGTCGCGGAACGCATTCGCGCACGGCCGGGGTCGCGTGATCACGGCGCGCTGAGCGCATTCACGGCGTTGTATTGGGAAGTGACCGATCACTTTCGTGTAGCAGCGGGCAGCTTTCATCCCAGGCCCCGCGTCGATGCGGAAGTGCTGACATTCGCCCCGCGCCGACCGATGCCGTTTGCGCCCGATGAAGAGCGCGCCGTCCTCGCGACCGTGCGAGCGTCCTTTTCGGCTCCGCGTAAAACGCTGCGAAATGCCGTCGGCAAGGCTCTCGCGATCGAGTCTGCTGCGCTCGAAGCAGCCTTTGCTCGCGCATCGATCGATCCCACCGCCCGCGCCGCGACCCTCGCCGTCGAGGATTTCGTGCGGCTCGCTCGCGCTCTTGATTGTCATATGGGTTCAGAGGCCATCCACGATGCCTGAGTTGCCCGAAGTCGAATCGCTTCGCCGCATCCTCGCGCGGTCGGCTGTCGGCCGCACTGTTGTTTCCGCGAGCGTCAAGGAGCCGCGGCTGCGCAAGGTGATCGCGCGCGATCTGCCTGCCGTGATAGCGGGCCGCACCATAGATTCGATCGGACGCCGCGCGAAGTACCTGATGATTGAACTCAGCGGCGGCCACCTGATGATGGTCCACCTGGGAATGTCTGGAAGCCTGACGCATCGCCGCGCTGACTTCGAAAGCGATCCCTTCGACCCGAAACACGACCACGTTGAGTTCACGCTCGACGATGGCAGCCGCCTGGTTTACAACGACCCGCGCCGTTTCGGCCTGATGAAGTTGTGCACGAGCGGCGAGGTCGCGGCACTCGCCGAATTGAAGGGCATCGGGCCGGAACCCTTCGCCCCCGAATTCAACGCGGCATACCTTTGGAGCCTCTCGCGCGGGCGCAAGGCGGCAATCAAAATCTTCCTGATGGATCAGCGCGTCGTCGCCGGCGTCGGCAATATCTACGCCTCAGAGATCCTTTTTCGCGCGCGAGTCCGTCCGACGCGCCGTGCTGGCCGGGTGACGCGCGTCGAATTCGATCGCATCGCGGACATTACTGCCGTGGTTTTGCGCGAGGCGATCGGCAGCCGCGGCACCACCTTTCGCAGCTATCGCGATTCGCAAGGCCAGCCGGGTCGCTTTGCCAGCAAACTGCGCGTCTATGATCGCGAGGGCCAGCCGTGCCTCGAATGCGCAACGCCAATTCGCTCGATCGTCATCGGGCAGCGCTCGAGTTTCTACTGTCCGCATTGCCAAAAGTAACTCCGACCTCGCGTGCGGCTTTCATCTCCGACTGCTCGCTGCAATTCGGAAAGCTGCGCCGATTCGGTGATGGAACCCGGTGCCTCACGAACATAAACTCAAAGTGTGACGGGACCGTTGTTCAAATGATGGATCTGCCGCGCGGGTTGGGCGCGCTCTTCGCCTTTGCATTCGGTGCATGCGTCGGCAGCTTTGTTAATGTCGTCGCCTATCGGCATCCGCGCGAGATTTCGATCGTCACGCCGCGATCGTTTTGTCCGCGATGCAATCGCCCAATTCCGGTGTGGGCCAACATCCCGATCCTCTCCTGGCTCGGCCTGCGCGGCCGTTGCCCGATGTGCGGCGGCGCGATTCCGTTCCGCTATTTTCTAACCGAACTCGCACTCGCCGCCGCCGCCGCTTATCTCTTTCTTTCGTTCCCGCCCGGTGATGCGATCGCGCGTTTCGTCCTATGCGCCGCGCTGTACGTCGTCGCGCTGATCGATTACGACTGGCGCGTGATTCCCAATCTTATTACCTTTGTGGGAACTCCTCTCGGCATACTGTCTGCCTGGTTACTCATACCCGAAGTAGGCTTGTGGAGTTCGCTGATCGGTGCTGCCGGCGGCGCGGGCTTCCTCTTTCTCACCGGTGAGGTCTATCTGCTGGTGCGCCGCCGTGAGGGCGTGGGCCTCGGCGATGTCTTCCTGCTCGGCATGGTGGGCGCGTTCCTCGGATGGCCGGGCGTGCTCTTCACACTGTTCGTCGGTTCGATCTTTGGCTCGCTTGGTGGAATCGCGTTAGCCCTCAGCGGTGGCGTTTCGGCCTGTTCTGCGGAACCGGTGCCGGCCGCTATCGCCGAAGTCACTGGCATGCGCCGCGGAACTATTCCCCAGTCTGGCGCCGACGTGGAAGGCTCCGACGTTTCGGTTATGCGCACCGAAATTCCATTCGGTCCATTCCTCGCGTTGGCCGCCGCAATCTATGCGCTCTTTCAGCCGCAACTGATTCACTGGTATTTTTCGGGATAACGATCGCGCGATGAGCAAAGGCTTTTTCATTACGCTCGAAGGCGTCGAAGGCTCCGGCAAGACCACGCAGACCGCGCTGGTCGGCGAGGCGCTCCGTAATACCGGTCATCGCGTGATGGTCACGCGCGAGCCCGGCGGTACTCGCGCCGGCGAGGCGATTCGCGCGATTTTCCTCGATCCCGCGGTTTCACTTCACGCCGCCGCCGAACTGCTGCTGGTCCTCGCCGATCGAGCGCAGCATGTGCGCGAGAAGCTCAAACCTGCCATCGCCGCAGGCGAAATCGTGCTCTCCGACCGCTATTCCGATTCGACCACGGCCTACCAGGGCTATGGGCGCGGCCTGGATTTGAAGCTGCTCGACGAATTGAACCGCCTCGCCAGCGATGGCACGCATCCCGACCTGACGATCGTGCTCGACCTCGCCGTCGAGACCGGCCTCGAACGCACCCGCGAACGCGTTCGCGGCGACGTGCGCGGTCCCGACCGCTTCGAGGGCGAGCAGGTTGAGTTCCATCGCCGCGTGCGCGAGGGATTTCAGACCATTGCGCGCGAACAGCCAGGACGCGTGAAGATCCTCGATGCGACCGCGCCCGTCGCCGAAATCACCGCGCGCATCACCGCTGCAATTCTCGATCTGGTGTCGCGCTGATGCCGCTCACCGGTGTCGCCGGCAATCGCGAGGTGATCGCAAGCCTCGAAGGTGAACTCGCGCGCCGTCCCTCGCATGCCTACCTGTTCGCGGGACCGTCCGGCGTCGGCAAGTCGATCGTCGCGCGCGGCGTCGCGCATAATATCCTCTGCGAGCGATCGCCCGGCCCGCAATTCTGCTGCAATCCCGCCGAATGCCCCGTGCGCGTCGCCGCTGCTACCCCCACTCGGGGCCGTGGTGCTGCTGCGGCCATCCCGCGATGCGCCTGTTGTGCCGCCTGCGTCCAGGTCGCGCTGGGTGTTCATCCCGATTACGTTTACGTCGCGCGCCAGCCGGGCCGCACCGATCTGCTGATCGATCAGGTGCGTGAGTTGATCGATCGGATGGGCGTGCGGCCCTCGCGCGGTCCGCGCCGCATCGCCATCGTCGATGACGCCGAGACGCTGAATCTGTCGGCGCAAAACGCGCTGCTCAAGACCCTCGAAGAGCCGCCCGGCTACACGATGATTATTCTCGTCACCAGCAGCGAGCGGGCCCTGCTCGATACCGTGCGCTCTCGTATGCGTCTCGTTCGCTTCGGCCCCTTGACCGTCGCCGAAATCGCCGCCGTGCTCGAGACGCGCGGGAAGCTCGAACCCGAACGTGCGTTGGCGGTCGCGCCGCTGGCCCGCGGCAGTCTCGCGCGTGCGATGGCCCTGGCGCAGGGCGAGGAGCCGCCCGTCAAGGAACTGATCGACGCGCTGGGCCGCGCCCGCACCCTCGATTTCGCCGGCGCGCAGGCGATCGCGCAGGAACTATTCGGCGCGCGCGATCAGGCCGTCGAGAATTTCGAGCTAATCGCGCGGCTGCTCGAGGAAATGCTATGCTTCAAACTCCTCGGCACGGAGTTAACCGCGCCCGCACCGGAAGCCGCCAGGGCAATGGCAGAAATTGCCGAGCGCAGTGACGCCGACGCCCTCGCAAGAGTGGCGGTCATCGCGCTGGCGGCAGCAGCGGCGGTTGACGAAATGGCGAATTCGAAGCTCCAGGCCGAGCAATTCTGGATCGGCGCGGGACAAGCGCTGCGGGGTGAATAGTGGCCGGCGATATCGATTCTTTCGAAACCAGCGCGGACCAGCCCACGATCGTCGCCGTGAGCTTTCAGACCGCCGGACATCTCCACAACTATCTTTCCGCTGGACTCCCGCTTAAGCGCGGCGATCGCGTGCTCGTCGAAGGCGAGGCCGGTGCGCGCCTCGGCACCGTCGTTATTGAACCTCACGAACCGGCCCGCACGCTCGATCTCAATGCGATGCGCCCGGTCGTCCGCCTTGCCCAGGACAACGATTTTCGCGTCGAAGAGGACGCCCTCAACCGCGAACATAATGCGCAGCGCCTGTGCGTCACCCGCATCCGCGAGCGCGGTCTGCCGATGAAGCTGGTGACAGTCGATTACACCTATGACGGCCGCAAGGCGATTTTCTATTTCACCGCTGAGAATCGCGTCGATTTTCGCGACCTGGTCCGCGACCTCGCCAATACCCTGCGCGTGCGTGTCGAGATGAAGCAGATTGGCGCGCGCGACGAATCGAAAGTTACCGGCGGCCTCGGGCCATGTGGTCGCGAGCTTTGCTGCTCGTCGTGGTTGCGCGATTTTGAGGCGGTCACCGTCAAGATGGCCCGCGAGCAGGGCTTGGCTCTCAACCCCTCGCGACTGGCCGGGATGTGCGGACGGCTCAAATGCTGCCTGCGTTACGAATATTCGACCTACGTTGAACTCAAGCGCGCGCTGCCCAACCTCGGCCGCCGTGTCGAATCGGTCCTGGGCAACGGCAAAGTCATCCGCCACAACACCCTCAAGCAGACCGTTCTCATTCAGCGCGAGGAAGACGGCGGCGTGGTCGAAGCGACGCTCCAGGATCTGGTCGATCTGCGCCCGCCAAAAGTCTGAAACCGCCTCCGGTGCCTTGACGCCCCGCGCGTGCGATCGCCATTCTCTGCTAAGATTGTTCCGCGCAGCTAACTTAGAACGCGAAGGAACCTTCAGGAACTTTCAATACTTGCAGGAACTTTCATAGTCAGACGATGGCCGAACGCATCCACATCACCACCGCGATCTTCTATAGCAACGGCACTCCGCACGTTGGCAGCGCCTACGAAGCCCTTGCGGCCGACGTCTTCGCGCGATCCCAGCGGCGCCGCTACGGACGCGAGAACGTCTCCTTTCTCAGCGGCACCGACGAGCATGGCGACAAGATTCGCCGAGCCGCCATCGCCGAGGGCCTCGCGCCCAAGGCCTACACCGACAAGATGTCCGTGCTCTTCAGCGACGCCTTCGACGGCCTCAACGTCGATCTTGACTACTGGGTGCGCACCACCGACGCGGTGCACGAGAAGTTCGTCCAGCAGATGCTCACCAAGACGCAGGCCAGGGGCAATATTGAATTCAAGGAGTACGAAGGCCTGTACTGCGTCGGCTGCGAACGCTTCTACACCGAAAAGGAGCTACAGCAGCCGGGCAACCTATGCCCGACGCACAACACCGTCGTCGAGCTGATCAAGGAGAGCAATTACTTCCTCAAGATCGATCAGTTTCGCGCCGAGGTGATCGACAAAATCAAGCGCGACGAAATCCTGATTCGTCCCGAGCGCTATAAGAACGAAGCGCTCAACATGCTGGCCGAACCGCTCAGCGACCTTTGCATCTCCCGGCCCAAAGCCCGCATGGATTGGGGTATCGAGCTGCCCTTCGACGACCTCTACGTCACCTACGTCTGGTATGACGCCTTCTGGGCCTACGTCAGCGAACCGGCCAGCCGCCTCGGCCTCGACACGTTCATGCGCGACTGGTGGCCGCACACCGAGCACTTCATCGGCAAGGACATCCTCAAGACCCACGCGGTCTATTGGCCCGCCATCCTGCTCGCCGCCGGGCTGCCGCTCTTCAAGAGCCTCAACGTACACGGCTGGCTCAATTTCGGCGGCTCGCGCATGTCGAAGAGTTCCGGCAACGTGCGCGATCCCGTCAGTTACGAAAAGGCCTTCGGACCCGACGTCCTGCGCTACTTCGTGATGCGCGAAGTTGTTTATGGACTCGACGGCGATTTCTCCGAGGAGCGCCTCACCGAACGCTACAATGCCGATCTCGCCAACGACCTCGGCAATATCGTCAGCCGCGTACTGGCCATGGCGCAGCGCTATTTCGACGGTGAAATCTCGACTGCGCCGAAGCTCGCGGAGGCCGCCGACGCGACCGATCTGATCGGTTCGTCCGCGCACAAACTCTACTTGTGCTTCGGGCGCGACGGTAAGGCGTTGGAACAGAAAGTCGCTGCCGCCGTTGACGATCTGGACTTTAAAGGCGCGCTCGAAGATATCTGGCAGACGCTCGACGCTGCCAACAAGTATATCGTGGCGACCGCGCCGTTCAGTCTCGCGAAGGACCCCGCGAACCTGCGGCAGGTCGCGCAAATTCTCGCCAACTTGCTGGAGGCTATTCGCGTCGTCGCCGATGCGCTCGAACCATTCATGCCGGTCACCGCGGCAAAGATTTTCGACGTACTGAACGTAAGTGACGACACAACTAAGCGCGCTCCGTACGGCGACGGACTGAAGCCGGGCCATAAGGTAAAGCCGCCCACGCCGCTATTTCCCCGCCGCGAAAAACTCGCGGCAAGTTGAACCGCGATCGGGATTGCCTGGAATTTCTTAATCCAAACGACAGTGAATCTAACCGACAGCCATTGCCATCTCGCTGATCCCAAGCTGCGCGGCGACGTTGACGCGATCCTCGATCGCGCCCGCGACGCTGGCCTCCGCCTGATGGTCTCGGTTGGCGCGATCGGCTCCATCGAATGCGATCGCGAAACCGTCGCGATAGCGGAGCGCAACCCCGACGTTTACGCCGCGATTGGCGTCCATCCGCATGACGCCAAAGACTGCGATGACGATCGTATCGCGCAGTTGCGCGACCTCGCGCAGTCGCCGCGAGTCGTCGCAATCGGTGAGAGCGGCCTCGACTTCCACTACATGCATTCGACCGTTGAGGCTCAGGAAGCAGCACTCCGCCGCCACCTCGAACTCGCCGCCGAAGTGAATCGCCCAATCGTGATCCATTGCCGTGACGCCGAGGCCCGGGTCGTCGCAATCGTCCGCGAAGTCGGGATGCCGCCGCGCGGCGGCATCATCCACTGCTTCACCGGTAACGCCGATGCCGCCCGCGAATTCCTCGCGCTCGGCTTTCACATCTCGTTTTCAGGCATTGTGACCTTCAAGAGCGCCGCGAGTCTGCGCGAGGCCGTGCCGATCGTCCCCGCCGACCGCCTGCTCGCCGAAACCGACGCACCGTTTCTCGCCCCCGAACCCTATCGCGGCAAGCGCAACGAGCCCGCCTACGTCGCGCGCACTTTCGAAGTGCTCGCACGCTTGCGCAACGTCGATTGCGACGAGATGGCCTCGCAGATTGCCGTCAACGCCGCCCGCGTCTTCGGAGTCCCGCCGGCGTAATCTTCGCCTCACGATTCCGGTTTCCCAGTCGCTAACTGCTTATATCCCGAACGTCTGTATTTTGGACGTGCGTGGTTTGTTGCTTGGGGAACTGCGCTGCCGCCAGTGCGCGTCGCGTGCCTCACCCCATCGGCGATCCGCCAAAGAGATACGGATGGAAATGCACGAGCGCGATTCCAAGCGCGGTGCCCAGACCGATCGCGAGCCACGGCGTGTCGGCAAGGCTCCAGCGTTGGCGTCCATCGAGTAGCGCAATACCGGGAAAGAACGAAGTCTGCTCGAAGAAGCGGCGATAGCTCTCGCCGAGGTCCTGCAGCTTGCGGCGATCCTGATGAAGTCCGCCAAGAATCCCCAGCGCCGGAAACGTCCCGAAGAAAATCACGTCACCGACCCACCCGTTCATCAGCATGTGCGCAAAGCCGAACAGGCTGAACGCGACGAATCCCGAGTGTCGCGAGATTTTCTGGATACCGCGTGGGCCGCCGGCACCTGCGCTCGCAGGCGCTCCAATCGCCCCGGGGTTCGGCCTGATGAGGCTCGCGACGAGCATTATCAGCGCCACGAACATCAGCACCCAGGTCAGGACGCGCGCGATGCGATAGTCGCGCAGATACCACAGCATCGCGCCCGCATGCTTGTGCCGCATGAACGTCATCACCAAAGGAATCAGCGTCCCGAACGCAACGATCGAGTAGAGGCCGCGAAACGGCTGCACGCCGATCCGATGGATCACGGCCGCCCGCACCGATGGGGACGAAACTACGAGGTGGCTGCCGACAAACAGGATTGCCCACAATGCGATCGCCGCGACCGGGTCCATCAAGGTTCTCCCAGTTTTCTCAGCTCAAAGTTCGCCAGGTAAACGCATTTCGAGTCTGTGACATCGCGTCGCCGAAAAGTCGTCAGGTTGCCCGCTTCGTTCATTTCACATTGCCGATCGATCCGGGGTTATACCGCGTCAGGAGGACAAAGACGATGTTTCCATCAGTTGCAACGATTGCTCTCGCTGCGTCGATCACTTTCGCTCTCGCTGTAATCGACTGGTATGTCTGGCGAACGGCGCCGGTCATGCCTCATCCGCTTGCCGCATCGCGCGAGCACTCTGCCAGAGCCGCCGACGACGGAGAGGCCTTCAAAGAGGTTGCCTGACCGACATGGAGACCCTATTGATTCGAGGGGTAGCGCGACAATCGATCGATCGAGGTAACCGGATGCCGCAACCTAAGAAGACGGAGACCCCGATGAGGCTCGATCTGCCGCCGCCCTTCGATGAGGCGGTCGCGCGTCACGAGCGCGAGCTGATGCGCTTTCTGCTGCGCACAACGCGCGATCACGACGACGCGCTCGATCTCTTCCAGGAGACCTGGCTGCGCGCTTATCGCGCGTGGCCGAAGCTGGAGTCGGGCGCCGGCCTGCGCCCCTGGCTCTACCGTATCGCCACCAACCTATGCCTCAACCGGGCGCGCGATCGGATGCGGCGGTCGCGCGTGATTGGCGACGAGGAAATCGATCTCGCGCGAGCGCCCGCGAGTTCCAACGGCGCGCATGAAGGCGTGCTCCACCTGAAGGCCGCCATTGCGCAGTTGCCGCACAATCAGCGCGAAGCCCTCGTGATGCGCAAGTTCGGCGGACTCGAATACGCCGAAATCGCCACGGCGCTGGGATGCTCATCCGAAAGCGCGCGCGCCGGCGTTTACCAGGCACTCAAAAAGCTCAAACTCTCGGTGGAGTTGTCGTCATGAAGAAAGCCCTGCAGCCCGACGAATTGGATCCCGCGATTGACGATGCGACCGACGCCGCGCAAATGACTGACGCCGCGCAAATGACTGACGCCGCGATCGACAAGATGCTGCGACTTGCGCGCCAGCGACTCGCCCGCGCAATCACCCCCATCCGGCGCTCGGAGGCGCACGTCGGCCTTATCGAATCGCCGTTGGGCCGCCTACTCGCGGCGGAAAGTCCACGCGGTCTGGTCGCGCTCGCCTATCTCGATTCACGTGACGCCGCGTCCATACTCGCGGAGCTGCGGCAAAAATTCGACCTGATCGAGGATTCAGCAGCGGCCGCGCGAATCGGTGAAGAAATCGAGCGGCATCTGGACGGCGATGACGACGCAATTGTCCATCGGCCAATCGACTTGAGCCTCGTCGTGAGTCCCTTCCAGCGCCGTGCATTGACCCGTTTGCGTGAGGTTCCGGCCGGATCGGTCGTGACTTACCAGGGGCTCGCCGCCGCTATCGGCTCGCCTTCGAGTCAGCGCGCGGTCGGCACCACGATGGCGTCGAATCCGCTGCCGATTTATGTCCCCTGTCATCGAGTGATCAAATCCGACGGCAGAATCGGGAATTACGGTGGCGGCGTTGAACGCAAATTGAAATTGTTGCGGGCGGAGGGTTTCGAGGTCGATCGCGGCGATCGCATCCCGGTGCATGCCGTCTATGGGCACTGGCAATCGCGAATCTTCTGCTCGCCGGCCTGTTCGGCGGTACGCCGCGCCGAGCGCAAGAAGTGGATTATCTTTACCGATGCGGCCCACGCGCGCGGCGCTGGGATGAGAGCGTGCAAGCTCTGCCGTCCAGCCTAGGACCGCTCATTTGCGACTTGGATCGGAAATAAAACGGAGACACCCCGCGTGCAGGTGTCTCCGCCAGGCCTCGACCGCAAGCCGCCAGAGGAGGATCGATCATTACCGCGTTGACGGCCCAGTCATTCGGTATTCTGTTGGCTTCTCAGGTCATCAATCTGGCGGCGCTGGGCTTCAATCTCGCTCTGCTGCTGCTGAATCTGGCTCTGGGTCTGATCGTTCTGGACCTGCTGATTCTGCATCTCGTTGCCGACCGCATAGCCGCCAACCGCGCCGATGCCACCGCCGATAGCTGCGCCCGCAGCGGGATGGCCAACCGCCGCACCGATTATCGCGCCCGTGCCGGCGCCAACCAGCGCGCCGCCGCCCGTACCCATCTCACGATCGGTGAGGGGCTGCCCATCACATCCGCCAAGGAAAAGCGCAACCGCAAGCGCCATTCCGGCAGTCGCAATCAAACTTTTTAGCATCTGAGTTACCTCGTATTACCTCGTCTATCTTTCTAAGGTTCGTGGTTGTCGCCGACGTGCCCGACGCTCTCTCTGCTTTTAGACGTATCGACTTGCCAAAACGTTGCAGTGGGCTCGCCGCGGTCATTCAGTGTCGTTCTGCTGCTGCAATTGCTCGATTTCCTGCCGCTGCTGCTCGATCTGCCGGTGTTGCGAGGCCAGTTCGCGCTGCGTCTGGGCGTTGTAGTTATCTTCCCGCTGCATGTGATGCCCGACGGCATACCCGCCCACGCCCCCGATTCCAGCGCCGATGAGCGTGCCGGCTACCGGATGATGCACCGCTGCGCCGACGATCGCGCCGGTACCGCCTCCCACCAAAACGCCCACGCCGGTGCCCTTTTCGGTGTCGGTGAGTTGCGCTTGCGAGCCGGCTGGAACGGCCTCGATCACTACAGTCAATGCAATGATCGCTATCCAATATTTCCGCATTGGCCCACCTTCCTCGCTCGGTTACTTCGATAGAAATCCCGATTCTTTGGGTCCGCGAAACCACACCTGCGGCCAAATGGCCTTTTAGCCTCAGAGCGGAATATCAATCAGCAGATTTTATGCCGCTGAAAAGAGCGCAAGATTAGGTCTGTAAGCGTTTAAAAGCTAGGTATCGCCATTTCTCAATCCCGATTTGGTCGGAGTATTTCGACGATTTAATACACTGTCGATATGGAAGGCTTGAAGAACACGATTCAGATTGTCGAATTCTATGAGATCGAAATCGCCTCACGGTAGAATCGCGAAGATTCGGGTCGGAGCACCGGTGCCTTTGCCGATCTTCATCGGGATACAAAACAGCGTCGCGCCTATCGCCGGTAATTTGTCAGCATGGGCGAGATTTTCGAAGGCCGGCCGATTTGCTCCCAGCCAGGTTCGATGGACCGGATAATCTTTGGAATCGCCCGGATCGATGCTGGCGGTATCGACTGCGATCGCGATCACCTTGCGATTATCGATCAGGAATTTGACCGCCTCCGCCGAAAATCCGGGGAACCGCAGATGGGGAACGTCGCCGGGCTTGTCGGTGCCGAGATAGCGCTTCTTATCCGGCCAGAAACGACCCCATCCGGAACGCGCCACGACGATTGCACCATTCGGGATCTGCCCGTTAGCGGCCTCCCACGTTTTAATGTCATCGACCGTGAGCATCGTGTCGGGGTCGTTCGCCGCTCGCGCGGAGAAATCGATTACCGCTGCCGGGCCGATCATCGCGGTGAGCGGGACCTGATCGACTGTCATACCCTCGCGATTGAAATGAATCGGCGCGTCCATGTGAGTGCCGCCATGTTCAGGCGCGGCGTATTTTCCGGACGCATAGAAATAGCCGCCGGGCTCCTCGATACCGTAATGTTCAAACTGATGGACGAAAGGATGCTCGGTCGGCCAATAAATGGTAGTGCTGTCGAAGGTATAGGTAAGATCGACGATTTTCGACGAATCGATTGCCATCGGCGCCGCTCCTGCCGCAAAAGCTACGCGGACGATACAGACCGCGGCGAACACCCCAAAAACGAACGACTGCAGCTTGATCAACTTAGGCTCTCCAAATAGGCCTCGGCGCCGCCCCTCAACGCCAAAGGAATTCTTTCCGCACCGCCTTTGGGTTCGTCACCTGGCTTTTGCGAATCGTTACGTTTAGATGCCTACCAGCCGATCGCTTGCGCCGGCATCACCACCGCCATCTGGCCCCGCGGGTCGGCACCGCCCTGCAGCAACCGGCGCACTGGATCGAACTGGATACCCAGTACGTGGCCCTCGCACCACGGCGGACGGACCTCAACCTTATGGCCGCGGGCGCTCAGATCGGCGCGCACGCCTTCAGGTATTCGATCTTCGAGGCGTAGCAGCCCAGGCTGCGCGTTATGCGGATAAAACGTCGAGGGAAAATGTGCGGTGGAAAAGCGCGGCGCTTCGATCGCTTCCTGAACGCTCATGCCGAAGTCGATCACGTTGAGGAAGAACTGCAGCGTCCATTGATCCTGCTGGTCGCCGCCGGGCGTCCCGAAAGAGAGGAATGGATCGCCGTTGCGGGTCGCCAGCGAGGGCGTCAACGTGGTGCGCGGGCGCTTGCCGGGACGCAACGAATTGGCGTGATGCTCGTCGAGGAAAAAGGTCTGCATCCGCGATCCAAGCGGGAATCCCAGGGTGTCGATTACGGGCGAACTGGGAATCCATCCGCCGCTGGCCGTGACCGCGATCATGTTGCCGCGGCCGTCGGCTGCCGTTACGTGGATCGTCCCAGGCCCCCATGAGCGCGCCGCTGCGCCGTTACCGCTGAGGAGCGGACGCATAGCGATCGGATCGCCCGGCCGCTGATCCATCGAGGCGTGCTGCGGATCGATCAGCGCGCGGCGCATCTCCGTATAGCGTTGCGAGAGCAGACCTTCCATTGGCACCCGTGTGAAGACCGGGTCGCCGTAGTATTGCTCGCGATCCGCGAACGCGAGTTTCGCCGCTTCGGTCAGATGATGGATGTAGCCGGCGGAGTTGTGACCCATCGCGGCGAGGTTGAAACCCTCAAGAAGCCGCAGTTGCTGCAGGAAGACCGGCCCTTGCGACCAAGGCTGGCATTTATGGACGGTGACACCGTGATAGTCCGCACTGACCGGCGCCTCGATCTTGGTGCTGAAGGTCGCCAGGTCGTACTCCGACAGCAGGCCGCCATTGGCGTCCGACCATTTCACAATATCCGCAGCGATATCGCCGCGATAAAAGCGATCGCGCGCGGCATTGATCGCGGCTTCCCGTCCCCGGTTACGCGCTCCGGCTTCCGCGTCGGCAACGCGGTGGAAGAAACTCGCGAGCGCCGGATTGCGGATGATGTCGCCGGTATGCGGCAGTTCGCCGCCGGGCAGATACACGGCCGCGCTGGTCGGCCATTTTTCGCGAAACTTTTTTGCGTTGAAGCGAATCGACGCGGTGCCGATCAGCCCTGACAGATCCTGCGGCGTCTCACCATCACCAGCCAGCCCTGGATGCATCGGCATGCCGTCCTCGCATAGCGCCAATGCGGGCGCGACGACCTCACCGAGCGACATCGTGCCGAACTCCCGCAATGCGGTGGCAAGCGCGTCGAAGGCGGCGGGAACGCCTGCTGCGAGCAGGCCCTCGGGTGGCATCAACTTGAGGCCAAGCGATCGATAATGATCGATCGTCGCTCGCGCCGGGGCAGTCATGTTTCCATTGATAGCGACTACGCGGCGCGCATTTGCCAAATAAATGAGCATCGGCGCTTCGCCACCAATCGTATGCATATGCGGATTCACGACGCCTTCGACCAGCGTGGCAGCAACGGCGGCGTCGATCGCATTGCCGCCTTTGGCAAAAATGCGCGCACCGGCGGCAGCCGATAAATAATGCTCGGTTGCGACCATAGCCTCGCGGCCCATCACCTGCGGATACCAAGTCGTCATGCCTGTCACCCGTCCATCCGGTAAGAAATGCAGTGGAAACAAACTTTCTCACGATTACCGATGTTGCCGGTTCGTGCGGTCATCGTCTGTAATCGTCTAGCAAAGGTCGCGCGCGATAGCACGGGCCCACGCTCTATTTCGCTATGAAATCCCATGCCGCGTTGAAAAGCGTCGCATCAGTAGCTGATGAGTGGAAGTTTTGCAGAATTATTAAAGTAGCAAATAGTACCTGCCACACAGGCCCGCGAATTGCTACAATAAAAACGCCCGGTGGTTGCGTTACGTCTAATCTCGCTGGTTGGGTGGAAAAAGGCGGTCGGACCATGGAAACAATTAACCCTGAATCGCTTGTCGGTCGTCATTGTCGCTTACTGAGAGCGGTGCGCGATAGCCAAGGACGCAGCCGCTTTACCGAGGAACCGGTAATAGTGCGTGAGGTCGATAATCTTGGCCGTCACATGTTGCTCGTACAATTCGACGACGGCAGCACAACATTTCTGTTCCCCACCGAAGTAGCTATTCAAAACTAGGCACCTCGGCCCGCTCTCCAAGTTCTGAAGCCGGTTGCCGTTGAGTGGTGCACGGTGCGGGAGACCTGCGACGGAACGAAGGTTTCGCAGGTCGGATAATCGCCTTGGTGTCGGCACTCGCGCCCGTTTGATGTCACGAGGATAAGCTCGGGCGGCGTTATTTCGTCACGCCCTGTCGCCGGGTATGATCGCGTAGCGCGCTCGGCGGTCGAGCGCTCGTCAAGCACCGCGCGCAGGAGTGGGCCATGCCGATCTATATCGTGGGCGTTCGCCGGACCGAGAAAGGGCATCAGAGCCTCAAGGAGTTTTCGAGCGTTTTGGATCGCGCAGCGAAGATCCGCGAGGCCAACGGGGGCAAGCTCATCAGCGCCTATGCGACTTTCGGCCGCTTCGATATCGTCGCGGTCATGGATTTCCCGAGCGGCACCGCGATGCAGAAGGCGATGACCACGGTGCTCTCGGAGGGTCTTTTTACGGTGGAAATTTCGGAAGCGATGCCGATGGACGATTTCGTGGCGATGCTGAAAGAAGACGAGTCGGGCCGCTAGGTTCTGTCTTAAATGTGCCGGGAACCGGTGACCGATATCTTTGCCGTCGTGCTCGTCTCAATCATCAGCTATACCGGTCCCTCACCTTCGTGGTTCGTATTACGGGCGCCGCTCGTTAACGGCCGCTCTGCAAAAATTCGCGCGTGAGATGCAGCGCGGCAATCGTTTTGGCGTCCATAATCTCGTTGCGTGACACCATTCGCAATGCCTCGTCGAGTGGCACCCGGTCAACGTTGATAACTTCGTCCTGATCGAGTTCGCGGTCCGCGGCGGTCAGATCACGCGCGAGAAACAGCGTAATCCGTTCGTCGCAGAAACTCGGAATCGTCACGATCGTTCCCATCTGGTCCCATCGCCGGGCCACGACTCCCGCTTCCTCGCGTAATTCACGCTCAGCGCATTGGCGCGGCGACTCGCCCGCGTTGATACATCCCGCAGGTATCTCCTTCAGCCATCCGCCGAAAGCGTGGCGATACTGAGTCAGCAGCGGAATGGTGCCGTCGGCGTCAATCGCGACGATCGCGCTCGCTCCCGGATGGCGGATAACGGCGAGATCGATAGTCATGCCGTTGGGCAGCGTGGCGCTTTCGACGCCGAAATCGACAACGCCAAGTTTCAACAGGGGGCGGCGGTTATGGCTCATATCGCAAAGCATGCGGTCAGCGGATGCGGCGTGCAAGCGGCCGCAGTTTAGCGGCGCGGTTTCGTTGCTCCTGTGAAAGCGAAGACGTAAGCTAGCGGCGATCGCTAGCGGCTTAAGCGCGGCTAATTTTTGCGTTATCGTGCGCCGAGCCCGCGCTAATCACTTTCGTGCGCAGTATGGTAAGAGTTCGGGTCGCACTTATCCAGGCGACCCTGCGCGGTGAGGATTTTCAGGAGGTCTTGAATTGATGTCTCGTGTTGGCTCCGCGATGAAGATATCGGTGGCGATCGCTGTGTTCCTGATGGTGGCCGGATGCGAGGCGCCGCCAAAAAAGGCGATCGGCGACAATACCGCCCTGATGTTGATCGGCTACCAGGCAGATTACCTTGAGGCGAACGGCCGTTTGCCGGTAGCCCAGGATCAGGTTGCGCCGATGATTGCGGCGACCAACGCCATGGTTGACGCCGCGCGCAAGAACGCGGTTGGCGTGTTTTACGTCGTTGACGACAGCAGCCCGTTCAGCTTTCTCAGCAATTCGGATCGCAACCAGGCAACGCCGCGTTTGTGGGCCGGCTCGCAATTGGATGAGCGCGCGGACGTCTTCGCGGGACCAACTTTTGCCAAGCTGTACGCGGATGCCTTCAATAATCCGGCGCTTCAGGCTTGGCTGAATCAACAGTACGTCGGACACCTGGTGATCGCCGGCGCGCATGCGGATCACGGTGTGCTGGCCTCGGTGCTAAGCGCCTTGAAACTCGGCTACAAGGTGACGGTGGTCAGCGATTCAATCGCCGGAACGACGGCTGAATCGCGTGATCAGGCGTTGCAGGCGCTTAAAGACGCGGGTGCGACGGTCGAAACCGGTCAGCAGGTCGCATCTGAATTGAAACCCAACCCGACGCTCGGATTAATCGGTCCGCTGACCGGAGCGTGGTGGCTGGTCAAGGGCGAAAAGGCGCCGCCAGGGCAGCGGTATCTGGAGCACCCAGGCCAACTCTTACCCGGGCAATACTAGCAGTGCCCTGATTTCCTAAGCAGCCTAACGCCGCGATCGGGATATCCGATCGCGGCGTTTTTCTTTGGAGATCGTGACCTGCTTGATGTGCGAGTTCAGGTCGCTTTTGCTTTCGTCGGGCCGCGAAACCGGGACCCGACCCACCGCTCCAACGTCTAGCGGTTGAGCTTGGCCAGCATCGACGCGATCCGATCGAAGGCCGAGTTGAGATTCTCGATCGACGTCGCATACGAGAGCCGCACATGATGCGGCGCGCCGAAATCGTTGCCGCCGACCAGCGCGACGTGCGCCTCGCTCAAGACCAGGTCCGCAAATGAATTACCGTCGCTGATCGTTTTGCCGTTGAGGCTGGCGCCGATCAGTTCCGAGATATTCGGGAAGGCATAGAAGGCGCCGCTCGGCACGTTCGGAAGTTTGAAACCGGGCAGCTTGCGGACGCGCTCAACCACCAGTTCGCGGCGGCGTCGGAACTCCGCCATCATCGAGTGGATTTCGTCCTGCGATCCACTCAAGGCCTCGATCGCGGCGGCCTGTGTGATCGAATTCGGGTTGCCGCTGTTCTGGCCCTGGAGGCGCGACGCCGCGGCGATCACTTCCCTGGGACCGGCGGCAAATCCGATCCGCCATCCGGTCATAGCATAGGACTTCGACAGGGAATTGAGCGCGAAGCCCTGTGCTTTCAGCCGCGGTTCGATTTGGAAGATGTGAGGCACCGCACCGTCGTAAACGATATGCTCGTAAACGTCGTCGGACAGCACCCACACGCCGGCTTCGAGCAGGATAGCCGCAAGTTCGCCAAGCTGACTCGCCGAATAGACCGCTCCGGTCGGATTCGATGGCGAATTCAGAATAATGCCGCGTGTGCGAGGCGTGATCGCCTGTCGCAAGCGCTCGGGATCGAGAATAAAGCCACGGTCCTCCGGACATTCGACGAGCTTGGCCTCGGCACCCGACAGGTTCACCATCGCAACGAAGCTGACCCATGCCGGCGTCGGGATAATGACCTCATCGCCCTCATCGAAAAGCGCTGCGATGACGTTGGCCTCGGCCTGCTTGCCGCCCGCCGACGCCATGATCTCGGTGATGTCGTAGTCGAGCCCGTTCTCGCGCTTCAGCTTGAGCTTGATCGCCTCCTTCAGGTCGCGCGTTCCATTAACCGGCGTGTACTTGGTTTGCCCGGCGTCGAGGGCGCGGCGCGCGGCGTTTTTGATCCGCTCAGGAGTGTCGAAGTCGGGCTCACCCGCGGCCAGCGAAATGACGTCCACGCCCGCCGCCTTGAGTTCGGTGGCGCGGGTTTCGGCGGCCATTGTGGCGGACGGTTTGAGCGCGGCGATACGGCGATTGAGCTTGATCATCTGGTTCCGTTGCTGGCGCCTGCATTAAGCGAATGGCGCAAGGGGTCAATTGTAGCGATGATGCGCCCGCAGTTAAACCGCGACCGCTTTCCGTGCACGCACGGATAGGCCCTTTCCTGACTCCGGAGGGTGAGCTCAGTCGATTTTGAGCTTCAGCCGTAAACGATTCATGACGGTTTCAGGCACCAGCTCAGGCAGGCGTTTGCCATAGCCTGCGACTTCCTTAATCAGCCGCGAGGCCGTGAAAAAGAGCTTCGGATTGGCGAACAGGAAGACGGTCTCGATCGTACCGATCATCTGCTTGTTCATCTGCGCCATCTGCAATTCATAGTCGAAGTCGGTGACGGCGCGCAGGCTGCGGATGATTACGGCGGCGCCGATCCGCTCGGCATAATCCACCGAGAGTCCGCTGAATTTATCAACGCGCGCACGCGGCTCCAGGTCCTTGATACATTCCCGAATCATCTCGACCCGCTCGTCGGGCGAGAACAACGCGGAGTCCTTGTGCGGGTTGTAGGCGACCGCAACGATGACCTCATCGAAGAGCATCACGCTGCGCCGGATGATATCGACGTGCCCATTGTGAATGGGGTCGAAGCTGCCCGGGTAGATCGCGATGGACTTGGTGTGTTCCTTCGATTTGTTGTTCATGTGCCGGGCCGTTCCGCTTATTTCGGCAGCTCCTCGAAGCGCCGGTAAAGGGCGATACGATGATCGCCGAGAGTTGCTTCATTTACACGTTCGAGTTCCGCCGGCGCCAGCGCCGGAGCGCGCCCTGCCTGGCGGACCACCGCCCAGCCCTGTGGCACCATCAATCCCTTAGCGACCAGCGCCGCGAGCACTTCAGCGCTCAAGTCGTGCGCGTAGGGCGCATCGACGAAGACCAAATCGAAGTGTTCACGCGCCGCACCCAAGTCGGTCAGCGTCCGCATCACGTCAGCCGTAATCAACCGCGCCGCGTCGGTAAAGCCAAAGACCCGGAGATTCTTTTCGATCGCCGCAACGGCCGCGCGTGACGAATCGACGAATGTAACCCGCGCCGCTCCACGCGAAAGCGCTTCGAGACCGAGCGAACCGCTGCCCGCGTACAGATCGAGCACTTGCGCACCCGTCAAATCGAAGCGCGCTGCGAGGCGCGAGAAAATCGACGATCGCACCCGCGCCGTCGCCGGCCGCGTCTCGAGCCCGCGCGGCGCGCTGATGCGACGCCCATGCGCATTGCCGGCGATCACGCGCATTTACGTGATGACCCCCCTCCGGCCGCCGGCTCTAAGAATGGGATGCTCAACTAATAACATTCCCGTAACCAACCTTCTTCACGCCTTCTTCACGCCAAAACCGCCAGCAGATTATGATCGGCGCGAAAGTCGCGCGGCGCGCCGCTGTCCACATCAATGGCTCTAGCGAATTTTTGCCATTCGCTACAACTGTTATTTGCGCCGTTCGCCGCGGCAGCGGGACCATAGCCCAGTCCTGCCGCCAGCCGCAAGTTTGTTGCACGCGGCCTGCGCGACGGATAAGACTCTGGCGCGCCTTCGGAATTTAGGCTACCTAGGATAGGATTTCTGAAACTTTCCGAAACTGAGCAAGTTGACGCTAAAGGTTCGTTAATAGTGTCCGCAATCTCCGCCGCATCCTTCGCAACCTCAGGCGAGCCGAATCCCTGTGACCGCTGAATTGGTGATCGGCGCCGTCAAGGCGATCGTAATCGTTGTGCTGGTCCTCGGCTTGACCACCCTGATGCTGTGGTTCGAGCGCAAGGGCGCCGCACTGATTCAGGATCGAATCGGTGCGAATCGTGCCGATATCTTCGGCATCGGCAAGCGTTTGGGCCTGCCCAACTTCGGCATCATCAACACCGTCCTCGCCGACCCGATCAAGATGTTCACCAAGGAAGACTTCGTGCCCGATGGCGCCGATCGCTTCCTGCACGGGCTCGCGCCGTTCCTCGCGCTCTTCCCGGTGCTGGTAACATTCGCGGTCGCGCCGATGGGCGATATCCTTCAAGTCGGCACGCACACCATCGATTTGCAGCCCGCCAACCTCAATGTCGCCGCGCTCTATGTCCTCGCGACGATCGGGATCGGCGTGTATGGCATCGCACTTGGCGGATGGGCCTCGAACAATCGCTGGGCCCTGCTCGGCGGAATTCGCGCCAGCGCTCAGATGATCTCCTACGAAATCGCCATGAGCCTCGCGATCATCGCCGTCGTCGTTTGTTACGGAACGCTCGACCTGCAGGAGATGTGTCGCAGCCAGGGTGGGGTGTGGTTCGGCTTCATCCCGCGATGGGGCATCCTGCTGCAGCCGGTCTCCTTCATAATCCTGCTGATCGCCGGGATGGCCGAGTCCAAACGCGTCCCTTTCGATCTCCCCGAAGGCGAGTCTGAGCTCGTCGCCGGCTACTTCACCGAGTACTCCGGCGGCAAGCAGGCCGTCTTCATGATGACCGATTTCGCCGAAGTGCTGCTGGTTTCCGTCCTGATCGTGACGTTCTTCTTCGGTGGATGGCAGGTGCCGTGGCTCGCGCGTGACGGCTTCCACTTTCCCGGCGGCGCTCATCTCGGCTTGCCGAACCTGGTCGTCGCGCTCCTCCAGTTCGTCGCCTTTTGGGTCAAAGTCGTCGTTTTCTGTCTGTTCCAGATCCTGATCCGCTGGACGCTGCCGCGCTTTCGCTATGACCAGTTGATGCGCCTCGGATGGAAAGGGCTGGTGCCGCTCGGACTGATCAACCTGGTCGTCACAGCCTTCGTCGTGGTCGTCGCGGGAGGTAAGTGACGATGCCGATTGGAATCTTCGTCTTCCTTGCGGCGTTAGCGCTGATCGCCAGCCTCGGCGTCATCCTGCAGAGCAACCCGGTCCATTGCGTGCTCGCGCTGGCGCTCGTCCTGATGGATCTCGGCGTCATCTTCATGGGACTCGGCGCGGTGACCGTCGGCTTTCTGCAGATAATCGTCTATGTCGGCGCCATCATGGTGCTGTTCCTGTTTGTCATCTGGCTCTTGAATATCCAACCCGATCCCGACGCGGGGCGTCACCTCGGACTCAAGTTGATCGGCGCGATCGCCGCTGCCGGAATGGCCGCGGAATTCGCCGTGATCATCGTGCGCACTCCGAAGATCAGCCAGATTGCCACGGTTCCCGCCGATTTTGGCTCGGTCGCGGAACTCGCGCGCTATCTGTTCACCGACTATCTGGTCGCCTTCGAAGTAACGTCAGTGCTGCTGCTCGCCTCTATAGTCGGTGCAATCGCCCTGGCGCGCCGGGTCTCACCGTCGCTCATGTTGGTGACGCCCGCACCCTCGCGTAACGTTACGGCACCACCTTCCAGCGATACCCCTGCCGCAGACCGGGAGAGCGCCTGATCATGACGCCGATCAGCTATTACATGGCGCTGAGTGCGATTCTGTTCGCGATTGGCGTTACGGGTGTGCTCATCCGCCGCAATGTGATCGTCATGTTCCTCGCGATCGAACTGATGCTTAACGCGGTCAACCTCGCGCTCGTCGCGTTAGGCCGGCGCATGGGCTCGATGGATGGGCAGGTGATCGTCGTTTTCGTGATGACGGTCGCGGCTGCCGAGGCCGCCGTTGGCCTTGCGATTATCATCGCGATGTTCCGCAACCGCGAGACCGTCAACGCCGACGAACTCAATCTCCTCCGTTGGTGAGTAACTGGTAATTGCTGGCTGACCCATGACCCAAGACTTTCCGGCCCTCGGCCTAATCCTGCTGTTCCCCGCGCTTGGCGTGCTGTTCAACCTGTTCCTCGGGCAGCGGGCGGGCCGCGGCGCGGTCAACCTTGTCGGCCCCGGCGTTGTCTTCATCGCCTTTGCCGTGACCTTATGGGGCTTCTTCACGCTGATGGGATTGCCGCCCGGCGCATCGCTCCAATGCAAGCTGTGGCCTTGGATCGTCGCCGGTTCCTTCCACATCGAGTTAGGCCTGCGGTTCGACGCACTCTCCGCCGTGATGACGCTCATCGTGACCGGGGTCGGCGGTCTGATCCATCTTTACTCGGTCGGCTACATGGCCGAGGACGAGGATTTCGCGCGCTACTTCACCTACTTCAACCTGTTCCTGCTCTCGATGCTGATACTGGTGCTGGCCGACAACCTGCTCCAGATGTTCATCGGCTGGGAAGGCGTCGGCCTATGCTCCTATCTGTTGATTGCGTTCTGGTACACTAACTCGCAGTTCGCCTACAACGGCCGCAAAGCTTTCATCGTCAATCGCGTCGGCGACCTGGCCTTCCTGATCGGCATTTTCACGACTGTCCTGGCTCTCGCGCAGCATGGCGTGTGGACGCTCGACTTCGTCGCGATGCAGAAGCACGCCGATCTGTTGCAGCCCGTCGCGCTGGCCGTTGGGCTGTTGCTGTTCCTCGGCGCGACCGGCAAATCGGCGCAGATTCCGCTCTACGTATGGCTCCCCGACGCGATGGTTGGTCCGACTCCCGTCAGCGCGCTTATCCATGCGGCTACCATGGTGACCGCCGGCGTCTATATGATCGCGCGGCTCAATTTTCTCTACGTGCTGGCCCCGGGCGCTATGGAAGTAGTCGCGACCGTCGGCGCGGTCACCGCTTTCTTCGCCGCAACCATCGCGATCGTGCAATCCGACATCAAGCGCGTCCTCGCCTATTCGACCATCAGCCAGATCGGCTACATGATGATTGGCGTCGGCGTCGGCGCATTTTCCGCCGGCATCTTCCACCTGATGACCCACGCGTTCTTCAAGGGCCTGCTGTTCCTCTGCTCCGGCTCTGTCATCCACGCGCTCCACGGCGAGCAGGACATGAACAAGATGGGCGCGCTCAAGGGCAAGCTCCCCGTCACTTACATCACGATGCTGACCGGTACGCTCGCAATCAGTGCGATACCGCCGTTTTCCGGCTACTTCTCCAAGGACCTCATTCTCGAAGGCGCATTCGCCAGCGGTCACTTCTGGCTGTGGCTGCTCGGAGTCATTACCGCCGGCATCACCAGCTTCTATATGTTCCGGCTGATCTTCCTGACCTTCCACGGCTCATCGCGCGTCGATCCCGAAAAGGAACATCACATTCACGAATCACCGCCGGTAATGGCTTTCCCACTCATGGCGCTAGCGGTACTCGCACTCGTCGGGGGATGGATCGGACTTCCCGAATGGCTGTTGTGGGGCGACGCCTTCAAACGGTTTCTCGCGCCAGTCTTCGATCAGCCCCTGGCCATACCACTTGGCCGGCCGATCCTGACCGTCGAAGTGCATGGCGCTTCTGCCAGTCTTGCCCTGAGCGCTATTGCTTTGGCCGCCGGCCTGCTGGGAATCTTCATGGCGTGGATACTCTATATCCAGAATCCCGCGCTCCCCGGACGCATCGCAGAAAGTCTGCGCGGCCTGCGCGAGTTGCTATGGCGCAAATACTACATCGACGAGCTATACGACCATGTTATCTCGCGCCCGCTCTTCTGGATTTCGACCAATCTGCTCAATAACGGCGTCGATCGCGACGTCATCGACGGCATCGTCAATGGCACCGCCGCGACCGTCGAGGGCAGCGGCGAAGCGTCTCGCAAAATCGAAACCGGCAACGTCCAGAACTACGCCTTCGTCTATCTGCTCGGCGCGGTCGCGGTCGCGGGCTACTACGTTTACCTGGTGCTCCGCTGATGGCTGGCTTCTGGCTGACCGCTTTGATCTTCGTGCCGACAATCGGCGCTTTCGGCGTGCTGATGCAGAGCGACGAGGCATCGATCTGGCGCTCCGCCTTTATCTTTTCGCTTATCCCGCTGGCGATCAGCCTCTATCTGTTCGCGATCTTCGATCCCCATCAGGCGACCTACCAGTTCGTCGAGCGCTATCAATGGATTCCGCAGTTCGGCATCTCGTATCACGTCGGCATGGACGGCATCAGTCTCTTCCTCGTGGTCCTGACGACGCTGCTCACTTCGCTTTGCCTGCTCTACTCCGGCGGCGGCGATATCGAGGTTCGTCCGCGCGAATTCTGCTTCATGATGCTGGTTCTCGAGACCGGACTCCTCGGCGCGCTGCTCGCCATCGACGTCTTCCTCTTCTACGTGTTCTGGGAAGTGATGCTCGTGCCGATGTACCTTATGATCGGTATCTGGGGTCACGGCCGTAAAATCTACGCGACCTTCAAGTTCGTCTTGTTCACCATGATCGGATCGCTGCTGATGCTGGTCGCGATCATCTACCTGGTTGGCGCGGCCCGCGCTCAACTGGGTCATCTCACTTTCGATCTGCCCGATTTGTATAAGGTGCCGCTCAGCCATACAGAAGCGCGGTGGCTCTTCGCCGGGTTTGCCATCGCTTTCGCTATCAAGGTTCCCATGTGGCCGGTTCACACCTGGCTGCCCGATGCACATACCGACGCACCCACCGCCGGCTCAGTGATGCTTGCGGGCATCATGCTCAAGATGGGCACCTATGGCTTCCTGCGTTTCGCCATCCCCTTGTTTCCGGAGGTCGCGATAGAAGCCACGCCGATTTTCATGGCGCTGGCCGTCATCGGCATCATCTACGGCGCGCTGGTCGCGATGGTGCAGCCCGACCTGAAGCGCATCGTCGCCTATTCCTCCGTCAGCCATCTCGGCTTCGTGATGCTCGGGATCTTCGCGCTCAACCCCCAGGGCCTCGAAGGCGCCACTTACCAGATGCTCAATCACGGCGTTTCGACCGGCGCACTCTTCCTGCTGATTGGAATGATCTATCTTCGGCGTCACACTCGCGACGTCGCCGAGTTCGGCGGTCTCTGGAAAGCCGTGCCGATTTACGCTGCGATCTTCATGTTCGTGATGCTGTCGTCGATCGGCTTGCCCGGCCTCAACGGGTTTGTCGGCGAGTTCCTCATCCTGCTCGGCACTTTCTTCAGGTCGCAGCGCGCGGCCGAGGTAGCAGTGTTCGGAGTAGTGCTTGGAGCGCTCTATATGATGTGGGCCTATGAGCGCGTGATGTGGGGGCCGATTACCAAAAAGGTCAATGAGACCATCAAAGATCTCAGTGGCCGCGAGATCGCCGTGATGGTCCCGCTGATCGCGCTGATCTTGCTGATGGGACTCTATCCGCGGCCGATACTCACTCGCATGGAGCCGTCGATCAACTTACTACTCGATCGCGTTCAGGTCGCGCAGGCGCATCTCGACGCTGAGCATGCCCGGGCGCTCGCGGCGCTGGCCGTACCGGCGCGAACGATTGCCGAAAAATGAACCAATTTACGCTTGCCGCGGTTAACTTCGCCTGGCTTCCAATTCTGCCGCTCATCGCGGTTGCGGTCGGTGCGATGGTCATCTTGATCGTCGGCCCCAACGTTGACGACGAGGATAGCGCCGGCCTCGGCATGATCGCGCTGATGACTGTACTGGCGGCCTTTGTGCTGACCCTTTTCACGCTCGGCCAGAACACCTTTGCCTTCGGCGGCGCGCTGATGACCGATGACTATTCGGGTTTCTTCGAGATAGTCATTCTAGTGGCTACTGCAGTGACTATCGGAATGTCACTCGACTATGTAGCCGACGAAGGGCTTGCCGGCGCCGAGTATTACGCGCTGATCCTGTTCGCAGCGCTCGGCATGATGCTGATGGCGGCGGCGGGCGACCTAGTCATCATCTTTCTCGGTCTCGAAACCATGTCGATCGCAGTCTATGCGCTGGTCGGCTTCACCCGCCGCGATCCCCGATCCAATGAGGCCGCGCTCAAGTACTTCATGCTCGGCGCATTCTCGACCGGCTTCCTCCTCTACGGCATCGCGTTGATCTATGGCGCCACCGGCACCATCCGGCTTGACCCGGTGCGCGCGGCTGTTTCGGCCTCGATGGCATCGAACCCGCTGATGCTCATGGGCCTCGGCATGCTGCTCATCGGCTTCGGCTTCAAGGTTGCCGCCGTTCCCTTCCACATGTGGACGCCCGACGCCTACGAGGGCGCGCCCACGCCGATAACTGCGTTCATGGCGGTCGGCGTCAAGCTTGCAGCGTTCGCCGGCTTCCTGCGCATCTTCCTGGTTCATCTGGGTCCGGTGAGTGCGCAGTGGTCCGAGGTGCTATGGGTGCTCGCGGCGCTTACCATGACCGTCGGCAACGTCATCGCGCTGGTTCAGGAGAACATCAAGCGGATGCTTGCCTACTCCGCGATTTCGCACGCCGGCTACATCATCCTTGGCATGGCCGCGGCTTCGTCGCAGCAAGCGGGCGGCTCGATTCTCTACTACCTACTCGGGTACTCATTCACGAACCTCGGCGCGTTCGCAATAGTCGTTGCGCTTGAGCGTCATGGCCAAGTGCGCGACCGCATCAGTGACTACCGCGGCCTTGCCCGCACCCATCCCGGACTTGCCGCAGCGATGGCGCTCTTCATGCTCTCGCTTACCGGTGTTCCGCCGCTCGCCGGCTTCGTCGGCAAGTTCTATCTCTTCTCGGCGGCGCTCAACGCGGGCCTGGTGTGGCTGGTGGTGATCGCGGCCATTAACAGCACTATTTCCGCTTACTACTACGTCCGCGTCATCGTCACGATGTACGCGGGTGAGGGTGATGTGGTTGAGGTGAAACGCATGGGCGCGCGTCCAGCATTGTTGATTAGTATCGCGGTAGGACTCGCCGGCACGATCCTGATTGGTCTCTTCCCACAGTCCTATATGGGTGCTTCGGCGAGCGCGTTTGCCTCTGCCGCCGGCCGTCCCGCCTTGCGAACCACCGCCTCCCTTCGTTGAACCGGCCGCCCGCCGTAATCGAAGGGCGATCCTGGCTAATGCCGTATCGAATAGTCAGTAAGGACTGACTATTCGTAGTGACTATCAGCATGGAAAAGGTTCGCTCTCATGGGCGCCGGCGCGGCGTTTTCTTCACCGCTTTCCTTGCTCCGCGTTTCGCTACAGCAATATCTTTGTGCTTTGCGGCGGCCTTAGATTTCGCCGCCACCGAGGACTTCGCCGTCACGGCCGCCTTTGCTGGATCGCGATACGCATCCGCCTCGATCTCGATCATCATGTCGGCATTAACCAGCCGCCGAATCTCGACCATCGTCGAAGCTGGCGGATTGTCGCCGAACGTCTCCAGGTGAGCTCGCGCGACTTCGGCAAACCGTTCCATGTCGGTGACGAACACGCGCGTGCGCACGACGTCGGCGAGCGACATCCCGGCCCGCTCCAGCGCCGTCGCGATATTCGCGATCGCCTGCCGCGCCTGCACGTACATTTGATTGCGCCCGACGATAAGACCGTTCTCGTCGAAGGATGTCGTGCCCGATACCGCCAGCCATCCATCGGCCTTGACGGCCCGCGCATAGCCGAAGATCGGCTCCCACGGCGCCCCGCTGGAGATCCGTGCTATTCCCGTCATCGCTCCCGCTCCGCCTGCGGCAGCTCAGCGCGCCGGTCTCCCAAGGTCAGTTGCCGAGACCGCTTTGCTCGCGCCGCGTCTTTTCAAGACCGCCCGGCGAGACCGCGATCAGGTTTGACGATTGCCCGAGGGCCACAGGTCCTCGAGCTCACGATCGACCGAGCGCATCGGTGCGCCCACGGGATGCGCTCCCGGCATCAGCCACCGCACCCACCCGCGCAGCTTCGAGACGGTGGCCGAGGGTTGCGATCCGATGCGGTGCATGTCGAGTTCGTGCTCGACGACTTGCCCGTGCGCGTGCGTGGAGATTCTTACAGAAGGAACAAACGCTCTTACAACTGCCACGTCCACAACCCTCCCCTCATGAGCACGATTTCTACGTTGCGGCCATGGTACTCCGTGTAATCGTACCAAGCAAAACATAATCGCTGTTAACCACAATTGTGAACGGGCGACCTCGTACCTCAGCTTGTCAACGTCCAAGAGCTACAGTATTCTAGCGCCGACTTAGCGCTGGGCGATTGGACAGCGCCGTACGAATGATGATGGAGGTAGTGATGCGAAAATTCCTGATTCTGGCTCTTCTCTCAACGGTCTTCGCAGCCACGGCTTGCACCAAGACGGAGGAGACTCCGGCGCCTGAGGCCTCAGTGGAAGCGAGTCCGGCTGCGACCGACACGTCGAGTCCAGCAGCGACCGACACGTCGAGCCCGGCAGCGAGCGCAGCGGCCCCGATGGCTTCGCCGTCGGCGTCCTGAGGCTGATCTTTCCTGTTCTGTCCCTGCGCGCTGGGCGGCGTCGCCGGCGCGCAGGGGGCACCTGCCCGCTCACGTAGTATCTCCATCGAGAGTGTGTTGCGGGCGATCCTATTCCGCCGGGTATTTCCGGGTACCACCGCAAGGCCTTATTGCAGCGCGCAAACGAGTGGCGGCCTGCTTCTCGAACCAAGGCTGTTACGGGCCAAGGAAGTGGTCGCCGTCTGCTGATCGCGCTTCGCGAGAGCGGCGCCCATCAACAGATCTACGACAAGTGGCTCGGCACACGGCGCTCATAGGAATGCCGCTTGAAGGGGCGATGGTTGCAACTCGTGCCCTTTGCCGCTAACCGCGAAATGAGTTGATCCGGATCGCGGCTGCCTTGGTGTCAGGCGATCAAAAGGCGCCCTTGCGAAATCTGCAAAGCCTTTGAGTATATAGCTGAGCATGAACAAGCCTACGACGGCACAGTGGATGGGCGCGTCGTTCGCCGGGGCGGTCGTGATCGTTCTGGCGATCTACCTGGGCGGGGGACATGGAGAGAAGCTAGGTTTGGGACTCCGAGCGACCGCACGTTGGTCGTTCTTCTGGTTCTGGCTGGCCTCGGCAGGGGGTGCTCTCGCTACGCTGTTCGGCCCAGGCTTCAATGCTCTGGCGCGGCGCGGCCGGGATTTCGGACTCGCATTCGCGTCGGCACATCTCGTCCATCTTGGCCTCGTCGCATGGCTGCTATATCACTCCGCGACGCCATTCCCGCGCTCGCCGCTGATTTTCTTCAGTATCGCGGTTTTCTGGACCTACCTCCTGGCGCTCTTGTCGATTAGCCGTCTGTCGGCGATGCTTTCTCCGAGCATCTGGTGGCTAGTGCGTACAATCGGAGTCGAATACATATCATTCGCCTTCCTGGTTGACTTCGCCAAGAATCCGTTTAATGGGGGAGTTTCGAATTTGCTCGCGTACTTGCCGTTCCTCGCTTTGGCCGTCGCCGGACCACTCCTGCGGCTTGCCGCGGCAGCGAAACGGCTGAGCCAAAGGCGCGGAGGCTTGCGCTTCAGGGGAGCGGTATCAACGCCGATTCAAAGCTGACCTGCGTTGGGCCGGGGTCTGAAATGCGACGGCGGTTCTAGATGATCGATTTGACGCGGAGTTCAGCGAGGCGAGCGGCGTCATAGCCCAGCAGGGTCCCGAGCACGCTGTCCGTGTGTTCGCCCAAATCCGGCGACCGCGTGTCAGGCGAACTGCTCACTCCCGCCGTTTTGAGTGGCGAGCCCGGCACGATTAGCCGATCGAAATTGGGATGCGCCGCATGCAGGATCATCTGGCGCTGTTCGAGATGCGGATTGGCCGAGACTTCCGCAACTGTCGCAATCGGCGCGCAAGGAACGTTCGCCACCTCAAGCCGTTCGAGCCAGTAGGCGCGGGGGTTAGCTTCGAAGTGACCCTGCAGGATTGGATCGAGCAGAGCGTGATTCGCGGTGCGATCCGCGTTGGTCAGGAAGCGTGGGTCGCGCTGCAGATCGCCCAATCCAATGGCGTTGCAGAAGCGCTGCCAGATCGATTCATTGCCGCAGCCCGCGACGAAGTACCCGTCGGCGGCGCGGAAGTGTTGAAACGGCGTGATCGACGGATGCCGCGATCCGATAGGCCCCGGCACCTTACCGGTGGCGGAGTAACGCGCGAGCGCGTCTTCGAGCCAGGCGACCTGGCAATCGAGCATCGCGATGTCCAGATGGCGGCCTGCGCCGGTCAAATCACGTTCACGCAGAGCCGCGAGAATCGCGATGACGCCATAGAGCGCCGCCGCCAGATCGCCGATCGAAACGCCGCAGCGCGTGGGCTCGCCGCCGGGCTGCCCGGTTATGCTCATGGTGCCGCCCAGGGCTTGCGCGACGATATCGTAAGCGGGCGCCGACGCCATCGGACCGGTCTGCCCGAAGCCTGAGATTGAGCAGAGAATCAGGCGCGGATTGGCGGCGCGCAGACGCTCCCATCCGAGTTGAAAACGATCCATCGTGCCGGGCGAGAAATTCTCCACCATCACGTCGCAATGCTTCGCGAGGTCAATCAGGATCTCCGCACCCTCGGTCGTCCGCAGGTCGATGGTGACGCTCTGCTTGCCCCGATTGACGCTGTAGAAGTAACCGGAGTCGTGGGAGTTGGGGATGCGCGGAGCGAAACCTCGCGAATCGTCGCCGCGGCCCGGCACTTCAATTTTGATAACTTCGGCGCCGAGATCGGCGAGGTTCATCGCGCAGAACGGTCCGGCGAGGACGCGGCTCAAATCGAGGACGCGGATTCCTCGTAGCGGCTTTTGATCGATCATTATTACAAATGCCTACGGTTCCTGATGCCGCCGGTAGAGATCTTCGTGGGAGCGCTGGCTTCAGGTTATTGATCTTTCGCGGCTCGCGAAACTCCGCGCCGGCCACCTAGCGCATCCGCTGGCGCGAGCGAGCGGCCTGCTGCGCTCGGATCGCTTCGGCCGGCGTCATGATCAGGCGCGGCTCTTCGCGCTGATGCTGTTCTTCCTCGGCGATCAACGCGCCAAGCTGCGCACGCATGAAAGCCTGGAAAAACGGGACGTGCTTCAAGTCCGCGCCGTCGCGCAGACGTGCAGCCGCCGCGGCAGCCGATACCGCCTGATCGCGCCGGGCGGTGCGCGCGAAGTAGTAGGCGGTATCCTCCAGGTGACGTCGCAGCCGCATAGCGGTTTCGCCGCTGAGCAGTTCGGTGAGCGCGCGTTCGACGACAGTGACGACGCGCTCCTCCTGCTGGATGCGACTGAGGACGATCACGCTGTTGCGAAGACTCGCGATCTCGTCGGCGTAGGCCTTGACGGAATCGGGAGCGAGTGCCCACGCAGCAATTTCCGGTTCCTTCATGAGTTCGGGCGACGGCTCTTTGAAGAGATCAGCAGCGAATTCATCGTAGATTGGATGCCGCAATTCAGTCGGCGGTGACTGTCCGATCAACTCGGTGCGAAGGGCAAAGAAATTACGCACTTCGCCGCGCTGCGATTCAGGCGTCCGCCGATACGCGTCGCTCATGATGAAGTCGGCTAGGTGCCAATCGGCGTCGATGAGTGCGACGCCCGCGCGCCGTTCGAGATCCGTACGCTCGCTGCGCAATTCCTTGCGAGTGAGTGAGGAGAGCGAGATACCGAAGAGGCCGTCGCGCTCGGAGACGAGGCCCCAGAGTCGCTTCAGGCCAGCGCCGGGACGCGCCTTCATGATCCAGACGACGCGGGCGCCATCGCCGTCGGCGGGGGAGAGCAGAGCGCTCACGCCGGGCTCGGAGGCGGCCGCAGTGGGTGTACTCGCGTTGTGCGCGGGCTCGGCCGGTGGCGGCGGCTCGATACCGCGCTGGCGCAGCTTGAAGAGCGCACCGCGAATCTCGCGGCGTGCGGCGCCGGATGCCTGCGTCTCCATTTGCGCGAGCAGAGCGGCGGACTCAGTCGTGGCGATTTTCGCGAGCGCACGGGCGATAGTGGCCTCACTCACGCCGATTGCACCGCGTAGCGCTTCGAGTTTTGCGATCGCGTCCGTTGGGGCGGCCGCGGGATCGAATCCCAAATCCTGCAGGTGGGCGTCCTCGAGGGCATTCTGTCGCGCGCTATGATCCTTAACGCTTGCCATCAAACTAACCGTCTTCGCCAGATACCGGACGATTCCAAATCGATTACGAATCGTGCGAGGTTATTGGCTGGATTCCGCGACTGTCAACCCTCGCGCACTAAAGGAGACCCGTGAGATCCCAATAGCGCGCCGCGCTCGAGTAATCTCGCAACTGTCACAACGATGCGCAACCTCGAGGCAAAATTCCGTATCGACGACGCAGCGCTGGCGCGTGCTCGCGCCGAAGCGATCGGGTTTTCGCTGCGGGCGACGCTGGTCCAGCGCGATACTTTCTTTGCGGTCGCGCACGGCAAACTTAAACTGCGCGAAGAGGCTGACAGCGCCGCCCTGATCCATTATCGGCGGTCGCGCGAAGGCGTTCTGGAAGTGAGCGATTACGAAATAGTACCGGTGCCAGATGCCGAACCGATGCGTGCGATGTTTTCAAGCGCGCTGGGGGTGATCGCCGAAATCCGCAAGGTGCGGACGCTGCTGATGCGCCGTAACGTGCGGCTTCATCTGGACCGCCTCGAGGGTCTTGGATCGTTTGGCGAAATCGAGGCGGTGATCGCTGCCGGTGGAACGCCCGAGGACTGTCGCAGCGACTTGGACGAGATTCTCGCGACCCTGGAAATCACGCCCGGCGATCTAATCAGCAAGTCCTACTTCGAGTTGGTAAGCGGCGGGTGACGATGCCGCCTTATCGAATCCCGATCGTGGATCAATTCGAGGAAGGTCTGGGTAAATGAATAGGTCAGGCCCCAGATGACCTGGCCGCCGTAGTGGATGGCCGGATAATCGCTCTCGGTGGATTGTCCGGGGCGCTTCCATCGATAAGAGCTGCGATAGCGCGGGTCGCTCAGGGCCTCCAGCGGCACGCGGAAAATATCGGCGACCTCTTTCGGATCGGGCGTCAGAATCGGGTCGCCCTCGACGATACCGACGAATGGTGTCACCGAAATATTGGTCGCCATCGTCCGCCTTCCCGGGAAGGTACCGATCACGCGAATCTGATCGGGCGCGATGCCGACTTCCTCATGAGTTTCCCGCAGCGCCGACGCCAACAAACTGGTATCGCGGCGATCGAAGCGGCCGCCCGGAAAGGCGACCTGCCCGCGATGGCTGGCGAGGCGATCGGAGCGGCGAGTATAGAGAACATCGAGTCCACCGTCGTCGCGACGCATCAGGGGGACCAGGACGGCAGCGGCGCTTTTGTCGTCAGGCGCCGGCACGGCGACCGACTCGGGCGCCTTGAGCTTGCGCCGCAAGCCGTCGAGGAATCGACGGATCTCGGGGATTTCGCTGGCGTCATGCATTTGATGAATCAAGTCGGACGGCCTGATAATCGCGCCCCGGCTCTTCCAGCGCAAGGGCAATGCTGGCAAGTTGAGTTGCCTGATGTCGATGTACGAACCAACCACGAACGGCGCCACCCAGAGCTCAACCGCAGGCCCCGCAACGCGCCGCTACCTGATCGGCCGTTATCACGAAATCGTGCTCAAAGGCGGCAATCGCTGGCGCTTTGTCGATCAGCTGAAGCGCAACGTGCGCGCGCTGTTCGCCGATTGCGGAGTTGGCCGGATCCGGGGCGAAGGGCCGCGCCTGATTATCGAGATTCCCGCCTCGGTGCCGGATGAACTGGTGCATGAACGGGCGGCGCTGCTGTTTGGATTTCAGAACTTCACCATCAGCCGCCCGGTGCCGCTCGAGATCGAAGCGCTCAAGCGCGAAGCGGTGGATGCCGCGCGCGGTCATCGCGCGAAGACCTTTCGAATCAAGACGCGGCGCGCCGACAAGCGCTTCGCGCTCAACTCAATGGAGATCGATCGTCTCGTCGGCGCCGAAGTCGCATCATCGCTCGGCCTCAAGGTTGATCTCGATGAACCGGACCTGACGATTACGATCGAGATACTGCCCGATATCGCGTTCATGGCAGTGGGCAAGTATCCAGGGGCGGGAGGTCTGCCGGTCGGCGCCAGCGGGCGAGCGACGGTGCTGCTGTCCGGCGGCATCGACTCACCGGTGGCGGCGTATCGCATGATGCGGCGCGGCTTGCACGTCAATTTCGTCCACTTCCACAGCCACCCACTGGTGTCGTCGGCGAGCCGTGAGAAGGCTCATGATCTCGCTGCGCATCTGACGCGCTATCAGGCGCGATCGACGCTGGCGCTGGTGCCGTTCGCCGACGTGCAGCGCGAGATCGTCGCACGCACATTGCGGCCGCTGCGGGTGGTGCTCTACCGCCGCTTCATGCTGCGCATCGCGAGTGAGATAGCACGGCGCGCTGGGTCGTCGGCGTTGATTACCGGCGAAAGTCTGGGGCAGGTTGCTTCGCAGACGCTCGAGAACATGACGGTGATCGAGCAGGCCGCGGCGCTGCCGGTGTTGCGTCCGCTGGTCGGCATGGACAAGAACGAGATTGTGATCGAGGCGCGCCGGCTCGGCACGTTTGAAACTTCGATCCTGCCCGATCAGGATTGCTGCTCGCTGTTCGTGCCCGCACATCCCGAGACCCATGCGCGGCTCGACGGGGTGCACGAGGCGGAAGAGCAATTCGATATCGAGGCGATGGTGGCGGCGGCGGTGGCGAAGACGGAGTTCGTCGAGATCGAATTCCCCGATGTCGCAACAGCTGCAGATTCGGATCTTCGCTAATACCGCTGAGCCAGCAGGCAACATCGGAAGCACACCAATGTCTTTTCGCGAACTGAATCATGCCAAGTGCAAGACCTACCTGGCACGGTGCGAAAGCCACCGCTTGGCGGCGCTGATCGATCCGGTGCGCGATCATCTCGATCGGTATATCGCGATGTTGGCGTACTTTGGGTGCCGTCTTGAGATGATCGTTGATACGCACACCCACCGCGGACCATCGGAACGACGCGCATCTGCCAGTGGAGCGTTGAAGGCGCTCGCGGACGCGGCCGGCTTCATGGAGAATGCTTGGCGTGGATAGACCGCTGAAGATTCGCGAGATCGATCACGTGGTGCTGCGCTGCCGCGAGCAGCCGCGGATGATCGATTTCTACAGCCGGGTGCTCGGCCTGGTTGAAGAGCGGCGTATCGATCAAATTGGCCTCGTCCAGCTTCGTGCGGGCGCCAGCCTGATCGACCTGGTGCCGGCCACCGATCCGCGTATCGAAAGCGGGCTCAACGTGGATCATTTCTGCCTGGGCGTCGAGGTCGCCGACCTGGATGAGGCGATTCGCTACCTGCGCGCTAACGCGGTGGAGGTTCTCGGCGATCCGGCAACCCGTTATGGCGCGCGCGGCATGGGCCTCTCGATTTATCTGCGCGATCCTGAGGGCAACGTGATCGAGCTCAAGCAGATGCCGGCGGCCGGATCGGCCTGACGGGGATGGCCGTTGGTGCGATCGGCAATCGGGTTCATTCGAGCCGCCCGAGCGCAGCCGATTCAAAAACGCGTGTCGGAAGGGTGTTCTGCGCCATCGCAATCGTCGCGGTATTGCTGATCTCCGGATGCGATCGAAATCCGCCGCGCACTGCCGCGGTGCGATACCTGGAAAATCTACGGCAATCCAATTACGCAGGATGCTATGCGATGCTGTCCGATATGGATCGCAAGGAACGTACGCTGGCCGAGTTCCTGACTGAAATTCCGCTGGCGCCGGATGTCGGACCGGCCTGGTTTCACCCGGTGCTGCAGAGCCTTCAGTTCGATCTCGGCGACGCTACGCGGGACGGTTCGATCGCCGCCATTCCGGTCACGGTTACTGCGCCCGATCTGACGCTCTGGGAGCGCACTCTGGATGCTGCCGCGGGAACCGACCAGTCCGGCGCGCAGAATGCGGGGCGCTCGCTGGCGGCGGATGATTTTCCCAAAATAACTTATGTCGATGTGATTTATGTGATTAAGGAGCATCACCATTGGCACATCGTTGCGGGCCTGGGGCCGCGTGACCAGATCGTCGACCTGCATCGGGAAGCGATTGTTGACTATCATCAATACGAATTCTCGAAGGTGGTCGGTACATATCGAACGATGCTAGCCGATCTGGACCGGTTCAAGTTCACCGGCGCCGCAGGTCTTGCTGCGCGCTATCGACGCGAACTCGCCGCGGTGCAAGTGGTGCAGGCTGAAGTTCCTGCCGCAACCGCGTACGCCGCCAAAAACGTTACGCTCAGCGACGTCGCGATGCATATGTCGGAAGAGCGCGTTCCCGCGATTTTTGGATCGATCACGAATACCGGGGACCGCGCCCTCGATAGTGTTCAGGTCGCGGTGACCTGGTACACGGGCCGCGGCAAGAATCTCAAGGCTGTGTACACCGAGAAGCACCCGGTCGTGATCACGCCGATCGAATTCACTGACTTCAGCCTGCCGGTTTTGCCATTCGTTGCAGGCGAGCAGCGGCCATTCGGCTTCATTTTGACAGTTCCGGTGCAGATCGAACAGGACGCCGCGCCATATGTGACCGTCAGTGCGGTGACCTTCACTTATTCAGCCGCGCCGTTGCCGCGATTGGCCAGTTCGAAGCCGCAATCCAGCGCGCGCGGGACGGAGCCGCAGCCGGCGGGAATCGCGGTCAGCAAACCGACCATGGCGCCAAGCTCAGCCGCGACTCCGAGTGCACCCGCAGCGACCCAATCGCCGGCGAGGGAAGTCGCGCCTTGAACTCGTTGACCATCGCTGTGCCGACGCATAATCGCGCGCGCCTGCTTGGCCGCACGCTCGCCAGTATTGCGGCGCTGGAATTTCCCGAGGGCATGAATCCGGAATGCCTCGTCGTCGATAACAACTCTCCGGACGACACGCGTGACGCGGTCGAAGTCTTCGCGCGCCGTGCGCCAATCGCCGTGCGCTACGTCCTCGAGCCGCAGCTAGGATCGAGTTTCGCGCGCAATCGAGCGATCGCCGAGTCGCGCAGCGAGTACATCTTCTTCATTGATGATGACGCGATCGCCGACCCCGATTGGGCCATCGAGATGCTGGCGGAGATGGAGCGCCGGCGCCTCGACGCCGCCTGCGGCCTCGTGCTCCCGGATTGGGAACGGCCGCCTCCGCGATGGCTCGGACCGAGCCTCTACGTCCGCCTTGCGGTTCATGACGAAGCGGCAATCGCCCAGGCGAGTCCGCAGCAGCAGGATCATATCCACAACTATTTTAGCGCGAACGTCGGCTTTCGCCGTCAGGCCTTCGAACTCTTCGGGAATTTTCGCGAGGATCTTGGCGTCGTCGGTAACAATCCGATCTCAGGCGAGGATACGGAGCTTTTCGCGCGGATCGCGACCTACGGCGGCGCGATCGGGTTTGCCCAGCGCGCACGCGTGCACCATATCATCGGGCGCGAACGGATGACGCGCCGCTACCTGCGCCGCAAGGCCTACGCCTTCGGCTTCGGCAGCGCCATCTCCGGAGGACCCACACACAATCATCTCGACAAGCTCGCGCGCAACGGGCTCCGCATGCTGACTGCTGCGGTTCTCGGCAATCCTGAGCGCGCGGTTTACCATGAGCTGGAGTGCGCCAATTTTTTTGGTTACTGGCGCGGCCGACTGACTTTGCGCAAGTGAATTTGCGGTGCCTTCAGGCGAGGACACCGCGCGCGATTATCTGATCCAGATACGGGATCAATTCTCCCAGTTGAGAAATTTCCGCAAGTGTCGCCCAGCGCCAATCGGCATGCTCATGCGCCTGCAGCGTCACGGTTCGGAAAGCGCTCGCCAGCCGGCAGGCATAGATCAATTGCAAGTAGGATCCGGGGGCCTTGTTGGCGCACAGCAAGCGATCGATTTCGATGGCCAGACCGGTCTCCTCCGTCACCTCGCGCACGAGACATTCTTCCAGGGTTTCGTTGGCTGCGAGATGTCCACCCGGCAAATCCCACGCGCCGGCCTTGTAGGTCATCGAGGGCGCGCGGCGGAGCACGAGAATCTTCCCGCGATCCTCGATCACACCATGCACGCCGATCCAGAATTGCTGCTCTGCCATACTTAATGAGGGGCCTCCGCCGCTGAACTGATTACCGTTTCGACGAGGGCGCGCGGCCCCATGCGCCGCCGCCTGGTGTCTCGACCCGTATCCGATCTCCCGGCGCGAGATCGAGGTTGGTTTTACCCGGCAGCTTCGATCGCTTGCCGTTTTTCCGCGCAACGAAGTTTGCACCGAGCGCACCGTCGCCGCCGCCCGAGAGTCCCCACGGCGCAATCACGCGCCGCTCGGTCAGCAGGCTGACATTCGAGTCCACGAGGCATTCAAGTTCACGCACCAATCCGTCACCACCCGCGAATTTGCCGCGTCCGCCCGATCCGCGCCGCATCCGATACTCCGTCACGCGCATCGGATAATAGGCTTCCAGCGCCTCGATCGGCGTGTTGAGCGTGTTCGTCATGTGCGTGTGGATGCCCGACGTCCCAGGGTGGCCAGGGGCCGCACCGGCGCCGCCCGCGATGGTTTCGTAATACGAGAAGTGGCGCGCGCGAATGCTGTCGTAACCGCCGACGGTCAGGTTCGACATCGATCCGGAACTGGCGGCGGCGATCCGATCGGGCGCAGCATGTGCAAGCGCGCGAAACAGCACGTCGACGATACGCTGCGAGGTCTCGACGTTGCCACCCGCGACCGCCGCGGGCGGCAATGCGTTCACGATCGTCCCTTCGGGCGCGATCAGCTTGATCGGCCGCATCAGACCTTCGTTGGCGGGCACCGCTTCAGCCGCCAGGCACTTCATCACGTAGAAGGTCGCCGACAGTGTGATTGCGAAGTTGGCATTGATCGAACCACGGACTTGCTGCGCGGTGCCGGTGAAATCGACGACTGCGCGCCCGCCGCCAATCCGGATTGCAACCTCGATTGGAATGGGCCCGTTGCCGAAGCCATCGTCCTCCATCGCATCAGTTGCGCGGTAGACGCCCGGAGGGAGTTTTTTCAGCGTCGCGCGCATCAGCCGGTCAGCATAATCCTTCAGCGCTTCCATCGCACCGGCGACCTCAGCGCGGCCGGAGGTTTTGACGAGTCCGCGCAACCGCGCCGCGCCAACATCCAGCGCTGCGATCTGCGCGCGCAGATCGCCCTCGCGTTCCTCGCGCACGCGCGTATTGGCGAAGAAAAGCTCGAAGACGTCGCGCGCGGGTTTGCCTCCGACCATCAATTTGACCGGCGGCAGGCGGAAGCCCTCCTGATAAATCTCGGTCGCGAGCGCCATCGAACCGGGCGCCATCCCGCCGATATCCGCGTGATGAGCGCGATTGGCCGCATAGGCAAACGGGCGCTCATCACCGTCGAGAAAGATCGGCGCCACCAGTGTGACGTCCGGCAGATGAGTGCCGCCGGCGAAGGGATCGTTGACGGCTGCGACGTCGCCCGGTTCGAGCGTGAGCCGTTCGATCACCGCGCGCACCGAGAGCGGTGTCGAGCCGAGGTGAACGGGGATATGCGCGGCCTGCGCCACGAGTTCGCCCCGGCCGTCGAACAGCGCGCACGAGAAATCGCGGCGCTCTTTGATATTGGGGGAGAAGCTGGTCTGCCCGAGGACGACGCCCATTTCCTCGGCAATCGCCGCCATGCGGTTATTCATGACGGCCAGCGTTACTGCGTCAAGTTTCATGTTCAGACTCTTTGCATACCTTACAGACCTTGGACGCTCCTCGCAGAATCTTTACCTTGAACCCGGCTCGGAGACTCGCTCGACTCGCAGGCTCGCCTAATGCACTCGGCTTGCAAGCTCGCCTAATGTGATTCCAGATGGAGATTGCCGAAGTCGTCGCAGCGCAATGTGAACTCCGGTGAGACGTACGCGGTCGCGCTCAACTCGACGATGATCGCGGGTCCCTTGAGCGTCGCGGCCGCGCCAATTGTATCGCGCGAGTAAACCGGCACGCTGCGCCGGGCGGCGCCCACGATAACGTTCGCCTTTCCGCTGGCGACCGGTTTGGCCTGGGATTTCGCGACGCGCGCCGGCTTGATCGGTGGACCGGCCGCTGCCGATGCGCGCAATCGAATATTCACCACTTCGATCGGTGCATTCTCGGCTGCGTAGCCGAACGTTCGCATATGCGCCGTATGGAACTCCTCGGCAAATTTTGGCCCTAGCGGTACTTCGATTTCGTATGATTGTCCGCGATAGCGCAGGTCTGCGCGCAAGTCGGTCTTTATCGCCGCGAGTGCCGCGCCCTGCGCTGCCAATTCGGTCCGCGCCCGTGTGACCATCGGCTGTGCTCGCTCGAGCAGGCGCGAAAGTTCGGGAGCGGTCTCGCGCACGGTGATCGAATACTCGCGTCCGAGCGGGGCACTCAGCGCGCCCCACGCGCAGAGCAGGCCGGGATTTCGTGGCAGCACGATAGTCCGGATGCCAAGGTCGAGCGCCAGTTCGCAAGCATGCATTGGGCCGGCGCCGCCGAACGCCATCAGGGCGAAGTCGCGCGGGTCGTAACCGCGTTCGACCGTAATCACGCGAATGGCGCGCTCCATGTTGGCGTTGACCACGCGGATGACGCCGCGCGCCGCCGTCGCCGCGTCGGTCTTCATCGCACGCGCAAGCCCTCCGACGGCAGTATCGGCACGCGCGGGAACGAGGCGCATCTGACCGCCGAGGAAATTCTCGGCGACCAGCCGTCCGGCGACGAGGTCGGCGTCGGTCACCGTCGGCAGGACGCCGCGTCCGTAACAGGCGGGGCCGGGATTGGCACCTGCGCTCTCCGGGCCGACCTTGAGCGAACCGCCGGCGTCCAGGGCCGCGATCGATCCGCCGCCCGCGCCAACCGTATGTATATCGATCACCGGCGTGCGCACCGCATAACCGTTGGGATAACTGAGCGAGCGGATCCGGGCGGCGCCGTCGAACAGCGACACGTCGGTCGAAGTGCCGCCCATGTCGAATGTGATAAAGCGCTCGACGCCCATCGCGCGGACCAGTTCGCCCGCGCCGACGACGCCCGCGGCGGGTCCCGAGAGAATCGTGCGCACCGGCTCGTCGCGCGCGAGTTGAGTGCCGATCGCATAGCCGTTCGATTGCATCACCCGCAGATGGGCGCCGCCGAGCGAACGTTCGAGGTTCTCCAGGTGCGCGACCATTCGCGGCGCGACGTAGGCGTTGATCACGGTGGTCGAGAGCCGCTCGAATTCGCGGTATTCGGCGAGTATCCGATGCGATACCGAGAGCGATCGCCGCAGCGGTACGAGTGCACGAGCGATGGCGTTCTCGCTGGCGGGATTCGCGTACGAATGGAGCAGGCAGACGGCGAAGGCCTCGGCTCCGCTCCGTTCCGCGAGCTTGCGTACACGCGCCAGCTCGGAGTTCGTCAAAGGCGACGCGATTTTGCCGTCGAAATAAGTTCGCCCGCCGACGCCGATACGCAGTGCGCGCGGCACCAGCGGTTCAGGCCGCTCGGGCGCAAGTGCGTAGAGGTCAGTGCGATTCTGCCGGCCAATCTCGATCAGATCCTCGAAGCCCGCATCGACGAACAGCGCGACGCGCGCGCCCTTCTTTTCGAGCAGCGCGTTGGTGGCGACGGTTGAACTGTATGTCACCGCGTCCGCCGGGACGCCATTGAGGATCGCCTTGAGCCCGGCGATTACCGCGGTTGCTGGATCATCGGGTGTCGAGGGCAGCTTATGCACCCGGAGCTCGCCGCCAACGATAGCGGCGAGGTCGGTAAAGGTTCCGCCGGTGTCGATCCCGACGACAATTTGCTCGTGATTGTGATCGATAAGCGGAGCGTCGGCGATCGCTTTGCGACCTCGCGGCGGTGTCTTCGCCGGGCTCTTCGCCGTGCGCGTCACGGCCGAATCACGACTTTGAATTTCGATTTGTCGGCTGCGGCGGCGAACGCGGCGAGACCGTCGCCGAGCGAAAACTCGCCATCGATCAGTGATCGCGGATCGAACTTGTGCGATTCGAGCGCGGCGACCGCCGGACCGAAGCGGCCGCATCGCGATCCGATGATCGTGATCTCATTGATGACCACGGGCGCGAGATTCATCGCGGCGCCCGCTGCCGCCGTACTCTTGAGGATTATGGTTCCGCGCGGACGCACCGTCGCGATCGCAAGGTCGAGGCCTTCGCTGCGTCCGGTGCAATCGATTACAACGTCGTAGCCTGGTGCGAGTTCGTCTGCGGAGACGCTGCGCAAGCCCAGCGCCGCGAGCCGTTTCAGCTTTCCGGGATGATGTCCCGCGACCACCGGCGTTAATTCTTCGCCATGCAAAGCGAGCGCGACCATCGCACCGAGCCTGCCGTCGCCGAGCACCGCGATCCGGTCGTTTCGCTTCAACTGCACCTGCTCAAAGATCTCGCACGCGGCTGCAAAAGGCTCAATGAAGACGGCTGATTCGTCTGGAATGGTCTCCGGCAGCGGAATCAGATTGGCGTTTGGGAGGCGGAGGTATTCGGCAAAGGCGCCGTCGCGTCCGAGGATGCCGAGCACGGTGCGCGTCGCGCAATGACGACCCATCCCCTCGCGGCATCGATCACAGGCGCCGCAGGCCGCGTTGATCTCGCCGGCCACGCGTTGGCCAATCAGCGCAGCGACTTCCGATTGTACCACCCGCCCGACGAACTCATGTCCCGGGACGCCCCGATATTCCATATAGCCGCGGGTGATTTCGAGATCGGTGCCGCAGATTCCGGCTAGGATGACCTTGACGATACTCTCGCCCGGCATCGGTGCCGGATCGGGATAGTCGGTGCGCAAATGCAGTTCGCGGTCGAAAACCAAGGCGCGCATGGGACCGCATTGAAACAGAAAAGCCGCGAAGATGGCACCCCCGCGGCTTGACCGGATGAGCGGGACTAACTGAATCGATTAGTCTGCGGCCTTGCTCGCGGAGCTCTTTTCGGAGCTTGATTTGGCCGGGGTGGAGGGAGTGTTTGCCGATTCGCTCTTGCCGTTGGCCGGCGACGACGAGGACTCGGCTTTGCCTGACGTATCTGACTTGGTTGAGTCGGAGGCCGATGATTCAGATTTGGCTGATTCTGTTTTGCCCGTTTCGGCTTTGGCGGCAGCATCGCCGCTGGGCTTTTTCGCGTAGTCGGTTACATACCAGCCGGTGCCCTTTAGAATGAAGGAAGTCCGCGACAACTGGCGCTCGACCTTGCTTTTGCAGGTGGGGCATTTCTTGAGGGCATTTTCGGTGATCCTTTGGGTCACCTCGAACTCACCGCATTTCGGACATTTGTATTCGTAAATGGGCATAGTTTCCTGAGATTTATCGCGGAATTACTGCATTTCGCTCAAGTTTTAGGTAATCACGCCATCGAACTAAGTCAACGACCGGCGCCACGTTTCGCTTTTCCTTTGATTTCCTTGGCAAGTGGAAGCTTGAGTCGGCCGGCCGGCAACTTGCTTTCAGCATATCACACTCTGGACACCCGTTTGGATCGCGAGCGGTGCGGCGATTGCCCGGGCTTCGCAAAGACTAAGTCGGATTGTTTTGCGCCCGAGAGGTTCAGGGGATCAGTTAAAGCCAAAGACCAGGATGCGAACGATCGTAGGAATCAGGTATTGCTGGAGAAACTGGATGCCGAGAATGATGAGAATCGGCGAGAAATCGATGCCGCCGAAGACCACCGGAAGATGCTCGCGAACGAAATCGAAGACCGGGTCGGTGACGGCGTGGAGCATGCGGACGATGGGATTGTAGGGATTGGGCTCGATCCAGGAGAGGACGGCGGCGATGATCACGATCCAGAAATAGAGGTAGAGAAAGCCTTGCAGGACCTGCGCGATCCATAAAACCAGGTTAGTCCAGACGAACACGTGCTGATGCGCCTCCGCTCTTAAGACCGGCCAAGCTCGCGCGATCGATCCGCGGCGGCATGAACGGCGTCGGCCACGATATCAGAAAAGCGGAGAGCGTCGAACTTGCCCAGGGCGGCCTCGGTGGTGCCGCCGGGTGAGGCGACGATGCGAATCAGTTCGGCTGCGGTCAAAGGTGACCGGCGCATGTTTTCCTCGGCGCCGCGAATCGTCTGCAAGGCCATGCGAGCCGCGAGTTCGGGCGTGAGGCCTTCGCTGACACCGGCGTCGGCGAGCGCCTTGACGAAGAGATAGACGTAGGCAGGGCCGCTGCCGGATAGCGCGGTCACGGCATCGAGCAGATGCTCGTCGGCGAGGGCGACGGCGTCGCCGACCGCGCCGAAGATACGCAACGCGAAGGCCTCGTCGGAGCGGCTGGCGCCTTTAGCGCGCACCAGCGCGGCCATCCCTTGACCAACCATCGCGGGCGCGTTCGGCATCACGCGGATGACTCGCGCGCCGGGACCGAGAGCGCCGGTCATGCGGGCGAGAGTGATGCCCGCGGCGATCGAGATGAAGAGGCGATCGGCGGGCTTCAACGACTTCGCGGCGGCCTTGGTCGCGGCGCGCGGCGACTTGCGTCCGGCGGCCTTCGGCGTGGCGTCGGGCGGCCGCATGACAGCCGCCATCTCGCCCAGGACACCGTCGATATTCTGCGGCTTCACGGCGATCAAAAGAGCGCGGGCCTCGCGCAGCACGGCGAGGTTGTCGGCGGTCGTTTCGACCTTGAGCGAACGCGCCAGCTTACGGCGGCGCACGGGATCGACATCAGAAATGATGACATCGCCGGGCCGGAAGATTTTCTTCTCGATGAGGCCGCGCGCGAGCGCCTCGGCCATGTTCCCGCCGCCAATAAATCCCAGTTTTTTCATCGTAAACGTTCGCCGAACACCGCGCGCCCGACGCGCACGATAGTTGCGCCCTCCTCGATTGCGGCCTCGTAGTCGTCGGTCATTCCCATGGATAACTCCTTGAGCGCAAGGCCGGAGGCGAGCGCAAGGCGGTCGCGCAGTTCGCGCAACTTGGCGAACCAGCGACGGGCGATGGCCAGGTTTTCTGAGGGTGGTGGAATGGTCATCAGCCCGTGGATTTCGACGATACCGCGCGCGGAGTCGATAAGCGCCGCGGCCGCGTCCGGGTTGACCCCATGCTTGGAGGCCTCGCCCCCGAGGTTCACTTCGATCAGTACGGGTACCGGCGGCGAGGGACGCGCGCGGGCGAGGGCGTTGGCGAGCCGAACGTCGTCGAGCGTGTGGATGAGATCGAAATGCGCGACCGCATCGCGGGCCTTGTTGGTCTGCAGATGCCCGATCATGTGCCAGCGGGCGTCGTGCAAATCCGCGAGGGCGGCCCGTTTGGCGACGCCTTCTTGAACGTAGTTCTCTCCGAAATCACGCGCTCCCGCAGCATAGGCCGTCGCGAGGGCTGCGGGCGGTTGGGTCTTGCTCGCGAGAATCAGCCGCACCGAGGCGACCTCGCGATGCGCCCGCGCGCAGGCCCGTTGGATGCGCTCGCGCACTGCGCCGAGCCGCGCGGCGATGTCGTTGGCGTTCGCGGGCGCGATCATTTCACGAGGACTCACGCACTGGTGCTTCGATGCCGTGACGCCGCAGGGCGGCGAGGACTTCACGCACTGGCAGGCCCATCACGTTGTCGCGGGAACCCTCGACGTGCTCGATGAAGGCCGCGCCGCGATCCTGGATGCCATAAGCGCCGGCCTTATCGAGCGGCTCGCCGGTGGCGACGTAAGCGGTGATTTCAGCGAGCGAGAGAACGTGAAACGTCACCCGGCTGATGATCGCCTGGCTCTCCGCGATGGCACGCGCTGAGGCGATTGCGAAGGCGGTCACGACGGTGTGGGTGTTGCCGGAGAGCATTTGCAGCATCGCGCAGGCCTGGGCTGCATCGGCGGGTTTGCCGAAGATTCGCCCGTCGCATTCGACGATCGTGTCGGCGGCTAGGACCAGCGCGTCACGAATCCGATCGGAGACGTTGAGCGCTTTTTCGCGAGCCATCCGCGAAGCGAAATCAATGCCGCCTTCGCCATCGCGCCGAATCTCTTCGATGCCGCTTTCGACGATTTCAAAGGCGAGGCCCGTCGCGCCCAGCAGCACTCTGCGGCGCGGGGAGGCGGAAGCCAGGATCAATCTGATGGAACTTTGGCCTTTGGAATTCATGGTAGTCCCTGAGCATCGTGGCGTGTGGGCGATGGTATCTCAATAGCGGACGCTGTTGAGGGACGGTCGTTGTCGCACGACCGCAGTGCATGCCACGACCGGTGGCACACGACGTTAAATCATCGCGTCGAAAGTATGATCGGGCGGGATGGCGATTGAAGCATGGGCGTGGGTCAGATAACCAAGTCATAATGGGAATGAAGTGCTGGCGGCGGCTGTTGCTGATTTTTGCTTGCGGCTTCGCGACTGCGGCGCTGGGGATTTCCAGCCGTTACGCACTGGCGCAGATGCTCCCATTCCAGCATTACAAGGTCGAACAGATCGATCCGCGCCAGGCCTTCGCGGAAGGCTATCGCGCCTATCAGAGCCAGGACTGGCCGACCGTGATCGAGCGGATGCAGCTCGCGACGCTGCAGGTGCCCGAGCTCATCGACTATGCGCTGTTCTTCCAGGGCCGTGCACAAAGCGCGAGCGGCGACCTCGCGGGCGCCGCTGCGACCTTGCAGCGGCTCACGGCGAGCTATCCGGAGAGCGTGTGGGCCGACGAGGCCGAACTGGATTTCGCCGATGTCGAACTCAAGCTGGCGCGTCCCGATCTCACGATGGTGGCGGCGCGAACGGTAGCCGATCGGACCGACAATACCGATCTCGAGCAGCGTGCGCGGCTGACGGTGGCACGCGCCATGGAGGCGACGGGCGACTTCCATGGCGCGTATGCGCAGGCGCAGTCGGTGCGCGAGCGCTTTCCGACGGGGGCCTCCGACGCGGCGGCACGCAGCTTCGCTTATGGCATCATGTCGGCGCATCCGAGCGTCGTAGATACCGCAACGCTCGAATACAAGCACACGGAGGGGGCACTGCTGCTGCGCGAGGGACGGGCGACTGACGCGCTCGAACAACTGGGCGCGGCGCTGGCGATGGAGCCGCCGCTGTCGCTGCGCGCGGAACTGGTGTGGCTGGAGGCAAAGGCGTCGCGCGGAAGTCCGGAAAGTCAGCGCGCGGCGCTCAATCGGTGCCTCGCGCTAGCGCCTGGCGGTGCTCACGCTGCGGAAGCTCTCAACGCACTCGCCCATTCGTGGTGGCACACGGATGATACGGAACAGGCGCGAGCCTATTTCAATCGCCTGTTGCGCAGCTTTCCCGGGAGCGACCTCGCGCCTGAAGCGATGTTCGAAATCGGACGCACCTACGAGGATGATGATGATCGCGAGGCGGCGCGCGCCCAGTATCAACGGCTGATCGCACGCTATCCCGACAGCGACCCCGCCACCGACGCGCGCTTCCGTGCCCCGTTCATGCTGTTCATGCTGAAGCATTACGATGCGGCGGCGGCGGAATTCGCGGCCGGCGGTGCGCGCGCCGACATTGGCGCACAGCGCGACATGTTCGGCTACTGGCAGGCACGCGCGCTGGAGTCTAACGGCGAGCAGTTGCAGGCAGAGGCGATCTATCAACGCGTCGCACTCAGTATCGACAGCAACTACTATCCCGCGCTGGCCGAGAGGAAGGTGCATCTCAGTCCCGAGGCCTTCCCGGCCGCGCTGGTATCCGACCCGGTTGCCGCGGGGATTCCGCCCGCTTCAGGCTTGGCGCAATTCCACCTGGTGCGGGCAATCGCGTTGCGCGATATGGCGCTGCGCGATCTCGAGGCACAGGAACTGCGCGCGGTCCAGGATGCTTCAGCGGGAGACCCCGCGCTGCGCGATTTCGTGCTCGCGGAATACGTTGCGACGGGTGCCTGGTACGATGCGATCGTGACTGCCACGAAGCTGAGCGGACGCGGCGAGATCAATCCGCATGTGGCAGAACGAATTCGCTACCCGCGCGGGTATTGGGATCTCGTGGAGCCGGCGGCGACGCGCAACAGCCTCGATCCATACCTGGTGCTCGCGCTGATTCATCAGGAGAGCCTGTTTAATCCGAAGGCCCGATCCGGGTCGGATGCGCGCGGCCTGATGCAATTGCTGCCGACGACAGCCGACAAATGGGCGCCGGACGCCGGGGTCGGAGGACAGGAGCTTGATCTTTACGATCCGTCGCTCAGCGTGCGGATCGGAACCGTGTATTTGCGCAACCTGTTGTCGATGTTCGAAGGCGACCAGTTCAAGGCGGTTGCGGCCTACAACGGCGGTGAGCATGCGGCGGCGGGATGGGCAGCGAAGTATCCGGGGGACGACGATCAATGGGTCGAGAATATCGGCTTTCACGAGACTCGCGACTACGTGAAGAAAGTGATTGGCGGGCTGCGCGAATACCGGCTGATCTACGCTCAGGGCCTCGCGTCACCGCCGGGCCTCGCGGTCACGCCGGTGACGGCTGCCCCTCCAGCAACGGCGCCCTCCACTACGCTGCCGCCGCTCCCGCCGGCGCCGTCCACGTTGCCGATACTGCCGCCGGTACCGTCGCCGGGGTGACAATCGCGCGCCGAAGCGCGGGTCCGATCGTGGGGATCGATGTCGCTGAGGATTTCCTCGATCTCGCGATCGTTGATGCGGCCGGCAGACAGTTGCGGCTCGCGCGCGTCGCGGTCAGGGGCGTCGAACGCGGTCAGGGCGCGAACGATTTCGCGGCGATTAGCGAATTGCGGCGGCGGTTGGTCGCGGCGGCGCCGGAACTCGGTGCGAGTGGGGCAATCGCACTGATCGACTCGCCGCGCTGGCCGCGGGATCTCGATCTGGCGGCAGGCGCCAACAATCGCCTCGACGGGCAGGGCGAATCGGCGGCATCTTCCACCAGCCGCGCAATCGACATTTTATTGCGCGCAATCGTCCGCGCGGTGGCATTGCGGAAGGCTGATGGCGGACCGTTTCGACTGTCGCTTTTCCCGACTCCGCGTTTTGAATTCTTCGCCGCGTGCGTATGCGATCCGCATTGCAAACCGCATCTTGCGGCACTCGGCCGCGAGCTGTTCGGCGCCATGATCAATCATGCAAATGCTGGAATCGCACCCGCTGGGGGACGCATCTTCACGCGCTTCATGATCGCCGGGTTTGCCGCCTATCGAGCGATCCAGGACATCGGCGCGGAGAGCTACGAAGCGTATCCCGATCTTGCCTTTCGGCTGTGGGCGGATGGCGTGGAGATTCTGTCCAAGAGCGCGGGCCGGGTGGCGTTCGAGGCCCGGGTGGTTATCAACCGCGGACTTGCGGATGGAATGGGTTGTGCGGGAGCGCAGGCGATTTCAACGCTGGACGAGGCCGACGCGGCGGTGCTGGCGCTGAGCGCCGCACAGGCTGAGCGGACGGGCGCGATAGCCGTGATCCAGCATCGCGGGGAGGGGCGCTTCGGCCTGGCGCTAAATGCCGATCACGCGCGGCGGGCGGACTTGATGCGTCCTGACTGACACTGAATTAGACTTGAGCCGAGTTGCAACTAAAATGCGGTTGACCTGCGGCGCTTCTCGTTGAAAGCTGCTATTGCACGTGCGGAGAAGGAGGACATCTCGAGATTATGAAGGATCGAAGACACTGGCTTTATGCGTCATTGGCGCTGGCGGGCGGAATCTTTGGCGGGGCGCTATCGGGCCATATGTTTCCTCGTGAGGCTGAGGCCTCCGCGCATGCGGCGCGAGAGCTCAAGGCGCAGAAATTCGTTCTGGTCGATAGCGACGGCAACGAACGAGGCGTTTTCGACGTGTCGAACGGTGTCGCGGCCTTTGCGCTCGAAGATCAGACTGGACGTCCGCGCGGTGAGTTCCGGGTTGGCGCCGACGGCGGCGGCGATATCGCTTTTTATGATCAAAACGGGGTCAAGCGGGTGGCCTTAGGAGAGGCTAAGAGCGGTCGCAATGGCGTAGCCATATATGGCAACAAGGGGCGGCAGATGGCGGCCTTCACGGTTGCCGACGACAACGCCTCGAGTGTGACGCTATACGATCCGGACACTGGCCGGGCGCGCGTCGGTCTCGGCGTGACCTCGACGGGCGAACCAGCCTTAGTTCTGTTCGACGAGAATGGCCACGATCGCGCCGAAATGCACGTCCACGCAGATGGCAAGCCCGGGCTCGCCCTGGCAGATGAGAGCGGGAAGTCAGTTGCCGGTCTTCCGATGCAGGAACCGCAGCCGATACCGCAACAATAGTCATTACGACACCTGAAAGCGGGAGGAGAACCGAAAATGCACTCAGTTGGGAAAAAGCTGGCCGCAATCATTATCGCAGCGGCGATGCTGTTCGCGGTGGCCGGATGCTCAGGTGAGCCGCTGAGCACCCGGGAGAAAGGCACGGGCATCGGTGCACTGGTCGGCGCTGGCACTGGCGCAATCATCGGCGCGGCGGTCGGCGCTCCGGGCGCGGGTGCAGCGATCGGCGGCGCGCTCGGCGCGGGCACTGGCTTCGTCGTGGGTAACGCGATGCAGAACAACGAGAATCAGCAGGCGCAGACCCAGTCGCAACTGCAATCGCAGCAATCGGAAATCGAGCAGCAGCGGCGACAGATTGAGCAGCTCAAGTCGCAGTCGGAAACTGAATAATAGCGCCGGATGGAGGGGGCCGGCTGCGCTCACATGAGCGCGTGCCGCGCCTGCGATCACGGCGCGTCCGTCGGGCAACTCGCGCGGTGCAACCTTGAGAGACCCGCGAGCAGAAACCCATCGCTGCGCATCCCGGAACCCCTCCGGGATGCGGCGGACTCGTTTGGAACGCAGCGTCAAAGCGATCTCCTTCGACCTTGATTGACATATACGACCCGTTCGGCCCGCTTTAGATCGCGGCGCAAGCCTGGATCACCCAGTTCCGCGGTTGCAGTTGACCCCCGAGCGCTATCGAGAGGCGTTCGCCCGCGACGGCATGTAGGCGGGGGAGCTCCCGATCGTCTGCGTCCGCGGTATCTTCAGCTCGCGCGTTCACCCACTTCATCACCGAACTCGATTGCGCCGCGCGGTCGAAGGCTTGCCTCACGTTCAGTACAGCCTCATTTTGTCGTCAATTCTGTGGCGGTGCCTCGTTTGCCTGATTAATCGAACGAATCTCGGTGAGATGGCGCAATTAGAGGCGCCGATCATCTCCCAAAAAGAAAGTGTTAGTACCAACTTGACAAAGAAATCCTCGTCCCATAAACGATCAATCAATCGATTGAGTTGATTAATCGATGGATTATATCGATTAAAACGGATCCTGGGTGCCGGAGAAGAAGAGGAAATAGTAATAACGCTGCCGCGATAGCCCGATTTGTTGAAAAGAGTCTTCGCGATCTGATCACCCCCGGCGCGTGAAGGAAGTCGATCTTTCTCAACATGGAGCTCGCCTACTAGGCCGCAGCCTTACGCCGATTGATTGCCTGCCGGCGCTGGACGACCAGGCGTTCGGGCCTCGGCTCTCCGGCGGCGGCATCAGCACGGCATTCAGAAATCACTGGGATGGAGCGAAGCAAAAACGGCATGAAGTTTAGACGACTGGTATCTTTGGCGGCGATTGCGCCGTTCGCGTGGGCGTTCTTATTACAGACAGCGGTACACGCCGCCGCCGCCCAGAACATCCTCAACGTCTCATACGATCCCACGCGGGAACTCTATTCGGACTACGACGTTCAATTCGCGATTCATTGGAAGGCCAAGACCGGTCAGGACGTAACAGTCAATGTGTCCAATGGCGGATCGGGCAAGCAGGCTCGTGCCGTAATCGATGGGCTCGAAGCCGACGTCGTAACGCTCGGACTGGCCTACGATATCGACGCGATTGCCGAAAAGGCACAGTTGCTGCCGGCCAACTGGCAGAGCCGCTTGCCGGACGACAGCACGCCGTACACCTCGACCATCGTGTTTCTCGTCCGCAAGGGAAATCCCAAGGGAATTAAGGATTGGCCCGACCTGATTAAGCCGGGAATCCAGGTAATCACGCCCAATCCGAAGACTTCTGGCGGCGCACGATGGGCATATCTTGCGGCGTGGGGCTACGCGTTGCAGGCCCCGGGAGGAAGCGAGGCCACGGCGAAGGACTTCGTGATGAAGCTATACAAGAACGTGCCGGTGCTCGATTCAGGCGCGCGGGGTTCGACCACGACTTTCGTCGAGCGCGAAGTCGGCGATGTACTGCTCGCATGGGAAAATGAGGCCTATCTCGCGGTCAATCAATTCGGCAAGGACAAGTTCGAGATCGTCTATCCCTCGACCAGCGTACTGGCGGAACCGCCCGTTGCGCTGGTAGACAAGGTTGTCGATCGCCGCGGTACGCGGGCGGTGGCGGAGGAATATCTCGAATACCTCTACTCCGAACAGGGGCAGGAGATTGCCGCGAAACATTACTTCCGCCCACGGCTGGCGTCGGCGGAGAAATATGGACCGGGTTTCCCCAAGCTGAAGCTCTTCACCGTGCAGGACGTCTTCGGCGGATGGCAAAAGGCGCAGGCGACTCATTTTGCCGACGGCGGCGTCTTCGACCAGATCTATCAGCCATAAGTTTAAACCTCGCTCGCCGTACACTAGGAAAGATCGAAACCATCGAGATGACTTACTCAACATGATCAAGGCGACGCGCCGGGTGCTGCCCGGCTTTGGGTTGACGATGGGCTATACGCTGGCCTATCTCAGCCTGATCGCGTTGATTCCGCTCTCGACCATCCTGCTGAAGACCTACGGGATGGGCTGGGAGCGGTTCTGGCACGTGGTCACGGCGCCGCGCGTCATGGCTGCCTACAAATTGAGTATCGGCGCTTCGCTGATTGCAGCGATCGTCAATTCGATTTTCGGCTTCATCGTGGCGTGGACACTGTCGCGCTACCGGTTCCCCGGCAAGGGCGCGCTCGACGCGCTGGTCGATCTGCCGTTCGCATTGCCGACCTCGGTCGCCGGCATCACGCTCACTTCGATCTATGCGCAAAATGGTCTGATCGGGCGGCTGTTCGTACCGCTGGGAATCAAAATCGCGTTCGCGCCGCTGGGGATCGTTGTGGCCTTGACGTTTATCGGCTTGCCCTTCGTAGTGCGGACCGTGCAACCGGTATTGCAGGACCTCGAGGCGGAACTGGAAGAGGCGGCGGCGACGCTCGGGGCCTCACGGCTGCAGACCTTTCGGCGCGTCATCGGGCCTGCGATGCTTCCGGCGGCAATCACCGGATTCGCCTTGGCCTTTGCGCGCGCGCTCGGCGAATACGGATCGGTGGTATTCATCTCGGGCAACATGCCGATGCATACCGAGGTGGTGCCGTTGCTGATTATGACCAAGCTGGAGGAGTTCGATTACCAGGGCGCGACCGCGATTGCGCTGGTGATGCTCGTGATCTCGTTTACGATGCTCTTCGGAATTAACCTGCTGCAACGCTGGAGCGCCTCACGCCATGTTGCCAGTTGAAGGCGAGAGCGGACGCTCGACCGGCAGCGCCTGGGTGCCGGTGGCGGAAGTTACCGCGAACGTGCGACGCGCGACCGAGGATCCGCCGTGGGCGCGCCGGCTGATCATCGGTATCGCGATGGGGTTCCTCGGCCTTTTCCTGATCATCCCGCTGTTGTCGGTGTTTGCCGAAGCGCTGAACAAAGGCGTTGGACTGTATTTCGCAGCGGTCACCGATCCCGAGGCGCTGAGTGCGATCCGGCTGACCTTGCTCACGGCGGCGATCGCGGTGCCGCTCAACCTGGTATTCGGACTGGCGGCGTCGTGGGCCATCACTCACTTCGAGTTTCATGGCAAGAATCTGTTGACCACGCTGATCGATTTGCCGTTTGCCGTCTCGCCAGTCATCTCGGGTATGATCTTCGTGCTGCTGTTCGGCGCGCAGGGCTGGTTCGGCGGATGGCTCCAGGCGCACAACATCAAGATCATTTTCGCGGTGCCGGGAATCGTATTGGCGACCATATTCGTGACCTTTCCGTTCGTGGCGCGCGAACTGATTCCGGTGATGGAGGCGAGCGGCGCGGACGAGGAATTGGCCGCGATTACGCTTGGCGCCAACGGCTGGCAGACCTTCTTTCGGATCACGTTGCCTAAGGTCAAGTGGGGCCTGCTCTACGGCGTCATCATTTGCAATGCGCGCGCGATGGGCGAGTTCGGAGCGGTCTCGGTGGTCTCCGGCCATATCCGCGGATTGACCAACACGATGCCGCTGTATGTCGAGATCCTTTACAACGACTATAATTTCACCGCGTCATTCGCCGTGGCCTCGCTGTTGACGTCGCTGGCATTGGTTACGCTGCTGATCAAGCGGCTGGTCGGCGGCCAAATAGAGCCCGGCAGATTACCCGCGAGATTCGACGACGGAGTTGGGCGCGAAGCCGCATGAGTCGCGAAGCTGTATGAGTATAGAAGTCCGCAACATCCGCAAGAACTTCGGCAGCTTCGTCGCGCTCGACAACGTCAGCCTCGACATCCCGACCGGCGAGCTGGTCGCGTTGCTGGGGCCGTCCGGTTCCGGCAAAACGACGCTGCTGCGGATAATCGCTGGACTCGAGCTGCCCGACGCCGGATCGGTGCGGTTCGACAGCGAGGAAGCTACCAATCGCAGCGTACGGGAACGCCACGTCGGCTTCGTGTTTCAACATTACGCGCTGTTCAAGCACATGACGGTGTTCGAAAACGTCGCCTTCGGTCTGCGGGTGCGGCCGCGCAATATCCGCCCGCCCGAGGATCAGATTCGCGCCAAAGTCCACGACCTGCTGAAACTGGTGCAGCTCGACTGGTCCGGCGACCGCTATCCGTCCCAGCTCTCGGGCGGCCAGCGCCAGCGGATCGCGTTGGCGCGTGCGCTCGCGGTCGAACCCAAGGTGCTGCTGCTCGACGAGCCGTTCGGCGCGCTCGACGCGAAGGTGCGCGAGGAATTGCGCCGATGGCTCCGGCGTCTCCACGACGAGCTTCACGTTACCAGTATCTTTGTCACCCACGATCAGGAGGAGGCGCTGGAACTCGCTAATCGCGTGGTGGTGTTGAACGACGGCAAGATCGAGCAGGCGGGGACGCCCGAGGAGCTTTATCATCATCCCGCGACGCCCTTCGTTTACAATTTCCTGGGCAACGTGAACCTGTTCCACGGACGAATCGAGAACGGCCGTTTCTACATTCGCGGGACCTCGATTCCGGTCAACGGCTATACTGACCTCGCCAACGCGAACGGCAAGGATGCGATGTTCTACGTGCGGCCGCATCTGCTGGAAATCCATCTGCAGCCGATTGCGAAGGGTTCATTCGCCGCGACCGTCAGCCATATCAACGCGGCGGGACCCAAAGTGAAGGTCGAGCTGACGACGCACTGGGGAGATCCGGTGCAAGTCGAGATCGATCACGATCGCTATCGCGAGTTGAAGCTGGAGCGGGACACCGAGGTCTATCTAAGCCCGCGCGAAAATCAGGTCTTCCTGTATCAGATTTAATTCGTCGCAAACCATTGGCTGTCCACCAGTCTAAGGTCCACTGGACGGCCAAGTTAACCGTGGTTGCTCTTCGGAAAGTCCGAGTCAGTTCACTTTATATCGATGGGCTCGGAGCCGGCGCCTTTTCGTTTCCAGCCGGAAATCTCAGTGTATTTATTCACGTCCAACTCGTTCGTGAACTTGACCAGTCTCGCCGTGTCCGGGACATGACAATCCTGCGCGTGCCGGCGCAGATAATAAGGAGGAATGCTCTGTAGTACAAAGTGGGTTGAACCTTTGCCGCGCTCGTGACTCCTCCCGTGAGCGGTAGCTGGTAACGCACGACGCTGCAGCCGCATCCTCCCTGATAGCTCGGGTCACCGCCCGTGGCCACCGAAGCAGTGATAACGGCGTTTGGACCGCTGGTTTCGGAGGCGCGCGAGCTCAAGCCGACCAGGCTTCCACGGCGAACAACGCCGGAACGCGGCCCATCTGATGAGGCGAAGACGCGCGGATTCCTTCAGGGCCGAGGGCCATATTCAAAGAGCGTCGGCTATATGTAAGCAATCGGTTTCTCCAGCACTCTGCGACAGCCTTGCGCCGAGGCTGGGTCCATATGTGTCACAACGTCCTTTATGAGAGATAAAAGGTCAAGGTGAGGAGCCAGGATTCATATTCGCGACAAAATGGAGACTTTGATCTATCCGTCGGTAATTGGTGCTTGAGAACACCGCCAATATAGGGAGGTAAGAAAGCGCCGAGAATAAAATAACCAGCCGGGGCAACGAGGCGTTGCCCCGGCACCACAATTAAGCTTTCCTACGTCGTTCAGCCCATCTTTTCTTCATCGATTCGGACAACCGTTTTCTCCCTTCGGGAGTGAGCTGGCGGCCTGTCTGTTTCGCCGGTTTCGCATCCGCGGAGGCTAGCGGCCTAGTCAGGTTCCGTCTTCTGACAGCAGGTGACCGGCCGTCCGTTTCCTCCAGTGCTGCTATAGCTCGGTCGAGCCGGTCTTTTTCAGTCTTCAATTCTGCGACGATTTTATCAGTGTTCAACTTAGCTATTCACTCCTCGCTACAGATTACCTTACCGACCTAGTTCCGCAAAGCAGCCTTAGCGCTACTTCAAAAATTTTACATAGGGAAGCGAAATCGACACTCGTGGTAGCGGAGACTGCGCCGGTCAAGCGTGGAGGGATGTCGTCCAGTCAACCCTCAGCCCTCTATGATGGCGCCGGCAAGATTGGTGGCTGACGCCGGGATCGAACCTTGAAATGGTCGAATCTGTGGGTGTATCTCTGCAAAGCAACGACGATGACGCGTTGAAGTTCCAGAGAATCAAAAAATGCGAACTCGGGGCGAGCGACTTTATGAGTGATATCGTCGCGGAGGAACTTCCAATGAGAAATACCACAGCGATGCTCTTCGTTCTCATGTGCGGTACGATCGTCGCTCTGGGCGCGTCCGGCACTTGCCATGCAGACCTGCTCAAGGCCGGAGACAAGGCGCCACAATTCTCGACCGACGCGATTTACGGTGATCAAACAACCCCGATTAAGCTGAGCGACTACCACGGCCAGACCGTTGCGCTCTATTTCTACCCAAAGGACTTCACCCCGGGATGCACGACGGAAGCATGTACGTTTCGCGACAGTTACGCGAAGATCAAGAAGGCGGGGATCGTGTTGCTCGGGTGTAGCGTTGATAGCGCCGATGCCCATCGGGCGTTTGTCAAGAAGTATGGCTTGCCGTTTCCATTGTTGCTCGATCCTGACAAGAAGATCGCCATGGAATACGGCGTCGCGAACGGCATTGCCAAGTATGGACTCGACGGGCGCGTCACCTACGTGATCGGCGGCGACGGACAGATCCTGAAGGTCTATCCAAAAGTTGATCCGGCTCTCAACGCCTCAGAAATTATCAGTGAGTTCGGTACGAAAACGACCGCAACGGCGAACTAGCGGCCTGTAACAGCTGAGTGGGAAGTGATTCGTCCAGAGGGATCGAAGTAACTGCTGAACGGGTCGCATTCTCTCCGAGGCGACCAAATGGTCCGACGGCCGGGTTTCCCATGACTTCCGCAGTCAATTAAGCTCCTCGAAGTGAGCCCCTGCTTCCGTCTCAGACTTTTCAGCCATAAAATCAGCGGTCTTTCTGAGCCTGCGCGACAACAAAGAACCGAGCGAATCTGTGCTGCTGGAAAGCCAATAAATGATGGTCGCCTCGACCATAATAAATTCCTGGAATGAATTTTAACAATCTCGCGGAGTATTAAGGGAGATGTCCCAGCGAAGCAAACTTGCCACCATTATCGCGACCGCGGGTGGGGTCATAATCACCAGCTTGCTGGTGATCTTGCTTATGGGACGGGCTGCGATTAATGGCAATGCGGATCTCGTGCACTATCACACCGTAATCGGAGAGCTGCAGGAAACACTCTCGACGCTGAAAGACGCTGAGACGGGACAACGAGGGTATCTGCTCACCGGAAAGGACCAGTACCTCGTGCCCCACGACCAGGCCGTTGCCCGCATTCATCAGGAATTTGAAGTGCTGGAAGCGAGCGCTAGAGACGGCGAGCTATCGGGCCAGGATGTAAGCACGCTCTGGCATCTGACCAGTCAGAAACTCGACGAATTGGAAGAAACGATTATTCTTCGGCGCACGCAGGGCTTGCCAGCGTCTTTGGCCGTTGTCGAAACCGATTTTGGTAAGGACAAGATGGATTCGTAGCGCAGGTCTCGACAGCGAATCCTTTGGCACGCAAAAGCCGGCCCAGCACTTCCGCCGAGTCTTTATGATCCTCAACCAACAGAATGCTTATTCCCTGTGGGTTTTGCCTGGTCGGACGGCCCGCGTCGGTCATTGCCGGCAGCTTCACCGTCGAAGCATGGATCGACGGTAGGGTGTCCGAGGCGCTGAAAATCGTAAGTGGGCGACACTTTAATCTTATTCTGAGCGACATCGGATTGCCTGACGGTACCGGTATCGACTTGATCCGGCAAATTCGTGGAAATTCCTCTATCCCAGCGATAGCCCTGACTGGATTCGGAATGGACCAGGACATCAAGCGGTACAAGGAAGCGGGGTTCGATGCGCACCTGACCAAACCGATAAATATCCAGAAACTGGAGATGCTCATAAATCAGTTTTTCAGCAATGGGAGCAGCTGGAGGTGATCGGAAGAATCAACAGTATCTCTTAAGGAGCCGACGGCCCTACCGCAGCTTGGTCAACTTCCAATCGGCGTTGAGCTTCGCAGTATCAGCCCGCTCATTGAAGGTCCTAGCCGTGGTCATTATAAGCTAGAAAAAGTTGCGTGCCGAACCGGTGACGAGCAGGCCCGCAATCGCGAGCAGCAATGCCGGCGGCATCACCAATGCGCCAAGCTTCAGAAAGCTCCAGCCGCTCACTTCCTGATTTTCACGCCGCAAGGCAGACAGCCAAAGGATGGTTGCTAGCGATCCGGTAACGGACAGATTCGGCCCGAGGTCCACGCCGATGAGCACGGCGCTGGCGACCTGCTGTGGCACATGCGAAGCGGATACGACGGAGCCAGCCAGCAGACCGGCAGG
>Ga0302325_10000543_pt1 | contig 103773 bp, 86 predicted proteins | sample Palsa_T0_2_FD_201948 | JGI IMG/M metagenome (GOLD analysis project Ga0302325, IMG submission 201948) | Peat permafrost microbial communities from Stordalen Mire near Abisko, Sweden - Palsa_T0_2 | ecosystem: Environmental > Terrestrial > Soil > Palsa > Peat permafrost | place: Sweden: Abisko...
GACCGAGATCGCGGGCGGGCCCGCCCGTTGTCGGCGCGAGCGGTCGTGACCTGCCTGGGGTTTTTCGGACCAGTTGAAGCGTGAGACGATGCCTCTCCGGCGAGCCCGGAGGGCGCTGTGCGCAAAAGCAGATTCACAGACGAGCAGATGGTGCGGATTCTCCGCGAGGCCGACCAGGCCCCGATGGCGGAGGTGGCCAAGAAGCACGGCCTGAGCGAGCAGACGCTGTACGTGTGGCGCAGACGCTTCGGCAGCATGAGCGTCGAGGACACGCGACGGCTGAAGCAGCTCGAGATGGAAAATGGCCGACTCAAACGACTTCTCGCCGACAGAGACCTCGAGATTGAGGTGATGAAGGAGATTTCCTCAAAAAAATGGTGAGCGCGTCCGCGCGACGACTGCAGGTGGAGTTCGCGCGAAAGCGCGGCCTGTCATGTCGCCGAGCTTGTTGGCTTCTCCGCGTGGCGCGCTCGAGCCTGCAGTACGAGTTGAAGAGGGAGAAAGCTGATGCTCCTGTCCGACAGAGGATGGCGGCGCTGGCCGCTCAGTACCCACGGTACGGTTACCGGCGAGTGCAGGTGTTTCTCGCTCGGGAAGGCCACCGGATGAGCGCAGACCGGGCCTACCGCCTCTGGCGCACCGGAGGCCTCCAAGTCCCTCGTAGAAGACGTCGCAGACGGGCTGCCTCAAGCAGGCCGAGGCCATTGCCGGCGAGCGGACGAAACCACGTCTGGGCCTACGACTTCGTCTTCGACGCCTGCGCGAATGGCCAGCAGCTGAAGTGCCTCACCATCGTGGACGAGTGGACGCGGGAATGTCTCGCCATCGACGTCGCCGGCAGCATCCGCTCCGGACGCGTCATCGATGTGCTCTCTCGGCTCGTTAGTCTCCATGGAGCTCCGAAGTACCTGCGTTCCGACAATGGCCCGGAGTTCCTTTCGGCTGCTGTGCACCGCTGGCTCGCCGCGGCCAACATCGACACCGCGCACATTGCTCCGGGGAAACCGTGGGAGAATGGGATGGACGAGAGCTTCAACGGCAAGCTTCGAGACGAGTGCCTCAGTCTCGAGTGGTTTCGAACTCGGCCCGAAGCTACCGTCCTCATCGAGACGTGGCGTGGCCATTACAACGCTATCCGGCCTCACTCGAGCCTGGGCTACCTCACACCGAACGAATTCAAACAGAAGCAGCAGTCAGTCCAACCCCAACCGCGAGAGGCAAGTCTCTAAAAACTCGTGGTCCTAAGAACCCAGGCAGGTCAGTCCGATAGACAACAATGGGGAGTCTTCCGAAGAGCTCCACGTCCGATGAGCTCCGACTTGCGCACGATGGAGTCCGTGACCACCTTGGCTCGCAACGATTGGAGAGCGCCATGCGAAAGTTGATTCTTGTCGGGATGGTCGGAGCGTCATTCGTTGCAACCGGGTGCGTGACGCACGAGAAGGAAGTCGTTGAGAGGCCCGCACCGGTCGTGGTCAGTCCTGCGCCTGCCCCGCAAAGGTGGAGGTTGTCGTTCCGCCGAATTGACCGTTTTCAGACTCTACTCTCGTGGTTTGAGGTCCTCGCGGCGGTCCCGAACCGCGCTTCGGCCGGGTCGGGTGTCGCGTGGGCCTCCGCGTGACAAAACGCCACATCTCCCGACTGGAACAGAGGCCGAGTAGCCAAGGTCAAACGGCAGACCTAATTCTCGAGGCGTCGCAATAGATCCAACCCAGAGCCTGGAGAATCCATGACTCGCGCCGGCACTCTCATCGCAGTTGCCTCACTCTTGATGGTCGCCGCGATCAGCGATGTGGTGCTTGCTCAGTCCGCGCCAGCCACAGGCTCGTTCAAGGGAACCTATAGTGGAGACGTGGCGGACGGGGGCAGCGCCCAGCCTGTCCGAACGACGACGCAGGGCAGCTACTCGAATGAGCCGGCCAAGCCGTCCCAGACGAGCCCGAAGACGTCATTCCAAGACACCTACACCGCTGGCAATCCGGCGGATGCGGGAGCACCGAAGTCCAAGCGGTAGGAAGTCGTAAGAGGGCTCTCAGCGAAGGGCCCGCCCCTTGGGTTGTCGGCAGGGCAGGGATTGGGGACGTCCCTGAAGCACGAGGGGCGAGGCGTGTGACGGCGGCCCGGTTCTGAGTTCGAAGCTGTTGGTCCCCTCGAGCCAAGACGGTGAAGTCCGTTCCAGTCCGGGGGTCAGAAAGAGCTGCGGTCGAGGACCCGCACATCAGTCGACCCATATGAGTCCTGGACCGCGCAGTCTGCGATCGACGCTTCCACGCAGTCGGTCATGCTAGCGTCTGTCGAATCTCGCATGATTGAACCTGGGCAGGCGGCTCCTCCTTTCACGCTCAACGATGCATCCGGACGTGCCGTGTCCCTGGACATCCTCCGCGCTACCGGGCCTGTGGTTGTCTTCTTCTATCCGCGTGACGATTCGCCCATCTGCACGCGAGAAGCATGTGCATTCCGCGATGCCTACGAGGATTTCGTCGCTGCGGGCGCGACCGTGGTGGGTGTGAGCTCTGACTCAGAGGACACGCATCGGCGCTTCGCGGAGCGTCGCCGCCTCCCGTTTGTCCTGCTCAGCGACCCTGATGGCGCGGCCCGGAAAGCGTACGGAGTGCGGCCCACTTTGGGCCTGCTCGCCGGTCGCGTGACCTTCGTCATCGACGGAGCTGGCATCGTTCGGCTGGCCTTCTCGGCGCAATTCCAATCAGCGGGCCACGTGGAGCAGGCACTGGAAGCGGTCCGAAGGATGACGGCAAAGGCGGGTGTCCCACCGGCCTCGTTGGCCAAGCCCGCTCGCGACTCTCCCAAGACTTGACGGTGCTGCGGGAGGCCTGAGAGGAGAATCCTTGCCGCCCGATCCGGCAACGCTGGATGAGGCAGCACTCGGGAGAGGGGAGGATGGTGTTGAGCGAGCTCGCACCGGCGCTGGCATGCTTGAAGCCCAAGAGTCTGGCCGCTCATAGAATCTCGTAGATGGAGTAGATTGGACCGTCGGATCGGCGATCGCCAAGTGACACAGCGAGAAGGCGATTCAGGAACGCGTACTCATCGTGGCCAGTCTCGAAGCGCGGCGTGGTCCGGAAGTAGTAAGCGGAGGGATCGACGGTCTCCCCGCGTCCGAGAGCCGCGATGACATCAGGCGGTCCGTGACGAAGTCCAAACGACGTCATTGAGATAAGCGCGCCGTCATCGGTCTCGAGTGTGAGGCGCAGGTCGAGTTCCAGGACGCCGTCATTCCGGAGAAGCGTCCAGTCACTGCCGCCCGGTAGTACCGTTCCGCGCAATCGCGGACCTTCGAAGTGGCCGCTCCCTATCGGCGCGGCTATTCGGATGCCGCAAGGCACAGGGCCAAGGCTGTGGGCGCCGACGATGGCGACCTGCAATGTCATCAAGAGTCGCGAATCCATTCAGCTACCCTTTCCCCTTCTGCCAATCCGTTGGCCCGACCTGAGAAGTCGATGAGACTTAGGTGTCGCTCGAAGGTGAACGACCGCTCGCGCCGACAACGGGCGGGCCCGCCCGCGATCTCGGTCTCGATGGGATCCATGACACGAGCGCAGTGGCCACTCCCAAGCACCGAGCAGGCCATCGAGCAATCCCAAAGTATCGCCGACACCTTTGTCCAATGGATTCGTCCGGGATTCGTCAGCACCCTTAACCACGGGACTGAGAAGCGGAAGGCGAGACGGCCAACATAGGGCGCGCCGAGTTGCGCTCGCGAGCATTCGGACGCTTCGCGCGCGTCACTGCTCAAAGGGAAGGCCTCGAGCCTAAGCGCCGCTCAACGTCGATGAGCGACTCCTGAAAGAGGATCAGGATGACGACTTCAGCCAAGACTGCGATTGTGACAGGCGGCTCCCGAGGTATTGGAGCAGGAGCCGTGAAGGCCTTCCTGGAGCGCGGTTACAACGTGGTCGCGAATTCACGAAACATTACGAAGTCGGGCGCGTTCGAACCTTCAGACAAGCTCGCGTTGGTCGATGGAAGCACAACCGAAGCCGCAACTGCTGTGGAGATAACTGAGGTCGCGAGGACCAAGTTCGGGTCGATCGACGTTCTCGTCAACAACGCCGGGATCTTCTTTTCCAAGCCTTTCACCGATTACACCCTCGACGACCTGCGCTCCCTGGCTGCCGTCAATATCGAAGGGTTTTTCTTCGTTACCCAATCGGTGATCAAGCAGATGTTGGCACAGGGGAGCGGCGGCAGCATCGTCAATCTCTCGACGACGTTGGTCGGTCATCCAATCGCTGGAATCAACTGCGTCGTAGCGATCATAACCAAGGGTGGCCTGGAGGCGGCCACGCGCAGCTTGGCGATGGAATACGCGAGACAGGGGATACGTGTGAACGCAATAGCACCGGGAATTGTCGACACCACACTGCACAAAGATGAGCCGAAAGCCTTTCTCAAGACCCTGCAGCCGATGGGACAGATGGCTGCAGTGAAGGACATCGTCGACGCCATCATGTATCTGACCGAAGCCGGTCAGGTGACCGGCGAGATCGTACACGTGGATGGCGGTGTCCACTTAGGCAAATGGTAGTCCGGCAAGGCTGCAACGATGGAAAGTAGACTCGGCTAGGGGGTCGGAGAAGCAGTCCGACCCGCGACGTGTCCGCAGCCGAGCCTCGTTGCCATCCTCACTAGGTCAGCGAGAGAGTCGGCTTTCATCTTGCGCATCATTCTCCCTCGATGAGCCTTCACCGTGATTTCGCTGATGCCGAGCTCGCTCCCCACTTGTTTGTTGAGCAGCCCCGCAACCACCAAGATCATGACTTCACGCTCGCGTCGGCTCAGGGACGCGGACCGGCTGCGGAGCACCTGCATTGCCGCCTCTTCTCTAATCTCGGCACGACTGCGCTCGATGGCGCGCGCGATCCCTTGTAAGAGTGCTTGCTCCGAGAAGGGCTTGGTCAGGAACTCGACTGCTCCTGCTTTCATCGCTGCGACGGTCATCGGTACATCTGCACAACCGGTGATGATGATGATCGGCATGGCGGCGCCATCCGCTGCGACACGCATTTGCACATCCAGGCCACTCAGATCTGGGAGGTTCACGTCAAGCACCAAGCAACTCGGTGCAAGGCGACGAGGACGGGCTAAGAACGCCGTGGCTGATGCGAAGGTTTCGGCCTGCCAGCCAGCGCACCGGAGCAACGCATCGAGCGATTCACGTACCGAGACGTCGTCGTCGACAACGAAGACGACGGGGGTGTTCGACTCGGATGATGAGCTCGACTCATGGGTGCGTGCGGTCGCTGTTTCCATCGTTCTCCCCCTGACGGCAAGAGTCGCTGCGCTCCCTCAGCTCACTCGAAGGGCGGAATAAAGCGCCCGAAGCAGAGCCGTATCGCTGAACGGCTTGAGCAGGCAATCCACAGCGCCCTTCCCGACCATGCGCGGATGGCCGATCTCATCTGCGTTGGCGGTTATAAAGACGATCGGGATGGTCTGACGGCGAAGCGCTAGCTCCCGCTGTAAATCTGGTCCGGACATGCCTGGCATGGCGATGTCGAGGAGGAGACATCTGGTCTGGTTGACGCTGCCGGATGCGAGAAACTCTTCCGCCGAAGAAAAAGCCTGGACTGGAAATCCGAACTCCCTGAGGAGGTCCGGTAGCGACTCACGCACGGACTCGTCGTCGTCGACCACCGTTACGAGCGGGCGCATGCTCACTAGGAGTTCCCCATCATTGGCGCCGCAACCGCCACGCGGGACGCTGCGCCAAGGCTATGAACGCTGCTTCGGCTCTCAGGTCGCTTCGGAAGTGAGAATGAAAACGTGGCGCCTGGCCCATCGTTCGGGGATGCCCAGAGGCGGCCATGATGACTCTCGATGATGAAGCGACTCACGGAGAGGCCCATCCCCATGCCGTCGCTCTTGGTGGTGTAGAAAGCCTCAAACAGACGTTCCTCCCCATCCCGCTCGAATCCCACGCCCGCGTCTTGCACAGTCAGCCGCACTTCAGCGGCCTCGTCGAGTTGGGTTCTGATGAACAGCTCTCGTGGGCGGTCCTCGACAGCGCTCATGGCTTGCGCGGCATTGATGAGCAGATTCAGGACGACTTGCTGAAGCTGAACACGGTCGCCCGTGACGGCTGGGAGGTTATCGGTAAGCTCCACCTTCAGAATTGCTCGACGCCTCCGGAGTTCACTCGACAGCAGGGCAATCACCTCTCGTGTTGCGTCATTGAGGTCCACCGATTCCCTCTTTGGGTCCGTCTTGCGAAAGAGCTCACGCAAGCGTGTCACCACGTTGGATGCGCGGTTGCCGTCTCGGATCGTGCGTCGGGCAGTTTCGGATGCCCCGCAGACGTTTGGAGGCTCAGCCGCCAACATGCGAAGACAAGTGCTCGCATTCGTGATGATGCCCGACAGCGGCTGGTTGATCTCGTGGGCAATCGATGCCGTCAATGCTCCGAGGCTCGTCACTCTGGCCACGTGAGCGAGCTCGGAACGCACCTTACTCAGTGCCTCTTGCGACAGTCGTTGCACCGTCACATCCTGAATCGCGCCGATATACTCTAGGCCGCCGTACTGGTCTCGGGTCCCGTGAGCAACCATGTGCACGTACTTGATGGTGTCGTCAGGCATCCGCAGGCGGTGCTCGAAGTCGAGGCCCCTGCCATCAACTCGCGCCCGGTCGCAGATCTCATTTAACCGAGCGACGTCTTCGGGGTGAACTCGGGAGTTGATGACTTCCGGGGTCAAGTCCACGGATGGGTCAAGGCCGAAAATTCGGTAAGTTTGTTCTGACCATGTGACCTCATTCGTTGTGACACTCCAGGAGAAGCTGCCGGTGAGGCTGAGTCGCTGCGCTTCCGCGAGAAATGCCGTACTTCGCCGCAAGTCCTCCTCCGACTGCTTCCGATTCGTGATGTCCATGTTCTGCCCGTACCACTTCACTAGACGGCCGGCCTCGTCACGGAGTGGAACAGCCCGAATGAGGAACCATCGGAAAGTCCCGTCGGAGCGACGGAGCCTTGCCTCGACTTCGCCAGGTTGGCCGGAATCGAGAATCGATCGCCAATTCCGGTTCAATCGCGCCGCGTCGTCCGGGTGAACTGCAGCCTGCCACCCGTAGCCGCACGCGTCGTCGAGCTTGACGCCCGTGTAGCTGCACCAGGTTTGATTTACGAAATCGATACTTCCGTCAGGAGCTGCACTCCAGACAAGACCAGGAATCGCATTGATGATGCGGCTGAGATCCCCCTCCATGTCGGCCCTCCGCAGAAATGAGCGCGTGCCCTACTCCAGCGGGTTTCACCATACTTTGGTGTCGTTCCAGCGGCGACGTCACCAAGAGTGACGTCGATGGGCAGAGGCCCGAAAGCGGCACCTGCGCATTTGGTCTCTCGATCCGATTCCAGGAGATTGAGCTCGGCGGCCAGGAGGACCTCTAACGAACGCAAAGACCTAAGCACCTAAAACTACTAAGCGTTTTCGGCTCCGGCCTTTCGGTCGCCAGTAAGTAGGTCGCTAGCTCAACGGCCCTGGCAGTCGAGACGGGTGGCTTCTCGATGACGACCGTCGTGCATCACGACGGCTTCAATGGGCTCTCGCTTCAAGACGCCGGCGAATTACCACGCGTCGGAACACACCGGACTGCGAAGCCCCTAGAGAACCACCCGGGCCTCCAGTGCACGGAAAAGTTCGGCAAGCAGCTGTCAGGCCGACTCATTCAATTTGCTAGAGACTTTGGCGGAGTGCAGGTACTGAAGCGGAGAGGGCGTTAGCCATGAGGGAAACCTGGACTAGATTCGCCGCGCTCATCGTTCTCACGATGGGTCTTGAGAGCGAAGCCTCAGAAGCGGCCAAGGACATGGTGCCGTCGATGATACTCGGATCGAGTCGACTTCCTGTTGAGGGAGAGTTCCCGTCCCTGGTTGGCGCGACGGAGTGGCTCAATTCGCAGGTACTGACGCCGGCGCAACTCCGCGGAAAGGTCGTCCTGGTCGATTTCTGGACGTACACCTGTGTCAACTGGCTACGGACTCTCCCCTATCTCCGGGCATGGTCCGACAAGTATGGAAAGAGCGGTTTGGTCGTAATCGGTGTCCACTCACCCGAGTTTGGATTCGAAGGCGATGTGGACAACGTTCGCCGAGCGGCGAAGGTGTTGGGGGTTACCTACCCGATAGCCGTCGATAGTGACCATGCCATATGGCGCGCATTCAACAACGCGTATTGGCCTGCGCTTTATTTTGTCGATTCGAAGGGACACCTCCGCCACCATCGATTCGGTGAGGGCGACTATGAAGAGTCGGAGCGAATAATTCAGCAATTGCTCGCTGAAGCCGGAGCGATCGACGTCGATCACGACCTGGTATCGGTCGACCCTCGAGGAGCCGAAGTTGCCGCCGATTGGACCGACTTGAGGTCCCCGGAGAACTATCTTGGCTATGAGCGCACGGAAAACTTCGCCTCAGCCAGCGCAGCGTCAAGGTATACGCGCCACATCTACACCGCTCCCCAACAGCTGGGTCTGAACCATTGGTCTCTCGCGGGTGATTGGACGGTCCAGCGAGAGGCCATCGTCCTGCACAGCTCGAACGGGCGGATCGTTTATCGCTTTCACGCTCGCGATGTGAATTTGGTCATGGGACCGGCCGCGCGCGGAGAAGCCGTTCGATTTCGGGTGCTTATTGATGGACACCCGCCGGGCGCCGCTCACGGAGTAGACGTTGATGGTGACGGGAACGGCGCGGTTCGGGAGGAGCGGCTCTATCAGCTGGTGCGTCAATCGAAGCCGATCTCTGACCACGTGTTTGAGATTGAGTTCATCGATTCAGGTGTTCGGGCGTTCTCGTTTACCTTCGGCTGAGTCATGCTGAAGCTGAGGCCTGAGGCGTGGAACACCGCTTCACTGCACCCGAAAGGCGTAGACCGTGCCATTGGCCGGCACGTAGATGCTGCCCCTTGCTACCAGCGGCGCCACCCAGTGAACGACACCGGGCATTGCGGTGGAGGTGACGATGGTTGCCCCCGTTAGCCCGTCCACGGCGTGGAGCTCATTGTCCCCGCCGGCCCCGACTCCCCAGACGACTGCGTCGTTGGTGCCGTCACTCGTCGTCACAATGGGCGAGCCGCCGTTGTCCGCGCCTGAGGCTCCTTGACTGACGCAAAAGGCTTGAGTCACGGACGGTGCGCCTGCTGCGGAAACCTTCAAGACACCCAAAGTGTCGCCGTTGCTGTCGCAGGGCGCGTTGTAGGCGACGTACCGTCCCGAGGCCGTCTCGTACGTCGCCATTCCACCACTGGCGTCGTCGGAGGCAACGTTGGCCAGGTGCGCGAGCGGGGGGTTCGGCGTGTAGAAGCCGCCCAGGTTGGCGCGGTCGATGAGCCACGCGTCGTGCGATTTGCCGATGCACAGCGCAACCTGCCCAGAGCCGGCGCCGTCTAAGTCAAAGAGGACAGTGCCGTTGCTTCCAAAATCTGCATCCTCGCTCGACAGGGTTTGCCAGTCGTTGAAAGCGAAGTAGTCGGCCGGCTCCCCGCTGAACGTCAGCGAGGCGGAGTCGAGGCGAAGGAATGCGTCCGAGTTTCCCGCATCCCAGGTGTCTTGGTTGCCCTCACCGTTGCCGGTCACGGCGAAGAGAGAAGTCCCATCGGTGGCGAGGCCGTTGGGTGCCCAGATGGCCGCCCCCCGGCCCGGTGGCTTGTAATAGAAGAGGCCGTCGGGGGCGCTGGAGAGTGGGACGCCCATGACGAAGCCCCAGTTGTTGCCGCAGTCGCCGTAGTAGCCGCCAAAGGGGATGTAAACGACGTCGTTGAGGAGAAGCAGCCCAGCACGCTGCCCCTGGTACACCGCGCTGAAGCCCGGCACGGTGTTGTCGATGTCGATTTGCCACTTCGTTGTTCCAGCGTCGATGGAGAGCCCGAAAATGATGTGGTGTGGCGTGGCGGACGTGGCTGGCACGTCCAGCGTCCCGACCACCACCAACTCCTGGCGCGCGACGTCCAGAACGGGGGTGCTGGTGATGCCGAGGGTGCTGATGTTCCCACACCCGAATTGGTTTCCGGAGACTCCGGGACCGAGCGCAGCTGTCCACAGTACCGTCCCAGCCGCCGCGTCGATGGCGTAGACGTTGTTCGCTTCGGTGGCGATGAAGAGGACATCTTTTCCATTCAAGCCGTTCTCGAGGAAGAGGGGAGAAGCGTAGACCTTGCCCGTAATTGTCGGGGCGAATGCGGGGTCCGGCTTCAAGCCACCCGCGGCTTGGATGGCCGCAAGATTCGCCTTGGTGAAAGCCGCGTCGACGTACAGCGAGTCGCGGCTTCCGTCGACTCCGAATTCGGTGATGGCCAGCACCACGCCGCCATCCGGAAGCACTCCCGCGTCCGTCGGTCCAGCGTCGGGCGGCAATCCCGCGTCCGGAGTACCTGCGTCTGGCCGCACTCCCGCGTCCGTTGTACCTGCGTCTGGCCGCACTCCCGCGTCCGTTGTACCTGCGTCGGGCGGAACTCCAGCGTCCATTGTACCTGCGTCGGGCAGCACTCCGGCGTCCGTTGTGCTGCCTCCATCTGTGTTGTCGCCGGCGCCTTCGGTTCCCACGGTGCCGGAGCAGCCGACGACGCCAGCCGCAAGTAAGCACAACAGAACCGCGCACCGATGATGATTCATTGCGCGCAGCTTAGGCCCGAGTTCGACCACGGGACAGTCCGGATCTCGTGCAGCCATCGACGCCCCCTTGCTTCAGTGCGCGAACCCATTCGAAGTCTTGGGCTCCCGCGACTCAGGAGCGCTTGCAACCTTCCAATCACGGGAATCTTCACTGGTCGCCCGTGGGGCCTTTGCCCTCCAGTTGGCCGAACTCCCATCGCGCTTGGCCACCCGGCGGATGGCGTCAGCAGCCACCGCCTCGAGCAGAAGGACCATGGGGTGCCTGGTTCTCCCTCCTGGTAGAGATCCCGGTGCGCGAAGCGTGGCTCTGGAAAAGGGCGGCGCTGCCATCCCTGCCATCAGCGGCTGACGACGTCGATAAGCGAAGGCAAGCTACTTGGCGGCGTACGGGCTGGTGCCAGCGCCCGCCAGTTCCGGGGCGTCGAAACGCGAATCGACGCAGCGCAGGATGATCCAGGGAGATCCACACCCCGTTGCCTACACCGGGTCCTTGGTCCGCCTTCGAACCTCGCCGAGTTCCAGCACGCCTTGGCCTGCAAGCCAGTTGCGACGATGGTGTGTCCATTCGCCGGCAGCTGCGAGATTTGGTAGCGCCCGCGCCCGTCCGCCTCGCGTCCTGGGCAGGCCGTACGGACCCTACCCAACGCCGTTTCCGAGGCGTCTCGGACTGCTGTAGGGAACGGACCGACCGGACGGGGTGTGCGCCCAGTGCTCTTCTCCAAACCGTCGAGGCGGACCTACGCAATGCGCGGTGCATCTGCTGCTCTGCGCAGTGCTGGCCGAAGATGGTCGCCGACGTCAGCAATGAAAGGCCACTAAGTCACTGAAATGGACCGCGCACTCCGCTTCCGTTCTCACCGGAGGATTAGGCGCGGGCTCTCGGCATTTGGGGACTTGCGCGATGGCATGCGACGCCCCATTTTTGGGTCGACGTCTTGACATCCTTGAGGGCGCACCATGAAGCGCATCATTTTGGGAGCAGTGGCCTGCTTGCTGGCGGCGGCATGTAGCGGCGGAAGCGAAGCATCCAACGGCACTTGCACTTATCAGGGGCAAACATTCACCGACTTCATTCAATGCCCTGACAGCACAGTCTGCTGCCCGACGTATGACAACTGCACTGTCATCTCCGGCGGCGGCTACTCCTGTACCTCGAATTGACTGAAGCAAGTCAACAGCGGGCGTAGGAGAGAAGGACCAAGCGGTCGGGTAAGGGATTGTCGCCTACCGGGGTGGGTCGACGACGTCGAGCAACTCCCTCGGTGGCCGGGCAACACTGGCCGAGCGGCTCAGCTTCAGCGCCAAGCCCAGCGCTCCCTGTCGTGGCGAGTCCGGGTATCTGCCCTTTTTCGGGAAGCCGAGAAACGCAGCGCGCACCTGTTTCCAGCCGTGCGCTCGCCGCCACGAGAGTCAAGGCATGCCCATCATCACCAACCAGTTGGTGACGCAGTGGTGGGGCGTCTTCGAAGACGGGGTCCTGGCCGCGGCTAGTCTCGACCTTGGCTCCCCCTCACTCTGCAAGGCGAGACCTACTCGCTCAAGCAGATGGAAAGATAGGGTTAGCTTCCCAGATGAAGTCGGACGCCGCCGTGAATGAATCGCGGCTGTCCGATGGTGTCGACTCCAGCGCGTCCAACGAGATATTGCGCATTGAAAAGATTTTCGACTCCGAGGTACACGTCGAATATCGAGTTGATGTGCCACGCCGCAAAGAGGTTGAGGAGAAAAACCTGTGGCATCGGCAGCGTATTCAAGGCGTCTTCGTATTCGAGTCCAATGTAGTTCAGCTGGGTGGTGAAGGTGAGGAGTCGGGGATCGTCAAAGCCGGCCGAGACGTTTGCGCGCCGGCTCGGGTCTTGCGGCAACTGCTTTCCAAGGAGCTGCGGGCTCCCGGGCGCCGAGGCCACGTTGCTGTCTACGAAAGTATACGCCGCGGTGACGAACCAGTGTGGGGCAATCCGCCAGTCCAGGCTCGCTTCGAACCCAGGGACATTCGCTCGCCCGAGATTCTGCTTTTGAGCGTTCGGGCCAACACAGTTTGCCCCAGGCGTCCCGAGCGGGGCTCCGGGAGAAGCCGGGCACGTCACGTTGACGATGGGGCTGTCGATGGTGTTCCAGAATCCGGTCGCGCGCAGGGTCCATCCCCGGGGTAGCGCGACGTCGAGCCCCGCTTCTGCGCCCCACAGCGTCTCGGGGCCGAGGCCTGCATTCCCGAACGTCTTGATGGTACCTACCTGGAAGGACCGATAGAGCTCGTCCAGCGTCGGAGCGCGGAAGGCCTTGTATGCTGCCGTTCGGAGTGTGAGCCAGGGAAGGGGACGTACCCGGAGCCCCACTTTTGGGTCCAACTGAGCATCCGTCCGGTTGGCGTAGTCCAACGTTGGGGGCGTTGTCCCGTTCCCGAGTGACTGGGAAAGCGTTCCGTCGGTGTTGGCCCAGTAATCATACCGGAAGGCTGCGACCGCCTCGACAATGTCCGACACCTGATAGACATCTTGGACGAAGAAACCGAGGAGTTGTTGGTTGCCTCCTGAATTCTGCTGCACGACGCTTCCGGGCGTCACCGTGACTGGGTAGAGTTCCTCGTCGGTGTGACCTGTAATCCACCGTGCATCGAGCCCCGCCGTAATCGTGTGCTGTCCGGCCAATTTCAACGAACGACTCGTCCAAAGAAGGCCTGCCCCAACGTCATTGGTTGGCACTCGCTGGTGAGCGGAGAGCGTCTCCTCCGCGCGGCCCTCAGTTACGAGAGCTCGGTTCTGCAAGAATTCTCCTACATGACCAAAAACCGCGAGGTCGAAACTCCCGAGGTTGCCAGGTGAGTAACGCGCGCTGGCCGAGTAGGTTCCCTGCCTGACGATGGAAGTCGTAAAGGCAGTTCCACCATTCTGGTTTTCGAAAAAATACCCTCCTCGGAGATTCAACGAGAGGTCCTTGGTTGCCTCCACTTCGACGCGACCGTTGACAACGGCGTGCTGGGAAGGCGTTGCGGTGTCGATCGGGCCACGATCATAAGGGGCCACCACGAAGTACCCGTTGGAGGTCAAGAAATCGCCCTCGAGTGCTGCACCAACGGGTCCAATCCTGTCCGAGGCCCATACGCTGATACGCCCGGTATTCTCGGAGCCGTAGTCGCCCACAGCGTCGAGAGTGAGCGGAGTGATGGGCCGGGAGACGACCTGCACGACGCCGCCCAGTGCGTAATTGCCATAGAGCGCAGAGCCGCCCCCCGGCACGATTTCGATTCGCGCGATTCCCAAGGGTGGCAAAGAGCGCCAGTAGACCCAATCACCAAATGCATCGTTGGCCGGAACGCCGTCAACGAGGACGAGAGTGCGTGAGATGGCCGACGGACCGACTCCACGCAGGCTCACCCCCTCGGAGCTTGGGTCGGAGCCCATGCTGTTCGACCTTCGAAAGGTGTCGAATGTCGGAACCGACTGCAGGAGCGCGTCGACGGTCCCGGGAGCGCTCCGGTCGAGGGTGGCCCGATTCACAATCGTCACGTCGGCGGGGACGTCTCGCAGCTTTTCAGGGCTACGGGTGGCGGTGATGACCGTCTCCTCGCCCCACATAGTCACGCCGGCGTCGGCTGGCGGCAACGATGCAGTGATGGCGGGAGTTGGACCCGCTTCTGAGACTGCAGCCTCGATGTTCTCGTTTCTCTCAGAAGCCCTCGCGCCAGCTGCGAGTCCCGTAGAGAGGAAGAGGCAAAGTGCCATTCCAGGCAAACCCTGACTCATGCAGGCTTTTCGCAGCCTGAAGGAATGCGTATGCGGCGACGGCGGCCAGCCCTCGCTCGAGACTCGCGTCAGCGTTTGGCTGAAGGGTGTACTTGGCACGTGAGGCGTGGAACGCCGCTTCACTGCACCCGAAAGGCGTAGACCGTGCCATTGGCCGGAACGTAAATGCTACCCTTGGCGATAAGCGGCGCCACCCAATGGATGACATTGGGCATTGCCGTGGAGGTGACGATGGGCGCACCAGTTTCCCCGTCCACCGCATGAAGTGCGCTGTCCCCGCGAGCCCCGAGGCCCCAGACGACGGCGTCGCTGGAGCCGTCACTTGTCGTTACGACAGGGGAACCGCCGTTGTTCACGCTGCCGGTCACTCCTTGATTGACACAGAAGGCTTTTGAAATGGAGGGCGGACTTCCTGCGGCTACCTTGAGGACACCCAAGGTGTCACCGTTGGCGTCGCAGGGAGCGTTGTAGACGACGTACCGCCCGGACGACGTCTCGTAGGTGGCCATTCCGCCGCTGGCATTCGTGGTTGCAACGTTGTCGAGCTCGGAAAGCGGCGGATTCGGGTCGAAGAAGCCGCCCAGGTTGCTACGGTCGATGAGCCAAGCGTTGTGAGACTTGCCGATGCACAGAGCCAGCTCCCCTGAGCCAGCGCCGGGCAAGTCGAAGAGGACGGTCCCGTTACTCCCGAAGTCGGCATCGTTGCCCGACAAGGTCTGCCAGTTGCTGAAGGCGAAGTAGTCGGCCGGCTGCCCGCTAAACTGCAGCGTCGCCGATTCGAGGCGGAGGAATGCGTCGGAGTTTCCGGCGTCCCACGTGTCTTGTGTCCCCTCGCCATTGCCGGTCACGGCGAAGAGCGACGTTCCATCGCTCGCGAGTCCGTTGGGGGCCCAGATTGCGGCGCCGCGTCCTGGTGGCTGGTAGTAGAAAAGACCGCTTGGCGCCGTCGAGAGTGGAACGCCGATGACGAAGCCCCAGTTGTTACCGCAGTCACCGTAATAGCCGCCAAACGGAATGTAGACGACGTCATTGAGGAGTAGGAGCCCGGCACGCTGCCCCTGGTAAACTGCGCTGAAATCCGGAACGGTCTTATCGATGTCGATTTGCCAGTTCGTTGCTCCAGAATCGATGGAGAGCCCGAAGATGATGTGGTGCGGTGTCGAGGAGGCTGCGGGCACGTCAAGCGTCCCCACCACCACCAACTCTCGGCGGGCGACATCCAGAACAGGTGTACTGGTGATGCCGAGTGGGTCGATGTTCCCGCAGCCGAATTGGCTGCCGGGAACACCGGGACCGAGGGCGGCGGTCCAGAGGATGGTTCCGGCCGCCGCATCGATGGCATAGACGTTGTTCTCCTCGGTCGCGACGAAGAGGACGTCCTTGCCGCCGAACGCGTTCTCCAGGAAGAGTGGCGACCCATAGACGTCGCCCGTAATTTTCGGGACGAAGGAGGGGTCGGCCGTCAAACCGCCGGCGGTTTGGATGGCTGCGAGTTTCACCTTGGTAAAGGCCGGGTCGACGTAAAGCGATTCGCGCCTGCTATCGACTCCGAAGGTTGTGATGGCCAAGACAATGCCGCCGTCCGGAAGCAGCCCGGCGTCCGGAGAGCCTGCGTCGGGATTGGGGCCGACGCTTATCGTTCCGGAGCAACCGACGCCGCCGCTCGCGAGCAAACACAACAGGGGGATGCACCGCAGATGGGCCATTGCCGCCAGTCTAGGCCCGAGTCGAACCGCCGGACAGTCCGGCCTTCCTTGGAGCCACCAAAGACCTCCGTCAGCTATGGAAAGGAAAACACGGCCCCTCAGTCGCGCGCTCAGAAGCGCTTGTAGGGGAGGAACTTTCCACTCATGGAAATCTTCACCCGATCGCCCTTGGGGTCCGGTTGCCGCTCAAGAGACATGTCGAAATCAATGGCGCTCATGATGCCGTCGCCGAACTCTTCCTGGATGAGCTCCTTCCAGGTCGTCCCGTAGACCTGGACCAGCTCGTAAAACCGGTAGACGAGGGGGTCGGTGGGAGGACCGGGCGGGAGCGAGCCCCGGTAAGGAACCTCCTGGAGAAGTGCCGTCTCCTCGGCGTCCAGGCCCAGGAGGGCGGACGCCCGCTCGGCCTGAGCCTTGTCCAGGCGCATCTGACCGAGGAGTGCCGCGGTGACGAGAATCGGCGACGCTCCGCCGACCTTCTCGGCGATTTGCTTCCACGAGAGTCTCTGGATTCTCTTGATGCTGAGGATTTTCTCAGTGAGCTCGGCCCGCATCATGGCAGCCTCCGTGCTGAATCCAGCCGGTGGTCCCTGCCGGTAGGAGAGTCGGAATCCGACGGTTCGAAGCGTCTGGAGCGCGGAGGACGTCTAGCAACTCGCCAGGTCAGAGCCATAGGAAACCCCCAGTTTCGTTCATGCCGTCGCGGCCAAGGCGCTCGCTCGCGACTGAGAACCGGCAAGCCACGCCGACAAGGTAGTTTCCCACGAATCGACGTGCTCAGTCTTGCGAGGTGAGAGCGCCCTGGCGTCGAAACGAATCGCAGCGATTATTTCGATTACGACCCCGTCGGCGACATTCACAAGGGCGCCGAGCCCGAAGGCCACGCCGCTGCAGTTATACGCGAAGTCGAAGCGTGAGCTTCGTAGTTCGGCCGAGCTTGCCATCACCGACGCGCGCGCCCGAGCCAGGTCTGGACCAAATAGATGGTCGCACTGATGAGCAAGACCGCACACAGGCCGATGATCTCTTCACGTGATGCCAGTCCGATCAGGACCAGCATGCTGAAGATTCCCGTCGTCGCTGCGGCCCCCGACCACCGAAAGGTGAACGGTGCCTCGGCAGATTCCACCCCTTGTCGGGAGAGGTACCAAGCAGCTCCGCAGCCAGCGATATAGAGGGCTGCCGTACCGAGCGCCGAAAGCACCGCGAGCTCCGCAAACGTTCCTGTGAGAGCGAGTCCGATGACGACTGCCGCATAGGAAAGGATTGCAACGCGGGGCGCCTGACTGCCCGCGCCCACACGTCCGAGCGCGCTTGGCAAGAGGCCATCACGCGCGAAGGCGAACAAGACTCGGGGTGTCCCAAGGATGTCGCTGCCGATCCAGCCAAACATGGAGGCCGTGGCACCAGCCAACATCAGTAGACGCAAAGCGGGGCTGATGCGCGCCATAGCGTCGGCCAGTGGCGCACTCGATTGTGGCAGTGAGGGACCGAGAATCCCTTGAGCGATGAACTGAATCGCGACGTAGAGTGTAGTCACTGAAAGAATCGAAATCGCGAGCGCACGCGGAATGGTACGAGTCGGTTCCGCGACTTCGCCGCTCGCGCTCAAGGGCGTTTCCATGCCCTGGAATGCGAAGAGAGCGAGGATGAGGGCACGGCCGAGGCCTTCAGTCCCAAGGTGCACGGGCGTCGCAAAATTGCTGCGGTGAATGGCGCCGACGCCGGCGAGAACGAAAATCGCGAGTGGAATTAGTTTTAACACCGTCGCCGCAGCGATGAGACGGGTGCCGCGAGCAACGCCTCCCAGGTTGATGAGCGCGATTCCACCGACAACGCCCAGGATGACCACGATGCGGACACCCACCCTCCACGGCGATGGCAGCAGAGCCTGGGCGATGTCGGCCAGCGCGGCCGCGATTCCGCCGCAGGCCAGCGCATTGCTGAACCAGAGTACCGTCCCAGCCACGTAGCCGGTCAGTGGCCCGAAGGCGGCGTTCACATAGCCGTAAGCTCCACCACTCGTCGGGATCCGGCTGCCGCCCACGGCGAAGCAGATGGCAACAGAAGAGATGGCGACTGCGCAGACGAGAAACGCCAAAGGCGCGTAAGGCCCGATGTTTGCTGCGAGCGCCGCGGGAACCGCAAAAATCCCGGCGCCGACAACCACATTGACAATGCTCGCTGCCAGGGCCCATGGCCCGATGGCGCGTAGCAGTCCGACATCGCGCTGGTTCAGTGTGGTCGATGACGCAGTCATGCGGTGGACGAACCCCCTGGCCGAGGATGGTCGCGACACCGGAAATGCCGCATCGGTCTCCCGGAGCACTGCTGGAACTGCAGGTGAGCCGGTCTGCTCGGAGGATGTTGGAAGAGCTTTCGATTCACATGTTCCTGGGGGGCAGATCGGTCCCTCGCAGGTCTGCGAAGAGCCCGTCCCTAAGGCACTTCACGTCGCGGCTAAACCCCTCTTCTGCAATCAAGAAGTCGCTTCTCATTTACTCTGTCGCAGATTGCAGGGATTCGTCGCGAAATCTCACGCCGGCTCGGTTCCAGGTGGTAGACATCACAAGGGAAAGCGCTGCGACCGCATTCGTGGGAAGAGGGGAGCCGCATTGCCGGCAAGTCGACGCCAGTTTCTGGCTGTGCTCGGGCAAGTCGGAGGGGCGGCAGCGGTGCAGGGCGCGCTGTCGGCACTCGGCCTCGGCGAAGCACAGGCGGTCGAGCCCTTCGCGCCCCAACGCAGCGAACGCGCCAAGGGACGCAAGGTTCTCGTGCTCGGCGGTGGTATTGCCGGCATGACGGCGGCCTACGAGCTGGGCAAGCTTGGGTACCGCGTCACGGTGCTTGAGGCGGCGGAACGTCCAGGCGGGCGCTGTTTCTCCATCCGGCGGGGCACCAGAGTCACTGACACGGACGGCGAGACGCAGACCTGCGGCTTTGACGCCGGCCTGTATTACAACTGTGGTCCAGCACGCATCCCCGGCTTCCACGTTACGCTCGATTACTGTCGCGAGCTCGGTGTGGCGGTCGAGATGATGGTCAACCGGAACCCCAACGCTTGGGACTACACAACGAAAGGTCCGCTCGCCGGTAAACGACTGAGGCAGAAGGAAGTCGAGGGAGACCAGGACGGCTACGTTGCCGAGCTCCTCTCCAAAGCAGTCAGCGCCAGGGCGCTCGACGCAGAGTTAGGTGAACAGGATCGCGCAAATCTCCTCGACTACCTGTCCAGCTTTGGCTGGCTCGAGAAGGGCGGGCGCTATGCTGGAACGGCGCGAAGCCGCGGCTATGCCGTCTACCCCGGGGCCGGCGAAGCCGAAGGTGTAGTCGGGCCGCCGCTGGACCGCTCGGCTCTCCTCGCGCGCGAGCTGGGCTTCCGTCACTTCTTCCTGCGCAGCCCATTGCAGCAACCGGGGATGCTGCAAATCGTCGGCGGGACGGACCAACTGGCACACGCCTTCGCACGCAAGCTTGGACCGAGCATGCTCCTCGGTGCGCCGGTTCGAGAGCTGCGGCAGGACGACCAGGGTGTGCGTGTTGTCTACGGCACCCAGGGCAAGCAACGTGAGGCGCGCGCCGACTACGCGGTCTGCGCGCTGCCGCTCACGACGCTTCGCGACGTAGCCACGGACTTTCCGTCCGAGTTGCGCTCCGTCATCGCCTCGATGCCGTACGAGAAGGCGGGCAAGCTCGGGTTGCAGTTCGGGCGCCGCTTCTGGGAGGAGGACGACCGCATCTTCGGGGGCAATTCGTCGACCGATCAAACCATCGGTCAAATCATGTACCCCTCGACCGGCATGTTGGGAAAGAAGGGAGTGCTGGTCGGCTACTACGTGTTTCGTGACCAGGCGCTGGCGCTTCAAGCGATGCGACACGCGCAACGGGTGGAGCTCGCGCTCTCGCAGGGCGAGAAGCTTCACCCGCCGTACCGGCAACACTTGGAGAGCTCGTTCTCGATGGCCTGGGGGAAGATGCCCTGGTTGCACGGCTCCTGGGCGGCTTGGGGCGAAGATGGACAGCGACCGTCCGAGTACCGACTCCTATGCACTCCGACCGGCCGCGTTCACTTTGCCGGTGATGCGATGAGCTATCAGACCGGCTGGATGGCTGGTGCCATCGAGTCGGCTCGGCGCGCCGTGCTGGCCATCCATTCACGCGCGTCAGCGGAGTCCTCCGCGACGTCACCGGAGTTGAAACCATGATTCGTCTCTTCGCCCTATTGGTTCTCATTGCCGCTCCCGCTCTTGCCGACAGACCGGCCGCTTCGGCGAAGCCAACTCGGAAGCAGGTCCTCGTGCCAGGAGGCGGCACCGCGCCTCTGTCGGCTGTCGTGCGCGCTGGCGAGCTGGTGTTCGTCTCCGGGCAGCTGGGGTTTCCCCCCGGCTCGCGTGAGCTGGTTCCGGGCGGAGTTGGCCCGGAGACACAGGCCGCGCTGGAAGGTGTCGCGGCGAACCTCGCCAAGGCGGGGCTCGGAATGGAAGACGTCGTCAAGTGCGTCGTCTTCTTGGCCGACATCGCCGATTTCCAGACGATGAACGGCGTCTATACGAAATTCTTTCCCAAAGACCCGCCAGCGCGCTCGACCGTTGCCGTGGCCGGGCTGGTCTTCAAGGCCAAAGTTGAAATTGAGTGCATTGCGCTGACGAAGTAGTTGGGGAGCGCGTCACCACTCTTCGGTGCGACACCCGTCGGCTTCCACCGGTCTCGTGACAGTTGTTTCCGTGTCGTCGCTGAGACGAAGCGCTGGCGTGATGGCATCGTGCGTTTGGACGGTCCACATCTGGAGACTGTCTGAGCCGTTCTGTCGACGGTAAGAACGGTTAACGCGACGCGTTGACGCCATGCGTCGAGCCCCCGTAGCGTGAGGCATGAGCGCGGCCTTCAGGGGTGGTTCGTCAGCGGAAGGCGCGCGTGTCTCCTCGCCGGCGCGTGAGGTGCACCTCGACGAGTGGGTCACCCCCGACGTTTGCGACGAACGCAGCCAATTGCGGCCGGGAAAAATTCTCGAGTGGATGGACGTCGTCGGCGTTCTCGCCGCGACCCGTCACTGTCGTCGACCCGTCGTGACTGCTTCGGTTGATGGTCTGCGGCTACGGCATCCCATCCGCGTGGGCGAGCGAGTCACGATGACCGCTGCCATCGGCTACACGTCGGAACGGAGCATGGGTGTGTCCGTGGCGATGACGCATGGGCTGCCCCGTGCCGACCAACCTCCAACGGCGGTGCAGGGGTACGCGACGTTTGTAGCGCTGGACGAAGCGGGCAACGCGGTCGAGGTCCCACAGATTGTGCCGGAGGCTCCGGTGGAGGTTGCCCGCTTCCGCGAAGGAAGTCTTCGCCGTGAGTTCCGCCAGAAACTGGCCTCGGGTCAGCTCCCGGGTGTTCCGGAGCTGCCATTGAACGCCCCACCGTGGGAGCGAATCGTACTCATCCGCGAATTCTTGAAGGTTCTTCCGCTGCGCATGCCTTGGGACCGTGGTGACTTGTCACGAGGTCGGAGCCGACGCGACTCCTACGTGCACAAGATTGAACCGGTACGTGCCAGCAAACTGAACTTCCACGGGACACTCTATGGCGGCACGTTGATGCGCTGGCTGGAGTCCGCCGCGAGTTTGTCAGCGCAAGCCTACGTCGGCGGAGCTCCGGTCCAGCTCGCGGCACTCCACGGGCTCACCTTCCTGCGACCGGTGCGAAAACATGTCTTCGTTCACATCCGCTGCACCGTGGCCCACGTCGCGGAAGGACTCACCGTGTTTGCCAGCGTCCACGCTGAGGACCCAATCGAGGGGACGTATGAGGACACGCTTCGTGCCTTCCTGACCTACTCTTGCACGGACAGAAACCGACTTCCGTCATTTGAATGCGCAGGTGACGATGAGCGTGCGCTGTTCACTGAGGTGGAGCAGCGACTGGCCCTCCAGCGTGCGCTCTTTCACCTCGAAGGTGCCGGCCCGCAGTAGAGCAGTCTGGGGCGCGGTGAGTCGGCGCCGGCCTCGAGCGTCGCTGAGCCGCAGCGGTCAAAGTGTCGGGCTCCCTGCCCAGAGCATTGCCAGCGACGCCCAAATCCTGCGAAATGACCGTCAGTCAGTCAACGGACCGAGGCCGGGGGAGAAGTCGGGTCGGTCCGCGGGAAAAGCGCGAACGCCAGGCTTCGAAGTAGCCACTCACGGCACTTTCAATCCACCTCCGCAGCCGTCCATGCCAGTCGTCCGTCCGGGGCTGATCCATCGCCAGCTCAAGCTTTTGGCAGAGGTCCGCGACGAACCGGTGCTGGAGGGGGCTTGCATCAGATCGTCTTTCGCGATTTCCGGCCAAGCAAACGTCGGGAGAGAGACAGGAATCCGATTGTCGAACACTTGGCGAATTTCCTGAGGGAGGGCCCCCGGGCTGGCGCCTGGGCAACGGAGGCACCTTTTTCGACAGCTAGGCTTCTTTTTCACGCGCTTCATGGCGCCGTCGAAGAGGCGCTTCGCGAACAATCGAGAGTGAATCCGGGCCGCCTGACCCGGGAGCTGGAGCTCTTCTTTCATCGAGTCTTGAGCCCGGTGTAACGCAGGGACTCGACGACGATGACGGCGTCGCGGCGCACGCCTCGAGGCCACGGGCCCTGGCCGGAAGGTGGGGAGCGAGACTGTCGGGATGGTCCGTGACCGACAGGGCGCTCGGTGCGGCGCGTCAGCACATCGCGAGCGCAGCACCGAGCGTAAGGAAGGGCTGCGCGAGCGACGGAACCGGCTCGGCACGAAGTGTCGCGAATCGCCACAGCCGTGGCGAACTGACATCGGTGTTTTGACGTGGCTCGCCGCGGCCTTTCCCCCGCGCGCTCCAGTGACTACCTGACGCATCAGGGAAGTTGCCGATGCGGTGGTGCTCTGGTCGAGGAGCTCCTCAGGGGGCGCCTTGAGGCGCTCCGCCTGGGTGGAGCTGCCGCACGAGTTCGACGCATAACCCCCTGCGGTCGCCCTTGGCCTCTTTCCTGCAACCAAGCCGGTCATCGCAAATGGAGGTTGAACTGATGACACCTGCAAAGGAATTTGGAGAGTTCAATCGGGAAGAGCCCGCTTTCCGGTGTGCGGGGGCACTGGAGGAGGAGAACGACATCTACATCGACATCGATGTCGACTTGGAGTTCGGTGCCGAGGAGTTTGAAAGCGAGGACGGCCATGCCTGAGGCAGGTACGCGGCGACGCGCGTCGGCCGCCAAGCGTCGCGGCGACAAGCCATCAACTCAAGCCGGCGCATTTGTCCGCGAAGAGATGCACCACAAGAGGTCCCAAAAGCATGGCCGAATGACGAAGAAGCAGGCCATTGCCATTGGACTTTCCAAGGCTCGCAAGGCAGGGATTAAGGTCCGCAAGGTCGGTTCGAAGCGCTAGAACACGAGCCGCAGCCGAACGTGCTCGCTCCCTTCGCATCGGTCGGGGGACCGCTCATGCAACTTGACTCGTCCGGAGACCGTCAATGACGCGCATCGTGGTACTGCTCGCCTCGATCGCACTGGAGACTGGTCCGGAACTCTGGACGACGCGCGCCGTGCTTGCGCAATCGCCACCGGCGTCTTCGGGAATTCCAAGCACCGCGCCGCCGAACCCGGCGCCACCCGTCGCCCCTCCGGCGGTGGTCCCGACAAAGATGGTTCCACCACAAGTGACACCGGGTTCGACTCCGGTGAACACGCCAGGTGCGCCCCAGCAATCGACCCCGGGGTCCACTCCGGTAGCGACGCCCGGGACGCAGCAGCAGGTGACGCCCGGGTCTCCTCCGGTAAGAACGCCTGGGGCGCCACAGCAGGTCACGCCGGCCTCCGTCCCGGTCGTTCCTCGCGGAACGGCTCAATCGGTCATCGCTCCGCCAGGCACGGTCGCACCGTCGCCGGGGACGGCTTCTGCGCCAGTTCAAGGCTCGCGGAATGTGACCACTCCAACGACGCCCAACACGAGGCTTCCGCCCGCAGGCGGCACCAACCGAGGTGGCCCCTTCAGCGCCGACGCGGGCCGCTGAGACGCCGGTGCTCGTGTCAGCAGGCGGACTTCCGGCGAGCAGTCAAACCGTCGTCGTGGATTCACCGGTGTCATCGCGTGCGCAGAGGTCCCTGCGCTCGGGTCTCATCGCAGTGGCGCGGTGGCGATTCCCTTCAAGTAATGGTCGAACCACCCCACCTCGCGCTGCACGCGATCCAAGACGTGCGCAGGGTCTCGGAAGTGGTGGCCCTCGTCGGCGTAAACAACCAGCTGGTTCGGAACTCCGAGGGTCTTGAGAGCATGCCAGAACTCGTAGCTCTGCGGGGCCGGGCATTCCGCGTCTCTCTCTCCGACCAGGATGAGCGTCGGTGTCTTCACGTTCTGGATGAAGGTAATCGGCGAGCTTCGCGCATACACCGCCGGGTCGGCGTACACGTTCCTGCCGAAGTAGGGGAGCATCCACTGGTCGATCTTGTTCTGGCCGTAGTAGCTCTGCCAGTTCGCGATTCCGGCGCCAGCGATGGCAGCCTTGAAGCGCGAAGTCTGTGTCACGGCGAACATCGTCATGTAGCCGCCGTAGCTGTGGCCGGTGATGCCCACCCGCGCTCCATCGACGGGCTCGGTCAAGACAACGCGATCGACGCCCTTCAGGATGTCCCGGAGGTCACCGTGACCGAAATCCTTGACGTTGGCGCGCGTGAACGACTCACCCTGCCCAAAACTTCCGCGGGGGTTGGGGCGAAAAACGGCATAGCCCTGCGTCAGCATCAACAGGACATCCGTCTCGAAGCTATTGGTGACCGCCGAGGCCGGCCCGCCGTGCACCCAGACGACGAGCGGCGCCAACGCTCCCACGGTTTCGGGTGCGGGAAGAAGGAGCCAGCCTTGCACGTCTCTGCCATCACTCGACCAGGTAATGCTCTTCACGGCGGACGCCGGACTCCGAATGCCCTGATTTGCAGTCGAGACGCGGTTCCAGCTGCCGAGCGGCCCGGCGAAGATGTCCGGTGCTTGAAGGGCCGAGGAGCGAATGACCGCGGTCGTCAGCCCATCGCGAGCAAATGCGGCTGAGACGCCCCAATGCCGTGTCACCGATTCGCCGGCTTGCCAAAGGGTGACGGGGCGTTTGGTGCCATTCGAATCCAAGCGCAGGAAGGCTGCGTCGCCTCCGATGACCGCGGCCGCCACCAATCCGCTCGGCTCGGTCCAGCTCAGTTGGGTCGCCGAGGCGTGCATGCCCCGAGTCACGTTGAGTGCGCGGCCACCCACCGACGCGACCACGAAGACGTCGCCTCCGTTCGCCCCCGCGTCACTCATCAGGCCTTCGATGAATGCCACACGCTTGCCGTCGGGACTCCAGGTGGGCTCGCAAAGTTGGAGAGTCGGATGGTGCAGCATGAGGGCTGGACCGGCTTCCTTCGGCACGACAAAGAGCTCTGCCACCCACCAGTTATCGTCTCCCACCCCATGAGCGGCGGTGGCGACGAATCGGGTGCCGTCGGGGCTCCACGCGTATTCATAGATGAAGAGGTCCGGAGGTGAGATGGGCGTCAACTCGCCTCCCGCCGCCGAGATGAGTGCAATGCGTTGCTCATGAAGGACTTCTTCGATGACGCCGGTTTCCCGAGCACTCGGTCCAAGTGGACCAAGTGCATCTGGCGCACCCTCGAGGTAGAGAACCGAGAGCTGCTTGCCGTCGGGTGACCAGCGCGGTGACTCGAGGTGCCCGATGACATGGGTGAGCTGGCGGATGGTGCCATCCTTGAGTGCGGCGACGTAGAGCTGCGGCTGTCCAGCACGCTCAGCGTCCGAAAGGAATGCGAGTTGCAGTCCGTCGGGCGAGAAGACCGGCTCATCCTCCTCGTGAACGGCCCCGTCTCTTGCTGCAGTCACTCGGTTGACGTGTGTCCCCGAGCGGTCGGCAACCCGGAGGAGGCGAAGCCTGCCGGATGGACCATCCGGCGTCGGAGCTGCCTCGGCCCAGGCCAGGTGGTCGCCGTCGGGCGAGATGGCCACTCTTTCGTAGCGGACGACGCGGTGAAGTGCGGCGAGTGATGCCTCGACAGTCGGGCGTGCCTCGGCGGCCGTCAGCAACAGCGCGGCAAGAATCAGCGGGGACAGGGTCTTCTCCTCGAGGTCAGGGGAGAGCTACGTGGGCAGCGACGATGCCGGGAACGTAACCCACTTTGTCCCGCGGAGCGGTAGAGCTTCGACTCGCGGAGCGCGGCTGCGACGTCAGTTGCTGCGCATCCTTAGCCGCTCGTATGGAGCGTACAAGACGAAGGCCGGGACCAGGCTCGCCAGCGACGCACGCGCCTGGGCCGAAAGGCGCTGGCTCGCGCGGAGGGAGGGTGAAGCGCGGAGGTCCAGCAGAGCCACGCTGGTTCCGGCGAGAGAGAAGTCGACGCCGACGGTGGTCGTCCAGCCCCGCGTGACCGACACGCCGGCGTTCTGGACATCCGCTGTGAGGTCGAGATCGCCGCTGACGGTGACTTCGGGCGCGAGGTTGAAGAGCCCTTCCCTGCTCTTCAGCAGGAGGTGCCCGCCACGCCCATCGGCCACCAGCGGACGGATGTTGCAGGCGAGCTGAATCTTCACCGCGCTCGATGTCAGCGTCTCGACGTCGGGGCCGGTGGGGGTCCGGGGTGGGGCATCGGTGAATCCGAACCCTGCCTCGCAGTCGACGGCGCTGAGTTCCGTAGCGCCGAACCGCAGCGCGTACGAGAAGCCATAGTGGTCCTCTGCGATGAAGCCCCCGGGTGGATTGGGTGTGGGTATGCCAGTCGTGCGGATGTCGTGGGCTGTTGCGTCGCCAAAGCGGATTTCGGTCTCAGCGAAGGGAGGTCCTTGCACCTCGACCGGAACGACAACCACCCGTCGCGATAGGGACGGGGGGATGTTGAGCGACGAGCTACAGCCTGCCGTGGCTAGGAGGACTCCCACGCCAGCAAGGCAACGTCGGAGTATGCGCATGATGCCCCCCTCGGGCGGTGGACACGAGCGACGGGAACACCAGCGCGGTTAGGGCTCCCGGGGATACGCAAGATGGGTCGAATAGAGCGTGGTGATGTTGTGCACCATATCCACCGCGAACTCTGCGCCTTCTCCGTGACACACGTTGCAGCTCTCGATGGGTGGTCCACTGGTTGGCGTGTAGGTGTTGAGCGCCGCGTGGGCCGTGTCATCGGCCGCGTCATGGCAGGTGATGCAGGCCCGGGCGGTGGGACTCTGCCATGCCAAGTTGACGCAGCTCCCGGAGACGCAGTTTTGGCCGAAGGCGCAAGGAGCCGTTGACGAGCACGCGGCCTTGCTGTCGGCGTGGCAGTTGGTGCAGGAGCGGACGTCCACCGGCGAGAGCACCTGTTGGAAATTGCTCAGGCTGTTGCTGAAGCCGAGGTAGTTGAGCGTACCCGCCGGGATGCCCGCCGGAGGATTTCCAAGGTTTGCTTGCTCCTGGTACCCGGCGCGCAAGCGCGCAAAGTGGATGTCGTGCACGAGCTGTTGAAAGTCGATGTAGATGCCAGGCGTCGGGTCGACGGTGACGGTGCAAATCATCCCGCCATCCGAGACCGCCGAATTGGGCTGGCAAGTTTCCCACCCGCCACTGTTCCCTCCGCACTGCGCGCTGGTGGTGCAGGCAAGCCCGGTCGCTCCGACGCCGAAGTCTTGGGCGTACTGGCTGTGGCACATGTTGCAGGTTTCGGCGTTCTTCCGCTGGTCCCCATGCTCGGCCAGGCGTGGAAAACCGTCGGCGGACTGGCCATGGCAGGAGGCGCAGGCTGCCTGGGTCACCACCTGGCGCGCTTGCACGGGCTCGGTGGTTTGAAAGGGCACCACCACCTGAGCGTCCACGGCATCGCGGATGGTGGCCGTCGTCCTCGCCCAGTAGAACCAGACGGTATAGCTCCCAGCCGGATTGACCTGCGGTGCAACGCCCACGCTGTTGATGGGAGAAAGAGCATTCGCTGGCCAGGTGGCGGTCGGCGTGTAGGTATAGGTTTGGGATGAGGCGTTGTAAGTGAACGCTCCGGTTGTCGCTGACTTCATGGAGAGTCCGCCGGTGGCACTTCCAAAGGTCCGCTGGGGGTTGGACGTCGGGCCAGCGACGATGAAGGTCCCTGCCCAGGCGGAGTTGGTGATGAGGTCCGTGACCGGGGCCGGCGTCGCCTCGTTGTCGAAGAGCTGAAAGCTCAGGACAGGTTTGTCGCCGACGTTGAAGCTTCCGTTCGGGCCGCTGCCTCCCGTGACAGTCACGTTCTGAAATTTGTATCCATCGAGACTGATGGGAGGCAGCCACTGGGTGATATTGTGCACCACGTCGACAGGGGCGATGACACTTCCCACCCCGTGGCATGTGGCGCATGCCGTGTCATCGGTCATCTTCTGGTGGTAAGTCAGCTCGCAATTTCCGGTCGAAATGTTGCAGGTGGCGATGCTGCTGAGCGCTGTGCACTGAGCAGTGCTCGTACAGGCCGCACCGCCGAAGACGGTCGGTGGATTGATGACACCCTGCGTGGCGGTAGGGTCGACCCCCCCATCGGCAAGGATTGCTCCGGCGAAGAAAACGTTGTCGTGGCATGCGCCACAAGCCGCACGGGAGATGTTGGTCTGCCAGACGTTGTTGGTGTGGCAGCTGGTGCAGTCCTTCTCCATCGCCACATCTGCTGTCAACGTCAGGCCGGGCGTGCTCGCCACTGGAAACGGCGGGTAGTTCACATCGAGAAAGGCCGACAGCGAATCGTCGGCCGGCTCGTTGTACTCGGGATGGGCAATCCCGGGGGCAAGCTGATGGGAGCCGCGGTGGACTGCATGCACCTTGTGCAGGATGGTGTTTGGGCTGTAGCCCTTGTTGTTGTGGCAGGACTTGCAACTGCCGATGGGGAGCGAGTCGAGCGCGTAATTGCCGGTCGGCGAAAAACCCGGCGCAATGTGGTCCATGTACACCTTGCCGCCGACCGCATCATTCTTGTGGCAGCTGAGGCAGCTCGAGCTGTCCGCCGGACCGCTGATGTAGGACTCCACCGTAGCGGTGCCAATTTGAAAGTCCACGAGCGCGAACGTCTGGTCAAGCGGGTTCGGCCCGATGGCCCAGATGCTCGCGGTGTAGGTCCCGGCGTCCTCGCTGGTGATGGGGCTCAGCTGGTAGGTGATGGTCCCGTTCGGTTGCAGAGTGAGGTTCGGCACGCCTGCGTCGCCCGTGGCATCCACTGGACTGATGAGGTTCTGCTCGGCCGCGAACGTCGCTGACGGGGAGTTCATCAGAGCCGTGGCGGTCACGGTCTGAAGCGGCGCGCGCGGCCCGTAAACGAAGAGGTCGGCGCTGCTGAGCTCAGACGGAAACAGTTGCGTTCCGCAGCTATTCGCAAAGGCGATGGTCAGTACCGGCTGGTCTCCGGGCGAGAAGAACGCGGCCCCGTCGCCTGGCTGGGAGACGGTGACCGTCGCCGTGAGTCCGGCCGTTTGCCCCGTGTTCGACGAGGGGCAGCCCGCCACGCCCTGAGGTCCGGCGTCCCCCTGGGGTCCCACTGGGCCAACTGGCCCAGGGGTACCATTGCAGGCTCCGATGAAGACGGCGCCCAGCAGAGTCAATTTTCGAAGCATGGGGCACATCTCCCTTGTTGAAGCCACGGACACTACAAACCGGCTGCGCGAGCACGACTCGAATGGACCTCGGAGCCGTCCTTCCGGACGGCGAAGAGCGCAGCGCCGCGCGCATCCGCGAGTGCCACGGCATCCTTCTCGGGAAGCACCAGTGTTGCCGTCCCGAGCGCGTCGGCTTCGATGGCCGAGCTTGCGGACACCACCACTCCGGCGAAATGCGTCGGGCTGTGGCCGGTGCGCGGGTCGAGAATGTGATGCCAGCTCCTGTCCAGAGTGAAGGAATTCATGTAACCGCCAGAGGCCCCCATTCCGCCCGGCGGCGGGTGGAATGGCGGTCGCTCGAGCAATTCATCCGGACGAAGCGGATTCTGCATGGCCAGGTTCCATCGGCCTTGGCCGACGGCCATGTCTCCCGATGCGGCGACGAGGACCTCGCTTGCGCCGTGCGCTTGAAGCGCGGCCCGCGCCTCGTCCATGGCGTAGCCCTTGGCAATCGCATTGAGCGTGAGGGCCACATCCTTCGGAAGCCGCACACGGCTCCCGCTCATCCACACCTGAGTGAAGCCAACCTTGGCTCGCGCCGAAGCCAGCTCATCCTCGGAGGGCGGACCTCCCCGTTCACGAAAGGAGCGAGCGACGAGTTGAAGCAATGGCTCGACGGTGGGGTCGAATGCGCCTTCCGAGGCCCGGGCCATCTCCAGAGCGTGCGCCAGGCAAATGCGTAGGGACTCGGGCGCCTGGTCAGTCGAACCCTCTCGGTTGAGTCGAGAGAGCGCGGAGCCAGGGAGGAAGAGTGACAGCTCGTCATCGACGCGCGTCACCGCATCGAGCGCAAAGTCGCAGGCCTCTCCTGCCGCGCGAGGCTCTCCAAGGACGGTGGCGCGCACCGCGCAACCCAGCACGAGGCGGGTTCGAGACACCTTTTGCGGTGCCATTGCCCCCAGGGCTCGTCCGGGTGAAACGGCCAGCGAGGCGCCCAGTGCAGCGGTGATTTCAATAAACTGACGGCGAGTGGTCATCGACGTTCTCCTGGGAAAATTTCAATTGTCTTCGGCGCCCTGCTCAATCCACGAGAGGATGAGAAGGCCGTCGGTGCTGTTGGGCTGGAACACCGTCCCGCCGCCGTGCGACACCTGCCCCGTTGGCTTCAGGTAAAGCGGGCTCTGGCTCGGTGCCCCCACGTCCGACTGCGCGAGCGCCTGCGGGTAGTCCTCAGCCGGATTTCCGACGAGCGTGAGGCCTCCGGTGCCGCTGCCGTGGCAGCCGACACAGTTGGCGGCGAAGATGGGGTCAACCTGCGCTTTGAACGACACCACGACGCTCGCATCTGGCTGCAAGGCGCCGGCGTCCTCGTGCGGGCCGCGTGAGAAAGGGTGGCTCGTCCCGCACGCCACCGCGACCCCAAGCGCTCCCAACACGACGAGGATGCCGACTCGGCTCACTTCTTTCCTTCTCGCCCCAACACCAGGACCTTGTAGAGGGCTGTTGCCCGACGAGCGATGCTGGCCATGGCCGAGCTGGTGTAGGTGGCTCCCGAGACTCCATCGATGTCCGTCCCGAGCTTGAAGCGATTGCTCGCGTCCTTGCCCGTGAACTGCTTCAGGAAGGGCGGTTCACTCGCCGGCTTGCCGCGGCTCTCGGAGAAGTCGAGAAGGACGATGTTGGTGATTGCCCCCTTGGGGTTGAGTCCCACCGCGGCGGTGATGGGCCCTTCCTTGCCTTGGTCGGTTATGATGATGGCGACGCTCTGGACGGCGCCGTCGGCCGTCTTTCCGAGGTAGAAGCTCGCCGAAGCGTCCTGGACGGCCCAACCGTCCTTCAGTTGCTTCACCTCGTCTGGTGTTGCGGCGACGTCGGACTTGAAAATCTTCGCCGCGCCGCCCAGCAACTGCTTCAACGCATCCTTGGGCGTGCTCAGCGTTTCCGCGTGTGCGGACGAAATGAGCAACAGCGCGGTGAGCGGCACGGCAAGGCGGAGCAGGGAATTACGCATGTGCAGTCTCCAGTGCGGTGGGCCGGCGCGCCGGACGCCACATCTGCCAGAAAGCGAGGAGGGTGATGGTGAGGTGAGAGAGGGCCATTGCCGAGCCGGCAACCATGATGAGGTAGACAAACTGCGGGCTGATGAAGCGAGTCGCCAAGAAGCCAAGGTGGTCGCAGACGATGGCTGCGAAGGGGACGAGGACGAGCAGCGTCTTCAACCCGTCGCTGACGACGAGAAGCAGCGCCACCACCACGACGTTGAAGAAGAGGCTCGTCATCCCGAAGAGATGCACGTGGCCTTCTTGGACGAGCGCACTCAGCGACGGGGCAGGGATGGTTTCCATCGGAGGCGCTGCTGGCACGGCGATGGTGGCGGAGTCCAAGTTCACCTCCGCGTCGGAGTCGGCCTTGGCGGTCGGAGCTGGCGCGGGCGCCTTCTTCGCGCCGGACTGCCTCTCTGAGACGTTGCCGCCCGCGTAGTGTGCGGCCACCTCGGCGCGCGTCACCCCGACCTTCATCCCCAGCTGCAACAGCGCGTAGTTGTAGCCGAGGCCGGTCGTCAGCAAATACGCCGAGATTGCCAGTCTGGCGACTCGAGGAAGCTCATCGATGCGGGGGAGTTTCACCATTGGGGTGTTTCTTTTCTAGAAATCGAGCGCCAAGCCAATGCGCAGTACGTCGTTGTTCACTTCGTCTATTGCTTCCATGTTCCATTGGTACTCGACGAACGTGTACAGGCCGTAGGGAAGAGGCAACACCACGGCCAGGTTCCAGTTGTGGAGGTCCAGGTTTTGATTTATCCGCGCGTCATGAATGTATGTGCCGTAGCGGAGCCGTACGTATGCGGGGTTCAACGGCGTTCGCCAGTCGATTTCCGCGTAGTCACCGTAGCGCCAGAGGCGGCCCAGGTTTCGCTGTGGCGGCTGCAACTGAGGCGTGTCCCAATTCATGTAAGCCATCCCCAACCGCACTCGGAGGTCCCTGAGGACGGGAACGTCGATGAGTCCCCACTCGGTGGAGAGGTCTCCGGCGATGAGGTACAGCCAGTTGGCGGTCGGCGCCCATTTGGTGCCGTATGCTGAAATCCAGCCGTGCACCTTGTCGCCCCAGCTGAGGTTGATGCGGCCCCCCGGTGCAAAAATGTCGGTGGTCGTGGCCGAGACTTGAGTATTGGGCGTGCCGTCCGCCGCAGCGCCAAAGCCTTGCACAACGTAAGTGTTGAGGCTGAGCGAGAAGTCGCCAGCACTGAAGCCATTCCAGTCCACTTCCGCGCCGAACTCGGACCAGATGACTGGAAGGAAAATGCCGACCAGAGGATTTCCCTGGACGCCGCCGTAGTAGCGGTGCCAGCCGGTGGCGCCGAAGGGGACAAGAATCTTCCCCGCGACGATGGTGAAGTCCTTCGAGACCTGAGCTTTTCCCTCGTACCAGAGCAGTTGGGTAATTTCTCCGTCGAAAGAGATGGGTCCAGCGTGGGCCACGAGGATGACGAAGTGGTGGTAGCTCACCAGCTGGCTGTAGCTGACTGGGTACTTGTTGCCCGGATTGATGAGCTCGTAATCAATGTCGAAACGGCCCAGCACCGAAGCACCCACCTGCTTGTTACCGACGGACAGGACCGGCTGTGGGGGCTCTGGCTTGACGTCGTCGAGACTGATTTCCTCTTCTTGGTCTCCGCCGGCGTCGGCCTTCATCGCCGCTGCGGGTTTGGGGGCCGCTGGCGCGGCGGAGTCGGGGGGCGCCGATTCCTGCGCCGAGGCGAGCCCGCACACCAGCAGTGGAAAGAGATAGACCCCTCGGTACATCCGGCTCCTAACGGGCCGACGTATTCCCAACTACGCGGTTTGTTTTGGTTGGTGTTGGTACGGCCTGAAGCTCGAGCTTTCTTGAAATCGTCAGCGCTGCAGCCCTCGGGGACTGCGACGAGGGTGCGGAAGCAGCTCGTTCGAAGAGGAGTTCGGCCGCGGAGTGTCGGCCGCCACGAGAAGGCTTTTCAGGCGCACGAAGGACGCCAAATTCAGCGGGGCTCGCCGCGTGAAGGCCGAGTCCGAATTCGTGGATGCGTCCTGAAAGGTTTCCACGGCGCAGAGTTAGGTCGCGTACCGAGTGTTCGGTAGTGCGCGACGTCGCGACACGGAGGACTGCTCGCGCGCTCGCACTCTGCGTGCGGGGCGTCTCTCTTTCACCCTGCCAGCCACTCGGCGGCGGAACGTGCACGTTTGTGGTCCACGCGTGTGACGTCGCCGAGTCGAAAGGCAGCGGCGACGGCGCCGAGTTGCTCACAGAAGGTGGCCTCGGAGAATGCGCCGCGGAAGGCGTCTTGAGGGGCGCCTCCCAGTCCATCCGTGGGACGCTGCTAGGCGACAGCGGTACGGTTTGTTGAGGCCGCGCTCATACCCCAAGGGTGTCGACCGCCCGTGCAAGGTGCACGACATTGGTTCGAGAGGCCGTGGCGGAGCTGCAAACACTCGAGACGCTGTTCGGGTCCACGAAGGTGGTGCAGCGCTTGGCAGGCCGTGCCGGTTTTCGTCCCGGGGCCGCCCCTCGGAAACGGCCGTGTCGTGCACCTGAGGTAGGCTCTCCGTTCAGTGCTCTGCAATGGCAAGCGAGGCATCACGCCGCGGTCGCCTGCGCTCTTCGCCGTCGCCCTGGCGCTGGTTTCGGCTCCCCGGACAGCGCGTGCAGACCCGGTCGAGAGCCGTGGACCGGTGAGGCTGAGTGGCTGGGTTGGCTACCAATTCACGGGGGACGTCTCCACGGCTGGAGGAATCATCAGCGTGGACCCAGCACCGACCTACGGCGCGTCGGTGACCTATGCGGTCGACCCGGAATTCGAGCTCCAGGTGCTCTGGACCCTCTCCGACACCCACGCGCACTTCACGGCATCGGCGGGCCCGTCTGCCAGCAGCCTCCCGAACCATCTCAACATCAACTACTTCCAGGCCGGCATCACGAAGACCATCCGGTGTGGCGATTTCGAATGCTTCGGCGACGTGACGGTGGGGGCCATTCTCCTCCTGCCGGGACCGCTCCGCCTCGAAAGCGGCGAGCTCTTCTCGGTACACGACACCTGGCGACTCGCCTTTACACTCGGTGCCGGTGTGAGGTTCTTCGTCACCGAGAAGCTCGCGGTGGTTCTCCAGGCTCGACTCTTGGCGCCGGTGTACGTCACCAGCGGGGGTTTCTACGCCGGCAACGGTGGACCGGGCCTGGTCGTTGGCTCCGGCATCGCTTTCATCCAGGGCGCCTTCTCGGCTGGGCTGGTGCTCGTCCTCTAGGGAGACGCCATCGGCTAAGCGACGAGGCCCAATTAATTACATTATTGAGATGGCAAGTTTTGAAATCCCGACCTCTGGGCGTTTCCCTGTTCGCTCGGTCGCTGTCCCCTGGGGAAGCGGTGAGGTCATCCGGTCACTGCGCACGCGCAGCATCGAGCAGACGCATCTCGTCGTCGGCTCCCAACGACTCCCAGCGCTGCAGGACCAGCGGGACGTTCCCGTTCAAGCACAACGCATCGTCAAAGCGCCGGAGCGAAAATGCCTGCCCCTGGCGAAGGCGGGTCTCGGCGAGCAGCTTCTCGATTTGGAGCTTGCCGGTTTGGTAGCTGATGGCTTGGCCGGGCTGCGCCGAGAACGCCGACGCTTCAACCTTTGCCGTGCGGACGTCCATCGGGCCGCGCTGCACCAGGTAATCGGCCGCCTCCGCCAGCGTCATCTCCCCCAGCGCTAGCTTGACGTCGACAACGACACGGGCGGCACGAAGGCGGCTCATTCCCCAGACGAGCTCGCGGGTGCGGGGGCTGCTGTCGTAGAGGCCGGACCGCATCATCATCTCCTCGGCGTAGAAGCCGAGGCCCTCGTTGGCTCCCGAGTCGTAGTAGTGGCGCCGAATCGGGTCGGGATGTCGCCAGGAGAGCGCGAGCTGGAAGTAATGCCCGGGAATGCCCTCGTGCGTGATGAGCGGTCGCGGATCGAGCGCGGCCGACCTGCCGAAGTAACCGAGCTTCGGAGAAGGCGGGTAGAGCCAACGGACGCCGTCTCGGCCGAGGGTCGATGGCCCGGTGAACCAGTCCTGCTCGCCGAAATCCCCGAGCGCATCCAAGTATTCCGGTATCGGGCGGACCGTGAAATGGGGCAGCTCAGGCGGGACGGAGAGGATGCCTCGACTGTCGATGAAGCGGCGAATCGCCGCCTCGTCCTCTTGGTAGCGCGCGATTTGGAGCTCGCTGGATGGGAAGTAGGAGAGCGCGGGTAGGCCCACGTTGCGCTGCACCTCCAGGGCTTCGGCCGCAGCCGAGCGTTCCCACTCCTGTTGAGCCATCGAAAGCAGTTGCTCGGGCGTGTAAGGAATGAGCCCAACCTGCTGGAGGAAGAAGACGTAGGCCGCGCGCCCAACGCTGGCGCTCCCTCGCATCGTCGACGTGTTCTGGTTGAGCCAACTCCTGAATGATTCCAAGGCATCGGCGGCCGCGACGATGGACCCGGAGAAATCGCCGCGACTGGCGTCTTTGGGCAGGAGGGGCGAGACGGACGTTTCGACTCGGTGCAGCGTTTGTCGAATGTCCACGAGCTTGGCCAGGGCCAGCTGCGCGAAGAGCGGGACCGCGTCGCCTTGAAGATTGGCTTTCCCCTCTTGCAGCAAGCTTGGGACATTGCGCAGCCGGGCGACGAGCTCGCGCGCACGCGCGCTGCCGATGGGTGGTGGCTCGGTGAGCAATTCCAGCACCGGGGTGAGCGCTTGGTCCAGATAGAAACCCGGATCGCGCTCCCAGCGGCGATTCACGTCAAGCTCCCAGTGCACGCGCGCCAGGGCCGAACGGATGAGGCGGACGTCGACGCGTCTGGCCAGGGGCCAAGCCGATTCGCCGGCCGTCACCTGCGTCAAGCAGGCGGCGAGCACGCCGGCTTGGGCGCGCTGCTCGTTGACGCTCTCCTTGGACCAGGAGCGCACCAGGCCCGCCGGACGTTCCAGCCGGGGGATGTCATCGGCCGAAAAGGGCATCGTTCGCGCACGGAACTCCCAGACTTGCGCGGCCACCTCTTCGAACGGAGGGCAGGCTGGAGGAGTCGCGGCGAGCAGCGCGAATAGAAACCCAATCACTGTGCGCTTTGAGACGCCGACCGCGGACCTGGACCAAGCCACCGGTCGAAGTGGGAGACCAGCTTCCCGAACAGGTAGAGGGCATCGTCTTCTCGGGCCGCCCAGCGGTGCGTCGCCGCCGGTGTGAAGGCGAAGTCGAAGTCCTTGTGCTGGTGCACGAGTTCCTCGGCGAGCATCACCGACGTCTGGAAAGGCACCACGTCATCGGCCATGCCATGGATGATGAGGAGGTGGTCCCGGAGGTTCTTCGCGTACTGAGCCGCCCGCCCTTTCTCGAAGACCTCGGGGTTGGTCTTGGGCGTTCGTGCGATGGCGACATCGTCGCTGCCAAAGTAACGGGGGTCGGTCGCCGGCGCGGCCGCCACGCCCGCCGTGAAGAGTCCTGGCTTCTTGAAGAGAGCGAAAATGGAGATGAGCCCGCCGTAACTGCTACCGAAGATGCCGAAGCGGCTGGCGTCGACGTAGGGGATGGACTTCATGAAGGCGACGGCGTCTTGGTAATCGTCGAGGTCCGAGCTTCCCCACTCCGAGAGAAACTTTTCACGGAAGGCACGGCCGTAGCCCGTGCTGCCGCGGGAGTCGAGCTGCACCAAGATGTACCCATGCTGCACGAGCAGCTGCATGAGTCCCTCCCAGCGGCCATCCCAGTGGTTACGGACGGTGTTCGTGTACACGGGCCCGAAGATGACGGGGTAGCGCTTGGTCTGGTCCAAGTTGGGGGGCTCGAAGATGCGGACGTGCAAATCGACGCCGGCCGTCGTCCCCTTGAAGCTGGCGTAGCGGACGTTGGCCCATTGGGCGCGCGCGAAGTCCGGCGGCGGTGAATGCGTGATGCGACGGTCTCCGATGTACAGCTCCATCGGTGTCCGGTCGTCGCTGCGAAGGAATGCCACGGTCTGCCCGTCGGGTGCGACGAAGGGTGTGTTCAGGCCGGCGAGCGAGCTGACGCGCTGAGCGTTCCCGCCCTCCGCCGGAATGCGAAACACTTGTCGCTCTTCCGGTCGAGGCTCGGTCGAGACGTAATAGATGTACGACGAGCCCGGCACGCTCAGGGCGGCGCCATCCACGTCGTAGGGCCCCTGGGTCAGCGGCTTGGGATGGGCATCCCCCGGGGTGAGAAGGTAGAGGCGATAGCGGTCGTCGAGGTCGCCGGTGAGCAGGACGCGAAGGCCGTCCGGATGCCAGGCCGAGGCCACGCTGTTGTAGATGCGGTTCTCGCCACGGTCGGTCCAAATGTCGCGCAAGCTTCGGCCTTGTGGCTCATAGAGGGTGAGTGTTCGGTCGATGGCGTTGTCGCTCTCGCGGTCGATGAGCAGTGGGCCCCGGGGCGACCAGGCGAAGCCGACGATGCGTGAGGCGGAGGTGTTGGGAAGCTCGAGGAGGCGCAGCTTGCGCGTCGCGACATCGAGCAGCCCCACCGTGCGTGCCTCGTTCACGTCTCCGGGCGCTCCTCGGCGGAGCTCGTTGAGGATGGCGTCGGACGTCAGGTAGTAGGGAATCGGAAATCGACGCACGCCTCGGCGGTCGACGTAGTGGACGGCGATGCGCTTGCTGTCCGGTGACCAGGCGTAGGCTGTCGTCTCCCCCCAGTCGGCTCCGCCAATCTCGACGTCCGGGTGGTAGTAGGTGCCAAGCGGGACCTTTCCGATGGGTTTCACACCGACGTGGGTGGCCTGGACGGGAGAGCTCCCGGAAAGTGAAAGCAGCCACAAGTCCCCATCCTGAAGGAACGCGGCCATCTTCCCGTCGGGTGACACGGAGAGACCAACGCGTTCCACCTTGCCGGGGGTCAGCGTCTGCGCGGCGCTACCGTCGATGTTGATGCGGTGGATTTCACCCCCGGAGAGGTAGAGGAGCGTGCCACCCGAGGCCCAGACGAACTCCGACACGGCGCCGCCACCGGCGTCAGCGGCGTGCGTGAGGCGGCGAGGCACGGCCCCATCGCGCTCCACCAGCCAGATGTCTCGTGCCGGCATGGCCTGGTCGTTCCAGAGGAAGGCGAGTGCCTTGCCATCGGGAGACCAAGCGGGGGAGGACGGTGAAGTTCCGAACAACGACGGCGAGCGGGAGACGATGCGTGCCACCGTGAGTGGAGGGGGAGCGTCGGCGCGCGCCGAGGATGGGCCGAGCTGCGACACCGCCGCCAGCGTGAGAAGCGAAGTCAGTCCAATCTGCATCGCGCGATGTTCCGCTGGCGGGCGCGCGCCTGACAAGCCAGAAGCGACGGAGCATCGCGAGACTTGAACAAAGAAGCGTTGCTCGACTCGGGCTCTGCAGGGCTCCGAGCAAATGGCTTGCTCGCTGGATTGTCGTTGTGCAGAGTCGCCGAATGGGTTCCGGCCTAGCGCGAGAGATGGGGCTGGTTGGGCTCACCTCGACCGGGATCGCTTCGATGGTCGGCGCAGGAATCAACGTGATTCCTTTCATGATTCAGCGCCACGTCCCCGGCATTGGCCCGCATGTGTTGGTGGCGTACTCGGTGGCTGCCATCCCAGCCATCTTCGCCGGACTCGCCTACGCCATCCTGGCCTCGGCGATGCCGCGCGCCGGGGGAAGCTACGTCTACGCCAGCCGCGCCCTCAGTCCCTACCTGGGCTTCATCGCCAGCTTCTCGCAATGGTTCTCGCTGTGCGTGGCCATCGGCGTGGTGAGCTATCTGCTGGTACCTTTTCTTCGGGACGTCGCGCTGGCCGGCGGGGCCATGGGCACCGCCGCGGCGCTCGAGACGGGAACGGTGCGCCTGGTGCTCCCGCTTCTCGTTCTCTGGACCTTCGCTTTCGTCAACCTGCGCGGTGTCAAATCCTACGAGCGAGTCCTTGTACCGCTGGTGGGGTTGACCTTCCTGCTCAGCGGACTGGTCATCGTTGTCGGATTTTGGTTCAGCCCCGAGGACTACGAGAGGGCGGCTGGCCTGGGAGCGGTCACCGCTGCCTCATTCGGGGAGAACCCTGTTCGAACCTTCATCACCGCAGCCGCACTCCTGTTCTCCAGCTTCATCGGCTTCGATTCCATCGCCCAAGCGGGCGGCGAGGCCAGAAACCCCGGCCGGGCATTGCCCCTGGCCATCGGCCTCTCGATTGGCATCGTCACCGTCTTCTACATGCTGTTTGCCGCCGCGGTGTACCACGCCGTCCCTTGGCAATACGTGCGACAGGAAGCGGTCCGTCACGACATCTCCGCGCCCGGATTGCTCGGCATCCTGCTCCCCGTACCGTTGCGCATTGCCATCGTCGCCGGTGCGGCAGTGGCTCTGGCCAAGGACCTCCCGGCGATGCTCCTCGGCGTCTCGAGATTGATGTTTGCCTGGGCCGAGGACGGAATTTTCCCTCGGGCCGTGGCCGCGCTGCACCCGCGCTTTCGAACCCCCCACGTCGCGATTCTCCTCAGCGCCGGCATGGCCTCGCTTGGAATCCTCGGGAGTCATCTCGCCGGCGATTTCTTTCTCGGCGTCGACGTGCTGGTGACGTCCATGTTGGTGACCTTCATCCTCATGTGCTGCTCGGTCCTGGCGCTTCCAGGACGAAATCCAGCGCTGGCTCAAGAAGTGCGCGTCATTCGTAGCCGCAGTGCCCAGCGCCTCCTCTCCATCGTCGGCATCGCGCTCCTCGGAGGCCTCCTCGTGGTGCACACCCTCCAGGACCTCACCGGTTCCGTCTCAGCCTGGTACTTCCGAAGCACGCCGGTGTGGATGTTGGTGATGGGGCTCGGGAGCGTGGTCTACGCTCGCGAAATCGGAGGCCTCCGCCGCCGCGGCGTCAACGTCGACGCAATTTTCTCCACGCTTCCGCCCGAATGAGCTGCTGCAGGAGCTGACAAGACAGATGGCATCGCGCGTCGAACGTCGAGACCTCGCCCCAGGGCTGAGCATTTCCCGAGTCGTCACCGGCTTGTGGCAACTCGCCGACATGGAGCGCGACGGACGGACTCTGGACCAAGTAGCCATGGCACGCGCGATGGGTGCCTACGCTGCCGCGGGATTCACCACCTTCGACATGGCGGACCACTACGGCTCTGCGGAGGAGGTGGCCGGCCGCTTCAGGACGGACATGCCCGAGGCGGGCGGAGTCCATGGCATCCAGCTGCTCACCAAGTGGGTCCCCCGGCCAGGTGCCGTGACGCGGGAGGAGGTTCGGACGGCGGTGCAGCGCGCGCTGGACCGTCTCAAGGCTAGCCGCGTCGACCTGATGCAGCTGCACGCGTGGCGCTTCAGTCACCCGAGCTGGCTCGACTGCCTGGTCTTTCTTCAGGAGCTCCAGGAAGAGGGGCTCATTGGCCATCTGGGACTCGTCAACTTCGACACCGCGCATCTCCGCATCGCGCTCAGCAGCGGCTTCCGCGTGGTGTCCAACCAGGTGTCCTTCTCGCTGCTCGACCAGAGGGCGCGCGGCCGCATGTCCGCCCTCTGCCGTGAGCGAGGGGTGCAACTGCTCGCCTACGGCACCTTGGCCGGTGGCCTTCTGACGGAGCGTTGGCTCGAGCGCCCAGCACCCTCCGAGCGCGAGCTCACCACCTGGTCCCTCATGAAGTACGCGCGCTTCGTGGAAGGGACGGGGGGCTGGGAGGGGCTGCAACGCCTCTTGCGCGCGACGCAGGCCGTGGCGCGAAAGCACGGCGTGTCCATGGCCAACGTGGCCTGTCGCGCAATTCTCGACGAGCCGGCAGTGGCCGGCATCATCGTCGGAGCCCGGCTGGGAGAGCACGCCCACTTCGAAGACAACGCGCGCCTCTTCACCCTCGCCCTCGACGACGACGACCGGCGTGCATTGGCCGCGGCGCAGGAGCCCTTGCGAGCAATTCCCGGCGACTGCGGAGACGAGTACCGCCGGCCGCCGTTTCTCACCGCCTCCGGCGACCTGAGCCACCATGTCGACGCTTTCCCATCGCCCTACGAGACGCGCGAGAAGGGAGACCGGACGCTTTGCCTCAGCGGGACCCCGTGGGAGCCGCTCGCCGGCTATAGCCGAGCCGTCCGTCGGGGGAACCGCATCTGGGTCTCCGGCACGACGGCCACCCATCGGGACCGCGCCATCGGCGGCACGGACGCCGCGGCGCAAACCCACTTCGTCATCGACAAGCTGGAGGGCGCCCTCGAGTCACTCGGGGCGCGATTGGAAGACGTCGTGCGCACCCGCGTTTTCGTGCGCGACATTGCGTCCTGGGAGGCTGTGGCGCGCGCGCATGGAGAGCGCTTCGGCCACATCCAGCCCGCCAACACGCTGGTCGAGGCGGCGCTTGTTTCCCCCGGAGCGCTCGTGGAAATCGAAGCAGACGCTGACGTCTAAGCGCAGACGGCGCCTGGGGCTGCGACGCTGAAGGAGGTCCGATGGGCCGCAGCGGTCGCAGCCAGCTCGGATGGAAGAGGACCTCGTCAGCAGACGTCTGCGTCGCTTGACTTGACGTGGAGACGCCCACTACTTTCTTACCTGCGAATAATACGCAACTAGGAGCTATGCGCAACTCGGAACGAATTCGCAGCGAGCAGAGACTTGAGCACATGAAGGCGGTCGCCAAGCATGCGGGCGTCAAGCTGACGCACCAACGTCTCGAGATTTTCCGCGAGCTGGCGGCGACGGAGGGGCACCCCGATGCCGAGTCCTTGTTCCGTGCCGTGCAGGAGCGGATGCCGACCGTGTCGCTCGACACGGTCTACCGAACCCTGTGGATGCTCCACGAACTCAGACTCGTCGCGACGCTCGGGCCCAAGCGCGAGGGGATCCGGTTCGACGCGAACCTCGAACAGCACCACCACTACGTCTGTGTGCAGTGTGGGCTGGTTCGCGACTTTGAGAGCGAGGAGTTGAACAGCTTGCGGGTACCCGGCTCCGTCAAGAGCCTCGGCGGCATCCTCGATGCACGGGTCGAAGTGCGTGGGGTTTGTGCGAGGTGCCAGAAGCTGCAGGAGACGTCACAGACCGAAGCACAGCCAGAACAGAAGCGGGGGAGCAGGCCATAAGCGGTGGGAAGAAGCCGACCACTCCCTTCACAGCACCACGGGACGGTGGGTCGAGTGCAAACGAACTTCTAAGGAGAGAGTCCATGGCAGATGAAGCTAAGTGTCCGTTCCATCCCGTTGCCAGCAGTGACACCGCGAACCACCACTGGTGGCCGAATCAGTTGAAGCTGTTTCTCCTGCACCAGCACTCGTCCGAGTCCAACCCGATGGACGAGGACTTCAACTACTCCCAAGAGTTCAAGAGCCTCGACCTGAAGGCTCTGAAGAAGGACCTCCTCGCGCTGATGACCGACTCGCAAGAGTGGTGGCCGGCGGACTTTGGCCACTACGGTCCTCTCTTCATCCGCATGGCATGGCATAGCGCCGGCACCTACCGCACCGGCGACGGGCGCGGTGGCGCAGGCACCGGCGCCCAGCGCTTTGCGCCCCTCAACAGCTGGCCGGACAACGTCCACCTCGACAAGGCACGTCGGCTGCTCTGGCCAATCAAGCAAAAATACGGCCGGAAGATCTCCTGGGCCGACCTGATGATCCTCACGGGCAACGTCGCTCTGGAATCAATGGGCTTCAAGACCTTCGGTTTCGGCGGCGGACGCAAGGACATTTGGGAACCCGAACAAGAAATCTACTGGGGCACCGAGAAGAAGTGGCTCGATGACAACCGTTACTCGGGTGACCGAGAGCTCGAAGACCCGCTCGCGGCCGTGCAGATGGGCCTCATTTACGTCAACCCGCAAGGCCCGAACGGCAACCCAGATCCGGTCGCTGCGGCCAAGGACATCCGCGAGACATTCGCCCGGATGGCGATGAATGACGAAGAGACGGTGGCGCTCATCGCGGGCGGCCACACCTTCGGGAAGACGCACGGCGCCGGCGATACGAAACATGTGGGGCCGGAGCCGGAAGCAAGTGGCATCGAGGGGCAGGGCCTGGGCTGGACGACCACCTTCGGTACGGGAAAGGGCGGTTACACCATCGGCAGCGGCCTGGAGGTCACCTGGACCAGCACGCCCACCAAGTGGAGCAACAACTTCTTCAAGAACCTGTTCGGCTACGAATGGGAGCTGGCGAAGAGCCCGGCTGGTGCGCATCAGTGGGTCGCGAAGGGTGGCGCGGGCGCCGGCACCATTCCGGACGCACACGATCCGTCCAAGAAACATGCGCCCACCATGCTGACGACGGACCTCTCCCTGCGCTTGGACCCGGCTTACGAGAAAATCTCGCGGCGCTTCCTGGAGCACCCCGATCAGTTTGCTGACGCGTTCGCCCGGGCATGGTTCAAGCTGACTCACCGCGACATGGGTCCGCGTGCGCGTTATCTCGGCCCGGAAGTGCCAGCGGAAGAACTCATCTGGCAAGACCCCGTCCCCGCGGTCAATTACAAACTCATCGATGAGAAGGACATCTCGGCACTCAAGGCCAAAGTCCTGGCGTCCGGTCTGTCCGTCTCCGAGTTGGTGACGACCGCTTGGGCCTCGGCATCCACCTTCCGTGGCTCGGACAAGCGCGGCGGCGCGAATGGGGCCCGCATCCGTCTGGCACCGCAGAAGGACTGGGAGGTCAACCAGCCTACTCAGCTGGCGAAGGTGCTCAAGTCGCTGGAGGGCATTCAGAGCGCGTTCAACAGCGCGCAGTCGGGTGGCAAGAAGGTCTCGCTCGCCGACCTCATCGTTCTTGCGGGTAGCGCAGGCGTCGAGCAAGCGGCGAAGAACGCCGACCTCAAAATAACGGTTCCCTTCACCCCCGGACGAACGGACGCCTCGCAGGAGCAAACGGATGCGGCCTCCTTCGCCGTGCTCGAACCGGTCGCGGACGGCTTCCGCAACTACCTCAAGCGGAAGTACAGCGTATCGGCCGAGGACTTGCTGGTCGACAAGGCGCAACAGCTGACTCTGAGCGCGCCTGACATGGCGGTGCTCGTGGCCGGCATGCGTGTCATGAAAACCAACTTCGGCCAGACACCCTACGGCGTCTTTACCCAGCGGCCGGAGGCCCTGACCAACGACTTCTTCGTGAACCTTCTCGACATGGGAACGGAGTGGAAGGCGACCTCGAAGGATGCGGACCTGTTCGAAGGGCGCGATCGCAAGACCGACAAGGTCAAATGGACTGGCACCCGCGTCGACCTTGTCTTCGGTTCAGACTCTCTGCTCCGCGCCATCGCGGAGGTTTACGCCAGTGCCGACGCACAAAAGAAGTTCGTCCAGGACTTCGTGGCGGCCTGGACCCGGGTGATGAACCTGGATCGCTTCGACTTGGATTAATCGAAAAACAGGGCAACCGGGCGGTGGCCGGTAACCCGGCCACCTGCCGCGGGCTTCGGCCCTCGTTCCCGCGCCGCCTGTGTCACGGCTGTGTCGAGGAGCGCAGCCGCGCTCCCCGACACTGCCAAGGATGTAATCCCGTCATCGGACCAGGTTGACCTCGCGATGGTGCGGAGAGCGGTCCACCCCCGTCTTCTGTCGCTGTGGCTCCCGCAAGCGCTCAGGCACTGAAGCGAGCGATGCGGTGGCCTTGTCCAACGCGTGGCTCGGCCTACGCGGGAGGGGCCCCAGGTGTCGACGCGCCTGGTCGGTTGCTCTCGTGGCAGCCCAGGGCTTCGGGCGCCCCCAAAGCGAAGAAGCCGGTTACAGTGCGCGCCCTTTCCAGGGTTCCTCCCTCTCCTCGCCGTCCCAGGAGTTCGCATGCTGCTTCCGTCTCGAATCGCATTGGCAGTCTTCGCCGCGGTCGCGTTGGCTGGCGCCGCGGAGGCCCAGGAGGCGCCCAAGCTGGACGTTCCTCGTCCGAGCCCCAACGCCACGGTGAAGCAAACCGTCGGGCTCACCGACGTGACGGTGACCTATTCCAGCCCTGCGGTGCGGGGCCGCAAAATCTGGGGCAACGTCGTCCCCTACGACGAGGTGTGGCGCGCCGGCGCCAACGAGTGCACCAAGGTGACCTTCAGCACTCCCGCCACCATCGGCGGAAAGACAGTCCCCGCCGGGACGTACGCCCTCTTTCTCTTGCCCACCAAGGCCGGCTGGACGTTCATCCTCAACAAGGACACAAGCCTATGGGGCAGCGAGGGCTACAAGGCCGCCGCCGACGTGCTGCGCGTCCCGGCCACGGTCACCACCATCCCTCCGCGCGAACGCCTCGCCTTCGGCGTTCTGGACTTCACCGACGCGAGCGGGACACTGGCCATGGAGTGGGAGACGGTCCGGGTGGGAGTGAAATTCGAGCTCGCCACCCGAGCCGCGGTGCTTGACCAGGTTCGAGCGCTGAAGACCGATGACTGGCGCCCCTACAACCGGGCGGCGCGCTACCTGCTCGATGCGAAGGCCGACTCCACCTACGCGATGGAGCTTGCCGACAAGTCCATCAAGCTGAAGGAAGCTTGGGAAAACGTCTGGACCAAGGCCGAGCTCCTCGCCGCCGCAGGCAAGACAAAGGAGGCCCTGGCGACGGCGCAGCGAGCACAGGAATTGGGCAAGAGCGCGAAGAACTTCAACTCGGACGAGATGGCCAAGACCATCTCCGACTGGAAGAAGTAGCGCCTCAGCGCGGGCGGGCCAGGACTTCCTGGTAAATCGCCTCCACCCGCGACACCACCGGCTCCGGGCGGAACCTCGCCAGCGCATCGGCGCGGGCCGCCCTCCCCATGGCAGCCCTCCGGGACTCGTCGGCGAGCAGCTCGAGCACTGCCGCGGCGAATGCCGAGGGGTCTCGCGCCGGGACCAACCAGCCCGTCTCGGCATGGCGAATGACTTCCGGCAAGCCGCCGACGTTGGAGGCCACCACCGGGACCCCGGACGCCAGCGCCTCCAGCGCGGCGAGGCCAAAGCTCTCCTGCTCGCTGGGCAGGAGAAAGAGGTCCGCCTGTGCCAGGAGCCGTCCCACCTGAAGCTGCTCGCCGAGGAAGGCCACGTGCTTCGACAGGCCAAGGGTGGCGACGAGTCTTTCGACGCTCTCGCGCTCCGGGCCGTCTCCCACCAGCACCAGCCCCGCCGGCCGCGCCAGCAGCACCTGGGCCAGGGCGAGGACCGCGTCTCCGACGCGCTTCACGGCCCGGAAATTGGACGCGTGCAGAAGCACCGCCGGAGGGCGGGGGTCGTCCCAGGCAAGCTCCGGCAAGAAGCGTCGCATGTCTGGCCGACCGTCCCCGGGGTGAAACTCGTCGGGGTCGACGAAGTTGGGGACCACCTCGACGCTTGTCGTCTCCGGCAGGGAGAGATTCTCCACCGCGGCACGGCGTAGCCATGCCGAAGGCGTGGTGACCGCGTCGCTGCGCAACACCGAGTGGCGGGTGATGGCGGTGAGCGCGGGATTCCCCACCAGGCCGGTGACATCGGTGCCGTGAAGCGTCGTCACCAGCCGAGGCGCGAGGCCTCCGCCCGCGGCAACCATCTCCTGCGCCAGAAGGGCGCTGGCCGCGTGCGGGAGCGCGTAGTGCACATGGAGCACGTCCAGCCGCTCGCGCAGTGCGACGTTGGCCATGGTGCCGGCCAGCGCCAGCGCGTAGACGCCATTCTCCAAGGGGGGTCGTGTGACAGGCTCGACGCGGTGCAGGACGCAGGGACTCCGCGCGCTGGCCAGACGCACCGGCATCCCGGAGGAGAAGACGTGGACGACGTGGCCGCGTCCGCAGAGCTTCAGTGCCAGCTGCGAGGCGGCGACGCCGCTACCACCCACCGTCGGGAAGCAAGCGATGCCCACCTTGAGCGGCCTCACAACTTCACGCTCCGCACGTCGGCGGAGAGTGGCCGCGCGGCTTCGATGAGGCCAGTGACGAGCGCCCGGGCTCCGACTTCTGCCGCCAGCGGTGGGAAGGCATAGATGCGCTCTTGCGGGACGCCGCCAGGGCGGAGTGCCAGAAGCAGCTGCTCCAGGCGTTCGGCGGCGATGTGGTCCCGAGCGAGGGCTGCTCGCTCGAGTCTCCTCACCAGCTTCTCCACGCCATGGGCGACATGGTTTCGCGTCTTGCGGACGTTCTTCTCCAGCCCCGGGTCGAGGCTGATGGCGTGGGGCAAGAGGGCCTCCAGCTCGCGCTCGAGCGGTCCAAGGAGACGGGCCCGCAGCCATTCCGAGGGCGGTAGCCATGCGGGCCGGGACTGCACCTGCGCCGCGAGTTCCTCCGGAGGACGGTCCACGTCTTCCGGGCGAAGGCCGAGGCGCTCGAGCTGCCTCTGCGTGCGGGCGTCCAGGAGTCGTAGACGGGCCCGCGGCGCGACCATCGGCAGCTCCAGGCCGAAGAGTGCGTAAAGCGGCGGGAGCTGCGCGAAGTAGGCACACTCCGCCGGTCCGCCAATGTAGGCCGCGGTCGGAAGCAGCGTGTCTTGCACCAGCGGCCGGAGCAGCGCAGAGGTGCTGAAGCAAAGGGGGTCCGCCTCGAGGCAAGACAACAGCGCGGGCGAGCTGACTTCGCCTCGCGGCGTACAAAACCCGGAGCCAGCGCGCTGCAGGCGGTACCTGGGGCCAGCGGCGCCGCGCGGGTGGAAGAAGGCAAGCGAAGCATCCTCGCGGGTGTGCACCTGCTCGGTGAAACCGGCATCGGCGAGGGCCTGGGCCCTTGTATGGAGGGCCTCGGAGATGGCTTCTTGCTCGGTGACGGCCTGGTACAGGACAGGCGCTGCGAGCCGGGCCATGGCCGGAGTCCTCGGGTCGAGGACCACCAGCCCTTCCTCGGCGAAGAGCTCGGTGAGCACCCGCGCAAAGGCGCTCCCGGGAGAGGCCCCGGCACAGTAGTGGCGAGCGAGCATCGCCGCGACGGCCGCGCCATGCGGCAGGGTCTCGAGACGGTCACCGAGCGCCGCGGTGAGGATGTCCACCTCGACGGGCAGTGTCCGCTGCGCCATGGAGGTGCGCGTCTGCTCCGGCGTCTCGGACGGGAGCTCGAAAGCCGTCCGTCCCTCGGGTAGGAGCAGCTCGGCCCGGGCAACCTCCGCCCAGTCGTGGTCCTCGGTTTGCAGCCAGAAGACGGGAACGCAGGGCTGGCCGCTTCGCTCCGCTAGCCAGCGCGCCCGGGCCACCACGGTGGCTGCCTTGTGCAGCGTGTAGAGGGGGCCGAGGAAGAGCGCCGTCTGCTGGCCAGTCACGACGACGGTGGTCCCAGCCTGGGCCAGAAGGTCCAGGTTGCGGTCGCGGGCTAGAGAAGGGGGGAGGCCCTTCGCCTGTCGTTTCAGCTCCTGGACAAGCCCATCGGCGGTGCGTCGCCGTCCCGCACGGTGCACGGCTGCATCCCACGCCTCCTCGTCGAGCGGCCGCGCGGGCAGCAACGCCATGGCCGATGGCTCCCCGGCGATGAAGGAGGCGAAAAAGTCCAAAGCCATGCGAAGGTCCAACGTAACAGTGCCCCCACGACCTTCCAATTGCATGCGCCGACTCCCCGGTGTCCCCTTGGCTCTCACCCTGATGCTCTCCACGGCGTCCGCCGAGCCCCCATTGCGGCCACTCCAACCCAACGCCGTGCAGCTCGAGCGATTTCTCGACCGGTTGCTCGTCGTCGGCAACGTCCTCTATGTCGCTGCCCACCCCGACGACGAGAACACCCGGCTGCTCGCTTTCCTTTCCCAGGGGATGCTTTTGCGGACGGGGTACCTTTCCGTGACGCGGGGCGACGGAGGCCAGAACCTCATCGGCCCCGAGCTGGGGGCGGAGCTGGGTCTCATTCGCACCCAGGAGCTGCTCGCGGCGCGCGCCGTCGATGGCGCCGAGCAGCTCTTCACCCGGGCACGAGACTTTGGCTTCTCCAAGAGCCCGGAGGAGTCCCTGGCCATCTGGGGGCATGACGCGGTGCTCGCGGACGTGGTGCTGGCCATCCGGCGCTTCCGGCCCGACGTGGTGATGACGCGTTTTCCAACCAACTGGACTGACACCCACGGCCAGCACACCGCCTCGGCCCGGTTGGCGGTGGAGGCCTTCGACCGAGCGGCTGACCCGGCCTACATGCCGGATGCCGAGCACCGTCGCCTCGGGCCCTGGAAGGCGAAGCGGTTGGTGTGGAACCAGACGTCGGGCTGGGGCGGCACGGAACAGGAGCTGGCCGCCTTTCCGCGCATCGACGCCGGAGCGTATGACCCCTGGCTCGGGCTCTCCTATGGAGAGCTCGCCGCCGACAGCCGCAGCAACCACAAGAGCCAGGGCTTCGGCGCTGCGCGTCGCCGTGCCCCGCTCCCGGAATTCTTCCGGCTGCTCGCCGGCGAGCCGATGCGCACCTCGCCCTTCGACGGTGTCGTCCTTGACTGGACGCGGGTCCCTGGCACCGAGCGCCTGGTGACCGAGCTGAAGCGTGCCCGCGCCGCCTTTCGAGGAGCCACCCCCGAGACCGCGCTCCCCGGGCTGCTCGCTGCCCGGGCGGAGCTCCTCCGTCTTCCGGACAACCCCTGGAAGGAAGAGAAACTCGCCGAGCTCGACCAGGCCATCCTGGCCTGCGTCGGACTCTTCAGTGAGGTGGTGGCGGAAAAGCCCACCACCTCGCCTGGTGCAAGTGTCCGGGTGACGGTGACGGCACAGCTTCGACGGCCGGCGAATGTGACGCTGACCGCGGTTCGTATCGCCGGACACGACGTCAAGGCAGGTCGAGTGCTCGAGCTCGGCCAGCCCCTCGAGCTTCCGGAAACCTTGGTGGTGCCTTCCGACACGCCGCTGAGCAACCCGGTGTGGCTCGAGCTCCCGCCCACCGCAGGGCTCTATCCCGTCACGGACCCGGCGCTGGTGGGCATCCCCGAAGAGCCCGCGCCGCTGCAGGCGGAGCTCGTCTTTCGTGTGGCTGACCAGTCCCTCCTCGTCCGGCGGCCGGTCACCTTCAAGTGGGTGGACCCGGTGCTGGGCGAACGCTACCGGCGGCTGGAGGTGCTCCCGGCGGTAACGGTGAATCCACAAGGGACGCTGCTGCTCTTCCCGGACGCTTCGTCACGGGAGTTGAAAGTCAGTGTCCGCAGCGTGGCCGGCGCCTCGGGAACGCTGGCCCTGGAAGTTCCCCAGGGCTTCGCGGTGACGCCGAAGCAGGCTCCATTCACCTTGACCGCGGGAGGCGATGCCACGCTCACCTTCCAGGTCCAGCCCCCGAAGGCGGCCGCCACGGGCACGCTTCGCGCAGTGGCCACGGTGGGTGGGAAACGCTTCGACCGCGGCCTGCGGCGCATCGAGTATGCGCACATTCCCATCCAGACTTGGCTTCCACCGGCGGAGGTGAAGCTGACGCGGGTGGACGTCCTCCACACCCGGCATCGGATTGGCTACGTGGCCGGCCCCGGAGACGAGGTGCCCGAGGCACTGCGCCAAGTCGGCTACGACGTCATCCCGTTGACGGTGGCCGAGCTTCGGGCCCAACCCCTCGGGCGCTTCGAGTCCATCGTCTTCGGCGTCAGGGCCTTCAACGTCGAGCCGGCGCTGGCAGCGCTGCACGACAAGCTGATGGCCTACGTCGAGGCGGGGGGGACGGTCATCGTGCAGTACAACACCACCAGTTGGCCCGCGTCGGGGCCGCCCGTCCTCGGCCCGTTTCCCTTCACCATTGGGCGCGAGCGCGTCACCGACGAGGGCGCCTCGGTGACGGCGGCGCCGCATCCCGTGCTCTCCACGCCGAATCCAATCGGTGCGGCCGACTGGGCAGGCTGGGTGCAGGAGCGAGGCCTGTACTTCGCTGAAACCTGGGACGGGCGCTACGCCGTCCCCCTCTCCATGCATGACGCGGGCGAACAGCCCCTGCGGGGCTCCCTCCTCATCGCCAAGGTTGGCAAAGGGGCGTTCATTTACACCGGGCTCTCGTTCTTCCGGCAGCTGCCGGCGGGCGTCCCTGGCGCCTTTCGCCTCTTCGCCAACCTCGTCGACCATGGCGGCTGAGCGGCCCGTCCCCAAGGCCTCACTGGCGGAGGACGTCCCTCCGCCACGCGGAAGCTGGGGACGCCTCTACACCCTGCTCATCGGCGCCCTGGCCCTGGAGATTGTCTTGCTCTGGGCGTTGTCGAAGGCCTTCGGGTGAGCCTGCTCGACTGGGCAGTCCTGGTCGCGACGCTGGCCGGGATTGTCATCTACGGCTCGTGGCGCAGTCGCGGTGTGCACACCACCGAGTCCTTCCTCAGGGCGGGCAAGGACATTCGCTGGTGGACGATTGGGCTGTCGGTCATCGCCACCCAGGCCAGCGCCATCACCTTCCTCTCGGTCCCCGGTCAGGCCTACCAGGACGGCCTCGGCTTCGTGCAGTTCTACTTCGGGCTGCCCATCGCGATGGTGATTCTCTCCGCGGTCATCGTCCCCATCTACCACCGGCTGCGCCTCTACACGGCGTACCAGTACCTCGAACAACGCTTCGACCGGAGGACGCGACAATTCACCGCGCTGCTCTTCCTCGTCTCCCGCGGTCTGGCCTCGGGACTGGCCATCTACGCGCCGGCACTGGTGCTCGCGGCCGTGCTCGGCTGGCCCGCGCTGTGGACCAACTTTCTCCTGGGAGGCACGACCATCGTCTACACCGTCCTCGGCGGAAGCCGCGCGGTGAGCCGCACGCAGTCGGCGCAGATGGCGCTCATTTCCGTCGGGCTCGGCGCCGCGCTCTTCATCGCCATCACCCGGCTGCCTCCGGGCGTGTCCTTCCTGCAGGGAGTCTCCCTGGCCGGAGCCCTGGGCAAGCTTCAGGGAGTCGACCTCTCCTTCCGCTTCGACACCCGCTACACGCTGTGGTCCGGGCTTCTCGGCGGCCTCTTCGTGCAGCTGGCCTATTTCGGCACCGACCAGTCGCAAGTCCAGCGCTACCTGGCCGGCGGGCCCCTTGCCGAGAGCCGGCTGGGACTCCTGATGAATGGCCTACTGAAGGTGCCGATGCAGCTCTTCATCCTCTTCATCGGCGTGATGGTCTTCGTCTTCTACCAGCTGAGCCCGCCGCCGCTCTTCTTCAACCGCGCCGAGCTCGAACGGACGCGCGTGCGTCAGGGTGCGGCGGTGGCCCATCTGGAGCAAGCACACGCCGCGGCGTTTGCCGAGAAGCGGGCCGCCATCGACCGTCTTTTCGCCCCCGGTGCTGCGCCGGACGCGGTCGCCGCAGCGCGCGCCGAGGTGCGCGCCGGGGAGGCGCAGCTGTCGGCGCTTCGAAAGGAAACCGGGGCCCTGGTGGCCAAGACGCTGCCCGGCGCGGACCCGAAGGATTCGGACTTCATCTTCCTCCGCTTCGTCCTGGACCAATTTCCGCGTGGGCTGGTGGGCCTCTTGGTGGCGGTCATCCTCTCGGCGGCCATGTCCGCCAACTCCTCGGCCCTCTCCTCGCTCGGGGCCACGACGGTGGTGGACTTCTACAAGCCGCGCTACCCGGAAGCGACGGACAGGCAGACGCTGCTCGTCGCCCGGCTTTCCACGGCGGCGTGGGGCCTCTTGGCGGTGGGCTTCGCCGCGTTCGCCTCCCTCCTCGACAACCTCATCCAGGCGGTGAACATCCTCGGCTCGCTCTTTTACGGCCCGATGTTGGGCGTCTTCCTCGTGGGCTTCTTCCTGACGTGGGTGCAGGGCAGGGCCGCCTTCTGGGCGACCGCCGTGGGAGAGGCGGCGGTGCTCGCAGCGGCGGCCTTCGGGAGGATTGGCTTCCTCTGGTACAACGTCCTCGGCTGCGCCTTCGTGGTGGGGCTCGCGCCGCTCTTGCAGTGGGTGCTGCCCACGCGGGCCCGCACGCCGTCCGCCGGCTGAGCGCTGGCCCGCGCGGTTAGACGCGCAAGAGGCCCAGCACCGGCGCCGGTCCCACCACGGCAGCCGGCGGGACATTGAGCCAGTCGCGGAGAATGGCGCTGTAGAGACTTCGGAAGTCGACAGTCGAGGGCACGTCCCCATCGACGAGGGCACCCAGGCGCGGGCTTTGCCCATGGAGCCCTCCGGCGACGCGCTCTCCCACGACGAAGGCCACGCTGCCCGCTCCGTGGTCGGTCCCGCCGCTGGCATTCTCCTGCGCCCGGCGCCCGAACTCGGAGTACGTCATCACCACCAGGCGACCAGCGGCACCGTGCTCCGTCGCGTCGTCGAGGAGGGCGCAGACGCCGTCCGACAGCTGCTGAAGCAGCGGAGCCTGTTGACGCTTCTGGTTGGCATGGGTGTCGAAGCCGCCCAGTGTCAGGTGGAAGACGCGCACGCCGAGAGAGGCGGCCATCAGCTGTCCCACGAGTCGCAGGTAGTCTCCGAAGGGCCCCTTGGGGTACTCGGCCTGCGAGCGGTAGCCCTTCACCGCGTCGGCGAGCGCCGCCGAGGACGCCAGCGCGGTGCGGCCCACGCGGCGCAGGAAGCCCAGCTCGGCGTTCTCCTTGGCAATTTCCTGGTGCAGCCCGGCCAATCCCGCGTTGAGGGCCGGGACGTCGCCCGGAAAGCGTCGGTCCGGCTGGACGGTGAAGGCCTCGAGCGACATTAGAGAGGTGAAGGGGGAGCCCTTGGCGTACAGGACGGGGGACAGGCCCCCGCCGCCAATCCCCAGCGCCACCAGGGGTTGTCTCACCGGGTCGGTCCGGGTCTCCAGCGCCCGCCCCAGCCACCCGGTGGCTTCCAGCTGCGGGTCACTGCGAGCCGACTGCCAGAGGGCCGTTGCCTCGAAGTGCGAGCGGTTGGGCTTGGGCAGGCCGACGCCCAGGACCGCGGCCACCTGCCCCCTCTGCCAGCGCTCGTGCAGGCGCTTCAGGCTTGCATGGAAGGCGAGCCCATCGCGGTCGAGCGGGAGCACCTCGTCGGGAGTCAGCCCCACTGTCGGGCGCAGCTTTCGGTATTCCGGCTGGCCAATGGGGACGACGGTATTCAAGCCGTCGTTTCCTCCCGCCAGCTGAATCACCACCAGCGTCCGCCCATCCGGAGCAGGCGCGGCGCGCACCAAGTCCGGCAGGGTGAGCGCCAGCAGAGAGAGGCCACTTCCCTGCAGCAGCGTCCGCCGGGAGAGGCCACCTGCGGCCGCGGCTTCCTCGAGGGCTCCTCTCAGCACAGCTGGTACTCGGGGGAGGCGAGGATGAGGTGCAGGAGGCCGCGCAGCTTCTCGTCCACCATCTTCGTATCCCAGGTGAAGGCGGCCAGGGCACCCGGACGCTTGGGGTCCGCGTCGGCGGTGCTGAGGTAGGAGAGCAGCGCCGCCCGGGCCGAGGCCGACACCTCCCCGTCGAGAAGCGGCTCCAGGGCCCGGTCGAGCAGCTCCGCGTGGCTGGTCGGCGTGACGCCGCGGAGGAGGGCCTCGGGGTCCACGTGACTTGTCCCCTCACCGCCGCGCTGGGTGGTGAGGCTGGCAGCGAAGTTGAAACGCTCGAAGAGACTCGAGGTCGAAATCCACGCCGTGCCACCGTCCCATCCCTTCACGGAGGGAGGGTTGAAGAGGTCCTGGCCCATTCTCGCCATGAGCGGGACCACTGCCCGTGGAGTGACGGTGCCGCCGAGCGCGCGGATGCTCCCGATGACGAACTCGGCCGGGCTCTTGATGAGGGCCCGCCAGGCCCGTGCCGAGGAGAAGGCTGGCGAGAGGAAGAGGGCGCGCAGGACTTCACGGATGCTTCCCCGGCTCTGGCGCCAGGCCTCCAGTAAGGGGAGGAGCGTCTCGCTCGAGGGATTGGGATAGCCAAAGAAGCCAAACAGCTTTCGGCACAGCCGCTCGCTGGTTGCCGGATGGTCGGCCAGAATCCTCAGCACGTCTGCTCCGTCGAGCTTCCCGGTTTGGCCGAGGAAGGTTTTCACCCCGTCGTCGTGCTCACCGGGGTTGAAGACGAAGGCCCCGTCCTTCAGCCCCCAGCCGGTGAAGGCCCGCGCTCCCTCCTGGACGTCGCGCTCGCTGTAGTGGCCGACGCCAATGGTGAAGAGCTCCATCACCTCGCGCGCGAAGTTCTCGTTGGGATGGGCCTTCTTGTTCGACGCGCCGTCGAGGTAGCTCAGCATCGCCGGGTCGCGCGCGACGCGGAGAAGCAATTCGGAGAAGGGCCCGAGCCCGTGTTCGCGGAAGAGCTGGTTCTGCTGCGCCATCATCGGCGCGTTGCCAACCTTCCCCACGCCGGTGGCGAAGTGGCCGTGCCAGAACAAGGAGAGCTTCTCCACGAGCGGCCGCCGCGTATGCACCATGCGGTAGACCCACCAGGTGCGGACATCCTCGATTTGGTTGAAGTCGAGCAGGCCTCCGACGAGGTGGTCCACCTCGGCCAGACCGTCGTCCACTCCGTGGAATTCCACGAGCTCGACGACGCTCCGGTCATAGCCTGAGTCGAGTCGGGTGTTGACCTCCCCCGGCGCCGCGCCGAAGCCGGCTCGACGGAGCAGGTGAGCCATCCGGGTTCGGGGGTCCATGTGGCGCGTGGGACGGACGACGGCCAGGGGGTTGGTATTCACCCGTCGCCCAAGGGAACGCCGGCGGAGTCTGGCCGGGCTCTCTTGAGGCTATTCGAGGTCGAGCTGCTGGAAGCTGCCGGTGGCGTCGAGCACCGTCCCCCACACCTTGTGAGACGCCTGGTGCTCGGAGAGCCCGAAGCTCAACGGGACTCCCAGACCGAGGTCCAGGCCGTGGATGCTCTCCAGCGCGTCCACCAGGCCGTCGGTGGTGAGGTCGCGGCCGGCCAGCTTGAGGCCTTCGAGGAAGAGGTTCCCGGTGACGTAGCCCTCGAGGGAGATGAAGTCCGGCTTCTCCTCCGGTGCGAACTTGGCCAGCGCCTCCCGGTACTTGAGGCCCACCGTGGACTGTCCGGTTGGCAGTGGCACCACCTGGGTGATGATGACGCCCTGCGCGTACTGGGGCCCGAGCTGGACGAGCTCCTCGGCCAGTGCCTGGCTCCCGACGAAGGAGACGTTGGTGAAGACCATGTTGGGCCGCTGCTCGCGGACTTTCTCGATGAATCTCGCCGCCGGCCGGTAGGTGGCGACCATCACCACCGCGGCCACGTTGGCCTTTCGGTCGAGGACGCGGGCGACGGCGTCGGCGACGTCCGAGGTGTTTCGGGTATAGGTCACCTTGAGGATGCCGCTGGGCGTCTTCTTGAGCTGGCGAAGCACCCGGGCCACCCCCTGGTAGCCGGCATCGCCATAGCTGTCGTCCTGAGCGAAGACCGCAATCTGTTCCGGTTTGATGTGCCGGATTTCCACGAGGTAGCGGACGATGGCCGCTGTCTCTTCACCGTAGCTGGCGCGGTAATTGAAGACGTAACGGTCCGGCGGCTCCTTGCGAAGCAGAGAGGCCCCGGTGAAGGCGCCGAAGAAGAGCATCTTCCGCTCGAGCGCGTAAGGGACGGCGACGGCTGCCGTCGGCGTCCCGACATTGCCCACGAAGCTGAAGACTCCCTTTTGCTCGACCAACTCCCGCATCACTTCGCGGGTGCGGGAGGGCTCGTACCCATCATCGAGGGCGATGAGGTTGACCTTTCGGCCCTGCACCCCTCCGGAGCCGTTGGCACGGGCGAAGGCCACGTCCAGGCCCACCCGCATTTGCCGGCCAATCTCCTTGGAGGCGCCGCTCAGCGGTGCGGCCATGCCCACCGTCAGCTCGGAGTCGGTCAGGCCGCGAATCCCGGACGCGACGGCGGGCGTCGCGGGGCTCGGCTTTTGGGAAGCTTGCGGAAGGACGGGCTCCCCAGAGCGGTTGAGAAGGCTGCCCACGCCCGCGGCCAGGCCTCCGCCCACCACCCCTGCCACACAGAGGATGAGGCCGGCGCGCAGAAGCTTGCCGCCCCGGGACTGGCGGCGGACGGCGGCAAAAGGTGCCGGCGCTCCGAGGTTGCCGCGTGGCGGAGGGGTGTGAGGTCCGCTGAAAGGCGACGTCGCCGGTCCGGAGGTGTGTGCCGGGCGTGACCCCGAGAGGGTGGCCGGGACGAAGGGAATGCCGGGGAGGGGAAGGGCCGGCGACGACGTGGCGGCGATGGTTTCGCCGGTGGCCGGCCGGTGGCCGGGGGCCTTGCCTGAAGCGCGGTGGACGCCGCTGGGCGTTGCCGGGACGGGCGGCGCCGAAACGGCGCCGTTTCCGTTGGACGGCAACGGGCCTGGGGCCCTGGCCGCCACGCGGTGGACGCCGCTGGGTGCTGTCGAAAGCGTCGGCGTCGAAGCGGCGGCGGCGCCGGCTTCCATGGTGGAGGGCGGATGGGCCGGGGCCTTGGCTGGAACACCGTGGACGCCGCTGGGCGTTGTCGGGAGGGCGGGTGGCGAGACGACGGGCGTCGGCTGCGGAGGGGTGAAGCGGGGAAAGGGCGTGGCTGGCGTGGGGCGCGCTGCGGACTCGACGGGAAAGAGGACGGGGGGAAGCACGCGCTCCGGGGTGGAGGCGAGCTGAGCCCAGGGCTCGTGCACGGTGCGACGCGGGCTGCGTGCGCCGAGCTCGACGTGAAACTTGCCAAGCTGAAGCTTCAGCGCGTGTTGGACGGCTTCTGCGCCCTCACGCCCATCGAAGCGCGCATCAACAAGCGTGCCGGCGTCGACGAAGAAGGCCCCGGTATTCTCTCCGCCCGAGGCCCGGGGAATGCTGATGGAGACGACGGCGGTCTGTCCGCTCTGGCAGTAGAAGTCGAGGACCTCGACGAATGGGACGTCGGAGAGCTCACCGCTAGGAGGAGGAGTCTTCATTCAGGGAGCCGAGCGCTGCTTCTTTCCACAGCGCGGACAGCCTGAAGCTTACGGGACAGGCCGTGAGTCCCCGCAAGGAGACTGCTTCGCGCGGGAGTGGTTGCGTCGACCACCTTCGACACCCCGAAGCGGTGCGTGTGGGCCTTCGGGTTGAAGGCGCACACACGCGCCCGTGCAAACGCCTCCGGCTAAGAGCGCGCGAGGACTTCGACGCCGGTGCTCAGCGGGCGGCCGGAAGCCCGGCGCCTGGGCTCGCGGCCTTGGCGGGAGCCGCAGCCTGCGCGCCCGGCTGAGTCGGTGCCGGTGCTGCCGGCGCACCAGCGTCAGGTTTCTGGGCGATTTGCACCCGGTCCCCGTTCGACAGCTCAGGGCTCGGGTTGAGGATGATGGTCTCGCCGCCTTTGAGGCCGGTCAGTATCTGCACGATGCGCCCGCTGTCGTCGCCCGTCTGCACCTGCTGCAGGTGGACCTGCCCGTCCTGGACCACGGCCACGAAGAGCCTGTCGCCGCGCCACGTCAACGCCTCGCCAGGGACGAGGGGCGACTGCGCCCCTCGCAGCTTGAGGGTCGCCTTGACGAATTGCCCCGGGTACAGACGCGGGGGACGGTTGTCCACGTCCGCCTCGCAGAGCATGGTGCGCGTCTTCGGGTCGAGTCCCATGGACATCCGGCTCACCTTCGCCACGATGGGGTGCGAGGGGTCGGTGTCCGACGTCAACGTCACCGAGTCTCCGATGACGAGGCGTGCCGCATCGGCTTGGCCGACATAGACCTGGATGCGAAGGGTGTCGATGTCAGCCAGGTCCACCACTGGCTGCACCGACTGGGTGTTCCCCGTCCCGGACGGTACCAGGGCACCGACGTCCACGTACCGGGCCGTGACCGTGCCGCTGAAGGGCGCGCGGATGATTTCGTAGGACTGCTGCGCCAGGTCCTGCTGAAGCGTCGCCTCGCCGACGCTGACCGCAGCCGTGGCGTTGTCCAGGTCCTGCTGTGAGACGACGCCGTCGGGACGCAGCGCCTTGGTCCGTTGCAGCAGCTGACGCCTCAGGGCCAGGTCGGCACGCGCGCCCACCACCGCCTGGTCGGTCTCCGGAGACTCGAGCCTGGCCAAGAGGTCGCCCTTGTTGACGCGTGTCCCCTTGTCCACCGGGATGTCGCGGACGTAACCGGCCACCTTGGCGTACAGCGTCACCTGGGCCCAGCCCCGGACCTCGGCCGGAAGGGTGAGCGTCTGGTCCGAAGGAGCGACGGACACCTGAGCCACCTGCACCTCGTTGCCTTTGGCCAGTGTCAGGTTCCGCTTCTCGGTCTCGGAGCTCTCCCGGCTCTGCCGGTGCCAGGCCAGAAAAACCACCCCCAGAATCACCACCACCGCCAGTCCGAGGGAAATGAAGGTCAGCGCCCGCGGCCGCTTGGCGCTGCCGGCGGGGGGTGGACCTGACGTTGCTTCGGTCGTGTTCGTGCTCATCCGATGGCTCCGGCGCTCGCGCCCGCGCTCTCAGCAGTGAATTGCTCGTCCAGTTCGTGGGCGCTCGGTGGAGCGGTGCGAAGGACGCTGTAGACCAGTGGCACGATGAAGAGCGTAACGACCGTGGCCATCAGGAGCCCGCCGATGACGGCGCGTCCCAGCGGGGCATTCTGCTCGCCACCCTCGCCGAGGGCGAAGGCCATGGGGAGCATGCCGATGATCATCGCCAGCGCGGTCATGAGCACCGGACGCAGGCGGGTCTTTCCTGCCTCTAGCGCTCCTTCCAGCGAGCCAATCTTCTTCTCGACCCGAATCTCGTTCGCGAAGTTGACCAGAAGGATGCTGTTGGAGACGGCGATGCCGACCGCCATGATGGCCCCCATGAACGACTCGACGTTGAGGGTGGTGCCGGTCACGGCCAGCATCCACAGGACGCCGATCAGCGCTCCCGGGACCGCGACCATGATGATCATCGGGTCGAGCCAGGACTGAAAGAGAACCACCATCAAGAGGTAGACGAGGACGATGGCCAGGAGGAGGCCCCCGGCCAGGCTGGTGAACGAGGTGGTCATGCTCTCGATTTGGCCCTGAAGCGTAATCTTCATGGTGGGGGGCACATCCTTGAGACTGGCGATGGCCTTCCGGATGTCGCCACCGATGGCCGCCAGGTCCCGCCCGCTGGCGCTGCCCTGCACGTTGATGACGCGCTGGATGGTGGCGTGGTTCACGCTCCCCAGCGTACGGCCCGGGCTGAGGCGGGAGATGGTGCCGAGGTAAGAGGCGCCCGACGTGGTGGCCGAGTCGGTGGGCGTCTGGGCGATGGTTTGTTTCAGGGTTTGACCCGTGGTGGTGATGGGCGTGGCCATGAGGTCGCCCGCGCTCTCCATCTTGTCGAGCGGCGTCTGCACCACCACCAGGTAATTGACGTTGTTCTTGGGGTTGAGCCAGAAGGATGGATTCACCAGCGTGCTGCTGGCGAGGGTGGTGAGGAGGTCATTGGCCACCGTGCTCTGCGAGAGGCCCACCCTGAGGGCCTGGTCCCGGTCGACGTCGAGCTTCAGCGTCGGATAGTCGAGCACCTGAGCGATGCGGACATCCACCAGCCCGGGGATGTGGCGCATCTTGGCCGCCAGCTGTCGGCCGACCTCGTAGCCCTTGTCCAAGTCATTGAAGGCGATTTGCACGTCGATGGGGGCGGAGAGGCCGAAGTTGAGCACCTGGCTCACGATGTCCGCGGGCTGGAAGTAGAGCGTGCTGCCGGGGAAGTCCCGCGGCAGCTCCTCGCGGATGCGCTGCATGTACTGCTCCGACGGGTGGTGGCCCGGCTTGAGCGAGATGAGAATCTCCGCGTCCTGCGGACCGATGTTGTCGGTGGCAACGAAGGCCAGGTTGTACGACAGCGGAATCCCGATGTTGTCGTTGAGGGCGCTGAGCTCCTTGGCCGGGATGATCTTGCGAATCTTCTGCTCCGCCGCCAGCACCAGCCGCTCGGTCTCGGTGAGCCGCGTGCCGATGGGCGCCCGGAAATGCAGCTTCATCAACCCCGCGTCCACGGCCGGGAAGAAGTCCAGCCCGACGACGAAGGGGAGCGCGGAGGACACGAGGAGCACCATGAGGGCGGTCAACATCACCCAGCCCCGGTGGGCCAGGGTGACGGTCAGGGCCGCGCCGTAGCCGTTCTGGAACCGCTCGAACCAGTGGTCGCGCCAGTGGTTGAAGCGTGCCCAGCGCCCCGAGCCTTCCCCGAGGTCGATGGCTTCCCTCTCCATGAGCTGCCGGGCGAGCACCGGGACCAGCGTCCGGCTCAGGAGGTAGGAGGCGAGCATCGAGATGACGACGGCCACGGCCAGCGGGGTGAAGAGGTAGCGGGCCGGGCCGGTGAGCAGCACCACCGGGAAGAAGACGATGCAGATGGTGAGGGTGGCGGCGATGGCCGGGGTGGCCACCTGGTGGGCGCTGTCCAGAATCGCCACCATCAGCTTCGGCTCGTGGTGGCGGTTGCGGTGGATGTTCTCCACCTCGACGGTGGCATCGTCGACCAGCATCCCGATGGCCAGGGCCAGCCCGCCGAGCGTCATGATGTTGAAGGTCTGGTTGGTGATGAAGAGGCCGCTCACCCCGACCAGGAGGGCGAGCGGAATGGAGCTGGAGACGATGAGAACGCTGCGCCAGCTCCCCAGGAAGAAGAGAATCATCAGCGAGACGAGGAGGGAGCTGATGACGGCCTCGTGAAGCACATTGCTCAGGGCGGCGCGCACGAAGACCGACTGGTCGAAATCAATCTTCAGCTCCATGCCCTGGGGTGCTGCCGCCTGGATGCTGGGAAGGATGTCCCGCACCCCGTCGACGACGGCCAGCGTCGAGGCATCGCTGTGCTTCAGGATGGCCAGGTAGCTGGCCCGTTGCCCACCGATGTGGACCTGGTTGTTCTGGACGGCATAGCCGTCGCGGACGTGGGCCACGTCCCCGAGCTTCACCTCGGCGCCGTTCACCATCTTCACCGGGAGCTCGTTGAACTGCTCCACGTTGTCCGGGCTCGAGTTGAGCTTGACGTTGTACTCGGTGCCTCCAATCTGCGCCGTCCCAGCCGGGACGATGACGTTGGAGGTGAGCAAGGCGTTGACGACGTCCTGGGGTGATAGCCCCTTGGCCGACGTCGCCGCCGGGTTCACGTCGACCATGATTTGCCGCTGCTTGCCGCCGTAGGGGCCGGGGATGGACGTGCCGGGGATGGTGAACAGGCGAATGCGCAGGAAGTTGAGGCTGTAGTCGAAGAGCTGCTGCTCGGAGAGGGTGGGGCTGCTGGTGGTGAGCTGCGCCACCGGCACGTTGCCGGCGTTGTAGCGGAGCACGGCGGGCGGGGTGACGCCGGGGGGCATGATGCGGCTCGCCGTCTGGGAAACGGAGCTAATCTGGGCGATGGCCGTTCCCAGGTCGGCTCCGGGCTGGAAGTAGACCTTCAACAGGCCGATGCCGGCGATGGACTCGGAGTCGATGTGCTGGATGCCATCGATGGTCGTGGAGTAGGCGCGCTCGCTGATGAGGACGATGCGGCGCTCCATGTCCTCGGCGGAGAGGCCAGGGTAGGCCCAGACGACGATGACCACCGGGATGTCGATGGAGGGGAAGATGTCCTTGTTCATCCGGACTGCGGACATCACCCCGAAGATGAAGATGAGGGCCGAGAGGACAGCGACGGTGTACGGGCGTCGAAGCGCCAGTCGGACAATCCACATCTTGGGACTTCCTCCACCCGGGAGGGGCTAAGAACCCGGGCGAGGATGCCTAACGCGAGGGGCCCCCTCAAGTCGATGCGTTCGCAACGGAGTGGTTGTCAAACTCGCAACGTGTCCATGCGGCAATGGCACCGGACCGCCGTCCGGTGGGGACCGCCCGGGGAGGGCCGAAAGCCCCCTTCGAGAGCCTCGCCTCCACGCGAACCCCCGCGTGCGACCGGCTGCGGCGGTAACGTTGCCTTCAGCTGAAACGTAACAGGGCCTAGGGTATGCAAGAGACCAACAACCGTCGGCGCCTCCTCCTCTTCGGCGTTCAGCTCGTGGGCGCCGGAGTGGTGGCTCGCGCCCTCCGTGGGAGTTCCGCCATGGCCAAAGACGCCAAAGAGGCCGAGGAGACTTTCGAAGTGGTGAAGAGCGATGCCGAGTGGCGGAAGGAGCTCTCACCCGCCGCCTACAACGTGTTGCGCCAGCACGGGACGGAACGGGCCGGGACGAGCCCACTCGACCACGAGAAGCGCCAAGGGACGTTCCTCTGCGACGGCTGCGCCTTGCCCCTCTTTGCCTCGGAGACGAAGTTCGACAGCGGGACGGGATGGCCAAGCTTCTATGCGCCGCTTCCGGAGGCGGTGCACACCCACGAGGACCGCAGCCTGTTCATGACCCGGACGGAAGTCCACTGCCGGCGCTGCGGTGGCCACCTGGGCCACGTCTTCGATGACGGGCCGAAGCCGACGGGAAAGCGCTACTGCATGAACGGTGTGGCGCTGACGTTCGAGCCGAAGGCCTAAGCGGCCCTGGCTCAGCGCGAGCGGGGGATGAGGCCGGGAAGCGCGGCCGCGGGCTCCTGGCGCCGCCGCTCGGTGGCCCGGCGCTCCCCCATCTTCTCCAGCGGAATCTCCTTCATCGGCTCGGTCAGCCGGCGCGCGGTGAGCAGCACGTCGTCCACCTGGCGGATGAAGGGGTCCACTGAGGGTCCGTAGAACTTGCGCAACCCCTTGGCCATGGCGTCGAGCCTCTGGGCGTGCTCGGAGACGACGGGCGCCACCAGCCGCTGCGCGCGCTCGAACACCTCGCGAAAACGGTTGAGCTCATCAAAAATGTCGAGCAGGGGTTCTCTGTCCATTCTGGAGTCCGTCCCAAGTCGCCTGCGGAAGAAGGGGTACAGCCTTGTAGCCCTGGGGAGACTAGCGGGCTGTGGTGACAGCTCCAGTTTTCAGCCGTCCCAGGGCGCCCGGGCGAGCGCGGCGTAGTGCACCGCGGCTGCCTCGTACACCCCGGCCAGCGTCACCGCGTGCTCCAGCATCACCTGGGCCTCGTCGAGCGACCAGGGCGGTACCTTCTTGGCCGACCTCCGGTGCATGGCTCCGGTGAGCGCCCCGAGGTAGCGAAGCACGGAGAAGCGTTGCTCCGGGGGAAGACGCGCGATGTCCAGGCGGTCCTCCTGTGGCATGAGCCGGCGCACCAGGAGGGACTTGCCCTCGAGCTCCGTGCACCCCGCCAAGCGGGGCGGGTAGGCCAGACATTTCTTCAGCGCCTTCAGCACCCGGCCGGCGCCGGAGCCGGCGTGGCCGGTGGCGAAGGCCGCGCCGGAGGGCTCGTCCTCCTCCTTCATGTCGAATATCCACCCCCCGTCCGGCCCTCCCTTGCCCGCCACCAGGACGGCGATGCGCTGGACACCGAGGCTGCCCGTCCCGGCCACGCGGAAGGCCACGTCCAGCACACGCCAGGCGTCGGCGTGGTGGCCGCGCACCGCCTTGGGAAGGCCCTTAGCGTAGGCGGCGAAGGCCCGTATCGACCGCCGCCTCAGCTTTTCCGAGAGTGGGCGGTAGCGCTCTCCCAGGGAAAAGCGCCGGCCCTGTGGCGAGTGCTCGGTGCGCGCGTCGAGCAGCTCCTTTCGCGTGCGCGTCGCGGCCCGCTCGAGGAGGGCCCGCACCGGCTCGGGCGCGCGTCCCGCCGTGCCGCCGCTTCGTCCGGCCAGCACTCCGTTGAGGGTGGACTCGAGCGCATCACGCACGGCGGGCGCGGCCAGCCCCCATGTCCTGGCCGCCAGGACGGTGCTCGTGAGCAGGCGCAGCACGTCAAGACGCTGCGGGCCGACAAACGCATCATCGAAGTCATTGACGTCGAAGGCCACCGCCCCGGACTTGGCGTCGTCCAGGAGCGCCTGTGGCCGGTACACCCCAAAGTTTTCGAGGTGGAGGTCCCCGGCCAGCCAGCCCTCGCCGCGGGGGCCCATCGCCAGGTGGGGGGCCTTTCGCAGCGCCGCATAAAACAACGGTGCCGAACCGCGCAGAAAGTCGAAGGGCGACGGGGCCATGCGCGCGCACTTGTGCAGAAAGAGCCAGTGCTTCGGCCCCAGCCGCCGCCGGTCGCGTCCCAGCTGCTTTCGGGCCAGCGCCGCCGGGTCCAGAAAGCCGCGCCTCGAGGTGGCCATGCCCGCCGACTCCCTAGCACGGGCCCGGGACTCCCGGGGGAGCACTCTTCCCCTGGTGCGCCCCTCGACTGTGGTGGAGCTCCTGAGCGAACCTCGCAGGCCCCATGTCCGAGGATGCCCTTCTCGCCGATGCGCTGGACTACGCCCGCCAGTTCCGGGCCTCACTCGCCGAGCGCCCGGTGGGCGCGCGGGCCTCGGCCGCAGAGCTTCGCGCCAGCTTCGACATCCCCTTGTCAGAAGGAGGGGAGGACGCACGCAGCGTCCTGCGCGCGCTGGCGGTGGAGGGCGATGGGGGACTGGTGGCCACCGCCGGACCCCGCTTCTTCGGCTTCGTCATCGGCGGAAGCCACCCGGTGGCCCTGGCGGCGGACTGGCTGACGTCCACCTGGGACCAGAACAGCGGCCTGTACGTCACCTCCCCCCTGACGGCCGTCCTCGAGGAAACGGCCGGCCGCTGGCTGTGCCAGCTGTTTGGCCTCCCCGTGGATGCAGGGGTGGGCTTCGTCACCGGCAGCCAGCAGGCCAACCTCGTCGGCTTGGCGTGTGCCCGGCATGCGCTTCTGGCCAAGGCGGGCTGGGACGTGGAAGCCAGGGGCCTCCTCGGAGCGCCAGCATTTCCCATCGTGGTGGGTGCCGAGGCGCACGTCACCATCCTCCGCGCCCTCCGCTTCCTCGGACTGGGGACGGAGACGGCCATCCGCGTGCCCGTGGACGGACAGGGGCGGATGCGGCCCGACGCGCTGGCCAGCACACTTGCCAAGCTGGGCGTCCCGCCACTGGTGTGCGCCCAGGCCGGGAACATCAACACCGGCGCCGTGGACCCGCTCTCTCCCATCACCGACGCCGTCCGGGCGCAGGGGGGCTGGCTGCACGTGGACGGCGCGTTTGGCCTCTTCGCCCGCGTTGCGCCGAGTCGACGGCACCTCGTGGAGGGCCTGGAGCGGGCGGACTCCTGGGCGGTGGACATGCACAAGTGGCTCAACGTCCCCTACGACGCCGGGGTGGCCATCGTCCGGGACGCGGCCCTCCTCAACGCGGCCATGGGCACCGACGCTGCCTACCTCGTGAAGTCCAGCGCACAGCGGGACGGGGTGAATTTCGTCCCGGAGTTTTCCCGCCGCGCGCGTGGCATTCCCACCTATGCCGCCCTGCGCACCCTCGGCCGGACGGGCGTGGCCGAGCTGGTGGAGCGCTGCTGCGCGCTGGCGCGCCGCATGGCCGAGCGGCTGGGGGCGGCGCCGGGCGTCCGGGTGCTCAACGAGGTCGTCCTCAACCAGGTGCTGGTGCGCTTCGAGCCGGCCGATGGGAGTGACTCGGACGCCCGCACCCGGGACGTCATCTCCAGGGTGCAAGCGGAGGGCACCTGCTGGCTCGGCGGCTCCACCTGGCGCGGCCAGGCCGTCATGCGCGTCAGCGTCTCGGGGTGGAACACCACCGAGGCGGACATTGACGCCTCCTGCGACGCCATCCTCCGCTGCGCCAGCGCCGCGGGCTGAGGGGCGAAGGAAGAGGCGTCGACGCGAGGAGGGGCCGGGTGCCAGAGTGCGAGGCCGTGCACGTGGACGTGCAAGACCTCACCCCCGCTCTCTGGCCGTCGCTGGAGCGACTCTTCGGAGACACCGGCGCGAGCTGCGGCTGCTGGTGCATGTTTTGGCGTCTCACGGCCGCCCAGCCTTTCGCCTCGCTTCGCGGCCCGCCGCTGAAACGCCGCTTCAAGGCCAAGGTGGGGCAGGGGGGTGTCCTTGGCGCGCTGGCCTTCGTCGACAAAGAGCCGGTGGGCTGGGTGACGTACGGCCCGCGGCCGGACTTCCCAAGGTTGGAGCGCTCGTCGAGTCTGGCCTGCGACGACGCGGCCGAGGTGTGGAGCGTGCCCTGCTTCTTCATCAAGCAGGGCTTCCGGAACCAGGGGGTGGCCTCGCGCCTCCTTTCCCACGCCCTCGTCCGGATGGAGGAGGCGGGGGCCCGTCTCGCCGAGGGCTACCCGGTGCAGCCAAGAGACGACGGGCGGCCCTCGCCGCCGGCCTCCAGCTACACCGGGACGGTGGCCATGTTTGCGAGGGCCGGCTTCGCCGTCGCGGCCAAGAGCGCCCACGCCAAAGTCCGCATGCGTCGAGCGCTCGGCCCGCGCCCCCGCCGCTGACAGGAGGGTGAGGCGCCCGCGTGTGGCCCTGGCGGCCCCGTTATGGGGGGCTGTCGTCCGCGGGCTTCGGCGGCGGGTGGATGGCGCGGGCCTGCGCGGCGAGCTCCAGCACCTTGTCCACCGGACGGAGGATGGGGAGCACCACCTCCGAGCTGCTCCGGCCGAAGGCGCCGTCGAACATTCCTCCACCGCGCCCGTCCGGGGAGGTGCTGAAGCGGTTGACGAAGATGCCGAGGGGCACGCCGTCGGCGGTGAAGGCCACCGAGCCGACGAAGGTCGCTGTCTCGGCGTCGGTGACGTAGTAGGGCGCCGGGCCGCGCACCGAGGCGCGAATTTCACCGGTGGCCACGGCCAGCGCCCGGCTGGTGAGCTTCCCGAGCCGCGTCACGACGAAGATGGGCGTGAGGAGCGGCACCGTCGCCGCCCGCGGCCGCAAGGCGACGGCGCGGAAGCGCCGCCCACCCTCGTGCGGCTTGAGGAAGGCCAGGTCGAGGTCCGTGTCCTTGAGGACCACGTCCGCCTCCACCTCCGTGCCGTCCTCGAGCAAGAGGGTGGTTTCCTTCACCTCGGACTCGACCTTCATCCGCCCCTGCTGGCCGCCGCTGATTTTCCGCAGGGCTCCGGACGGGTCGATGCTGGCCGCGCTGGCGACGGTGAGTCCTGTGGGGTCAATCACCACGCCAGCCACCTCCATCTTCTGCTCCTGGTCCTGGGCCTGACCAGCGAAGCCAATCTTCAGCTTGAGGACGATGCGGATGGTGATGACCGCCCCCCGCACCTGCTCGGCCTTGGTACGGCCGGCGAGGGCGAGGTCGGCCGCCGGCGCCGGCAGGGCGAGGAGAAGCGCGGCCAGAAGAGCGCACGAAGTCCCGTGCCTCACTTGGAAGCCTCCCGGATGTCGCCCCAGGTGGGCTGGAGCTCGAGGAAGAGCGTCTGCACGCCGCGCTTGACGAAGAAGGTGAGGTGGTGCGGTTTCTTCTCGCGCACCGGTTTGAGGAGCGCCTCGAGCTCCTGCACGGTCTTCACCTGTGCTCCATCCACGGACATGATGAGGTCGTCGGCGCGAAGGCCACCCACCGCCGCCCAGCCGCCGGTGTCCACCTGGCTCACCAGGGCTCCCGTCTCGTCCTTGGACCAGCGGCGCTTCACCCGGTCGAGGTAGGAGATGTCGCGCGCGCGGAACTCCAGTGTCACGTCCTCGTAGACGCGCAGCTCGTTCTCCTGACGGGGCCCCTCGCGCAGGGTGATGGTGAGGCTCAGCGGCTTTCCGTCGCGGAGGACCGCGAACTGGGCCTTGCTCCCCGGCTTGTAGGCCCGCACCAGGGCGTCGAAGACGTCCGAGTCCTGGGGCTCGCTGGCCTCCACCAGCGCGTCGTCCACCTTGGTGACGACGTCGCCCACCCTGAGGCCGACGGAGTCGCCGTCCGGGTACACCTGCGTCACCCGCGCGCCTTTGCGGCCCTTGTAACCGAGCGCCGTGGCCAGCTTCGGAGAGAGCACCTGGGTGGCGATGGGAAGCCAGCCGCGGCTGGCCTCGGCCGCCGGCTCCTGGGGCGCGCGGATGCCAACCTCCACCAGGGTGAGCAGCTTCTCCGCGCCGCGCTCGAAGCCCACCACGGTGGGGACGGGCGCGTGCGCGCCCTTGAGGAGGGCGGCGGTGGCCTTGGCCAGGGCCTCCGGCCCGTCGACGGGCTTGCCGGCAACCAGGGTGAGGACGTCGTTTGGACGCAGCGGTGGCACTGCCTTGTCCGACGGGCCTCCGGGAAGCAGCGTGCTCACCAGCACGCCCTTGGTGTCCGAGCGCTGCAAGTCGATGGACTCCATGCGCGTCAGTCGACGGACGGTGAGCCCCCACTCCTTGAGCTCCACCTCCTTGGCCCGGGCCTCGTCCCGCAGGATGGGGGACAGCGTCAGCGTCAGCTCCGTCGAGCCGCGCGCCACCGTCAGCACCAACGGCGTCCCGGGCGTGTGCTGCAACAGCTCGTTGGTGAAGGCTGGGAGCTGGGTGTCGAAGCGCACCGTGGCCGGACGTCCCTCCACCGCCAGCACGCGGTCGCCGGCCTTGACGCCGGCCGCCGCGGCCGGCGTCCCGGGGAGGACGGCCGCCACCAGCACGCCCTGCATCGACGCCGGCGCATCCTTGAGGAGCGGCTGGAAGGACATGCCCGTCCAGGCGCGCTCCACCTTCCCCTTGGCGATGAGTTGCTCGGCGACAGTGCGGGCCAGGTCGGCGGGGATGGCGCCGGCCAGGCCCATGCCCAGCTCGTTGATGCCGACAATCTCCCCGTCCAGGTTGACCAGCGGGCCACCGGAATTTCCAGGAAAAATCTGCGCGTCGTGCCCAATCCACTTCACCACCGAACCGACATTCTCGCCGTCGAGCTCCAGCGCCCGGGGAATGCGCATGTCGGTGTTGGCCACGATGCCGCGGGTGACGGACTGGGAGAGGGCCAGGGGACATCCCATCGCCAGCACCGTGTCGCCCACCCGCAGGGCCGAGGATTGTCCGAAGTGCGCCACCGGAAGCGGCGGCGACCCAGCGGGCCGCTTGGAGAGGTCGAGCTTGATGACCGCGATGTCCGCCAGCGGGTCCGTGCCCACCAGCGTCGCCTCGAGCTCCTCGAACGTCGGGAGGATGACGCGGATGGAGGTGGCCTTGCCGACGACGTGGTGGTTGGTGATGACGTAGCCGTCGGCGGAGATGATGGCGCCACTGCCGGAGGCCTGGAACTTCCGCTCCCGTCCACCTTCGCTGTAGGCGGACAGCACGTGAATCTGCACCAGGGAAGGGTAGACGCGGCTGATGGCGCGTTCCAGCACCGGGTCGGTGTGGGGCAGGACGACGGCATGCTCCGCGGGAGCCGCGGCGGCGAGGCGTGACAGAAGCGCGCCGCCGAGGAGGAGCCGAAAGGCGATGGACATGCGAGCGACGCTACTACTCATTGCGCCGGAACGAAGACCAGCAGGTGCTGCCAAGGAAGCGACTCGTCCCTGTCCGTCAACCGGAAACCCGAGGCGGCGAGCTCAGCGATGACTTGCTCGGCCGTCATCTTGTGCTCGGCGTGAATGGGCACGGCCGGGTCCTCCGCACGGAATTCGACGAGGGCCAGGCGCCCTGCGGGCCTGAGGGCCTGGCGCACCTGACGGAGGAAGGCCTCGGGGTGTTGCACCTCGTGGTACACGTCGACGAGCAGGACGAGGTCGACGCCGCGCTCCGGGAGCCCGGTGCGCTCCTCCGTCGCCTGCACGGTGACGACGTTGCGCAGGCCGCGGGCGGCCGCGCCCTGGCGGAGCAACTGCACCATTTCCGGCTGGATGTCGGTGGCGTAGACGGTGCCGCTCGGCCCGACGCGCGCCGAGAGGCGGAAGGCGTGGAAGCCAACGCCAGCGCCCACGTCGGCCACCGTCTCCCCGGGGCGGATGTGGAGCGCGTCCAGCATGCGCTCCGGCGCCTCCTCGGCTTCTCGCTCCGGCCGGGTGAGCCAGCCGGCGGCCTGCCAGCCCATGGGGGCGGCAGGCGTCCGCGGCAGAACGCGGAAACCAGGGCCAGCGTCGGCCCCGCCGGCTGCTGCCTCCGGGCCGAGTGCCCAGGCCCGGACACAAGGGGGAAGGGTGGACGCGAGCAGCGCCAGCGTCAGCGCGCACCGCCGCCACCGGAGTCGCGTCACCGCTTCAGTGCCGCAGCGGGAGGCCCGTCGGACTCGGATTGAAGGCCATTCCGCCGACGGTGACGCCGATGCCGGTGACGGAAATCTGCGGCTGGGCGGCCCCGCCGCTGGCCATGTCGGACAGCGCAAACTGCGACAGCGTTGGCCCGGCGCTCGTCCCGGCATTGGCCACCCAGAGGAGCCCGCTGTTGTCCAGCGCCAGCGCCACCGGGCAGTCCAGGGTGCGCGGGTTGGCCATCGCCACAGGGGTGAGGACAGCGGCCGGGGCGATGTTGGTGCCGGGGAAGTCAGCGCCAGCGTAACTGGCCACCGTCGAGCCGCCGCAGTAGGCGACCCACACGTTGCCGTCGGCATCGAGGGCGATGCCGTAGGGCTCGCTCGAGGCCGGACTGGTGGGAGCAGCAAGCGTGGTGTCCACGAGGGGCATCGTCGTGCCGCTGAGCTGGCCATTGTTGGGGAGGCGCTCGGTGACGCCGTTGCTGTTGGCCACCCAGAGGTTGCCCGTGCTGTCGAAGGCGATGCCGCGCGGACAATGAAAGACACCGCTGGTGCTGGTGATGGTGAGGTCGGCCGGGCCACCGAGGAGGGGGTAGGCGGCGACGGAGTCCGGGGAGCAGTTGGCCACCCACAGACGCCCGTCGGGCCCCAGCGCCACGTCGGCCGGGTTGGAGATGTGAGCGTCGCTGAGTGTCACGTCCGGCGTCAGCGCGGCCGAGTTGGCGAGCCCCGCCGCCGGGTAATGCACCACCGAGCCCGAGCCCGCGCCCACCGGGGCACCGAAGGAGGCCCACATGTCGCCCGCGGCGTCGAAGGCGATGCCCTGCACCGGCCCCGTCGTCGTCGGCGTGATGCTCGGAGTCTTGTTGACGGTGAGGTCTCCCGAGGCGAAACCGTCGAGGACGTCGCCGACGCCCGCCACCCACAGCATCCCGTAGCCAGGCACCGAGGCGTAGGTGACATTCACCGTGGCGGCAGCGTTGGCCACCACCGACGCCTGCGCCACCGGTGCCGTGTACTGCGCGGTGACGATGTTGTTGGGCACGGTGATGGGCGCGCCCGTCACCGTGTAGTTTCCCGGTGCAAGCCCGGTGAGCGTCGTGCTGTAGGAGGTGGTGACGTTCTGCGAGTAGCCGGGCCCGGTCACGGCGAGGGTGGCCTGCGACGCGCCTTGCACCGAGACGACGATGGTGAGGGTGCCGGTGGTGGCGGCGTTGACGGTGATGGTGGCGGTGTCTCCCACCGGGACGCAGCCCGGGCCGCACCCAGCGGTGGCCCTCAGCGTCGCCGTGCCGCCACTCTCACCCAGGGCCGGGGGCAGGTAGCTGATTTGGTCCCCGGTGGTGGCGGAGATGGAACCGGGCCCGGTGAGCGTCCACGTCACCGGGTCGACGGCGCCGTTGCTCAAACTCGCGAGGAAGCCCGAGGCCGTGTCGCCGGTGCTGACGGTGAGGGTGTGCGGGGCGACGGCCACCACCGGCCCCGACGCTCCGTTGCCCCCGCACCCCAGCCCCCAGGCACTGCCAAGGACAGTCAACAGGACGGCGGGCGACATGCGCATGCGGTTTCCCTCGTTCCCGAAAAAAAGCCCCGGGTTGCGAACGAGACCCCGATTCCAGCCAGGCCGTCAATCGCTCTTCGAGTGGACGTACGCCAGCGCACACCGCCCGCCCTGTTGCTTTGCAGGCTGGCCGCCTTGGAAGGGGGGCGACACGGAGGGTTTCGCCAGCCCAACCCCCCTGGTGCGGACACCGAGTGCGGCTTTCAGGATGCCGTCGTGCGCAAGGCTGGCTCTTCCCTGCCCGAGACGCGCGAAAGTGCCCAGACGGAGAGGGAGCCCACGGGCAGGCACAGCGTCCACAGCGCGACGCCCCCCCAGTGCTCGAGGACCACCGTCCCCAGCCAGGGCCCGGCGGTGAAGGCCAGCCCAAACGCCATGGTGTAGTAGCCGAGGTACTCGCCGCGGCGGGACGGTGGAGAAATGTCCGAGAAATAGGCCGCTGCCGCCGGAAACAGCACCATCTCCCCGAGTGTCCAGAGAAGCACCGTGACCACCACCAGCGGCAGCGGGCGGGCCACGGCCAGGGCGGCGAAGCCAAGCGTGGACAGCAGTGCGCCGGTGGCCAGCGAGCGCGGGAATGGCCAGTGGCCGGTGAGGGTGTTGAGGCGCACCTCGGTGAAGACAATCACCAGGGTGTTGACGGCGAAGAGGGCGCCAAACACCGAGGTCCGGAAGCCCAGGGTGTTGACCAGAAACAAGGGCATGGTGGAGACGTGCTGGAAGAAGACGAGGAGGACGGGCAGGAGCGCCAAGAGGGCGTAGCGCAGCTTCCTGTCGGAGAGGGCCGAGGCGGAGGGCGGTGCGGTCGGGTCGTGGAAATGCCTCGGGGCCCGGAAGGGGACGGCCACCAGGACGATTCCAGCCAAGAGTGACGTCGCGGCATCCACCCAGAAGAGGGAGCGAAACGACGACTCGGCGAGAAAGCCCCCCACGGTGGGGCCGATGCTCATCCCGAGGTTGACGGAGAGGCGATTCAGGGCGAAGGCCTGGCGCCGTCGCTCTGGCGGCGCGAGATGGCTCACCAGCGCCATGGTGGCGGTGCGGACGGGTTCCGAGACGAGCGCCAGAAGGACGAGGCCGCCGAGGATGGCGCCGTAGGAGTGGGCCAGCGGCATGGCCAGAAGGACGGCGGCCGTGGAGAAGAGGGAGGCCTTCACCACCCGCAGCTGCCCAAAGCGGTCTCCCGCCCGCCCGACGACGGGCGCCCACACCAGGGCCACGACGCCATAGACGGCGATGGCCAGACCGGCCCGGCTCGGCGCGAGGCCCCGGTCCCTGGTGAGGAAGAGCACGAGGAAGGGCATCACCATGGTGCCGGCCCGGTTGACGAGCGTCGCCAGCGCGATGAGCCATGACTCGCGTGGCAGGCCGGCGAGGTCCCGCCAGGGGTTGAGGACAGACAGGCGCATCGGAGCGACGCTGGCTACTCTTTCGCCGGGCCGGCTGTCGAGACCACGGGACGCGGCCCCCACGGACTGTGCTGTCCCGCGGGCTTCCGAAACGGGAGCCTGGGCGCGCAAAACAGGCCGCCCCGCCTCCCCTCGAGCTTTGTTAGCCTCCGCCCTCCCGCAACTGTGAACGAGCTCGACCTCAAGGCGACGCTGGAGCTGATGGTGGGGTTGCTCCTGGCGGTGGTGGTTCTGGCCACCGTGGCCCGGCGGCTGAATGTCCCGTACCCCATCCTCCTCGTTCTGGGAGGCCTCGGGCTGGCCCTCATTCCGCAGGTGCCGCAAGTCTCGCTCAACCCGGACGTGGTGTTGCTCCTCTTCCTCCCACCGCTTCTCTACTCCGCCGCCTTCGACATCTCCTTTCGCGAGTTCCGGCGGTACAAGCGGGCCATCGGACAGCTGTCCGTCCTTTTGGTGCTGGTGACGGTGCTGGCGGTGGGCTTCACCGTGCACGCCCTGGTGCCGGGCGTCCCCTGGGCGGTGGCCTTTGCGCTGGGCGCAGTCCTTTCCCCGACGGACGCCGTGGCCGCCTCGGCCATCGCCACCCGGCTTGGGCTTCCGCGGCAGCTGTCGGCCATCATCGAAGGCGAGAGCCTGGTGAATGACGCCACGGCGCTGGTGGCCTACCGCTTCGCGGTGGTGGCCGTCAGCACCGGGGCTTTTTCCTGGCGCGACGCCGCGCTCACCTTCGTGGCGGTGGCGCTGGGCGGCGTGGCGGTGGGGTTTCTTTTCGGCTGGCTCACCGTCCAGCTCTCGAAGCGCATCCGCGACCCCTTCATCTTCATCCTCTTCACCCTGGTGTGCCCCTACCTGGTGTGGCTTCCCGCCGAGTCGTTGCGCGTCTCCGGCGTCCTGGCGGTGGTGACGGCGGGCCTCATCACCGCCTACCACGCGCCGACGGCGCTCAAGGCGGCGACGCGGCTTCCGGCCGACGCCGTCTGGCAGACGTGGGTGCTGCTTCTCAACGGCCTGGCCTTCATCCTCCTCGGGCTGCAGCTGCGCACCGTCCTGGCCGGCTTCATGGAGGGGAGCCTCGTCTTCGTGGTGGGACTCGGCATCCTCATCAGCCTGGTGGTGATGGTGCTGCGGCTGGGCTGGGTGTTTCCCGCCGCCTACCTTCCCCGGGTGCTCATCCCGGCCATCGGGAGGGCCGACCCCATGCCGCCGCCGTCGGCCCTTCTCGTCATCGGCTGGGCGGGGATGCGCGGGGTGGTGTCCTTGGCCACGGCCCTGGCGCTTCCCCTCACCACTGCCAACGGCCAGCCTTTCCCCTACCGGGGCGAGCTCATTTTTCTGGCCTTCGTCGTGGTGCTGGTGACGCTGGTGGTGGAGGGGTTGACGCTGGGGCCCCTCATCCGGCGCCTCGGCCTCAACGGGGATGGTGGGGCGTCGGAGCGCGAGGAGACAGGCGCGCGGCTCGCGGTGGTGAAGGCCGGCCAGGCGCGGGTGGCGGAGCTGCTCGAGGAGCCCTGGCTTCCCCGGGCACGTGCCGAGGCCCTCAGCCGCTCGCTCGAGGAGCGCCGGCTGCGGCTGGAGGCGAAGGTGGCGCAGGGCGATGCGGTGGAGAAGGGGACGGGCGACGGGTACCGGCGGCTGATGCTCGAGCTCATCAACGCCCAGCGCGGTGAGCTCGTCCGGCTGCGCAACGAGGGCGTCATCGGCGACGAGGTGCTGCACCGCATCGAGTCCCAGCTGGACGTGGAAGAGGCCCGCGTCTCTTAGGCCCCTCGCTGGGTGGTATGGGGAGGCCGTGGTCCGGCTCCTCGCTGCGCTTGTCGGCCTTGCTCTCCTCGCCGGTTGCCGGAAAGCACAGGCCCCGCCGCCGGTGCCGCGCGTAGCGTCCACGCTGTCGGTGGCCCAGGTGGTCCGGCTGCTTCCGGCCGACCTCCCGGACGCCGAGGGGTGGGCCCGGGACCTCCTGGCGGGCTTTGCCGCCGCCGGCATTCCCGCCGAGTTGGAGCGGGTGTGCGGCGCGCTGGCCATCCTCCAGCAGGAGTCCGGCTTTCAGGTGGACCCGCCGGTGCCCGGCCTCTCGGACATGGTGCGGACACGCCTCGACGAGATGGCCGCCAGCCTGGGGCCGCCGGGGAAGTCCGCGGTGCAGGCCCTCCTCGCCGAGCACAAGCCCGGGGACAGCCACACCTTCGCCATGCGCCTGCGGGGGCTGCGGACGGAGCGCGACCTCGACCTCCTCTTCCGGGACATGCTGGCCGCGGCGCACGCCCGGCACCCGGTGGTGTACCGCGCGGCCAACGTCCTCGACGCCGTCTTCCGGAAGGCCCAGCTCGAGGACTTGAATCCCGTCGGCACGGCTGGCTCGATGCAGGTGGGCGCCCGCTGGGTGCTGGCCCACGCGCCTGGGCAGTACAAGGATGCCGACGCCGTCCGGGACGTCCTCTTCACCCGCGCCGGCGGCCTGCGCTGGGGGGTGCAGCGCCTCTGGGGGTACGTCGCCCACTACCCGCGCGTGCTGTTTCGCTTCGCCGACTACAACGCCGGGGAGTACTCCTCGCGCAATGCCGCCCTGCAGCGGGGGCTGAGCCGCCTCACCGGGCAGCCGCTGGCGCCGGACGGGGACGTGCTGGCCTATGACGCGCATGCCGAGCCCCGGGCGGAGGAGAGCGCCTCCCTCAAGGCGCTCCTCCTGTTTGCCCAAGGCGTTACCGGGCTGTCCCCGGCCGACGTGCGGCGGGACGCCCTTCTGGAGAAGCGGGCCGAATTCGAGGCCACGCCCACCTACCGGGCCGTCCAGCACGCCTACCAGGCCCGCTTCGGCGCGCCCCTGCCCGGGGCCGAGCTCCCGGACCTCGAGCTCTCGAGTCCCAAGTTGAAGGGCCGCTACACCACCGCCCGCTACGCCCGCGCGGTGAATGCCCACTTTCACACCTGCCTCGGCCGCTCGCAGCCCAGCGGCGAGTAGGGAGGCGAGGGATGGCGGAGGGCCACGGCCACGCCTGTGCCGTGCCGGGCGAGGGGTGGCACCGGGGTGGTGTAGGGTAGAAGGGCAGAAGCCCATGTCCAGCGAGAGCGGCGTTGCAGCCTTCCGCACGGTGCCGCGCACCGGCGTCATCTTCGTCACCGCGGAGGCACAGAAGCGCGGCTTCACACCCCAGGACCCGGCCTGGTGCAACCTCGGCCAGGGACAGCCGGACACGGGAGAGCTGCCCGGCGCGCCACCACGCGTGGCCAGCGTGGCCATCGACCCCGGGGACCAGGAGTACGCGCCGGTGGCCGGGCTGTGGGAGCTAAGGGAAACCATCGCCGCGCACTACAACCGGCTGTACCGCAAGGGACTCCCCTCGCAGTACTCGGCGGAAAACGTGAGCGTCTCCGGGGGCGGGCGCGCGGCGCTCACCCGGGCCGCGGCCAGCCTCGGTCCCGTCAACCTCGGCCATTTCCTGCCGGACTACACGGCCTACGAGGAGCTCCTCGACGCCTTCAAGGGCTTCATCTCCATCCCCATCCTCCTCGACGCCGAGCGCGGCTATGAATTCTCCGTGGAGGAGCTGCGCAAGGAGGTGCTGGGCCGCGGGCTGTCCGCGCTCCTCCTCTCCAACCCCGCCAACCCGACAGGGAAGGTGGTGGGCGGCACGGAGCTCGAGGCCTGGGTGCACCTCGGGCGCACGCTCGACTGCGCGCTCCTCATCGACGAGTTTTACACGCACTACGTCTGGGCCGACCCCGTCGCCCCAAGGAGCGCCGCGGCCTACGTGCGCGACGTCAACAAGGACCCGGTGGTGCTCTTCGACGGGCTGACGAAGAATTGGCGCTACCCGGGCTGGCGTGTCACCTGGACGGTGGGGCCGAAGTCCGTCATCGAAGCCGTGGCCAGCGCCGGCTCCTTCCTCGACGGCGGGGGCAGTAAGCCGCTGCAGCGGGCGGCGGTTTCCCTCTTCCAGCCGGAGCACGTGGAGCGGGAGCTCCAGGCCATTCACGCCGCCTTCCGGCCGAAGCGAGAGCGGCTTCTGTCGGGGCTGCGCGAGCTGGGAGTGCGGGTGGACCCCGCTCCCGAGGGCACCTTCTATGTGTGGGGAGACCTCTCCGGCCTGCCGCCACCTCTCTCAGAGGGGATGGGCCTCTTCCGCGCGGCGCTGGAGCACCAAGTCATCACCGTCCCCGGGGAATTCTTCGACGTCAACCCCGGCAAGCGGCGCCGAGGCCGGGCCTCGCGCTTCAAAAACCACGCCCGGTTCAGCTTCGGGCCGCCCATGGACGTCCTGGAGCGGGCCCTGGAACGGCTGGGGACGCTGGTGCGCGCCCGGGCCGCTTAGCGCCCCCCGGGGGCCCCAAGCCCGAGGGAAGCACTGTCGCTGTTGACAGGCTGCGCCCGGCGGTGGGATGCGGCAGCCATGGGCGACCAGGACCTGCCAGTGACGGTGGCGGTGACGCGGCCCGACGGCAGCGTGGAGCATGTGCGCGTCGGAACGGCCGTTCGCCATGGAGAGGGCTTCAGCCTCAAGCTGGGTGAGCTGGAAATCGGCTCGCCCCGGGGGGCGGAACCGCGCAGACGCGCACCTTCCAGCGTTTCGGGAGACGCGCCGAGCGTGTTTCCACCCTACGGGCGAAGCAAGGGAGCGCCCATCCAGGGAGCCAGCATCCAGGACCTCGAATTTTACGCCAACGGGGCGCGGCGGACGCTGAGCGACCCGAGCAAAGCCCGCTTCCACGACAAGGAGCGGACCCTCCTGGCCATCATCGAGGCGGAACTCTCGCGTCAGCGCGACGAGCCCACCAGCGACGGCGGCCAGCCGCCCCCGCACGGCGACGACGACGCGCATTGAGGAGGCCCTTCAGGGCCCGCGCTGGGTGCGGCGTCTTCAGTAGGGAATGTAGGGCGGGCGTTTCTGCTCGAGCCACGCCCGCACGCTGGGCCTTGCCCACACCGCATCGACGTAGGCCTCGAGCTTGTCCTCGGCGGCATAGCCATTCCACAGGAGCCGCTGCAGCATGAGCGCCAAGTCGGCGTCGGCGATACAGAAGGCGGCGAAGAGAGTCGTGCGTCCTTGGGTGATGAGTGCCCCGGCCACGGCCATGAGGTGCCGGGCGGCCGCCTCGGCGGCGCTGGACAGCGGCGCGACGTCCATGCCCTCGTAGAAGAGGCCGGTGGTGGGCCGCTCCTGGCGGATGGGCATCAAGTCGCTGCGCACCCAAGCCATCAGCTGCCGGGCGCGGGCGCGCTCGCGGACGTCGGCCGGAAAGAGCCTTGGGTAGGCGGGGCTTGGGAAGGTGTCCTCCAGGTACTCGTCGATGGCGCTGCTCTCCGAGAGTGAAAAGCCCTGGTGGCGCAGGACGGGCACCCGGCCGGTGAGCGAGGTGGCCAGGGCCTCCGGGCGACGGTGCTCCCCCTCATGCAAGGCCACCGGCACGACGTCGAAGGCCAGGCCCTTCTCCTTGAGCGCAACGAAGGCGCTGAAGGCGTAGGGGCTCGTCCAGAAGGCATCCACATTGAGGGTGAGTGCGGCCATCGAAGGCTACTTTAGCGTCGCTGCTGGACGTCCAGCACCTGCAACTCCGTCGCACCCCGGGGCCGCTCCACAAGGACGGTGTCCCCGGGCCTTCGACCGAGGAGCGCCCGGCCCACCGGGGAGGCGATGCTCAAGAGGCCCTGGCGCGGGTTTGCCTCGTCGGGGCCCACCAGGCGGACGGTGGTGCGCTCGCCGGCCTCGTCCACGGTGGTCACCCACGCGCCGAAGGCGGCCGGGCCTTCCTCCAACGAGGGCTGCACCACCTCGGCCGCCTCGAGGAGTGCGGTGAGCTCGGCCAGCCGCGCATCCACTGTGCGCAGCTCCTGCCGGCCGCCCACCGAGGCGTCCAGGAGAAGGCCGGGCCGCTCCGCGTCGCGTAACCGTCGAAACTCCTGCAGAAGCTGCGCATGGCCTTCGGGCGTGAGCAGACGCCTGCCGGAGGGACGGGGCCGCGTCACCTCTGGCTCGTCGGGGCCGTCCTCTTTGGTGAAAGCTTTGCTCATCGCTCTCTTCGCTTGGCGTGGGCGGGCATTCTCCCTCTTCCTCGGACGCACGGAAGAGTAGACTGCACCTTGGGAAGCACCATGAGTCCAAACCTCATCGCTCTGGCCATCCCGGTCTTCTTCATCTTCATCGGGCTCGAGCTCTTCGTGGCTCGCCGTCGTGGCGCGGCCGTGTACCGACTCGCCGACGCGCTCTCGGACTTGGGGTGCGGCATCGGCCAGCGAGCGGTGCTGGTGCTTGGCGCCGCGGCCGTCCTCACCCTCTACGCGCTGGTGTACGCCAAGGCGCGCCTCATCACCTTTGCCCCCGCGAGCCCCTGGCCCTGGCTGATGGCGGTGGTGGGCGTGGAAGTCGGTTACTACTGGTGGCACAGGCTCTCCCACGAGGTGAATCTCCTGTGGGTGGTGCACGTCGTGCACCACCAGAGCGAGGACTACAACCTGGCCGTCGCCCTGCGGCAGGCCATCCTCTCTCCCGTCACCGTCCTGCCCTTCTACCTGCCGCTGGCGGTGCTCGGCGTGCCGCTGGTGCACTTCGCGGTGGTGGAGGCGCTCGTCACGCTCTACCAATTCTGGATTCACACCGAGCTGGTGGGACGCATCGGGCCGCTGGAGGCCGTCCTCAACACGCCCTCCCACCACCGGGTGCACCACGCGGTGAATCCGCAGTACCTGGACAGAAACTACGGCGGCACCTTCATCGTCTGGGACCGGCTCTTCGGCAGCTTCCAGAAGGAGGAGGCGCCCTGTGTCTACGGCGTCAGCCATCCGCTGCAAAGCTTCAACTCGGCCTGGGCACAGCTGCAGCCCTGGGTGGCCCTCGGGGGCGAGGTGTCCCGCGCGCCTTCCCTTGCCGCCGCGCTGCGCTTCCTCTTCGCCTCGCCCGAATACCGGCCGGCGTGGGTCGGTCCCACCGGGCCGCTCCGCGGCCAGCCCGGGACGCCAGAGACGAAGTACGAGGTGCAGCCCGGGCGCGCGCGGACGGCCTACGTCTTCGTCAACTTCGTCCTGCTCGTCGCCGGAGCCTTCTCTTTAGTCATGTGGGGGGCAGACTTGCCCCTGGCGCCGCGCATCGTCGCCGTGGCCCTGGTGCTCCTCAGCCTGGCCACCCTCGGGGGACTCCTGGAAATCCGCCGCTGGGCGACGCCGCTCGAGGTTGCGCGCTGGGTGGCGGTGGTGGGCGTAACGGCCTGGGTGGTGCTCGGGCGCCCGGTCGCATAGAAGCAGCCTCCTTGGGGGACACCGAAGACGTGACGACGACAGTGCCGCCGCCGCGACAGAGTTCCCGTCTCTTCTACATCGCGCTCGTCGTCGTCTCCCTCTTCCTCCTGGGGACGATGCTGCTCCCCTTTGCCTCCGCGCTCTTCCTGGCCGCGGTGCTGGCCGGCTCGCTCTTCGGGTTACACGAGCGCCTGGCGCGACGCCTGGGCGGGCGGACGGGGCTTTCGGCCGGCCTTCTCACGTTTGTCCTGGTGGTGGCCATCGCCGGTCCGGTGGCCAGCCTCCTCGCGGTGGCCATCAACGAGGCCAGCCAGGGCCTGGGCTTCCTCAGGGAGGCGCTGCAGTCCGAGGGGTTGCACGGGCTCGTGCGTCAGCTGCCGCTTGGCATGCGCGGCTGGGCCGACCGGCTGGTGGACTCGCTGCCGGACCCGAAGCAGCTCTTCGACGCTCTCTCCGAGTCCGGACGGAGCGCGGCCTCGGCCTTCGGGGGCGTGCTGACTGCCACCGGGCGCCTCCTCTTCATGACGCTTGTCACCCTGGTGGGCTTCTTCTTCTTCCTCACCAACGGCCGGGACCTCGTCCTCTGGCTGGAAAGCGTCGTGCCGCTTGCCCCCGGCCAGTTTCGCTCGTTGATGGTGGAATTCCGCAAGGTGACGCGCGCCGTCCTCATCTCCACCGTGGCCACCGCCGCCGTCCAGTCGGTGGCGGCGCTTCTGGGCTTCGTCATCGCCCGCGTCCCCAACGCCCTCTTCTTCTGCATGGTGACGTTTGTCGCGGCGCTCATCCCCATCGGGGCGGCGGGGATGGTGTCCGTCATCCTCGCCGTCAGTCTCCTCCTCAGCGGTCGCACGGGGGCCGGCGTCTTCCTCCTCGTCTGGGGTGCGCTGGTGGTGGGCACCATCGACAACTTCGTGAAGCCCTTCTTCATCCGCGGCGGCGTCGAACTGCACGGGGCCGTCGTCTTCTTCGCCCTCTTGGGAGGACTGGCCGCCTTCGGGGCGGTGGGCATCATCGCTGGGCCGCTGGTGGTGGCCTTCTTCGTCGCCGTCACGCGGATGGAGCATCCGGCCCCATGGACGCACGAACCGTGAATGGCACACCGGGGCCTGCGTCCCTAAGCTTGCGCACCTTACAAGGGGAGCACACTTGAGACGATTCGCCGTGTTAGCAGCACTCCTGACGCTGGCCGGCTGCGCGGTCACGACGCAGCCCGTGGTGTACCGCTCCCCGCCGCCGGCCCCCCCTCCGCCGCCGCCCCAGCAGCAGCCGCCCCCGCCGCCGGTGGCCGAGGCTGCGGTGTCCGAGGACATCGAGGTGACGGTGGGCCAGCCACCTCCGGTGGAGGTGGAGTACGCGCCGCCGCCCATGTACTACGACCCACCGCCGCCCCCGCCCTACGAGGGCGCAGTCTGGACGGGTGGGTACTGGCACTGGTGGAACGGCGAGTGGGTGTGGGCCCGTGGCCGCTGGGTGTCGCCGCCGAGTGGCGGCTACGTGTATGCGCAGCCGTACTACGAGCTGCGCGGCGGAAACGTCGTCTACGTCGGCGGTTTCTGGCGCCGCCCGTCGGTGGCCTTCGTGCCGCCGCCGCCCGGCATCTACATCGTCGTCGAGCGCCCGCGCCCGGAGTACGTCGCCCGTTATTCGCGGCCCGTCGGGCAGGCAGGCGTCTTCGTCCCCGCGCCGCCGGGTTCCGAGCGGGGCGTCATCGTCCCGGCGCCAATCGGTACGCCGCCCTCGGTGACGGCCAGCGCCCCGGCCGTGGCGCGCCCGGGAATGGTGGTGCGCCCCGGCGCCTCGGGCGTCGAGGTGGTGGCCCCGGCAGGCGTCACCCGTACGGGTGCGGCGGTCCAGCGCGCGATGTCCGTCGACCCCCGCGTCTCCAACGGGCCGCCGCCCGTGGCCGCCGCGCCTCCTCCGCTTCGGACGCAGGCCGGCGCACCGGCCGCCGCCCGGCCGGCAGGGCCTGGCGAAGGCCAGGCGCACCCCACCGGCCCGTCCCCCGCCGCGCCCGCGCCGGCAGCGCCGCACCAGGCCGTCGGCGCTCAGCCTCCTTCCTCTGCGGGCCCGCAGGAACGTTCCTCCGAGACGAGGCAGGTGGCCCCGGCGACCCAGAAGCCCAGCGCCCCGCCGGAGGCGGCTGCCAAGCCCGCGGCCAAGGCGCCGCCGCCGGCCAGCAAGAAGGCCCCTCCCAAGCCCGCGAAGCCGGCCAAGCCGACCAAGCAGCCTTCGAAGGACAAGGAGAAGGAGAAGCGGGACTGACGCTTCTGTAGGGGCGTCGTCCCGCCGAGGCTCGGGCGGTTGGGCTACGCTTCGCGCCCAGCCGTGTACCCCGACCGCTTCCGGTTGCCCTTCCTGGCCGGCGTCCTCATCGCCGCCGCCGAGCGCGTGCGGCCAGGTCTCGGGCCCTGGTCGCCAAAGGTGGAGTCGCGGCTGCGCGACGTCTTCGCCACCGAGCTGGCCGACGTCCGTCCGCGCTTCCTCGAGCTCTTCGGCGAGCCGGCCTACTTTGACCGGCTGCAGGAGACGCTTCTCGGCGTCGCCGTGCCCCGGTACCTGGCCGCCGCGGAGAAGGAGACGGCGCTCGAGCAGCGGGACTTCGGGCTGTGGCGGGGAGGGGACTTGCTGGCCCGCGGCCTCTACGCCGTGGGGGGCTTCGCCGTCGGCCTGTTTCTGGTGAAGGCCCCCTTCATCCCCATTCCAGAGACCTGGGACCTCCTGGCCTTCGCCCTCCTCCTGGGCGCCCCCTTCATCCCCGACGCGCAGGTGTGGCTGGCCAAGCGCAAGCACCGCAATGCGCTGCGGGCCATCGTCGAGGACTTGCGCGACGCCGAGGTGCAGCACGAGCTCTACCAGCCGCTGGCCGCACCGAGCCCGGTGGAGGAGCTGCCGGCCCCCAGCGAACGTTCCCCGGACCGCCTTCGCACAAAGGAGTAGGTTGCCCTGACAATGGCCGACCCCCGTATCCCCATCGACTTGCGTGCCGCTGGCCAGCGAATTTTTGGCACCACCCGCGGCCGTCGTCTCTACCTTGTGGTGGGCGCCTTCCTGGTGGTGGTGGTGGCCTACGCCGTCTGTACCGTCTACGTCCGCCCCAACGAGATGGGGGTGAAGCAAGTCACCGTCGGGAGGAAGAAGGGCATCCTCCCCGAGGTGTACTACCCCGGTGTGCACTGGGTGAGTCCGGGCACGGAGCGGATGTTTCTCTTCCCCGGTGACGTCCAGCTTCTCAACCTCACCAACGACGCGAGCGAGCGGGGAAAGGCCGAGCAGACCGTCCGTCCGCCGCTCAACATCCAGACGTCGGAGGGCTACACGGTGACGGTGGACGTCTCGGTCGCCTTCCGCATCGAGGACCCCTACCGCGTCATCACCGTCGCCGGCCCGGGGCGCCTCTACGAGGAGTCGCTGGTGTTCCCCCGCGCGGAGCAGATTCTCAGAAAGCGGCTGGGCGAGCTGGACGCCGAGCAATTCTACGACGTCAAGCTTCGGACGACGCGGGTGCAGGCGGCGCTCGAGGACTTGAATGCCGAGCTCAACCCGAGCGGTGTCAGGGTGGTGCAGATTTTCATCCGCCAGTATGTCTATGACCCGCGCTACCAGCAGGCCATCGAGCAGCGCAAAATCCAGGACCAGACGGTTTTCAAGAACCAGGCCGAGGCCGAGCTGGCCACGGCCACTGCCGAGCGCGACCGGATTGCTGCGGTGGGTGGGGCTGCAGTGCGGGTGGAGCTGGCCCGCGGCTCGGGCGAGAAGAAGAAGCTGGAGGCCGAGGCCGACCTCTACACAAGGACGCGGCATGCAGCGGGTGAGCTGGCCGTGCAGCTGGCCGAGGCCGAGGGGACGAGGCTGGAAAATGAAGCCCTGCGCGGCATCGGCGCGGAAAACCTCGTCGGCCTGAAGATGGCGGACGTGTTGAAGGGGACGCGCATCATCATCCTGCCCAGCGACGGCGAGTCGGGGACCAACCCCCTGGACCTCAAGACGGCGCTCAAGCGCTTCGATGTGAAGGAGTGAGCCGCATGTCCCGGCACCCGCTCCTCGTCCTGTGGCTCCTCGGGCTTCCGCTCTCGGGGTGTACCTGCCACTCCACCGGCAGCACCGAGGTGGGCGTCCTCACCCGGAAGCTGGCCTTCGCCGGTCTCCTCGGCCACAAGGCCGGTGTGCAGCAGGAGATTTACGCGCCCGGGGCGACGTACCTCTTCCCGGCCTTCCTCACCGACTGGAACACCTTCGACGTCTCGATGCAGAACCTCTCGATGGTGAAGGACCCGGGCCGGGGAGACCGCAACGCCGAGGACGACTTGAAGTTCAAGACGGTGGATGGAAACGACATCCGCGTCGACGTCACCGTGGCCTGGCAGGTGGACCCCAAGCAGGCCCCCTACCTCCTCACCAAGGTTGGCCAGGACGTGGACGAGGTGAAGGAGAAGCTTATCCGCCCGGCCTGCCGCAGCGTGGTGCGGGACGTGCTCAACGAGCTCAGGAGCGAGGAATTCTACGTCTCCGAGAAGCGCTTCGCGAAGGCCAACGAGGCGCGCGAGCGCCTGCAGAAAGTCCTCGGTCCGGAGGGCGTCTTCATCCGGCAGGTCATCCTCGGTGAGCACCGCTTCAACCCGGAGTACGAGAAAGTCATCCGCGACAAGAAGCTGGCGGAGCAAAACAGCGAGCGGATGCGCAGCGAGGGCCGGGCCACCACGGAGCAGTGGAAGAGCGAGCTGGAGAAGGCCAAGGGCACGGTGTCACAGCAGCTGGCGGCCGCCGCCGGCGCCCTGGACACCGCGCGCCTGAACGCCGACGCCAACTACGTGCAGAGCCAGAAGCAGGCCGAAGCCATCGTCGCCGAGCGCAAGGCCCACGCCACGGCGGTGCGGAAGCAAAACGAAGCCCTCTCGGGCGGCGGCGGTAAGGCGCTGGTGAAGCTGCGCATCGCCGAGGCCCTGGCCGGCAAGGAGCTCATCTTTCTCCCCACGGGAAAAAACGGGGTGGGCGTCCAGACGCTCAACCTCAACCAGCTTCTTGGCGCGCTGTCGACGGGCGCCGCCGACGTGCCAGCAACGCCTGCGCCGGCCGCGAGCCCCTAGGTCCGAGGAGGCCTACCTCCACAGCGCGCGGCCGGCTCTCCGCCGTTTCCCTCGAAGCTTGAGAAAAAGACGGCCCGCGGCTCCCATCGGGAGAGCCGCGGGCCATCCATCCTGAGCCTCGGACTGGGGGGGTGAAGGGTCCGAGGGCCCAGTCGCCAACTGGTCGAGCTACTGCTTGGGCTGCGCCGGCGGGGGGCCGCGGTGCTTTGCCTCGGCCGCCTTGCAGGCGTCGCTCAGCTCACTCTCGTGCTGCTTCAGGCATTCCATGATGCGGCCGCCGCCCGGAGCGACGCCGGAACAAAACTTCTCCACGTCCGGCTTGCACGCCTCCTTGTTGGCTTCCTCGCGCGCCTTGATGTCGGCGAGCTCCGACTTGCAGGCCGCCGACACCTTGTCCTGGTGGCTTTCCAGGCACTGGAACATCGCGTGATGGTCTCCGTGCGCGACGTTGGGACAGAGCGCGGCCGCGTCGGCGCGGCAAGCTCCCCTGCCTGGGGGAGGTCCACCCTGCGGTGGAGTCTGGGCAAGAGCGGCCGAGGCGACGAGAAGCGTGGCCGCGGAAATCAGGGCCGGAAACGGGGACGGCAAGCGATGCATGTGGGTGACTCCTCGGATGACGGCCCCGGAGAAACCCGAGCGCCGTGAGCAAGGTTAAGCTTCCGCCTGCGCTTCGGCCCGCATGTCCGCACCGTCCCCAGACTCTCTCGTCCTTGCAGACTCACCGTTGCGCACACGGCGCGCGCAGCTGTCGGCCGAGGCCGAGTCCCTGAGGGACGCCGTGGCCACGCTGGACCTGGACATCGAGACGCTGCGCACGACGCTCTCCGTCTTTGACGCACGCGTGCAAGGCGCGCTGCGCGGGCTCCACGCACGCCACCAGCGGGTGGCAGGGCTCGTCCGTCACCTCGGCCGGTGGGCAGAGCTGCTCGAAGGTGGGTCGCGGGACGATGTCGCCCGCCGGGCCCGGAGGCTCGAGGCCCGCCGCGTGCGGCAGCTCGAGACGGAGGGCACAGAGGACGTCGTGGAGGACGTCGAGGACGCACCTCCACCCTCCGACGTCGCCCAGGAGCTCAAGTCCCTCTACCGACGCCTGGCCCGGCGCTACCACCCGGACCTCGCCCGCGACGAGGAGGCGCAGTGTCGGGCGGCGGACGTCATGGTGCGCATCAATGCCCTCTACCGCGCAGGAGACCTGGCCGGCCTGGCCGCGCTGGCCGACCAGTCGCTCGGCGCCGAGCCAGACGAGGAGGGCCTCTCGCTGGAACGCGAGGTGGCTCTCCTGGAGGCGCGCTGTGGACGCTTCCGGCAGGTGCTGTTGGGCCTGCAGGAGGAGCTCCGTGCGCTGACGGCCTGCCCCACCGCGCGCCTTCTGGCCGAGGTCAAGGAGCGCGAGGCCTCGGGCGTGGATGCTTTCCAGGAGCTGCGACGGGAGCTGGGCGGGCAGCTGCGCCAGGCGTATGACGACATCCGCGTGGCCGCCCGCGCGCTGGAGGACGCCGTTCGCCGCTACAACAAGAGTGCCCCCCTCGCGTCGGCCGACCGCCGGGCCAGTGGCCTCACCTTCGAGGTGCACACCCGTCGGCCCCTCGTCCGCTGGACGCTGGAAGGGCTGGCCGCCCTCAGGGCCTCCCCCGAGGTGCGCCGGCGCGTCGACTGGCTCTTGGCCGAGGTGGCGGAAAGGCCAGCCGTGGCGCGCCTGGTCCTCTTCACCTACGCCTCCGAGCTCGTCCCGGCGGGCCTCGAGACGCTGGCCACCCTCGAGGGCCTGCGGCCGCGCTACGAGGCCGCGTCGGGTGGACGGGGACAAAGACTCGAGGAGGCCCTGGTGGACGCGGTGGACGTGCTGGAGCTCGGCGTCCGGCGGGCCGGGCCGCGCCAGGTGCAAACCGGGTTGCGCTTTCGCGACACGACGCTGGGCGAGGCCGTGCCACTCGCGCTGCGAAGCCCCGCCCTCCGCGCCGAGTTCCGGCGGGTGCTGGCCACGCTGGGCGAGCAGACGCGCTGTCCTTCGTGCGAGCGGGACGTCTTCGCCGTGCCCCTCTACCGTCTGCGCGGGCTGGATGACCTCCATGCCTGGGTGTGCCCGGCCTGCGGCCACAGCCTGAAGAGTTACTGGATGCCCCGTGGCCAGGACGTGCAGTCCGTCCTCAACGACGCCTTCTTGGACTTGGAGCTGCTCACCGAGTGGACATTCCGTCTCGGGCGGGCCTCGGTGAGTACCCAGCTTCTCCCCGAGCAGCTCGAGACGCTCAGCGTCGGCCACCTCAAGCGCCGCTTCGTGGAGGATGTCCTTCTGCGCCACGGGGTGGATGTCAGCGAGAAGCAGGTGCGGCTGCGCCAGGGCAAGCGTCCGGTGCCGGAGCGCCGGTGGCTCGCGGACTGCGCCACCCGCACCTTCTCCGTCGCCTTCGCCGAGGGCGCGACGGTGTCCATGGCCGACGCCCTGGAGCAGGTGCGCTACCGCATCCGGACGCGCTTCCGGCCCGAGTCCTCCCGGCCGACAGTGAGGCCTTAGGCGTCAACCCGCGCGCCTTGGGGGGGGCGGGCGGCCCGGGCAGGCTTCAACCGTCTCGCTGGTAGGCCACCGCGAGCCACCGTCTCAGCGTGGCGTCGACGTCCGAGGGCTCTCGGAGCTCGAGGCGGTGCGTAATTCTGTCCCGCTTGGCGAAGCCGCCGGTGTCGACAAGCCGCGCGTCCGCGCCCTTCAGCGCGCTCGGGTCTCCGAGGGCCAGCCCGACGTCGACGCGGGTTTGCGAGCTCGCTTTGAGTTGCGCAAAGACGTGGGTGCGAAAGAGGGGCACCACCGTCTGGCAGGGGCAGGCCTTGGCCTCGGGCCCGCTGGCCAGGCCGGCGGCCAGGGCCAACTCGTAGAGCGGACGGAGGGCTGCCTTCTTTCCGGTGTACTGACGCTCGACGTACCCCTCGGCCGAGGCGAGGTAGCCCTCGGCCGTGTCGGCGAAGGCGTTGGGCTTTCGGCCCTCCGCGCGCTCGGCCACCAGCGAGGCCTGGGTATTGCCCAGCCCCTTCGTTTTGAGCCAGTCCATGCGCTTCTTCCTCTCCTTCGGGCCCTTGGCCTTGAGAAGGCGCACCCAGCCCTCCAGCGTCTTGCCGGTGAGCGTCTCGAGGTTGTCGATGATGGCCTGGACGTAGGCCACCGAGGGGTGGAGCGCGTAGGGGTGCTTGGCCTTGGACGTCCTGGCAGTCGAGGACTTCATGGCGGACTCCTTTTCGAGATGCGGAGGGAGGCGGCCCTCAGGGCTCGCCCCGTCGGTTGGCTTTCCTGAGCGCGTGGTGGCGCTTGGCCTTGAGTCTTCGCTCCTTCGCGCCTCGCGAGGGCCGAGTCGGCCGCCTTTGGCGTGGGACGTGAGACAGCGCCCGTAGGGCGGCCTGAAGCCGCAGGAGGGCGACGGAGCGGTTTTGCGATTGGCTTCGCCGCTCGGTGGCCGTGACGGACAGGCCGGTGGCGGGGTGCGAAAGCCTGACGGCGGACGCCGTCTTGTTGCGGTGCTGGCCTCCGGGGCCACTTCCGACGAAGAAAGTCTCCTCGCAGCTGCGTAAGAGGGCCTCGTCCGAGAGGCGCAGTGCCTCGGCGGCCGCCTGACGGCGCTCCACACTGCTTGTCGCCGCCTCGTCCATGGTGCCCCCTGGGCTGGCCCAAGAGGGGCCTCCACTCTTGGCAGCAGCTGGCCCCGAGGACCGCTATTTAGGCCGCGGCCGTCCCATGCAGAAGACCCATCTCCTCCGCGCCCGCACCCACAACCTGAAGGACGTCTCGCTCGAGCTGGCGGAGGGCGAGCTGGTGGCCGTCACCGGCGTCTCCGGCGCCGGCAAGAGCAGCCTGGCCGTGGACACCCTCTACGCCGAGGGCCAGCGCCGCTTCGTCGAAAGTTTCAGCCCCTACGCCCGGCAGTTTCTCGAGCGCCTGGAAAGGCCGCCCATGGACGCCCTGGAGCCAGTGGCGGCGGGCATTTCCGTCGACAGGCGCTCCCCGGTGAAGAGCTCGCGCTCGACGGTGGCCACCCTGGCGGACCTCGAGGCCTACCTCTCGGCCCTCTTCGCCAGGGAGGCCCTCCCGGTGTGCCCCGAGGACGGCCAGGAGGCGCGCCTCACCGACGCCACGGCCGCCGCCGAGGCCACGTTGGCCGCCCACCAGGGACGTGCGTGCGTCCTCACCTACGCCGTCCGCATGGCGGACACGGCCGACTTCCTCGAGGTGCGCGAGCGCCTCCTCCGTGACGGCTACCGGCGACTTCTCATCGAGGGGGAGGTGCGCGAGCTCGAAGGGCTGGCGCCAAGGCAAGCCATGGGCCCGCAGGGCACGGCCGAGGTGGTGGTGGACCGCCTCGTCCTGGAGGCCAAGGCCAAAGTCCGCCTCACCGCCAGCATCGAGGAGGCCTGGGCGCGCGGCGAGGGCGCGGCCGGGCTGTGGGTGGACGGGGTGCGGACGGCCGTCCGCCAGGGCCTTGCCTGCCCGGCGTGCGGACGCAGCTTCGAGCCGGCCTTGCCCGGCCTCTTCAGCTACCAGTCCGCGGTGGGGGCCTGCCCCGGCTGTCGGGGCTTCGGCCGGACGCTGGGCATTGACTGGGAGAAAGTCATCCCCGACGCGGGCCTCAGCATCGAGGACGGCGCGCTGCGTCCCTGGAATGGGCGCTCAAGCGAGTGGGAGCGCTCGATGCTTGCGCGCTTTGCCCACAAGCGCGGCATCCCCCTCGACGTCCCCTGGCGCCGCCTCAGCCTGGCCCAGCGGGAGGCCGTCCTGGAAGGGGAGGGCCGCTACCGGGCCGGGCACTACCCGGGGCTGCGGGCCTGGTTTCGGTGGCTGGAGGGCCGGACGTACAAAATGCACGTCCGCGTGCTGCTCAGCCGCTACCGCGCCTATGCGCTGTGCACGGCCTGCGGCGGGGCGCGCCTCAACCCGGCGGCCTTGGGGTACCGCGTCGGCGGCCTGGACTTGGCCGGCTGGCATGCGTTGGAAGTCACCGAGGCGCACCAGCGCCTCCAGAGCCTGAAGACGCGGACGGGGCAGGGGGAGCTCGTGCGCCGGGAGCTCGCCTCGCGCCTCGGCTACCTGGAGAAGGTGGGCCTCGGCTACCTCAGCCTCGAGCGTCAGAGTCGCACCCTCTCCGGTGGGGAGGCCCAGCGCGTCTCCCTCACCGCGGCGCTGGGCACCGCCCTCACCGGGGCGCTCTTCGTCCTCGACGAGCCCACCGTCGGGCTCCACCCGACGGACGTCGAGGCCTTGAGTGGCGCCCTGGTGGAGCTCGCTTCGCGCGGAAACGTGGCGCTCGTCCTCGAGCACGACCCGGCCGTCATCCGCCGCTGTGGCCGCGTCCTGGAGCTCGGGCCCGGGGCAGGCCCTCTGGGCGGTACCTTGTGCTTCGACGGGACGCCGTCCGAGCTCGCCCAGCGGATGGACCTCCCCACCGGCCGGGTGCTGGCCCAGGCGGGCCGGGCCCCCAAGAGGACGCCACGGGTGGGGCAGGGCCACCTCCTCGTCCGCGGGGCGCGGGCCAACAACCTTCAAGGCCTCGACGTCCGGCTTCCACTCGGCACGCTGTGCGTCATCACCGGCCCGTCGGGAAGCGGCAAGAGTACCCTCCTCGAGGACGTCCTTCACCGGACGCTGGCGCGAGGGTTGGGCGAGCGCGACGTCGAGGCGCCGGGCCCCGTCGACGCCGTGGAGGGGGCCGAGGCCATTTCTCGCGTGGTGCTCGTCGACCAGGCCCCTCTCGGGAGGACGTCCCGCGGCAACGCCGCCACCTACACCAAGGCCTGGGACGCGCTGCGCCGGGCATTTGCGGAGACGCCGGACGCGGTGGTGCGCGGACTCTCGGCCAGCCATTTCTCCTTCAACGTCGAGGGAGGCCGGTGCGAGGCCTGCGCCGGCGAGGGTGCCGAGACGGTGGAGATGCAATTTCTGGCCGACGTGCGGCTCACCTGTCCCAGCTGCCGGGGGCAGCGCTTCAAGGAGGAGGTGCTGGCCGTCCGCCTGCGCGAGAGGAGTGTGGCCGAGGTGCTGGAGCTGTCCGTGGCCGACGCGCTGGCACTCTTCAAGGACGTGAAGTCGGTGACGCGGGCGCTCAAGCCGCTCGTCCGTCTGGGCCTTGGCTACCTCCCGCTGGGACAGCCCCTCTCCACCCTCTCCGGCGGCGAGGCCCAACGGGTGAAGCTGGCCCGGGCCCTCTCGGGCCCTCAGGAAGGGGCGCTCTACCTCCTGGACGAGCCGAGCGCCGGGCTGCACGGCGAGGACGTGGCGCAGGTGCTGTCTGCCCTGCACGCCCTGGTGGACACGGGGGCCAGCGTCATCGCCGTGGAGCATGACTTGGGCTTCATCAAGGGGTGCGACTACGTCGTGGACTTGGGGCCCGCCGGCGGCCGCCACGGTGGCCGTCTCGTCGCAGAGGGGACTCCCGAGGCGCTGGCGGAGGCCGAGGGGCGCACCGCCGAGGCGCTGCGGGCCGCGCGGCGCCCGGCGCTTGCTGCACCACGGCCCGAGGCCCCTCCTCCCTTGCCGGCGGCCATCGAGGTGGAGCACGCGCGGGAGCACAACCTCAAGGACGTGAGCTGCCGCATCCCCTTGGGGAAGCTGGTGGTGATGACGGGGCCCTCGGGAAGCGGCAAGAGCACGCTGGCCTTCGACGTCGTCTTCGCCGAGGCCCAGCGCCGCTTCGTGGAGACGCTGTCCCCCTACGCCCGGCAGTTTCTCCCCATGCTTCCCCGGCCGGACGTGGAGCGCATCCGCGGCCTGCCCCCGGCCGTGGCCCTCGAGCAGCGCACCTCCCGCGCGGGCGCCACCAGCACCGTGGCCACCGTCACCGAGGTGGCGCACTACCTGCGCCTCCTCTACGCCAAGGTGGGGACGCCGCATTGCCCGGTGGACGGGACGCCCATCGCGCCCGAGTCCAGCGAGGCGCTGTTTGCCCGTGCAGCGCGGGGGACGAAGCACTTGAGTCTCCAGGCGCCGGTGGTGCGGGCGCGCAAGGGCAGCTACCTCGACGTCTTCGCGGCCGCGGCGCGGGCCGGCATCACCGAGGCCGTGGTGGACGGCGTGCGCGTCCTCACCGACGCGCCCCCGCGGCTGAAGAAAACACAGGAGCACGACGTGGACCTCGTCCTCTGGACGGGCCGCGCCGAGTCGCTGCCGCGCGGGGCCTTCGAGCAAGCGCTGCGCTTCGGAAAGGGGCTGGTGCGCCTCGTCGGCAGCGGGCAGGAGACACTGTTGTCCTGCGCCCGAAGCTGCCCCGAGTGCGGCCTGGCCCTGCCGGAGCTCGACCCCCGCTTCTTCTCCTTCAACACCAAACAGGGGGCCTGCGAGGGGTGCGCCGGGACGGGTCTTGAAGGGGGGCCGGAGGCGGAGGAAACGGGCGACACTGGGCCCTGTCCGGAGTGCGAGGGGACGCGGCTCAAGCCCCTTCCCCGTGCCGTGCGCCTCTTTGGCGTGCGCTACCACGAGGTGCTGGCGGCCTCTGTCAACCAAGCCCTCCTCCGCGTCCGGAAGTGGCGCTTCTCGGGCCCGGCGGCCCAGCTCGGGGACACCGCCCTCGGCGAGCTATTGCGCCGGCTCGAATTCCTGGAGCGCGTCGGGCTTGGCTACCTGCCGCTTCACCGCAACGCCTCCACCCTGAGTGGCGGGGAGATGCAGCGTCTGCGCCTTGCGGCGCAGGCCGGCGCGGGCCTCACCGGCGCCCTCTACGTCCTCGACGAGCCCACCATCGGGCTTCACCCGCGCGATACCGGCCGTCTTCTCGACAACCTCCGCACCCTGGTGCGCACGGGTTCCACGGTGCTGGTGGTGGAGCACGACGCGGACACGCTGCGTGCGGCGGACCACCTCATCGACTTGGGGCCCACCGGGGGCCGGGGAGGCGGGCGGATTGTCGCCGAGGGGCCGCCGGCCCACGTGCTGTCGCTCGCGAGCTCGCCCACCGGACGTGCGCTGGCGCGGCCCTTGCCGCCGCCCGCGGCGCGTCCGGCGGCCACGGCCTGGCTCGAGCTCCGAGGCGCCCGGGCCCACAACCTGAAGGGCGTCGACTTTCGGCTGCCGCTTGGGCGGCTCACCGTCGTCGCCGGAGTCTCCGGAAGCGGCAAGAGCACCCTCGTCCGGCACGTCCTCTTGCCCGCGGTGCGCGCGGCGCTGGGCCGGGTGACGACGCCGGCCGGGCCCTTCACCGCCCTCTCCGGGGTCTCCGGGCTGCGCCGGGTGCTGGCGGTGGACCAGTCCCCCATCGGCCGGACGCCGCGCAGCGTGCCGGCCACCTTCCTCGGCGTGTGGGACGAGTTGCGCCGCCTTTTCGCCTCCACCTCCGAGGCCCGGGCCCGCGGCTTCTCCGCCACGCGCTTCTCCTTCAATGCCACCGCGGGTGGGCGCTGCCAGGCCTGCGCCGGGCAGGGCAGCATCAGCCACGAGATGTCGTTTCTGCCCGACGTGACGACGCCCTGCGAGGCCTGCGGCGGGATGCGCTTTGACGCTGCCACGCGCGAGGTGCGCTACCGCGGGCTTCACGTGGGGGAGGTGCTGCACCTCACCGTGGAGGAGGCGCAGGAGGTGTTTTCCGCGCTGCCCAGGGTGTCCGCCCCGCTGCAGTGCCTGGTGGAGCTGGGCGTCGGCTACCTGCAGCTCGGCCAGGGCAGCCACACGCTGTCCGGCGGGGAGGCCCAAAGGTTGAAGCTGGCGGCCGAGCTCACCGCCTCGGCGCGCCACGAGGCGACGCTGTACGTCCTCGACGAGCCAACCACCGGGCTTCACCTCTCGGACGTGGACAGGCTGGTGCGCTTTCTGGGCCGCCTCGTGGACAGGGGTGACACCCTGGCCGTCATCGAGCACCACCCGGCCGTCATCGCCGCGGCGGACTACGTCGTGGAGCTTGGCCCGGAGGGCGGCGAGGCGGGGGGGCGGATTGTGGCCGAGGGGACGCCAGCGCAGGTGGCGCGCAAGGACACGGCCACGGGCCACGTCCTCAGGGCGCTGTTGGGGACGGCCCGGGCAGCAAGGAGCGCCTGAGGGCGGGAAGGCCCTAGGAGGCCTTCTTCTTCTTCTTGGCCGGCTTGGCCGGGGGCTTCTTGGCGTCGGTGGCCGGGGGCTTCACCGGCTCCACCTTCCGCTCGGCCAGAAGCTTGTTTTCCCGCTCCAAGTCCGACACCCGCTTCTCCAGCGTCGACTCCTTCTGGAGGAGGTCCAAATTCTTCTTCTGCAGCAAGTCATTCTGGTCGCGCGCCGTCCTCAGCTGCTTCTCGGCGTCGTCCTTCTGTCCGCTGAGGGTGAACGCGGTGAAGGCCAGCACCAGCAGGGACACCACCAACAGAATCCACGGAAGCTTTGAGGGGCGCGCGCTCTTCCACTCGGCTTCAAACTCGTCGGTCTCGGCCACGGGACGGAAACATTAGCAGGTCCCCATCCCAGCCCAAGTTCCTGAATGCCAGCCCGCCATGGTAGCAGGGGCACCCCCGACGGATGCCGACGCTTTCCTACACCCAGGTGACGGCACACGGGCGCTCCCCGGCCCGCTGGATGCTTGTCCTGCACGGGCTTCTGGGACGGGGCAGCAACTGGCGCACGCTGACGCGTGCGCTTCTGGAGGCGCGTCCCGACTGGGGCGCAGCGCTGGTGGACTTGAGGATGCACGGTGCCTCCAGCGGCTTTCCGCCGCCGCACACCGTGGAGGCGGCGGCCTTGGACCTCGACGCCGTGGCCGGCGCGCTGCCCGGCCCGGTGGAGGCGGTGCTGGGCCACTCCTTGGGAGGGAAGGTGGCCCTGGCCTGGGCCGCGCGGCGCCAGGGCCTCTCGCACGCCGTCTTGCTGGACACGAACCCCGGCCCACGTCCCGCAGGCCGCGGCAGCGAGACGACGCAGGCCGTGCTTTCGCTTCTGCGGACGCTTCCTGGTGTGTGGCCCTCCCGGGAGGACTTCGTGGCCGAGGTGGAGGCCAAAGGGGAGTCGGCCTCGATGGCCCGCTGGCTGGCGATGAATCTCATCCGGGAAGGCAATGGCTTCGCCCTGTCCGTGGACCTCGAGGCGATGGAGTCGCTCCTGGCCGACGTCTTCCGGCGGGACGACTGGGGGCTGCTCGAGTCTCCGCCCGAGGGCCTGCACCTGCACTTCATCCTCGGCGGGCGCTCGACGACGGTGCAGGGGGAGGCCCTGACGAGGCTCGAGCGGCTCGCGGCAGCGGGCCACCTGTCGCTCTCGGTGCTTCCCGAGGCCGGGCACTGGGTGCAGGTGGATGACCCGGAGGGGACGCTTCGGGCCGTGGTGGAGGCGCTCGCATGAGTGACGCCAAGCGCTACCGCTGCCTCTGCTGTGGCTGCTGGACGCTGGGGGAGGAGCCGCCGGGCACGTACACCCTCTGCCCGGTGTGCGGCTGGGCCGACGACGCCTTTCAAGCCAAGCACCCGGACTTCGCCGACGGGACGAATGCCGTCAGCCTCAACACCGCGCGGCGGAATTTCCGACTTCTCGGGGCCTCGGACCCGCGGTGCCTCAAGAAGACGCGCCGGCCGACGGCCGAAGAGCGCGGCGCCTGAGTGGCGCCTCCGGTGCAAGTCTGCCTCGGCAGTCTGCGGAGGCTTGCGAAGTTGGCCTTGTGTCCCCGCAGGACGTTTTCGTTTGCTAGCGCTCCGCACAGCTCGCTGCGCGAGAGAGCAGGAGGTCGCGTTCGCGGACATTCTTGGTGAGGGCGGCGGCGCGCTCGAACTGGTGACGGGCTTCGGCGAGGCGGCCGAGCTTAAAGAGGAGGTCGGCGCGGACGCTGGGGAGCAGGTGGTACTGCGCGAGCGATGGGTCGGTGGCGATGGCTTCCACCAGGTCGAGGGCGGGCTGGGGGCCGTGTGCCATGGAAACGGCGACGGCGCGGTTGAGCTCGACGACCGGGGATGGAGCGACTCTTGCGAGCTCCGTGTAGAGGGCGACGATGCGGGGCCAGTCGGTGGCGTCGGGGGTTAGTGCCCGGGCGTGACAGGCGGCGATTTCGGCTTGCAGAAGGTAAGGGCCGCGGGGGTTGCCGATGTTCTGGGCGCGACTGATGGCGGCGAGACCTCGTCGGATGAGGAGAGGGTCCCAGTGGGCTCGATTCTGCGCGAAGAGGAGGATGGGTTCTCCGGTGGCGCTGACGCGGGCTCGGGTGCGGGAGGCCTGAATTTCCATCAGGGCGACCAAGCCGTGGACTTCGGGTTCCAGCGGAGTGAGCTCAGCCAGGATGCGGCCGAGGCGGAGGGCGTCCTCGCAGAGAGCGGGGCGGATGAGGTCGTCGCCGCTGGTGGCGGAGTAGCCCTCGTTGAAGATGAGGTAGATGACCTCGAGGACGGAGGCGAGGCGGGCGGTGAGCTCGGGGCCGCGGGGGACTTCGAAGGGGATGTGCTTGTCGGCGAGGGTGCGTTTGGCGCGGACGATGCGCTGGGCGATGGTCGGCTCGGGGGTGAGGAAGGCCCGGGCGATTTCGGGGGTGGTGAGTCCGCCGAGGAGACGCAAGGTGAGCGCGACGCGGGACTCGGTCGAGAGGACGGGGTGACAGGAGATAAAGACGAGTCGGAGAAGGTCGTCGCCGATGGGGTCGTCGAGGGTGGCGTTGAGGTCGGGCGCGGTTTGCTCGAGGGCTTCGAGGTCGCGGGCCAGGTCAGCGTACTTGTGGTCAGCCAAGGCGTTGCGGCGGAAGACATCGATGGCGCGCCGTTTGGCGGTGGTCGTGAGCCAGCCGGCGGGGTTGTCTGGAACTCCCGATTGCGGCCACTGCTCGAGGGCGGCGAGGAGAGCTTCCTGGGCGAGGTCCTCAGCGAGGCCGACGTCGCGGGTGAGGCGGGTCAGGCCGGCGATGACGCGCGCGGACTCGATGCGCCAGATGGCTTCGATGGAGCGGTGTGTGGCGCGATGTGAATCGGTAGCGGACACCCGCTACCGATCACACTCGCTTCGCGACATCACATCAAGTGGGTTACTTCTTTGCCTGGCCGACGAGTTGGGCGCGGAGGCGGTTCTTGTGCTCGATGGCGTCGTTGGAGAGGACGGGTGCGAACTCCTCCATCTCGAAGACCTGACGAATTTCGAGCTCGTAGTCGCCGGTGGGGAAGCACCTCGGACAGCGCTTGACCCATTCGATTGCCTCTTCGAGTGACTTGACCTGCCAGAGCCAGAAACCGGCGACGAGCTCTTTGGTTTCGGCGAAGGGGCCGTCGGTGACGGTGCGGGACTTGCCCGAGACCTTGACGCGAGCGCCTTTGGAGCTGGGGTGCAGGCCCTCGGCGGCGAGCAGGATGCCGGCCCTGCCGAGCTCCTCGTTGTACTTGCCCATCTCGGCGAGGAGCTGAGGGTCGGGGAGCGCGCCTTCCTGTTCGGATTCTTTCGTTGCTTTGACGATGACCATGAATCGCATGGGTTTGTCCTTTGGGTCCGGGCGTGGGTGGATGAGTTTCAGAGCAGCCTAATTGCCGCTCTGTTGGCACGTCGAAGGAGCATCGGCGGAGTCGACATGCCGTCTTTTTTTCTTTGAGAGTGTCTTCAGCACTGGCTCGCCCGAGCCGAAGGGCTCATTCGCGAGGCCGGGCGGAGCCGAAGCGCCTGCTGGGCTGGGCGAGGGCTCCGGGTCTTGGCGACGTCGAACAGCTCGCCTCGGAACTCAGGCTCGGCCTCCTCGGCGATGAGGCTGTGCTTGAGACGAGGGCTGGAGGCAGAAAACCTCCGTGGGGCTTGGTCAAAGAAGGTGAGAAGGGTTTAAGCCGCGAGCCCGCTGCGCGCGGGTCAGCTGTTCGACCGTCCCAACCGTGGGACGGGGTGCGCACGCATGTGCGAGTGTGGGAGAAGGCCTCGCTCGCTCGCCGAGCCGTCGAGAAGGGGCCCTCCCTTCCGTCCTCCCCAAAGGCACTCAATGTCCGTACTGCGTCTTCTGAGGTTGTTCTGCGTCTCGGTGTTGCTTGCAGGCGTGGCCCGGGCCGCGGATGCCAAGCCCAGCATCGTGCTCGTGCACGGAGCCTGGGCGGATGGCTCGTCCTGGAGCAAGGTCATCATCCTTCTGCAGAAGGCCGGCTATACCGTCACCTCCGTCCAGAATCCGGAGACCACCTTCGCCGAGGACGTGGCCGCCACCCGCCGCGCGCTCGCCGCGCAGACGGGCCCCACCGTGCTGGTGGGCCACTCCTATGCTGGGGCAGTCATCACCGAGGCCGCCTCGGACGCCCCCAACGTCATCAGCCTCGTCTACCTGGCCGCCTTCGGCCTGGACGTGGGCGAGAGTCTCGACTCCATTGCCAAGTCCGGACCGCCGCCGGAATCGGCCAAGTACATCAAGGAGTCGGGAGGCTACCTCCTCATCGACCAGGCGGCGTTTCCCATGTACTTCTGCCCGGACGTGGACGCGGTGACGGCCAAGTGGGTGGCCGCAGCCCAGGTGCCCATCAGCCTCGACTGCTGGAATGCGAAAGTCACCAAGGCGGCCTGGAAGACGAAGCCCTCCTATTACGTGGTGGCGAAGAATGACCAGATGATTCCTCCCGACGCCGAGCGCATGTTCGCCAAGCGCATGGGGGCGGTCACCATCGAGCTGCCGTCGAGCCACGCGGTGATGCTCAGCCACCCCAAGGAAGTCACCGCCTTCATCCTCAAGGCCACCAAGCCAGCGCCCAAGCCGTAAGGCTGCCGCTGCGGTGAAGGGACGGGGCGCCCCGGCTTTGCAGGGGCGCCTCGTTGCCCTCGTGGGAGCGCTGCCTACCGGAAGAAGAGGTGGCAGAGCACCGTGGACATGACGATGCCCGAGAAGTCGGTGATGAGGCAGGCGGCCACCGTGTGCCGGAGTGCCCGCACCTGGACGCTGCCGAAATAGACGGCCAGCACGTAAAACGTCGTCTCCATGCTGCCGTTGATGGTGGAGGTGAGGTACCCGATGAAGGAGTCGGGGCCATACGTCTTCATCGTCTCGGCCAGGACGCCGATGGCGCCCGTGCCGGAGAGCGGGCGGATGAGGGCCATGGGCAGGGCCTCCGGCGGAAAGCCAAGCGGGCCCGTCACCTTGCCCAGGACGCCGACGATGGCGTCCATGGAGCCCGAGGCGCGGAAGATGGCGACGGCCACCATGATGGCCACCAGGTACGGGATGATGAGGACCGCCACCTGGAAGCCCTCCTTGCCCGCCGTCACCAGCACCTCGTACACCTTCACCCGCCTCGAGAAGCCGAAGAGGACGATGCTGAACATGATGACGGGAAGCACCCACCCGCTCATCGCCGTCCGGAAGACCTCGAAGCCGGTGTGGCCCACCTTCAGGAGGAAGAAGGAACGGACCAGGCCGGCCACCAGCGCCAACCCGACGGCCAGGCTGAGGAGGCGCCGGGCCGGGCTGGCCGGGGCGTGGGGCTCGGCGGCCTTCTCCGCCGCCGCCGTCACCGCGACGTCCGGTGCCGTGACGGCGGGAGCCGGTGGAGGTGCGTCCTGGAGCACGACGCGCTCGGGGGCAAAAATCTTGAGCCGCTGGAGCAGCTTGCTGGCCACCACCGCCACCACTGCCGAGGACATGGTGGCCAGGACCGAGGGCAGAAAAATGGCCGCCGGGTCCTTCGAGCCAACCGCCGAGCGGATGGTGATGACGCCGAGAGGAAGCACCGCCAGCCCCGAGGTGTTGATGGCCACGAAGAGGGCCATGGAGTTGCTGGCCACGCCCGGGTAGGGGTTGAGCTTGTTGAGCTCGCTGATGGCTTTGAGCCCGAAGGGCGTGGCCGCGTTTCCGACGCCGAGGATGTTGGCGGAGATGTTGAGAATCATCGCCCCGATGGCCGGCGAGTCCGCCGGGACGTCGGGGAAGAGGCGTCGCATGACGGGCCGGAGAAGCCTGGCGATGGAGGCCAGAAGCCCTGCCTCGCGCAAAACCCCCATGAAGCCCAGCCAGAGGGCCATGGGCCCGATGAGCTTGATGGCCAGGCTGACGGCGTCGATGGAGGCGTCGGGCCAGGCCTTGTTGACGGCGTCCAGCCGCCCGGTGAAGGCGGCGACGAGGATGGAGCCGACGACCAGGACGACGAAGATGCCGTTGAGCAAGGGGGCCGTCCAAACCTAGCAGGCACCTAGAGGCCCGTCGCCATCCTCACCGTTTCGACGGGGTTAGTAGCTGTCGCCGCCGCCGCCGCCGCCGCTCTCGCCACCACCGCCGCCGGAGAAGCCTCCTCCGCCATCTCCGCCCCCACCACCGCCTCCCCATCCGCCCCCTCCGCCTCCCCAGCCTCCGCCTCCCCAGAAGATGGGGAAGGGGAGGAGCCCGCGGCCCCGACGGCGGTGGGAGAGGAAGACGACGAAGAGAAAAATCAAGAGCGGGCAGAGCAACCCGAAGAGGTCGCCCGCGCCGACGGGCTGCACCCGCGGGGCGTTGGCGCCGAGCGGCCGGCGCGGCAGCGCGTCCGGAGGTGGCTTCCCGGAGATGGCCTGCATGATGGCGTCCGTCCCCACCTGCAGCGCCTCGCGGGCCTGGTCCGCCTGCAGGTAAGGCTTCATCTTCTGGATGATGCGGTAGGCCTGCACATCCGGAATCTCTGCGCCGACGCCCTTGCCGGTCTGGATGTAGACCCGTCGCTCGACGGGCGCCCACACCAGAAGCACCCCGTTGTCCTTGCCCTTCTGGCCCACCTTCCACGTCTGGAAGGTGGCGTAGGCCACGTCCTCGATGGAGTCGCTGCCTAGGGACGACGGGATGAAGACGAAGACTTGCGCAGTCGTCTCGTCCTGGAAGGCCTTGAGGCGCGCGTTGAGGAAGGCGACGTCGTCTGCGCTCAGCTTCTTGGCCTGGTCCGTCACCCAGCCCTGCGGAAGCGGCGGCTGGTAGGCGCCCGCCGCGGTCGAGACCAGCACCGTGCACAGAAGCGGGCCGAGTGCCCGCGGTCCCATCAGAATTTCACGGTCGGCGCGGTCTGCGCGTCGGCCGCGGCCGAGAAGTAGACGCGCTCCTTGAAGGTGGTCCCGGTCGACTTGCGCACCACCGAGCCGCGAATCTGCTTCAGCTCCGTGTTGTAGGCGGCCACCGCGGCGTTGTACTGCTCGCGCGCCCGAAGGATGCGGTTCTCCGTGCCCTCCAGCTGGACCTGGAGCTCGCGAAAGCCCTGGTTGCTCTTCAAGTCCGGGTACTGCTCCTGCACCACCAGGAGGCGCGAGAGCGCCCCCTTCAAGTCGCCCTGGGCCTTCTCGAAGGCCGCCACCTTGGCCGGGTCTTCCAGGTCCGCGCCGGAGAGCTGGATGGAGGAGGCCTTGGCGCGGGCCTCGATGACGGCGGTGAGGGTCGTCTGTTCCTGCTTGGCCGCGGCGCGCACCGTCTCCACCAGGTTGGGGACGAGGTCCGCCCGGCGCTGCAGCGCCGCCTGGTAGTCGGCCCAGCGTTGTTCACACACTTGGTCCTTGGCGATGAGGACGTCGTACTGCTGGCAGCCAGTCGCGGCCACCAGGGAAAGGGCCACGCCAGCGAGGAGGGCGGGTCGGAAGGGGGAAGTCGTCATGCCTCCCACCCTGCGCCCCGGGCGACCTGCCGCGCAACAAAATTTTGCTGCGCCTGTGCGTCGCCCGGAGGACACACCACCCCCTCGGTTCACCCTTCTGCACGCATTAAGATGGGGGGTTGCCGTAGGAAGCCCAAGCCAGATGCAGCACGCACGGAAATTCCCCACCGGCACGCCCCCGCCGAAGCCTCCGCCCGCGCCCCGGCGGTCGGCCTCGAGCGTCAGGCGGCAAGCCCGGCGCAAACGCCGGCGGCAGCGCCGCATCCGCCGAGCGGCCCTCGCCCTCGGCACGCTGGTGGCCGTGGTGGGCGGCCTGCACATCGCCCTCAACTCGAGCTTCGTCCGCGAGCGGCTGCAGGCCAAGGTGGAGCGGGCGCTCTCGGAGCGGCTGGGCGAGGTGGAGGTGGGCAGCGGCACCGGCGTGGACTGGTCGCTCCACGTCAACTTCGGCCCGGTCCGCATCGCGCCCGTCCCCGGCCAGGGCGTGGTGCTGGAGGTGGAGCGCGTCCGGGTGCGTCCGGCCTGGACGGCGCTTCTGGCCGGCCGGCTCGAGCCCGGCGTGGTGGAGCTGAGGACGGTGACGCTGCGGCCCGGTGAGCGAATGGAGGGGCTCAAGTCCCTCGCGGAACGGGTGGAGGCCAGGGCCCACCCGGCCAAGCCCGGCGAAGTGGCCGTGTCCCCCCCGGGCTCGACGTCGCGGCTCCCGCGCATCGAGCTCTACGACGTCCAGGTGGACATGGTGTCCTCCGCCGACGGCAAGCCGCTCGAGCTCGGGACGTGGGACGCCCAGCTGGAGGTGACGGGCAGCGCCGGAGCCCGTGTGGTGGAGCTGGCCGTCCAGCGCCATGGCGGCGGAGAGCTGCACACCGTGGCCCGGATGGGCCGGGACGGCCCGGTG
>Ga0302325_10000545_pt1 | contig 103624 bp, 97 predicted proteins | sample Palsa_T0_2_FD_201948 | JGI IMG/M metagenome (GOLD analysis project Ga0302325, IMG submission 201948) | Peat permafrost microbial communities from Stordalen Mire near Abisko, Sweden - Palsa_T0_2 | ecosystem: Environmental > Terrestrial > Soil > Palsa > Peat permafrost | place: Sweden: Abisko...
CGACCGGAGCCTACCGACCACGCCCGCACCCGCGCTCGAGTCCGACCCGCCGCCACTCAGGCCACCGCAGCCACCCGAACCCGCCAGGGCACGCCTCGTCGGGCTGGGGCAAAGCCCCGTTAGACCTAAATTTCAGCGCACTGCTCGACAAGCGTCTGGTGATCGGGAAGGACGCGCTGTGATCTGGCGGATTGGGGCTCAGATCGGGTTGGGCGCGGGCGAATGGTCGGTTGTTGATCGCGCCGGATGGGTTCCGGTCACGGCGGAGGCGCAGGTCGAGGTCTACATCCCAGTCGACATGTGCAACGCAACCAACGGCCGGCGTGATCGGAACCGACGGCACCGTCTCAGTAGAAGCCGAGACGTCGTTCTCCGACGCAGCCTGCTTCACCTCACTCGACGGAAGCCTGGTTCGCGAACGCGAGCCAAACACCAAGGCCCCAACCCATACCAACAGCACGCGCGGACGGCCACCAGGCCGTCCGCACGCGTCTAAACCCAGATCCCACATAGCGACGACATTCATCCGTCCTCGATCACTCCTGTCGTGCGCGAATGCGGTTGTTGCGCGGGGCGTGCTCGAGCTCGGCGAGGCCGAGCGCCTCCATCAGCGGCGGGACGTACACGCCGAAACGCCCGCGCAGTCCCTTCTTCAGGCCGTAGAACCCTCCCACGGGGTTGGACTCCGAGCGTGCCCACGCCTCGACCGTGCCCTCGGCAGCGGGCTTCTGCTCATCCGCGCCGCCGAGCACGATCCAGTCGCCATGCTCTACGAGCATGGCGCGGAGGTCCTCGATGCATCGCAACCGGTACGACAGCGTTGTCTTGCCGACGACGCAGACGAGCGCCGGCGGATCGGCCGACTCGTCGCGGTACATCCGGTACTCCGAGGTGCCGGGCGGCGTATGCAGCACCCATGGGTCCTCGCGCGTGCCGCTACCGGTCGAACTGGTCATGCCCGCCTCCTGTGGTCGATCGTGAGGGCAATTGTCGCGGGCCGGAACGACGGGACGGCCGATGAACGACTTGCCCAGCCGTGCGCGGCTGGGCGCGGGGTGCCGCGCCCAGCTCCCGCGTCGAGCGCGGGACGAGCGCGAGTGCCAGCAGGGCGATTCCCACCGCGCTGCCGACGCCGAGGACGGTCCGCGCACCGAAAGCGGCCGCGAGCGGTCCGGCGACGAGATACCCGAGTGGCAGCAGCGCTAGCGAACCCATCCAGTCATAGGCGCTGACGCGCGAGAGCGCGTGCGGCGGGATGTGTTGTGCGAGTGCGGTCTCCCACCAGATCATCAGCAGCGAGAACCCGAATCCGGTCGCGAACGCGAGCGGCAGGACGAGCGGTAGCGGCGCACCGAGCGCGAACATCCCGGCCTGCACCGGCCACGCCAGCACCATCAGGAGTCCCGCTCGCAGCGGGCGCGCTGGTCGCCACCAGAGGGCGGCGAGCGCGCCGCACACGGCGCCCACCCCGGCGGCGCTCTCGAGCACGCCGAACACGCCCACTCCGCCATAGAGGTTGCGGGCAATCACGGGCGCGAGCGCATACCACTGTGCGTAGACGCAGAGAATGGCGCCCGTGAACGCTGCGATGGTCACCCACACCCAGGCCCGCGAGCGGACCTCGCGCCAGCCGGCGCGCAGCTCTTGCAGAACTGAGCCCTGCACGACCCTCTCGCCTCGCGGGCGCGGGCGAACGCGGGTGAGCAGGAGCGCGCTGAGCACGAAGCTCGCGGAGTCGAAGGCGAACGCCTCGCCGGCGCCGACGCCGAGCACGAGCACCGTCGCGAGCGCCGGACCGATCAGGAAGGCCAGGTTCGCCGTCGTCTCGGTCAGCGCTTTCGCGTCCTGGATCAGCGCCTCGGGAACAGTCTGCGGGATCAGGCCGGTGTAGGCCGGCTGGAAGAAGGCCTGCGCGGCGCCGAACGCCGCCTCGATCACCACCAGCTCCCAGATCCGCACGGTCCCGCTGAAGATCAGGATCGCGAGCAGCGCATGCAGCCCCGCACGAACCAGGTCGGTGACGATCATGATTCGGTGGCGGGGGAGCCGGTCGGCCCACACGCCGCCGATCAGCAGAAGCGCCACCAGCGGTAGCGCCTGCGCCGCGAGCACGAGCCCGAGATCGGTCGGCGAGCCCGTCGTCTGGGTGACGAACAGCGCGATCGCGACCACGACCACGCGATCGCCGACCACGCTCGCGGTCTGACCGAGGAACAACATCCGGAAATCTCTGTGGCGCAGGACGCGCACGTACGAACTCATGACAACCCCTCGACGTCGAAGCGGCAATGCCACTTCGATTGGGAGCTCGGCTGCGCCGAACTCCCGGGACAGGACGGGACGGCAGGGCGGCCGCCGTGGCCCTCAGCGGACGCCGGCGGCGGTGGAGTCGGCCGGTGCCGGCTCCATTGGGTGCTCGCCTGACGGCGAGCTCCCGCAGGATGCGGTCAGTATCGAGGGATAGCGAGCATCGTCGGCCGAGTTTACCAGGCGCCGCCGGGCCGACACCACACGCGGCGCGAGCTCGTCGCCGAGTTAGTTTAGGGCCCACGACTTCGTAACCGAAGGCTCCGACGGCGTCTGGACGCGCCTGGCGCCACCCGCTCGCCCTCGTGCAACTACCAGTACTGTCGGGGCGAGCGGGCGGCGCCAGATCACGCCCAGCCACTCGTCGGATTCCTCCATTTACTCAGTCGCGGGCCCTTACCCACTTGCCGGCAACTCGACCCTGACGGGCGCGGGCGGGCCGAGGTCGGGTCCAACGGTACTCAGCGTCCACGCCCGCCCATCGTCTGTCGTCGCGGCGAGGCAGAAGCGTCCCCAGACGGTTGACAGGCCGCGCGACCAGACGTCGGCCAGCCAGGAGAAGGGCAGCTCTGCCCGGACGACGCCCTCGACTTCGGTCAGCGCCGGCTGCCGCCGCGCGTCGATCATCGCCAGCTCGACCCCGAGGTCGGTCCGTCCGAGCCAGGTCCGCACAGCGGCGGCGAGCCGCCCCTGCATGCTCGCGTGAAGCTGCGGCCGGGCTCCATCGAGCGCCCCGCGCGGTTGCTCGAGGCGCTCGGCCCAATGGGCGGCAACCGTGGCCACGAGCCGGTCCTGCAGACCACCGCCGAGGCCGAGCAGGGCTACGAGCTCGCTTTCGGCTTGGGTCCTCAGCGCGAGCTGGCCCGGGGTAGTGGGCCGGTTGGCGATCGACGCGTAGAAATGGCTCGTGCCGCTGCGGGCCGCCATCGCGCGGCGCCGGGACGGCCGGCGCAGCAGCGCCCTGCGTGACGTGTTCACGATCGTCGGCATCCCCACCGGTTCGAGGGCACCGAGCTGAGCAGTCCAGCCCGCCTGGGCGGCGAGCGGGTCGGAAGGGCCGCGGCTGGCGAGCACGAGGACGCGGGGGTCGCTGTCGTGGTGACCCCACGCGTCGAGCACGTCCACGCAGGCGCAGCGCTGACCGCCGAGGGCGGCCAGCGCCCGCTCGCCCTCGGGGTCGTCGTGGTCGAGCGCGTGTAGTGCGCCTGCTTCCCAGCGGAGGCGGTGCGCATGGTCGCGGCAGGCGATTGTCGCCTGCGCGGGGACCAGGCCCGACCACCACGGGTTCATCGGCCCGTCCCTGAAGCTTCCGCGGGTGCTCGCGCCCATTGCAGTGAGAAGCTGACCACCGCACGCGTCGTCTCCGCGGTGGGCATGATCTCGAGCTGCGTAGCGCGGGGATCGAGGGCGGGCTGGAAGCCGATCAGGCCCTGGCCGTAGCGCTCGTTCGAGCCCCAGTTGCCACTATGCCCGAGGTAGTGATTGCCGCGATCGTCCCGCGCCCACCACGCCAGTGCGCGCGGCTGCACGCTCCAGTCGAAGGGCATTGGATGACTGGCCCCCGGGGTGACCTCTACGTCGACGTGGAACGCCTCGGCTCCGGAGCTGAGCTCGAGCACGGCGACACTGAAGCCGTCAAAGGGGGGCGTGACCGCGCCGAGCACGATCGAACCCTTCGGCCCGTCGCGCCGGCCCTGCCTGGCCAGCAGCGAGCGCCATGGATCAGGTACGCGCCCGAACCCTGCCGGTGCCGGGGCGAGGGCTCCACCTGGGCGCTGCGGCATAACCTCGAGCACCGCCCGCATCTGCTCGAGCGCGGGATCGTCGACCGCGAGCGCGCCGGCTGCGACGAGCGCGTCGATCGCCGGCTCGATGCCGTCGGTCGACTCGCGCCGGAAGTCTTGTGGCATCGCGATCCGCTGCCACAGGTACCGATGCGCCGGGCACTGCTCGGGCAGACCCTCGAGCGAGACGGTGGATCCGGCGGCCTCGCCGGTCAGCTCGAGCCGCGACCCGTCGAGCTCGATCCAGGCGGTGTCCGGGGCGAGCGGCCGGACTGTGCTCAGCCTGCCGAGCATGCCGTCGCCGGCGCCGCCGCCGCTGAAGTGGGCGGTCTCGACCGTTCCGCGGTCGTCGGCGAGCGTCGACTGTGGCGGGCCGCCGCCCCAAGGACGGGCCGGATCGGGACGCCAGGTGACGGCGACCGACGTGCTGTCGTCGGACAGGCTGACCCAGCGGACCTGCACGGTTGCCTGCGGCTGATCAATCGTCGCCTGACAGGGGACGACGCGCCGCTCCGTGAACGGCGTGCCCGCGACGTCACCGGCCATCCTCGACGCTCCGATCATCGTGCGGTGGTGGAAGTGCGGATCGCTTCGCAGCGTGGCCGCGAGGCTGTAATCGTCGAGCACAGCCTCGGCTTGGGCAGCGGCAATCTTGCCGACTGCGACGAGCGCGCCGGCTGCCTCGGCGATCGGCGGCCGCATCTGTCCGTTGTCCTGATCGCCCCGCTCCAGCAGCATCTGCTCGCCGATCAGACGGAGGTAGAGCTCTGCGTCGAACGCCTCCACGCTTGAGAGGGTCCCACATTGTGTTCTCTGGCACGACAAACTGTGGGCATGGGAGATCAAGCGCCGGTCATCGAAGCGCTCGGGGTGGCGATCACAGCGCGGGTGCCGGTGCTGCTGTGGGGCGCGCCCGGGACGGGCAAGACCTCCGTGATCCGCGCGATGGCGGCGGCCGCCGGCTGGCCGTGCGAGACCGTGATTGCTTCGATCCGTGAGCCGTCCGATTTCGCTGGGCTGCCGATCGTCACGGATGGGGGATCAGGTGGAAGAGCGCAGGTCGCTTTCGCGCCACCGTCGTGGGCGGTCGCGCTCGCGGATGCCGGCGCCGGGGTGGCTTTCTTCGACGAGATCTCGACCGCGCCGCCGGCCGTGCAGGCCGCGCTGCTGCGCGTCGTGCTCGAGCGAACGGTCGGCGATCTGGTGCTCCCCGATGCCATCTCCGTGGTGGCCGCGGCGAACCCGCCTGAGCAGGCGGCTGATGGCTGGGAGCTGACGCCACCCCTGGCGAACCGCTTCTGCCACCTCGACTGGCCCGTCGACGCGCGCACGGTCGCAGACGGGTTCTCGGGAGGGTGGCCGACGCCCCGGCTCCCGGTCCTCGCGGATGGCTGGGAGCGCCGAATTGTGGTGGTGCGCACCTGGATCGCGGGCTTCGTGACCGTTCGCCCGATGCTGGCGCTCGCTGTGCCCGAGGATGCCGCCGGGGCAGGACGGGCGTGGCCGAGCCCGCGGACCTGGGACATGGCGGCACGCCTGTACGCGGCGGGCGAGGCCGGCGAGGCCGGCGAGCTCGCGGTCTCGCAGCTCGTGCGCGGGTGCGTCGGGGCCGGGCCCGGGGTCGAGTTCCTGACCTGGCTCGCCGAGGCGGACCTGCCGGATCCCGAGGCGGTGCTTGCCGATCCCGATAGCTTCGTGCTCCCCGAGCGCGGCGACCGCGCCTACGCGGCGTTGTCGTCCGTCGCGGCCGCGGTCGCTGCCGACCCGACGAACGGTCGCTGGGAGCGTGGCTGGCAGGCATTCGGTCGCGCTGCCGGCTCGGCCCCGGACGTTGCCGCCGCGGCGGCGAGGACGCTCGCTCGCTGCCGGCCCGAGGGGGCCGCGATCCCGGCTGAGGTGAAGGCGTTCGCCCCGCTGCTGCGCGACGCGGGACTGCTGTGATGGGGTCCGGGCGCGGGGCGTTGGCCGCCGGGCCAGCTCCCGGTGGAGTCGGCTCGGAATCCACGCCGGCTGCGGGCCGAGTCAACCTCGACACGCGGAAGGTCGCGGCCGCGCGCCTTTGGGCGAGCGCCCGGATGCCGTATCTCGCGAGCGCGCTGTTCGCGTGCGTGGTTCGAGCAGCGCCGGGCTCGGCGACGATCGGGGTCGATCGATCCTGGCTCGTACATGCCGATCCGGCGGTGCTCGAAGACCTGAGCGTCGAGCAGCTCGGCCGGCTGCTCGTGCACCTCAGCGGCCATCTGATCCGCGATCACGCGGGCCGTGCCGAGCGGCTCGGGGTGGCCGAAGCAGACGCCCGAGCGCGCTGGAACCGGTCCACCGACGCCGAGATCAACGACGACCTGGCGGCTGACGGCTGCGCGCCCGATGTCGCGCCCGAGCTTCCTTTCACGCTTGGCTGTGAGCCAGGACGGCTCGCCGAGAGCTACTACGAAGACGCCCGCGAAGGACCGCGACGGTGGGACTGCGGCTCCGGCGCCGACGGCTGCGCGCGGCCGGGAGACGGGGGAGCTGCCGGGGAGGGGATCGGCGCCCAGCAGGCCGAGCTGCTGCGCCTCGGTGTCGCCGCCGAGATCCAGCGCGAGCACAGCAGGGAACCGGGCAGTGTGGCGGGCGGCTGGCTGCGCTGGGCCGAGAGCGTTCTGCCCTCACGGATCGACTGGCGACGGGTACTCGCCGCCGAGGTCCGTAGCGCCGTGGCCGCGGTCGCGGGAAAGATCGACTACAGCTACCGGCGGCCCTCGCGGCGCGCGCACCTCAACCCTGAGCTCGTACTGCCTACGTTGCACCGCCCGGTCCCCGACGTGGCGATCGTGTGCGACACCTCAGGCTCGATGCACGAGCAACTTCTCGCCTGCGCGCTCGGCGAAGTCGAGGCTGTCCTCGCGCGCGCGGGCCTGCGGCAGACCCAGGTGCGCGTCCTTGCGGTCGACACTGCCGTCCACACCGCGCGGCGGATCAGCCGAGCCGGCCAGATACAGCTCGCCGGGGGCGGCGGAACCGATATGGGGGCGGGGATCTACGCGGCCGCGGCGATGCGACCGAGACCCTCGATCGTGATCGTGCTCACCGACGGCTTCACGCCGTGGCCGGCGCGCCCACCGCGCGGAATCCGCGTCGTCGTCGGGCTGCTCAGCGACGGCATGCCACAGCCGGCTGCGGCTCCCGAGTGGGTACGAACCGTCGTCATCGAGGACACCGGGCCGGCGCCCGGCCTACGCGACTCGATGCCCGCGGGCTGACCCGCTGCAACCGCCATTGCAACCGCCGGCGAGGTGTGAGAATCGTCTCATGCAGCTCACGTGGGGCCGGTGGCTGAGTGGGATTGCGATGCCAGCCGTGCTGCTCGCGGTCGCGGCGTTCGTTGCCATCGCGCTCTCCGGAGCGAGCGGCGTGGCGATCGCCGGTGGCCGCCACCGCGTCCTCGAGGCGCCGAACCCGTTTGCCACGCCGGCACTCCGTGACTTTCTGCGCCGGCGAGGCGGCAATGTCACTGCAGCCGCATATGACGTCAACTCAGGCGTGACCTACCTTTACCGCCCCGGTGTAGCCGAGCAGACCGCGAGCATCGTCAAGGTCGACATCCTCGCCACGCTGCTTCACGAGACGCAGGCGCACGGCGGCCTGAGCGCCACGCAACGGGCCGTCGCCCAGGGGATGATCGAGGCCAGCGACAACGACGACGCCACCACGCTGTGGAACGAAGCCGGGGGAGCTCCCGCCGTGCAGGTGTTCGACGACGCGGCCGGCATGAGCCAGACGACCGCCAGCTTCGCCTGGGGGCTCACGACCACAACCCCGCGTGACCAGCTCAAGCTGCTGCGGCTCGTGATGCTCCCCAACCATGTCCTCGACCTCGCCTCGCGCGAGTACGCGTACGGGCTGATGCGGAACGTCATCCCCTTCGATCGCTGGGGCGTATCGGCCGGACTGGGCTTTGGGGCGATCGTCGCACTCAAGAACGGCTGGCTCCCGGTAGCGGCCGGGTGGCAGGTCAACAGCATCGGACAGGTCACGGGATCGGGACGCCACTACCTGCTCGCCGTGATGACAAACGAAGAGTCGACCGAGGGGTACGGGATCGACACGATCGAGGGCATCTCGGCGGCCGTGTGGCGCGCGCTCGCGGGCCAGACCCTGCTGCGGCTGAACTCCCCTGGCAGGGGGATCCCGTAGCGTCCGGCCGGCATGCGGGACAGGCCACCGAGTACCCTGCCTGGATGGATTCTGACCGCGCCCGAGAGCTGCTCGCAAGCGAGCGCAAACGCATCGAGAAGGCGATCGCCGACCTCGACCACGACGGCCCGCTGGAGGGTTCTGAGCGTCGAGAGCCCGGCGACCACGACTCCGAGGACCTCTACCAGGACGAGCTCAGCGCCAGCCGCGCCGAGCACCTCCAGACCGAGCTCGCCGCACTGGAGCGCGCCGAGGCCCGCCTCGCAGCGGGCACGTACGGCCTTTCGGTCGACAGCGGCGAGCCGATCCCGGATCGACGACTCGAAGCCGTCCCGACAGCCGAGCGGACGGTAGAAGAGCAAGAGCGCTTCTAGCGCGGGTAGCGTCCGGCGGCGTGGCGGTCTCGGTCTCGGTTTCGGCAGCCCGAAACGAGTCGCGCCCCGACCCGGCAGTTATGAGGCCGGACGGGGCGCGCTCGAGGGAGGAGAGGATGCTGCCCGAACAGCATGGCTCCGATCGCTTCAGATGTCCAAGACGACTATTGCCACAGATATATAGGCTCTGCTTATGGAACTGCGGCAGCTGCGGTACCTGCTGGCTCTCGCCGAGGAGCGCCATTTCACGCGAGCCGCTGAGCGCGAGCACATCGCGCAACCGGCCATGTCGCAGCAGATCCGCCGGCTCGAGGACGAAACCGGCCTCGCGCTCGTGCAGCGCACGACACGACGCGTTGCGCTGACTGACGCCGGGGAGCTGCTCGTCGCTCGGGCCCGGCGGATTCTCGCCGAGGTCGACGCGGCGCAGACCGAGCTCGAGGGGTTGCGCGGCCTGCACACCGGGCACGTGACCGTCGGCGCGATGCACACCATGGGTCCAGTCGACGTGTCGCTCGTGCTGGCGATCTTTCACGAGCGCCATCCCGGCGTCGAGCTGACGGTCCGCGAGCAGTCGAGCGAGGAGCTGGCGGAGATGCTCCGCGTCGACGAGCTCGACCTCGCCTTCCTGTCGGTGACCGAGCGGATCGAGAGCCACGGGCTTGGACTGCAGCAGCTCGTCTGCGAGGAGCTCGTGGCGGTGCTTCCCACGGGCCACCGGCTCGGCCGCCGCCGTCGGATTCGCATGGCCGAGCTGTCGGGGGAGAGCTTCATCAGCTACCGAGAGGGATCGCGGTTGCGTGAACTGCTGGTCTCCGCTGGGCGCGCCGCGGGCTTCGAGCCGCGGGTCACGCTCGAGTCCAACGAGAGCCAGCGAATCCGGCGGCTGGTGGAGCGGCGGCTTGGCGTCGCGATTCTGCCCCGATCGGATGCCGAGAGCCCGGGGGCGGCGATCGCGATCGTTGCCCTGACGAGCCCGGCGTTGACCCGCGACATCACCCTGGCGTGGCGCGAAGGTCGCCGCCACGCGCCCGCCGCCGCGGAATTCCTGTCGCTCGCGCGAACGACGTTCACAGGCAGCGACGCGGCTTCGGCGGCGCGGGCATCCATTCACGCCGCGAACGCGTAGAAGTCACTGTGACCGGCCTGCTGATCGTCCTCGCGGTACTCGCGGTTCCCTACGTGTGCCTCAACCTGCGCCGTCTGCGCCGTGGCCGCCGATGGGCCTTCACGGTCTGCCAGGTCGCGAAGGAGTGGGATCAGCGCGAGCGCGCGAAGCTGGTCGCCGCGCGAGCCGCGCAGCGAGTTGGGACGCGCGCGCCCGATTCCCGCGCGGCCGGCCTCCGACCGCGATCCTGAACAGCCGCGATCGGGTCAGGCGGGGCGGATCTGCACGCGCGTGCCCCGCCCGCGCGTGAAGCCGACCCTGACGACGGCGCCGCCGACCGTGACGTCTTCGAGCCAGAGGGGCTGCGCCATCATGTAGTGGCGCGATCAGGCTCACCTATCGCATGACCTCAGCCAGCCGAGCCATCTCGGTCAGACTGCCCTCCAATTGGTGGAGGCCGAATGCGCCGATCAGCGTGATCGCGTATCCGTCGGCGGTCTTCCGAGCGTCGAGGAGTGACAGGTTCATGAGTTGCGGTCCGCCTCCGGCACCATCATCTCCGAACCCGAGGCGAGCTCACGTCCCCCGGCCGGGGTGAACTTCGGGTGACGTCGGCACCGGCATCGGGTCAACCGGGCCTCACCCCTGCGGACGGGTGGGACCTGTGAGTACAGACCGGGACGGTACGCTCGTCTCGATGCCAGAACGCGCAGCAATTGTCACCGGAGCCTCCAGGGGCATCGGGTTCGCGCTCGCGCGGCTGCTGGGCGAGGAAGGCTTCGGCCTGACGATCACGGCGCGTAAGCCCGACGGGCTCGCGCGGGCGGCCGACGAGCTTCGCGAGAAGGGATTCGAAGTTCAGCACGTGGCCGGAAACATGACCGAAGAGGAAACGATCCTCGCGGTGGTGCAGCGGCACCGCGAGCGCTTCGGTCGCCTCGACGTGCTCGTCAACAACGCCGGCGTCGGGATCGGTGCGCCCGCGACCGATCACCAGACCAAGCACATCGACATGCAGATCGACGTCAATCTGCGCGCGATGGTGCTCTTCTACCGGGAGACGATCGAGTTGCTGCGCGCCGCCGGCGCCGAGCACCGCAATGCGCTCGTCGTGAATATGGCCTCGGTGACGGGAAAGTCGCCGCAGCCGTGGCTGTCGGTCTATGCGGCGACGAAGGCCGGGGTCATCGCATACACGCTGGCGATGAACAAGGAGCTGGGCAACGACGGCGTCAAGAGCGTCGCGTTCTGCCCCGGCTTTGTCGACACCGACATGACCGAATTCGTCAAAGGAACCGTCCCGGCAGAGGAGATGCTGCGGACGAGTGACATCGCCGAGGCGCTGCGCTTCCTCCTGCGCGTCTCGCCGGCGTGCGTCGTCTCGGAGATCGTGTTCGAGCGTCCCGGGCTGGTGTTCTGAGCGCCCGGGGAGGACCGCGGGTCGTCATGTAGGGGGCACGTAGCGGGCGCCGAGCGTCGTCGCGAGCGTGCGATGCGCGGCCGCCGCACCGATCAGGACCGCGCGAGCAGGGTCGACCTCGTGGGTTCGCGCAAACGCAAGCAGGAGCCCCGGAAGCGGTGGCCGGCACCAGCAGCTCGGTGGGCCGGCGGCGTGCGGGCACAGCGCGGTTTCCACGGGACCGGAGACGACCCCGGAGAGCTGGGCGACACACGGATCGAGCACATCCGGTGGCCGATCGGGGCTCCAGTCGAAGATCAGGTGCGGCGCGCCGGGGTCACCGCGCTCGAGCGCGCGCTCCCATCCAGGTGCCCGCAACGCTCCGGCAGCCAGGTAGACACCCGGGCTCGTCCGATCGCGCGCTTGCCTGCGAACGAACGGAATCCGTTCCACGCTCACGAAACCCTCGTCGGCTGACGGCGGCTCGAGCTCCCTTACGGCTCGCATCTGAGAAGTCGGCGCGAGCATGCCAGGCGCGTGGCGTGCCAGCTCCCGCAGCTCATCCGGGGTCGGCAGAGCGCCGAAACGCTCGAGCAGGCGCTCGACGAGGTTTACCTGTGCTTGCGCGAGCGGCGTGTCAAGCCAGATGCACCTTGTCGGGGTCCGGTGCCGGGTCGCCGCCTCGATAACGTGGCTTCGCGCCGCGCGCGTTAGGTACGTGTTGTCAAGCACCAGCCGGCGAGCGCCCGCGGACAGCTCCGCCGCGAGCGCGTCGGCAAGCCGGCGCAAACCTCCGCCGCGCTCGTCGCGGTTCAGACGGACGTAACCACGTGCGCCCAGCCCTTCGGCGAGTCGGCTCTTCCCAGCGCCCGGGATCCCCATTACCAGAACGACCTCGGCGCCGTCTCGCCTGCGCGCCGGCCGAGGGCGCGCCGGACCGGGGCTCCCGAAGGCCCGGGCGAGTGCGGCGCGTTCCTCGGCCGTGAGGCGCACGCTCGCCGCGCGGGCAGCGGACCGTGCTGTCTGCGGACGCTGTGCGCCCGGGATCGCGACCACACACGGCGAGAGCTCGAGCAGCCACCCGAGCGCCACTTCCGCCGGCGTAGCGCCGTGTGCCTGCGCAATTTCTGCCAGCGGCTGGTGGCGAGCGAGCCGGACGGCGCGGCGTGTCCCGCCGAGGGGAGAGTGGGCGATCACTGCGATCCCGAGCTTGGTGCAGCGCTCGACGATGCCGCCGCGGAGCGCGCGATCGTCGAACAGGCTGAGCGCCATTTCAACTGCCGCGACGGGAGCGAGCTCGAGCGCCTCGTCGAGCTGCGCGCGGTTCACGTTCGAAAGCCCGACGCGCCTCACGACGCCTTCGTCGACGAGTCGCGCGAGCGCTCTAACAGACGTCCGCCACGGTGTCCGCGGATCAGGACCATGGATCAGGTAGAGGTCGATCGCGAGCCCGTCGAGCGCAACTAGGCTTGCTTCGCAGTCGGCGAGGATCGCCTTCGCGCGACCGTTCGGCACCCACCCGCCGCGCGCTCGCGACATCCCACCCTTGGTGACAATGCGCGCGCTCAGCTCCGCCCCACAGCGCCGGAGCGCGCCGGCAAGCAGCCGCTCGTTGTGACCGAGCTCCGCCTCGCCGCGCCCGTATGCGCGCGCCGTGTCGAACACGGTTACGCCCGCGTCGGCGGCTGCCGCGATCGTCTCGCCGGCGAGCCTCTGATCGCGGCTCTCGCTCGTCGACATGCGCATACAGCCGAGGCCGATGCGCAAGTCCGAGGCGGTAAGCCATCCAGGGGGACTCACGGCTCTACAACGCCGCTCTCGGTGTAATAGCCGGCATGTGCCGGACAACATGATGGTTGTGAGCGACGAGCGCCTCGTCTTCGAAGGTCTGTTCCGCGCCAACCACGCAGCCGTGTATCGCTATGTGGTGCGGCGGGTCGAGGAGGCGGCCGTTCAGGACGTCGTCGCGGAGACGTTTCTGGTTGCCTGGCGCCGCCACGAGGAGATCGCGGGCGACCCGCTGCCATGGCTGCTCGGAATCGCGCGTCGCGCCTGCGCCAACCATCTCCGCGGCCGCGAGCGGCGGGTCGCACTCGGTGAGCGACTTGCGGCGCAGCCATGCCCGGCGCGATCGTCCTGGGGATCGCGCGAGCACGGTGAGTTGAAGCGCGCGCTGGCCGCCCTGGGCGACGCCGACCGCGAGGCGCTGCTGCTCGTCGCCTGGGACGGGCTGAGCAATCGCGAGGCAGCCAAAGTCGTCGGCTGCGCGACGGCGACGTTTGCGGTTCGGCTGCATCGGGCGCGCGGGCGGCTGGCGGGCGCGCTCGAACGTGAACGCGGGGATCGAACTGCCGGCAGCACGCCGGCGGAAGGGATGGCAACAAGCGATGTCCACTGATGCCGTAATGACACGACTGGCCGCGGCGGATCCGGCGCGCGACATCGTGCCGGATCGCGACGGCGCCGAGGCACTTCTCGAGCTCGTGCTCTCGAGTCCCAGGGATCGCTCCGGCCACCAGGTTCCCGTCGCCGGTCGCCGTCGGCGTGGGCTGGTCGTCGCTGTCGCGTTGTCGCTCGCCCTGGCGCTGGCCGCGGCTGCGCTCGCCGCCGTCGGAGTGATCCGGCTCGGCTCCCCGGCCCGGCCGTCCGGGGCGCTCGCGAACCCAAGGCAGGGACTGGGCGCTCTGCGACCCGGAACCGCGCGGCTGCTGGGGGTGGCGGTCGCGGACCCGGCAGGAGGCCTGGCGTGGGGGATGCGGCTGCTCGGCACCACGCGCGGGGTCGGCTGCCTCGAGGTGGGACGTCTTCTCGACGGCCGGCTCGGGGTGCTTGGCCGCGACGGCGCGTTCGGAAACGACGGCAGGTTCCATGAGCTCCCCCCCGGCGGCCTCTCGGGCGGCGGCCAATGCGCCAACCTCGACGCCAACGGGCGTCTCTTCTATACGGTCAGCGCCGCCAATGTTCCTGCCAGCGGCTGGCAAGGCCAGGGCGGTTGCACGGCGCCGCTGCCGCCGGGAGGGCGGATCGTCGGGCTGCCAGCGAGCCGGTATTGCCGGGCCGGCGAGCTGCGCGAGCTCGTCTACGGCGTGCTCGGTCCGGACGCCACCGGCGTCACCTACACGCTCGGCGGCCGGCAGCACACGATCAAGCCGGTCGGGCCCGAGGGCGCGTACCTGATCGTGACAGCGCATTCGGGGTTGCCGACCGATCACGGTCGGTACACACTCGCCGGAGCCATCGGCAGCATCATGCCGCTCCCGTGGAGCAGCCCGATCACCTCGATCGCCTACCGCGACGGAATGCGGTGCCTGATCGACGCCACCAAGCCCGGAACGCTGAAAGGCCAGTGCACGCCTCCCGGCTACCGTCCGGTTACCGCCCGGCTGAGCGACTCACAGGTCGTCTCACCGATCGATGTCCGTGTGGTCGCGATGACGCCGGCCGGCCGCCGGGCGATCCGTGTCAGCTTCACGGCACGGATAGCGGTCAGGAAGGCCGGCAGCTCGTATGAGGTCGCGGAGAACACGTCGAGTCCCGAGGCGGTATTCGAGGCGACCCAGCGGAACATCAACGCAGGCCAAACGGTGACCTGGCTATTGCCGGCGCCCAAACCAGGCGTTTACAGCGGCAAGATCGTGCTCGGACTGAGCGGCGCACCGCCATATCCGATCTACACCTACAGTCCTGGGCCGCTCGTCGGCCGGTTCAGCGTTCGCGTGCGGTAGCAATCGGTTGCCGCGCCAATCGGAGATCTCCCGCTGGGGCGATGCGCGTTAAGCCGCATATATCGGCTCAACGCGCATCAGGTGACCGCGCGGCTGCCCGCGTCGCGGGTGTCAGTCGCTCAGGTGCTCGCTGTCAGCCTCGCCGTAGACCGACTCGGTTGACTCCTCGTCGGCCCCGGCGTCGCGCATTATGCGGGCTGGAGTGTGCTGGTCGCCGTGAGATGCGTGCTCGATGAGATCCTGCTCGGCGAGCTCAAAGCCCTCGGACTCGCCTCCCCCGGCCTCTTCCACGGCTCGGCGCTCCTCGCGGTGGCGCTCGGCGCGATCCATGATCGGGTCCGCAGGCGTATCGTCGACCATGCTCCAACTCTACTAGGCCCGCGATCAGCGATGACATCGCGCCGAAGGCCCTAGGCTTCGCTTCGATGTTCGCGATCTCGGGACGTGCACAGCTGGCCTACGAGAGCACCGGTGTCAAGGGTGGTGTCGACGCTTTGCTGATCCACGCCGCCGTCAACGATCGGCGCAGCTGGCGCCACGTCGTCGAGCGACTCAGTCCGCGTCATCGGTGCGTTGCGTTTGACATGCGCGGTTTCGGCGAGACCACCTACGAACGCGAGGACGGCTGGTCGGCCGTGGGCGACGCCCTGGCCGTCCTCGACGCTGCCGGCTTTGAGCGGCCGGTCGTGATCGCGTGCTCGATCGGTGGTCAGGTTGCGATCGATCTCGCCCTGGCCCACCCCGACCGCGTGGGTGGGCTCGTGCTGATCGGCCCGGCAGTGAGCGGCGCGCCGTACCCTGACATCGACGAGGGGCCGACGGCCGAACTCAATGCCCGGATCGAGTCGGCCGATGCCTCGGGTGACGTCGACGAGGTTGGTCGCCTGGACGCATGGATGTGGCTCGACGGCCCCACGGCCGAGGAGGGGCGCGTCGGCGGTCCCGCGCGAGAGCTGTTCCTAGACATGAACGGCCGGGCGCTGCGGGCGGAGGACCCTGGCGAGCCGGCCGAGACAACGCCGGCCTGGCCTCGGCTCGCCGAGATCTCGGTGCCCACACTCGTGATGGTCGGCCGGCTCGACGTCGAGGACATTCTGGTGGTCGACGAGCTGGCGGCCGGGATCATCCCGGGCGCTCGACTGACGCTCCTCGACGGCGTCGCGCACGTCCCGCACCTCGAGGGGGACCCCACGACACTCGACGAGATCACCGCTTTCGTCGACGCGCTCACCTGACACGCAGCCGCGTCCGGATCCATAATTCGTCCATCAGCGCTCAAGCGGCTGGGCGCACTCGCCGACGCTGACCATGTGGATGACCGCTTGGACAAGGATGAGCGTCGAGAGTTGCGTCGGAAGGTGAAGGCGGCGGCTCTGCAGGCGCTGCGGGACCTTGGCGGCGGAGGTCAGCGCCGTGGCATCGTTGAGCGGGCGCTCGCGGATGGTGGGTTCACCCAGCGCGAGCTCGCCGCCCCGCTTCCCGAAGGCGCCTCCTCGAAGCACACCCGGATGATCGATCGCGACTTCGCGTGGGTGCTATCGAATCTGAAGAAGGACGGACTGGTAGAGAACCCGAGATGGTCGATCTGGGTGCTGGCAGGCGCTGCGCGCGAAGATCCGGAGCCGGCGGCTACGGAGGCAGTCAGCGAAGCTCGATCGGAGCAGCCGAAGAGGGCGAGAGCGTCAATCCCACCACCCTCGATGGCTGGATCGTCGTCGCCGAGCGATGCGGGCGCGACAGCGGTGCGAGCTGCACCCAAGCGGGAAACGAGGCGGCCCATCTCGCTGCTCCGGCGGCTTCTGGCCGGCTGACTTCAGGTCGGCTCGGCCGGGAGACCAAGCCGCCGAGACAGGAACTCCCGCTGCTCGTCGTAGAGGCCCGGAGGCAGGCGGTCGAACCAGGCACACCCGTCCGGCAGATGCTCGGCGCTCGGCGCCCCGCCGACCGGCTCAGTTCGGAATGCCAGGCTGACCGGCGAATCGAGACCGTTTTTGTAGTGGCTCGGGTACTCGATGTAGCCGAGCAGTTCGCCGACGTCGACCTTCAGGCCGAGTTCGTAAGCAGCCACGCGCTGGACGGCCTCCGTGACCGGTTCGGCGAACAGCACAGTGCCGCCCGGAATGTGCCACGCACCGATGTTCGGTGGGATCTCGCGCAACATCAGCAGCACGCCTCGGTCTGGCGCAACGATCACGACCTCAACGCAGAGGCGGGGGACCCGGCTGAAGATCGAGTCGAACTCCGCCTTCGGCAGCCACTCGGGCGGGCGAGCAGGCTCAGACACCGGACACCATCTGACACATCTTCACGGTTTGCGCTCTGGGTGTGTACAGCGCGGGCGCCGCAGATTCGTCGAGATGGGGTCCCCAGGGAGTCCGGAGTCGGCGCACACACGATTCATCGGCCTGACTGCGCCTCTCGGCGTCAGTACAAACCCGGCTACGACGAGGGATAAGTACCGCGCGAGCGCTGCGCGATCGCCGGCGCGCAGGCGGTAATCTCGACCGTGATCGGGCTGCGACCGTGTAGTCTGACGTCCCGCCCATGGGTGAGATCGAGGAGTTCATCGTCGGCAGCGATGTCGCGTGTAGCGACGGCCCGTGCGGGGTCCTGAGTCGCGTAGTCGTCGATCCGATCGCCGACGCGATCGCGTACCTGGACGTCGAGCCGAAGCACCGCCGGCACGGTGGCCGTCTCGTGCCGATTTCGCTCGTCGCCGGCGCCACCGCGAATGAGATCCGGCTGAACTGCAGCGAAGCCGAGTTCGAAGCGCTCGAGCCGGCCGAAGAGAACGAGTTCCTGCCCGGAGTTGGGGGGGGACAGTCAGGTTATGACCCAGGGCAGGCGGTCTCATTGCCCTACTTCAAGCTGATCTCGCCTGGTCTCGGGCCGATGGGCATGGCCATGGCCGGCCCGGCCCTGTCCGGCCGTCCGAAGGGGCTTGGTCCGCATGAGATGACCCTCGCCAAGCTTCCGCTGAGCGATGTCGATGTGAGCCGCGGCGAGCACGTGGAGGCCACCGATGGGCCGATCGGGCAGGTCAAGGGGCTCGTGATCGATCCGAGCGACCACCACGTGACCCACATCCTGCTCGACGAGGGACACCTCTGGGGCCAGAAGACGGTCGCGATTCCGATCGGCGCCGTGGAACGCCTCGGCGACGTCATCCGGCTGACGCTCAGCCAGGACGAAATCCGAGATCTCCCAGCCGTCGACGTCGAGCACCCCGTCTGAGCGGGCCGCCGAGGCTCCGAGGCTGGTTGCCAAACGGGGTCGGACGTTGCCCGGCGGGGTGATCAAAGTCTCGGGTCAACCGGCTCGCTCTCCATCGCCAGGACACCGAACACGCATTCGTGGACTCGGTAGAGAGGCTCCCGCCGCACAAATCTCTGCAGCGCTTCTGCCCCGAGAGCGAACTCGCGGATAGCCAGCGACCGCTTTCTTCCCAGGTTCCGGCTGCGTAGGCGCCCGAGCTGGCTGGGGTCGGGGTACTCAGGGCCGTAGATGATCCTGAGGTACTCGCGGCCTCGACATTTGATGCCGGGCTGGACGAGGCCTTTGCGACCTCGCGCGGTGAAGGTCGACGGCTTCGCGACCATCCCCTCGCCACCAGCGCCGGTCAGTTCCTCCCACCATGCGATCCCGGCCGCCTGGCTGTCCGGATCGGTGACGTCTACGACCCGCCGGCCGGTCTTGGTGAACCATTCCGGGTCGGCGTCGACGAGCTGATCGCATAGCTGGAGGTGCCAGTCGTGACCGCGGTCGATGAAAACTCCTGTCTCCGCGGCGAGGACCTGAAAGGGAGCGAGGCGGAGGTCTGAGACGGTGTTGACCGGCCACACATAGCGGCGGTAGGCGTCGACGTAGTGGTCGATGTGTTCGGTGCGGCGCCGCTGGGACTCAAGCAGATCGGCCACTTCGAGCCCGCGACTCTGGGCGTGCTCGAGCGCGCTGATACTCGCCTCGAGGCCGGCGTGAGCGGCCGCGCCGACCGCCGCGTACTGACGGCGGATGAGTCCGATCGCCTTCGCTGACCAGGGCATCAGCTCGCAGTCGAGTAGAGCCCAGTCGGTCGAGAGGGCGTCCCATAGTCCGATCGCATCGCACGCGACGCGGACCCGGCGCAGAGCCTCGGCGGAGTCGGACGCGTCGGAGAGGAACGACCGACCCGTGCGGCTGTAGATCACCCCGGCCTCATCGCTGTCGATGCCGAAACGGGCTTTGGCGACGGCGGGATCTCGGCAGACAATCACGATCGCCCGGGAGCCCATGTGCTTCTCCTCACAGATCACGTGGGGGACGCCATCGGCCCGGTACTCGGAGAAGGCCTGCTCTGGATATTCGAGAACGTCGGGGCGGTTCGAGGTCGCTGTCGGTGCCATCGTCGGCGGTAGATAGATCAACCACCGCGGATCGATCGCGAACCGGCTCATAACCTCGATCGCCGCTGCCGCCTGGTCCTCACCCACAGTCACGGTGCGTGCCAGACCGGTCTGGATGATTCGCTTGCCGGACACGTCGTCTACGTCGAGCAGGAAGGGCGGGCGCTCCGCGTCGACGGCTGGCGCGATCTCCTCAGCCGGCAGGAAGGGTTTCGCGGGTTCGTAGTACGTGCGGCTCGCCGGAACGGAAACGAGCTCGCGCTCCGGCCACCGTAGAGCGGTCAGGCGCCCGCCGAACACGCACCCGGTGTCGATGTTGATCGTGTTGTTCAGCCAATCGGGCTCCGCGACGGGGGTGTGGCCGTACACGACCGCAGCCGTGCCGCGGTACTCAGATGCCCACTGAAGCCGAATCGGGAGCCCGAACTGGTCGGTCTCGCCGGTCGTTTCGCCGAACAGCGCGAACTCGCGCACACGCCCGGACGAGCGTCCCTGATACGCCTGTTTCATCCCGGCGTGCGCGACGACAAGCTTGCCTCCATCGAGGACGACGTGACTGACCAGCCTGTCGAGGAAGTCACGGATCTGCTCGCGGAACTCGTCGGACTCGGATTGGAGCTGCTCCAGGGTTTCGGCCAGGCCGTGGGTGATCTGGACATCCCGGCCCTTCAGCTTTCGCACAAGCTTGATGTCGTGGTTACCCGGCAGGCAGATCGCCGTGGCTGCTTCGGCCATCGACATCACGAGTTTCAGAACCGCCGGCGTGTCTGGTCCACGGTCACCGTAATCGCCGACGAAGATCGCGACGCGCCCGTCGGGCGGGGTCACCTCGACGCCATCGGCGGCCACCTGATAGCCCAGTTCGCGGAGCAGCTCGGTCAGCTCCGCGTAGCAACCGTGGATGTCGCCGATCACGTCGACAGGGCGATGCTCGGAACGGCGATCTGTCCACAGCGGAGCACGATCGATCTCCGCTGCCTCGACCTCCTCGGGCGACCGGAGAATCCACACCCGTCGGAACCCCTCCCGCTGTAGGCCCTTCATAGACTTGTGCAACTGGGAGCGTTGATTGCGGACCACGTGCGGGCCGAAGTTGCGATCCGGCCGAGACCGGTTTCGCTCCTGGCAGATCGCCTCGGGCATGTCGGCACGATCGCGACCGGAAACAGGTCGTGCTGCTTGGCCAGTTCGATCAAAGGACTGCGCGCCTCGCGCTGAACGTTTGTGGCGTCGATGACCGTGAAGCGGGGCTGGGCAAGGCGCCGACCGGCGATGAACTGCAGCACCGCGAACGCGTCCGAGGTCGCGGCCTGGTCGTTCTCGTCGTCGGCCACCAGCCCCCGGCAGAAGTCCGAGGAGATCACCTCCGTCGGGGCGAAATGCGCACGAGCGAACGCGCTCTTGCCAGAGCCCGAGGGGCCGATCAGCACGACCAGACTCGGATCGGGTAGGTCGAGCCTCACCGGCTGAACACCGCCATCTGGGTCGGCGGACCGAGGGCCGCATCCTCCGGCCCGACGGACAGGAAACGGACCGAGTAGCCGTACCGCCCGGCGACGCTCTCCGACCAGCCGGCGAATTCGGTGCGGGTCCACTCGAAGCGGTGATCACGGTGCCGGAACTCGCCAGCCGGCAAGGATTCCCAGATCACGTTGTATTCCGCGTTTGGTGTCGTGACGATGACGGTCCCGGGACGTGCCGATCCGAACACGCTCTGCTCCACCGCCGCGAGGCGCGCAGGATCAAAGTGCTCGATCACCTCGATCAGCGCGGCGGCATCGAAGCCGGCCAAGCGCTTGTCGCGATAGGTCAGTGGACTGTGCAGGAGCGTGATGCGCTGCCGCTGGGCGTCGTGCATTTCGTCGAGCCGCAGCCGCCTTGATGCCATCTCCAGAGCGCGGACCGAAACGTCGACGCCAACCACCTGCTCGTAACCGTCGCGGACGAGACGCTGCAACAGAGCACCAGCACCGCAACCGAGATCGAGCACGCGACGGGCGCCGGAGGCACGGAGGACGGACTGGACGGCTCCGAGGCGCTGGTCCCGAAGAGAGACCTTCTCCTCGAGTTGCTCCTCGCGTCCGGGCTCGTCACCCTCGGGTGCCTGGTCTGCCGCCGGCTGAGCCTCGTCGAGCGTGGCGAGGGCCGGGAAGTACAAGCGGGCCTGCTTCTTCAGATAGCGCCGAACGATCAGGTCGCGGTCGGGGTGAGCGGCAAGCCATCCTTCGCCGCGGCGCATCAGCTTCTCGATCTCGGCCTCATCGACCCAATAGTGCTTGTCGTCGTCGAGCACGGGCAGTAGGACATAGAGGTGGTTCAACAGGTCCGCGAGCCGGCACTCGCGACTCAATTTGAGCTGGACATATCGGCTGTCGCCCCACTCGGGGAACCTCTCGTCGAGCGCGATCGCCGTTGCCTCGACCTCGTACCCGAGCGGCTCGAAGAGACGCCGGACCATCGGCTCGCCACCTCGTGCCGGGACCACTGGGAGAGCTGCCACCAGCGGGATCTCAGACGCGACGAACTCCTCGTGTCCCTTGCAGACACCTGCCATCGCGCTCTTGAACACGGTCACCAGAGCCACCGAGAGGAACGACGACGCGACGTAGGGGCGATCGTTGACGTACTCCGCAAGCGCGAAGCTGCTCACACCCCGGCCACGCCTGACGAGCCCGACCGGGTCGATCGCCAGGAGCAGCGCCGCCGTGCAGCGTTCCTCACTTGCCTCGGGATAGAAGACGTGCGCCTCGCCGAAGCCGGTCGAGAACGACTGGACTCGGTCTGGATGCTTGTGGAGCAGAAATCCGAGGTCAGTTGCCGGACGATGCGTTGTAGAGATGGTGAGAAGCACCGGGTCGAGGCTATCGCCCGGCCGGCAGCTCGCACTGCGGCGATCTCATCGAATGGTGGCCCTCAGCTGCTCGAGATAGATGTGGCCTCGCGATAGCCCGGCAAGCCCGCGAACCACCATGCGCGAGGAAGCATTTCGAGAGCCACGCCGCCCCGGCTCAGACCGCCCTGTTCATCTCCACGGCATCCCTCTCCGCCAGTCGATCAACAAAAAACCCTCCGATTTGGAGGGCTTTTCTGAGAGCGGCTGAAGAGACTCGAACTCTCGACCTTCTGCATGACAATAGACAAAAATGGCGTCGCTGTCCAGTGTTTATGGGAGAAAAGCCCATATCTATAAGGCTTTCTGGAGGGTGAATCGATTCCAGTTTGGTAGCGCCAGTGGTAGCGCCGCGGTAGCGCCCGGCTAGAATCACGTTCGTGAGCGGCGGCAAACCAGTCGGCACGATCCTGTTCAGGGCCGGGAAGGGGGAGGCTGCGGGGACCGTGTATGCGGTCGCCAAGTGGCGCGACTCGACCGGTCGCCAGTGCTACCGGCGGGTCGGGCGCGCCTGGGTCGAGCTGGACGGTTCGGGCAGCTGACGCAAGCGCCGGGGCCGTTCGCCCGAGGGATACGTCGACCGCCGGGTCGCCGAACGGCTGATGGACGCATTGATCGACGAGACCGAGAAGACGCTGGTTGTCGCGCCGCCGAACCGCGAGGCGACGTTCGCCGAGGCGGCGGCCGAGTGGCGCTCGTGGGCCGAGCACACCAAGCGCCTGAAGCCGGCATCGCTGCGCAACTACGACGCGCTGCTCTCCACGCCCGGCGAGCGGAGGCGGGGAGGGGGCCCGCGCCTCGCTCGGATCATGCGTGCGTTCGGGGACCGCAAGATCGCCGAGATCACGACGGCCGACGTCGAGCGCTTCCTGCGCGGCCTCGACCGGACGGGGGTGCCTGGCCGGAGCGTCAACGCGCACCGCCAGGCGCTGATGAACGTGTTCGAGTACGCGACCCGTGAGCACGCCTTTGCGCTGCGGGTCAACCCGGCGCGCAAGAGCGACAAGCGACGCGAGGACTACTCCAAGCCGCCCGAGACCTTCACCGCCGAGCAGGTCATGGCCCTCGCCCGCGCCGCGCGTGCCGGGCTCCACGTCAACGGCGGCCGCCGCTGGGCCAGCTCAGAGGAGGACCTGGAGCAGCAGCGCATGAACGAGCAGGACGCCGACATGTACATCGTCGCCGGCTTCTCCGGCCTGCGCCAGGGCGAGCTCCGCGCGCTGCGCTGGCGCCACGTCCGGTTCGAGGACCGCACGATCGCGGTCGTCGCCGGCATGTCCGCCGGCGTCGAGTCCAGCACCAAATCGGGCAAGTGGCGCGCGGTGCCGCTGACTCGGGACGCGTTCGTCGCCCTCGACGGGCTCAGCAAGCGGGAGTGGTTCACCGGCCCCGACGACTACGTGTTCTGCGGCCCCGCGGGCGATCCGGTCGAGGAGTCCGCACTCCGCCGCCGCTACAAGCTTGCGCGGGACGCTGCCGGCCTGCCCCCGCTGCGCTTCCACCATCTGCGCCACACCTTCGCCACGCTCGCGATCCGCGGCCTGGACCCGGCGACCGTCCAGACGCTGCTCGGGCACGCCAAGATCACCACCACCGAGCGCTACCTCCACGCCCGTCCGCTCGTCGAGCTGGCCGAGCGCATGGATGCAATCTTCGCCGTCGCGCCAGCTCTCGAACAGCAACCGACGAGGTGACCAGAAGTGCGAACGCTGATATCGGAGCTGCTCTTCACGCTCGCCGCAGTGAGCAAACTCGCGAAGCGGGGCATCTCCACGGACGAGGTGCTCGAGCTGCCCTGGAACCGCTATCGCGTGGTGGCGAACCCGCACGGTCCAGACCCGGACCGCCGGTTCCTCATCGGGCGGACCAACGCCGGGCGCTTTCTGACGGTCGTGATCGCGCCAACCGGTGAGACGACGACCTGGCTGGTGATCACCGGCTGGGAAGCAACGATTTCCCAGCGTAGACTCCTGGATGCTGAGCCATGAGCGACCCCGTCCGGACATCTGACGACCCGCAGCCGGAAGACCTCGACGCGCTCCTCGAGACGCTCGATCAGCACCTGATCGAGGACAACCCTGGCGGTCAGCGCGTGCGCGGCCGGATCGTGATCGACCTCGACGCTGATGACGCTGAGCGGCTGAGCCGGATCGCCATCTCGCGGGGCGAAGGAGCGCAGGAAGTCATCTCGAGCCTGCTCCGCGAGGCCGATCGCCCCGCCGCCTGAGGCCGCGCTCCCCGCTGGAAGCACACGAGGGTCAGGCAGGCGAGAACAGCGACTCGCCGGGCGCACAGCCGGCAACGGCGTAGCCGTCGTCATCGAACGCGACGAGCATAAGCGTGTCCATCGGCCGCGACTCCTCAGCCGCGATTCGCGCCAGCGCGCTCTCCGCCTCCTCGGGCATGGCGAACGACACCACCAAGTTGCCGTTGTCGAAGATTGAATACGTCATCGGCTCAAGCGTAGTTGCCGCAGCCTAACGCGCCTTCGGGAGGCGGCGGATGGCCTCTTCGAGCTCGGGACGCAGGAACCGCCAGGTCCGTCCGAGCTTGCGGCCAGGCAGGATGCCGCGTCGGGCGTACTCCTTGACGGTGTACGGCTTCAGCTCGAGCAGCGACGCGACGTCGTCGACCGTCAGGACGTCCTCGCGCGTGATCGTCACGACCGCTCCAGGCGGCGGGAAGGGCGGAGGGAAGTCGGCGGGGCGCATGGACGAGGCGACCTTAACGAGCGAGCGGCGATTCCGCCGCTGTCGATTCTAGCTCAATTTGCGATACTAGCGCTACTGCGAACTGGAGTCGTGATCACCGTGCCTGACCAAGATCCAGCCCCACCGACCGCCGAGTGGCTGACTCTTGCCGAGATTGCTGCCGAGCTTCGGCTCAGCCCGGCGACGATCCGCTCATGGGTCGCCAAGGGCGCGCTGCCGGCGAAGCGCGCCGGTCGCCGAAAGTGGCTCGTGCTGCGCGCCGACCTCGACGAGATGCTCCGAGCCGAGGCCGAGGTCCGGGCCCATCCTTCCCCGCCGCCCAAGCCAGGCGATCCGGGCAGGGCTCGCGTCCCGCGGCAGCGGGAGACCATCACAGCGCCGAACGTCTGGCCGGACGTGCCCGAGGAGGAGAAGGTCGATCCCGAGGACTGGCTCGCCGTCGCCGAGCACGAGTGGCTTGCCGCACTGAGTTCGAGCCAGATGGCGCCGCCTGATGCCTGGTTCGCCGGGCGACTCCAGTTCCTCGCTGATACCGCGGCGCGCAAGGCCGGTGCGCTCGCGCTGCTCGACGACGACGAGGTCATGCAGTGGGACCGCGAGCCTGCCGTTGACTCGCTCGTCCTCTCCTACGAGTTGCGCCCCGGAGGCAACCGGCCCGGGCCACCGGACCTCTGGGCCGAATTCGACCGCCGGGTCGACGCGCTGGCGCGGGCCATGCAGGTCGCCCGCGGCGCGCCGATCCGCCTCGCGCTCGAGCAGCTCTCGGTGACGCTGCAGGACCTCGCCGACGAGATCCGCAGCTACCGCGGTCACGGGGGCAACTGGGAGGAGCGGCCCGCGCCGTCGACGTTGGCGGCGCCCGAACCGCCCGGGCGAGGGGCGGATGTGGAGCCGGGAGCTACAGAGCGAAGTGTTTCGTGAGTTGTTCCGAATTCCGTAGCTGGGCCCGCCTCCGCCCCCGAGTTTGCTGGGGATCGACCGCCTCGGTGCGCATGACTACCCGCCCTCCACGTGTGTGAGTGATGAAGGGAGGAGGGGTGTGCGGGTAGTCATGCGCATTCAGCGGTGGAGTTGGATGCCGGAGGCGGAGGCGGGCCCAGAGGTGAGCACGGGAACGAGGTCACAGGTCAGGGATCGAAGCGAGATCGGTGAGCGTCAGCCGGCGGAAACGGATCGGCGGCGGCGGTGGGGAGGACAGTTGCCAGGGTCGAGGACTCGTGCAGGCGGTCGGCGGTGAGTCGAAGGCTCAGGCCGGGGCCGGGATCGATGCGAGGACTGGACTGGCTGGCGAGAGTCGGGCCGTCGCCGCTCGATCCTTGGCGGCTGGCGATGGGCTGGAGCGAGGTGGCGGCCAGGAGCCACGCCCGCCGGCTCGAGGACGCCGGCCGGCTCGAGCGCACCCCGATGGTGCGCGGCCAGGGTTCCCTGTTTGCTGCCACCCGCTCCGGGGTGCGCATGGTGGGCCTGGTGCTCACCGCACCTTCGACACCGTCGCCCAACACCTGGGCCGACCACAGCGCGTGCGCCTGGGTCGCCGCCTGGCTCACCACCCGAGGCCGCCACTACCTCGGTCCGCGCGAGCTGCTCGAGGAGGCGACGTGGTCCGGCCAGCTGTTCTGGCTCGACAGCAACAGCGGCAAACGCTCCGGCCGCCGGCGCGACCTCGTCGGCTTCGTGAACGACAGTCCCGTCCCGATCGAGGTCGAACTCGCCCCGAAGTCTCAGCTGCGGCTCGACGCAATCCTCGGGCTCCATCAGCCTGGCTGATCGCCGGCAAGTCCGTCGGCATCATCTACGTCTGCGGTGACCGTATCGGTGCCGAACGGATCGGACGGACTGGCCGCGGTCTTGGGCTGGCCGACGGGTGGCTCCGCATCGAACCGCTCGATGAAATCCGCCGGCAGACCTGTGAAGCTGGCGGGCACCGCGCGTCTGCGTGAGGAAGGCTGGCTCATGCCGTGGCAACATCGGCCGTCGGACGCGACGGCGCGGCGTAGGGACGTCGACCATCTACGCTTCGTCGCCAAGGCAGTGGCCAGCTCGGAGGCGCTCCGAGCGCGAAAGCGGTCGTCCGCCCGCGCCGCCGGGCGCACGCTCCGCGGCAGTGCACAAGCCCTGGCGTCCCGGTCGGCGGCCCCTCGCCGCCTGCTGGTCCCACGCGGAAGCACCATGGACGCGCCCGATCCGGTCGAGGCCAAAGCGCAAGCGGGCAGTCGGCATTGCCCTCCCACGAGTGCTCGCAGTGTCACGGAAGCAGCGCCAGGAAGAGATCCGCAGCTCCGCCAACATTTACGTCCGTAGGGTGACGGTCTCGTAGGTTGCGGTATGTTGCGCTTCGCCGCGGAAGCAGCGACCCGACCATCTGCGACGTCGCGGTCGAGCGCTGTCGCTCCCGGACAAACGCGGCCACCGCGTCTGCGTCGGGGAGGTGGCCCGTAGTGGCGCTGCGGACAGGCCGAAGGGCGCCCGCAATCACAGCCACCGAGGCCGACCTGCGCCACGCCTGCGACTGGTGCTTTCACGGCGCGAGGCCGACGCCTCTCGCTGCTGCAACCGCGTGATCTCGGCAGGGCCGACCGGGACGCCAGCCCCGCCGCTTGTGCTTCCGCCCATCAGCAGACGCCCAGGCTGGGAGCTGACGAGTGCTTTGCTCGGCCCGACCCTCGCGGCGCTCACGATGCCTATGGCGACCGAGCAATCGCAGCCCGTCTGGCGCCGATGACCCGACGAGACGGCCGGCTCGGCTCAGCCGGTTGGGAACGCCCGGGCGAGGTCAGCCCAGATTCGAGTGGCCACATCGGGGCTGAGTGATCCTGGGCGGGCTGCGAGCTTCGCGACCCGTTTCGGGCCGTCGACGAGGATGCCGCGGACCTCGACCCGCCGGAACAGCGGGAGGCCGCCGACGTCGGGGAAGCAAAGCGCGCCGGCCACATCGACGTCGAGGTCAGGCGAGAGCTTGGCGAGCGCGGCGCGGACGTAGCCGATCTGCTTCTCGACGCCGGCGATCAGCTTCGTCTGGTCGCGGCCGTTGATCTTGAGGGTCGTGTGCTTCTCAACGCACAGGCCGCCGTACCAATCGCGCGTGATCTTGCCGCTACGGGTTTTTGAGTCGATCACGGTCACCCCGCCGGGGCCGACGGCGATGTGATCGATGTTCGCCTGTCCGTGCCCGGGAACGCGGCGGTCGTGAAGCAAACGGACGCCGGTGCCGTCGAGCAGCTTCTCCAGGCGGGCGCCGGACCGGACCTCCCCGCGGCCGCCCTGCTGCCAGGAGGTGGTCGAAGCCGGTTCGTCGATCACCTTCGCGAGGACGACGCCCAAGCCGCCGAGCTTCTCACGCGCGTGCTGCTCGCGGGCGTCGTGCCGGCGCTGATACTCGCGCCTGCCCTGCGTCAACCGATTCAACGATCGGAGGGGCGACCGACGAGTGGCCGAGACGGGCACGCCGGACACCGCGGCGCTCACACAGGCGAGGCACGTCACCGTGCGCGACGCCGGGTCCCACCAGGGCCTCGGTGCCCACCGGGAGATCGGTCGCACAGTGCCGGCAGCGATCGGGCCGGCTCAGACGGAGCTGTCGTGCTGAACGGGTCGCGCTGATGCAAACGCATCGGCCAGGGCGCGCCGGCCCCCAAGACGACGTAGAGGGATGGACGACCTAATCACCGTGTCTGGTAGCGCCGAGTGGTAGCGCCGGGCGAAAATCGGGTTTCGTAACCGATTGAGGGCGACAAAAAATCTCGGATTACCAGGGCCTTTGCGAAGCGGCTGAAGAGACTCGAACTCTCGACCTTCTGCATGGCAAGCAGACGCTCTAGCCAACTGAGCTACAGCCGCGAATCGCGTCGAGTATAGCCTCGCCCCCCGGGCGCGGTCGAGCGCGGCGATGTCGGCGTATCGCCGGCCGGGAACATACGGCAGTTGGTCGCCGCAGCCCACGGTGACGACGACATCAGCCGCGTGGCCAGCTCGCTGGGCCGTCGCGGACCTGCGCGCGGGCGAGACTATGCTCGGGCGCGGGTGCGGGCGAGAGGAGATCCGGACATGCGCCGTTAGCGGATTAGCTGGGTGGGGCGGTGACCTGCGCCGGAGCCGGCGGTCAAGGAGGCAGCCGAGCGCCGGCGCGCGGGCACTCCGAGAACGCGTGCGGAGCGCGGAATGATGTGGCACAGGTCATACCCAAGGCGGCGCTGGTAGTACTGCACGTCGGGTGTGAAGCCGAGTGCTCCGAACGGGCCCTCCCCCTCCGACAGCAGGTATTTGACGCCGCGATCGATGAGGTTCAGCACGAGGTGGTGATGAAGGCTCCACCGCGCCTCGTGGCTACTCGCCACCGCAAGCCGGATCAGGGATACCTCGTCGTCGATCAGCACCGCCGTCACAGCGAGCGGGATGCCCTCCGCGTCGCGCGCGACCAGCGCGGTGACGTCGGGCTGCTCGAACAGGAGCGGCCAGTCGTGAGCGAGCCTTGCCAGATCTTCGTCGGTCACAGCGGCCTGACGAGAATGCACGACTCGTCGCACCGCACGCATCGCCTCGGACGGACCCTCGACCGTCTCGCACCAGATACCCGCGGCCTCGGCACGTCGCACGTTGGTTCGGACAGCTTGGCGGCGGCGACCACGCACATACTCAGACTGCTTCCGCGGAAGGAACAGGACCCCCCGGCAGAGCCGATTCTGCGGGAAGACGCCGAGGAACCACGCGTCGAAGTGCTTGCGCAGAGCGTCTCCCGCGGCTGAGTCCGACAGCGTCACCTCGACCTTCGGTGTCCGCACGAGCAACACCAGCAGAGCGGTCGCCTGCCAAGGGCGCGTCGCTGCCACGACGACCAGATGCGCCAGCCGGTCTGGACGGCCCAGCCCTCCGCCGATGGGGAGCGCGCTCGCGGCCGCGAACCACGAGCCTCCGTAGCGAAGACGACGTCGGATGGTTCTCACTGGGTCGCCGATACCGCCGACGAATCTACCCCAAACCGAGGCCCGTAGCTTCGCATTTGCTTGCCGGAGACCGGGCGACACCCGGGAGCGACCGATGCCGGCGCGCCCCTCTTCGAGCGATTAGGCGACGTGCACGCCATCTACCCTGCATTTCCGCGGCTCGTGCGAGGAGCCTGCTCTGGAGCGCTTTCCACTCAGAGGCGACGATCGGAATCGAACCGATGTAGACGGCTTTGCAGGCCGCTGCGTAGCCACTCCGCCACGTCGCCGGGGCGCTTAGCCTAGTGCACCGTTCCTGCAAGTCCCTTGCGCTCTGACGGCGTCTGGACGCGCCCAGTCACGCCCAGCCACTCGTCAGACCATCATGGGACTTGCGGAACCGCTGCGCTAGCGTCAGCGGCACAGGCACCTCAGCGCGCGACGAGGCGCACGACGTTGCCCGACGGGTCGCTGACGAGCACCGCGTCGCCCGAATGCTCGGCTTCGAGGCCCGCCTCGCGCACGCGCTCGAGGATGCGCTCGAGCTCGCCGGCATCAGGGAGCGTGACCTCGAACGAGCGCATCCCGATCGCACCTGGCGGCGGGGGCCCTGCGCCGCGGCTGTTCCAGGTGTTGAGTCCGATGTGATGGTGGTAGCCGCCGGCGGAGACAAACAGAGCGCCCGCGTACCCCTTGACCGTGACGTCGAAGCCGAGCACGCCGGCGTAGAAGGCCTCGGCGGCATCGAGGTCGGCCACCTGCAGATGGACGTGACCGATCCGGGTGCCGACGGGCACGAGCACATGCTTGTCGCTCGCCGGTGGGAGCTGGGTCAGGACGTCGTCGATGTCGAGCGGCAGCGTCGCCATCTCTAGACTGCCATTGACGTGGGGCCAGTGCTCGCGGGCGCGGTCGCGGTAGATCTCGATCCCGTTGCGGTCGGGATCGTGGAGATAGAGCGCCTCGCTGACGAGGTGATCGGAGGCCCCGTCAAGCGGCACCCGCGCCTCCGCAAGGCGGCGCAAGGCCACCGCGAGGTCGGCTCGTGACGGGAGCAGAATGGCGAGGTGGAAGAGCCCGGTCGAGCGCCGCGAGAGCGGGGGTGCGGCCGCGTCGCCGGTCAGCTCGATCAGCGGTGTCTCGGGATCGACGCCGAGGGCGACGGTCCCGTCCTCGCGCTCCGTCGCAGGCAGGCCGAGCGCGCGCTCGTAGTAGTCCCGCGAGCGGGCGAGGTCCGCGACTGTCAGTCGGACGGTGCCGATGTCGGTTTCTGGCGCGATCGTCATTCGGGCTCCACGATCTTAAGCGCGCCTGAGGCAGAAGCCGGCTCGCCGGCGGCGTCAGTCAACCGAGCAGGTGCCGCCGCCCGGCGCCCCGGGTAGCCGCCCGAGGAGCTGGGCGAGCTGCTCGATCTCGTCGGCGCTGAAGTGCTCGAGGAAGAGCCGGCGGATGCCGGCGATGTGCGTGCGCCCGGCGTCGCGGAGCTTCGCGAGCCCGGCGTCGGTGAGGCGCGCGTACGAGACGCGCGCGTCGCTGGCGCAGGAGTCACGCTCGATCAGCTCCGCTGTCACGAGCCCGTCGATCAGCCGCGTGACACCCGATCGGGTGAGCATCGTGCGCTCGGACAGCGCCGACATCGGGAGCTTGCAGTCCGGAGCTTGTGCGAGATACAGGAGGACTTCGTAGTCGCGCGCGGTCAGGCCGTGCTCGGCGACCAACTCGGCGTCGAGCTCGCGCAGGATCGAGCGCTGGCTCTGGAGATAGCTCCGCCATGCCTCGAGCGAGGATCCACGCAGTCCGGTGAAGCTCCTGGTTGCCATATCCGCAATTATAGTTGATGAGTCAACGGGTGATGCAGTCTTCCGCACGCGCAATCCTCGAGTGTGCATCCGGTCGCCCCGGACGGTGATACGCGCAGCCTAGCCTGCGGCGGCGTAGACCGGCAATTCCGGTGCGTCGATCGGCTGCTCTGGGTCTCGAGGCCACGACAACGCGAGACATTTCTCACCATCCGCGACCGAATATTCGTCCATTCACAGGTTTTCGCGTCGTCGGTCGGTACCATTTCCCCTCGGAAGGCGATCTCGGGTTCCAGGCATCTGACCAGGCCCTGTGATTGCGGAGGCAGAACGGAACGGCTTCGACGGTCAAGAGTTGGCCACGGAGTTTCCTGGTCCGTGGTCCCGTCTAAGCCCGCATTGGGAGTTCGCCGGTGTCAGCATCGTCAGTTGCGTCTGTGGATCAGCTGTATCCGAAATCGGTTGCCGCTCGGCGCGGCGATCTTCTCCTCCCCGGCGAGCTCGGCCTGATCGCCAGGGGCATCACGCTCAGAACGGGCGCGGAGACGGCGTTGCTCGCTGCCTTCAACGCGACCGACCGCCAGGTCCAGATCGTGTCCGCCTGGGGTGCCGCCTCGCGAAAAGACATGGCTCCGATCACGCTCGTAAGCGGGGGTTTCGTTGACCGCGTGCTGGAGTCCGGACATACAAGCGCCGAGCCGATCGATCCCGAGCACGACCAAACTCTCGGCGTTGCCGGATCAGGGACGCCGATCACATACGCGATCGGAGCCGGGGTCCGCCCGCCCGGCGGCCCACCGGGTGCGCTCTGTGTCGGCCTCGCCGCGCGGCCGTCCGATCCGGCGCTCACCCTGTGGCAGGTCGAGAGCTACGCGCGGCTCGCGTCGCTGTGCCTGCACGAGGCCGGTGTGCTCGACGGGCTGATGGCCGTTGCCCACGTCGACGGCCTGACCGGCTGCCTGAACTACGGCGCCGTTCGCGCCGAGCTCGACCGCGAGATCTCTCGCTCAGAGCGCCATGGGCGGACCCTGTCGTGCTGCTTCATCGATCTCGACCACTTCAAGTCCGTCAACGACAACTACGGCCACCTTCACGGCAACCGGGTACTCGCGCAGATCGCGAACATCCTGCGCGAGGGCGTACGGGCCGGCGACACGATCGGCCGCTACGGTGGCGACGAGTTCCTCGCGATCCTCCCGGACGCGAACGAGGCAGAAGCGTGCGCCATGGGCGAGCGGCTGCGGTCGAAGATCTTCACGACGAGGCCGCGGGGCACCAACGAACGGCTCGATGCGTCGATGGGGGTGGCGCAGTGGCGATCCGGAACGACGGCCGACGACATGCTCGGGGCGGCCGACGCAGCGCTACTCCGCGCCAAGGACGGTGGTGGCGGAATCGTGGTTGGAGCGGGCTGTGTTGTGGCGCGGGCGCGCAGCGAGGCCACGAAGTGGTCCGCATGAACGCAGAGCGTAGTAGCGCTTCCCGACCATGCCACGTGCGCTGGACGCACCATGCGATGGACGATGCTGGGCTCGAACCAGCGACCTCCGCCTTGTCGAGGCGGCGCTCTCCCAGCTGAGCTAATCGTCCGGGCAGCAAAATGTACCAGCGGCTCGCGCCTCGCCTGGGCGGCCAATGGAAAACTCCGGGCGCCACTAGCATCCTGGCCGATGGACTACGAGCTTCCCGACGGCACTGTGCTCGCGTTGCCCGACGACGCCACCGGAGCCGACGCCGCCGCCGCGATCGGACCCGGGCTCGCGCGGGCGGCGCTCGCCGTCGCGATCGACCGCGAGGTGCGCGACCTCGCGCGCCCGCTGCCGCCCGGCGGCGGCCGGCTCGAGGTGATCACCCAGAAGAGCGGCGCGGATGCGCTGGCACTTATTCGCCATGACGCGGCGCATGTGCTCGCGGCGGCGGTGATGGAGCTCTATCCAGGGGTAAAGATTTCGATTGGACCGCCGATCGAGGACGGCTTCTACTACGACTTCGAGTTCCCCGACGGCGTCTCGCTCTCCGACGCGGACTTCGAGCGCATCGAGACGCAGATGCGTGAGCACATCGACGCTGACGAGCCCTTCGTGCGCCGGGACATTACGACCGGCGAGGCGCTCGAGCGCTTCCTCGCCGAGGGCCAGGACTACAAGGTGAAGCTGATCGAGGACCTCGTACGGAATGCCGACCCCGCCCACCCGCTCGACACCGTCTCGCTATACACGAACGGACCGTTCACCGATCTGTGTCGCGGCCCGCACGCGCCGAGCACGAAGCGGATCAAGGCGGTCAAGCTCCAGTCCGTCGCCGGCGCTTACTGGCGCGGTGACTCACGCAACCCGATGCTCACCCGCGTCTACGGCACCGCGTTCTTCTCGAAGCGCGACCTCGACGAGTATCTCGAGCGGCTCGAACGGGCGCGCGCCAACGATCACCGCCGGCTCGGACCCCAACTCGGGCTGTTCACGTTCTCCGAGGTCTCTCCGGGATCGGCGTTCTGGCTGCCGGCCGGCACTCGCGTCTACAACGAGCTGGTGAAGCTGAGCCGCGAGATGGGCGAGCCGCGCGGCTACGCCGAGGTCAAGACGCCCCAGCTTTATGACAGCGCGCTGTGGAAGACCTCCGGACACTGGGACAAGTACCGCGAGAACATGTTCGTCACCGAGTCCGAGGGCCGGCCGATGGCGATCAAGCCGATGAACTGCCCCGGCCATTGTCAGCTCTACTCGCTCCAGCGCCACTCCTACCGCGACCTTCCGGTTCGCTACTCCGAACCTGGCTTGCTGCACCGCAACGAGCCGAGTGGCACGCTGCACGGCCTGCTCCGGGTGCGTCACTTCGCCCAGGACGACGCGCACATCTTCTGCACCGAGGACCAGATCCAGCAGGAGGTCGCCGGCTGCCTCGAGTTCGCGTTCGCCACCTATGAGATCTTCGGCCTCGACGTGCGGTTCGAGCTCTCAACGCGTCCTGAGCAGCGGATCGGCTCCGACGAACTATGGGATCTGACCGAAGCCGCGCTCGCGAGCGCGCTCGAGAGCCATGGTCTCGCCTACACCGTCGCCGCGGGCGAGGGGGTCTTCTACGGCCCCAAGATCGACATCCACATGACCGACTCGCTCGGTCGCTCGTGGCAGCTCGGCACGATTCAGCTCGACTACAACATGCCGAGGCGCTTCGATCTCACCTACACGGGCGCCGACAATGCGGAGCACGAGCCGGTGATGATCCATCGCGCGCTGATGGGCTCCTACGAGCGCTTCATCGGGATCCTCCTCGAGCACCTCGAGGGTGAGCTGCCGGTCTGGCTCGCACCGGTCCAGGCGATCGTGCTGCCGATATCCGATCGCCACGCCGAGTATGGCCGCGAGGTCCTCCGCCGGCTTCGGGAAGCCGGTGTCAGGGCCGAGCTCGACGAGCGGGTCGAGTCGGTAGGCCGCAAGATTCGCGATGCCGAGCTGCGCAAGATTCCTTACATGCTGGTCATCGGCGACCGCGAGCGCGAAGCCGGCGAGGCCGCTCTCCGCCAGCATGGGCACGGCGATTCGGGATCGATCACGGTCGAGGCGTTCATCGACCGAGTTCGCGCCGAAACAACAAATCGCTCAGGGCGATGAGTCGCCGCTATACTCGGCAGCGTTGATCCAAGTGCTTCATCACACACGGCCCGGCGTCGCTTGACGCAGCGTCGACACCGCAGATAGTGCCGGTCCCTCGTAGGTTCGACCGGCGGCCGCCCGACCGGGACACCACTCGGATCAACGATCGTATTCGCGTACCCGAGGTCAGGCTCGTCGGCGAGGACGGCAAGCAGATCGGCGTCGTGAAGACCGTCGACGCGCTGAGCTACGCGCAGGAACGCGATCTCGACCTCGTCGAGGTGGCCCCCGATGCGCGGCCTCCCGTCTGCCGAGTCCTCGATTACTCGAAGTACAAGTACGAGCAGGCGCAGAAGCAGAAGGCCGCGCGCAAGCATCAGCAGCAGATCACGATCCGCGAGATCAAGTTCCGCCCGAAGATCGCCCAGAACGACTACGACACCAAGAAGGGCCACGTCTCGCGATTCCTACGCGGCCACGACAAGGTCAAGATCACGATCATGTTCCGCGGTCGCGAGGTAACCCATCCCGAGCGCGGCACCGCGCTGCTCGACCGCCTCGCGGGCGAACTGGCTGAGATCGCCGTTATCGAGCAGTCGCCGATTCAGGACGGACGCAACATGACGATGCTCCTGGCGCCCTCGAAGGCCGTGCTCGCGGAGGAGAGAGGCAGCAAGCCGGCCGCGGAGGTGAAGCAGGCTGGCAACGGCGCCGCGCCCGCCGCGGAGGCTCCAGAGGACGTTTCGCCGCCGACTGCCGAGGGCTCCGCCGACGCCGACGGCGACGGGGCGAGCGCGCCAACGGATGCGCCGGCAGGGAGCGCGCCCGCCGTCGATCAGGACGCGCCGGCGCCGAGCGCGCCTGCCACCGATGATGATGATGATGCGTCAGAAGTGAGCCAGCCGGCTGCCATGAGCGCAGCGCTGGCGGCTGAGGCCGCTGCTGCCACCGCCGCAGAGCGCGGCACGCCGGCTGACACCGCCGCGTAGGGCGACGGGCTCCGGACTCGCGGCGAGGATGCAGCGCCGCACCGTAGTTATCGCCTCGCTCGCAGCGGCGCTCATCGCCGGGCTCGCCGGGGGGATCGCGGCACTCGCCGCCGCCGGCGAGAAGTCGATGCGCCAGCCCGCCGCCGCCGCCGCCGGCGAGACGTCCAAGGCGACGCTCGCGATCGCGATCGCCGAGGGGGACGTCGTGGCGGGGCCTGTGTCCTACACGCTGACATGCGCTCCGGCCGGTGGGTCCTTGCCGCATCCGGCTCGCGCCTGCGCCGCGATTGCCCGCCACCCAAGCATGCTCGTCCCGCAGCCGCAGGGGTTGCTCGAACCGTGTGCGTTTGGAGCCGACGTCACCTTCGCGGTGACCGGGCGCAGCGCGGGCGCCGGGGTCGACTCGATGCTCCAGGCGTGCGCCAGCGGTCAGAGCGCGGTGGTGGCCCTGTGGGAGGGCGTCGTGCCGAGCGGCGCGGCGCGGCTCACGACTCATGTCGACCGTGGCGTCGGGCTGTTCGCGCTCGGGGAGACGAGGGCGGAGGTTCGCCTCGCGCTCGGCCGCGGCCGGACCGCACATGGAAGGTGCTCGAGCTCGATCTGCACGCGCGTCTACCCGACCGGGCTGGAGACGGCCCTGACCGATAATCACACCTTCACGGTCTCGCTCATCGTCGGCTACCGCCGCGGCAGGATCGCGTGGATAACCACCGACAACCCACAGGCCACCATCGACGGCGTCGAGATCGATGCCGGCTACCGGGCCCTGCGCCGCCGGCTGGCGGACTGGCGCGCGACCGCCTGTCCAGGTGGCGTCCGGCTGCTCGGCCACGGCGCCCGCCCTTCGACGGAGATCGAGTTCAAGCCCTACTACGCGCTCGTGACCGTGCAAGACACGGCGCTCGCGTGTCCCTGAGCGCCGCTCTGCTTTACTAACCGTCTCGATGCCGAAGATGAAAACCCATTCCGGCGCCAAGAAGCGCTTCAAGCTCACCGCGACCGGCAAGGTCCGCGGACGCAGCGCATTCTCGAGCCACATTCTCGAGAAGAAGTCCCCCAAGCGTAAGCGCCGCCACGCGATGCCTGCCGTGATCTCCAAGCACGACGAGCCGCGGATCAAGGTGCTGCTGGGAGCGAAGAAGAAATGACCCGCGTCAAGCGCTCCGTCCACGCGCGCAAGAAGCGGCGCGCGACACTGGAGATGACGAAGGGCTTCCGGGGCGACGCCAGCCGGCATTACCGCGCCGCCAAGGAGGCCCTGCTCAAGGCCGACCAGTACCGCTACCGTGATCGCCGCAACCGCAAGCGCGACTTCCGCCGCCTGTGGATCACGCGCATCAACGCGGCCGCACGCATCAACGGCCTCTCCTACTCGCAGTTCATGCACGGCCTGCAGCTCGCCGGCGTCGAGCTCGACCGTAAGGTCCTCGCGGACATTGCGGTCCGCGACGCCGACACGTTCCGACGGTTTGCCGACCGCGCCCGAGAGGCGCTGGCGGCCGGCTGAGCAACCAGACCGACCACCAGCATCGCCCGGGCGCCGCTCCAGACAGGAGGGCGCCCGTTTTCGTTTTCAGATCAGATGACCCCTACGAGATCCGAACACAACTCAGCCCCCGCCGGTGTCCTTGAGCGCCTGCGCCTTGCAGGTCGTTCCCGCCGCCTTGACGGCCGGGCTCGACGTGTCGAGCGAGCTGAGGCCGCGATAGAAGCTCAATGGGTCGCTCGCGATCGTCGACGGGTCGGGGAAGGAGATCCCGTGGGCGTTCATGCACTGGGAGAACGCCTCGGCCGCCTGGAGCTTCTTGGTCCGCTCCCCGGAGGTGATCTTGCCGGCGTTCGGGAACGCCTTGGCGATCTCGGTGGCGCAGGCCTTCTCCGCAGCCTCGACCTTCACCTGCGGATAGCCGCCCAGGACGAGCAGCATGCGGCGGGCGTTACCGGCGGACGCGGTCGGGTCGGGGAGGTCGATGCCCTGGCCGCGCATGCACTTCGCCGCTTCAACCCGGGCCGGCAGGAGCTCGGCGGCTCTCGTGCCCGAGCCCGCGCTCGCGGCGGTGCTCGAGTCGCTCGCGGGCGAGCCGCTCGATCCGCACGCGGCGAGGCATGCGCAGAGCACGCCGGAGAGAAGAAGCGGGGCGAGTCGCGGCACGGTGGTTCTCCCTTCCCTTGGACATCAGACAGCGTACCCGGGCGATGACGATCACAAGCCACCACAACCAGCGACTCAGGGAAATACGCAAGCTCCGACAGCGCCGGCGCGAGCGCGAGCGCTCTGCCCGCTTCGTAGCCGAGGGCGAGGACCTGCTGTCCGCCGCCGACGCGGCCGGCTGGCCCGCGCTCGAGCGCTTCTGCGTGACGGGAAGCGGTTTGCCCGGGATCGAGATCGAGCCGTCGCTGTTGGCCTCGATCTCTGGTCTCGCCTCGGGCACGCGGACGCTCGCCGTCTATCAGGAGCGCTGGGCCCCGGAGCCGCTGGGCCCGCTGTGCGTCTACCTCCACGGGGTCAGCGACCCTGGCAACGTCGGCGCCGTGCTCCGCTCTGCGGAGGCGTTCGGCGTGTCGTGCGTCGCGCTCGGGCCGGGGACCGCGGATCCGTACAGCCCGAAGGCGGTGCGCGCGAGCATGGGGGCGATCTTCGCGGTGCCGGTCGCGCGGGTGGCGGGGGAGGTCGCGGCCCTTCCGGGGGGTCGAATCGCGTTGGTCGCCGGGGCGGGGGTGCCTTTGGGCGCGCTGTGGAGCTCCGAACGCCCGCCCACAGGCGGCCTGGACGCTCTTGAGCCGGTTATAGCGGCTCAAAAGCGTCCACGTCCCGGTCTGCGGCCCGCCGCCACGCTCCTGATCGGCGCCGAGCGCGAGGGGCTGCCGGACGCGCTCGTGGCGCAGGCCGACCATGTGGCGCACATCCCGATCGCGACGAACTCCCTGAACGCCGCGATGGCCGCCACGGTGGCGCTGTATGAGCTGACTAGGATGCCGCCCGCATGATCGACCGAATCGACGAGCTGAAGCGGGAAGCCGAGGAAGCGATCACGGCCGCGGCGACCACCACCGCGCTCGAGGAGGCCCGGATCCGCTACCTCGGCCGCAAGGCCGAGCTGCCCAACCTGCTGCGCGGCGTTGCCGACCTCCCGCCCGAGCAGCGTGGGCCGACGGGCAAGGCCGCCAACCAAGCCCGGCAGGCGCTCGAGAAGCTGATCGAGTCCCGCGCTGGCCAACTCGCTGCGAAGGAGCTCGACGAACGCCTGACCCAGGACCGTGTCGACGTCACCCTGCCGGGCGACCCGCTGCCGGCGGTCGGGCGCCTCCACCTCCTGACCGCCACGCGGCGCGAGATCGAGGACGTGTTCATCGGGCTCGGATTCAACGTCGCCGAGGGCCCCGAGGTCGAGCTCGTCTACTACAACTTCGACTCGCTCAACCACGACCTGACCCATCCGGCGCGCGGTCGCACCGACACGTTCTATGTGCGCGACGACATCGTTCTGAGGACGCACACCTCGCCGGTCCAGATCCGCGCGATGGAACTCCAGCCGCCGCCGATCTACATCATCGTGCCCGGGCGCGTTTATCGGCTCGACTCGGACGCGACGCACACGCCCCAGTTCCACCAGATCGAGGGACTCGCGGTCGACGACGACATCACGCTGGGGGATCTTCAGGGCACGCTGCTCGCGTTCGCGCGGGCGATCTTCGGCGAGGACCGCAAGGTGCGCCTGCGACCGCACTTCTTCCCGTTCACCGAGCCGAGCGTCGAGGTTGACGTGTCGTGCTTCAACTGCATCGACGGCGTGACCGCGGACGGTCAGCGCTGCCCGTTGTGCAAGGGCACCGCCTGGATCGAGATCCTCGGCGCCGGGATGGTCGACCCGAATGTGTTCGGCTACGTGCGCGAGCATGGCTATGACCCCGAGCTCGTCCAAGGCTTCGCGTTCGGCATGGGGATCGAGCGGATCGCGATGCTCCGGCACGGCATCCCCGACCTCAGGCTCCTCTACGACAACGACATCCGCTTCCTGGAGCAGTTCGGCTGATGCGCGTACCGCTGGAATGGCTGCACGAGTACTGCGCGCCGCCGCTCGACGCGCGCGCGCTCGCCGATCGCCTGGCGATGACGGGGACCGAGGTCGAGCGTGTCGAGCACCATGGGGTGGGGGCGCTCGAGCGGTTTGTTGTGGGTCGGGTGCTCGAAGCGGGTCCGCACCCGAACGCGGACCGCCTTAGCCTCTGCCAGGTCGACATCGGCGACGGCGAGACGGCACAGATCGTCTGCGGGGCGCCGAACGTGCGCGCCGGCCAGACGGTCGCGGTCGCGCGGCCCGGGGCGATCATGCCCGACGGGACGAAGCTGAAGGCGGCCAAGCTGCGCGGGCTCGAGTCCGAGGGAATGATCCTGGCCGAGGACGAGCTCGCGATCGGGACCGACCACGACGGCATCATGGTGCTCGCCGCCACCGCCGCCGCCACCACCACCGGCGACGACGATGATGCCCGGCTCGCCGCCACCGCCACGCTGGCCCCCGGCGCGCCGCTGGCCGGCGTGCTCCCGCTCAGGACCGACGTGCTCGAGCTCGAGATCACGCCCAACCGGCCGGACTGCCTTGCGATCTACGGCGTCGCCCGCGAGGTGCACGCCGCGACCGGAGCAGCCCTGGTGAAGCCGCCGTGGTCTGATGATCCGGGAACCCCCGGCCAGGTCGACGCCGCGAGCGTCGAGGTGCTGTGCCCCGAGCTCTGCCCGCGCTTCACCGCGCGCGTGTTCGAGGACGTGAAGATCGGGCCCTCGCCGGCGTGGCTGAAGGCACGCCTGATGGCTGCCGGGCAGCGCCCGATCTCGAACGTCGTCGACATCACCAACTATGTGATGTTGCTGACCGGCCAGCCGCTGCACGCCTTCGACCTCGACCGGGTAGCCGGTCAACGCCTCGTCGTCCGGCGGGCGCATGCCGCGGAGCCCGTCGAGACGCTCGACGGCCAGACCCGGACCCTCGACCAGGAGATGGTGGTGATCGACGACGCGGAGGGGCCTACCTCGATCGCCGGGGTGATGGGCGGCGCCCGCTCGGAAGTCGCGAGCGACACCACGCGGGTATTGATGGAGGCGGCCAACTGGAGCGGGCCGAGCATCCACCGCACATCGCTCGCTCTCGGTTTGCGCAGCGAGGCCTCGTCGCGCAATGAGAAGCAGCTCCAGCCCGAGCAGACACTCGAGGCGCAGGCGGTCGCGACCAGGCTGATGATCGCGCTCGCCGGGGCGACCGTCAGGCCGGGAACGATCGACGTCGGCGGGCCGGGGCCGGCCCCGGTCACGATCCGCCTGCGCGACGCGCGCGTGAGCGCCCTGCTCGGCGCCCCGATCCGGCGTCAGCGCTCGGCCGAGATCCTGCGCGCGCTCGAGTTCGGCGTGGCCGAGGCCGGCGACGGCCTCGACGTCACCGTGCCTCCCTTCCGCCGCGCCGACGTCACCCGCGAGGCCGACCTGATCGAGGAGGTCGCTCGCATCGACGGGTTCGAGAAGCTCCCCGTGACGCTGCCCTCGCGCCACGGCGCCGCCGGCCGGCTGACGCCGCGCCAGCGGCTGCGACGCCGCGCCGCCGGCGCGCTGACCGCGCAGGGGCTGCACGAGATCGTCGGCTGGAGCTTTGTCGCCCCGGAGCTCGCCGACCGGCTGAGGCTGCCGGCAGACGACGACCGTCATCAGGCGGTCGAATTGGAAAACCCGATGTCGGCCGATCAGTCGCGACTGAGGACCACGCTGCTCGGCTCGTTGCTCGACGCGGCGCGGTACAACCGCGCGCGTGGCGCCGGCGCGGTGCGCCTGTTCGAGGCCGGCGCGGTTTACCTCGCGAGCGCGGACGGCGAGCGCGAGCCCGGGAGTCTTGCGCCGGCAAAACTCCCAACGGAATCGGCGCCAACCGGTTCCGCGCTGCCGCGCGAGCCGTATCACCTCGGGGCGGTATTGATTGGCCAGGCTCGCCCCGCGACATGGCGCGACCCAGCCCCGCGGCAGGCCGACTTCTTCGCCGCCAAGGGCGCGCTGACGGGGCTGCTACGGACGCTGCGCGCGCCCTTCAGCGTGGAGGGGGCGAGTGAGCCGTTTCTCCATCCCGGCCGGAGCGCCGCAGTGCTCGTCGGCGGGGATCGCGTCGGCTGGCTCGGAGAGATCCACCCGCTGGTCGCGCGCGAATGGGACCTGGATGAGGTCGTCGGCGGCTTCGAGATCGACCTGGACGCGGTGATCGAACATGCCGCCGGCGTGGCGATCTTCGAGGACGTCACCAGCTTCCCCGAGGTGCGCGAGGATCTCGCCGTCGTGGTGGGGGACGGGGTATCCGCCGACGAGGTGCTCGCAGTCGTCCGGCGTGCGGGCGGGTCGCTGCTCGCCGCGGCCGAGGTGTTCGACGTCTACCGCGACGCGGAGCGGATCGGCGCGGGAAAGGTGTCGCTCGCGCTGCGCCTGTCGTTCCGCGGGCCGGACCGGACGCTTACCGATGCCGAGGTCGCTTCGCTCAGGGTACAGATCACGAGCGCGCTCGAAGACGAGCTGAACGGGAGCATCCGTGACGGCTAGGGTCTCCGTGATCGGGGCGGCAGGGTTCGGGGGTGCGCTGGCGGCACGGCTCCTCTACGCGCATCCGAGCTTCGAGCTGGTCGCGGTCACCGCGCGCTCGGACGTCGGCCGCCGCCTCGACGACCTCTACCCCCACCACCGCGTTCCGCTGATGCTCGAGGAGCTCGACCTCGACCGGCACGCGGACGTCGACGTGGCGGTGGTTGCCTATCCGCACGGCGCGGCGGCGCCGGTGGTCTCGGCGCTGGTCGAGCGGGAGGTGCGGGTCGTCGACCTGAGCGCGGACTTTCGCCTGCGCGACCCAGCCGTTTACGGTGAGTGGTACCGCCACCACCTCGCTCCTGAGCTGCTCGACGGTGCCGTGTACGGCCTGCCCGAGCTCTACCGGCCGGCGCTCAGGGGCGCCGATCTGGTCGCCAACCCCGGCTGCTACCCGACCGCTGCGCTGCTCGCGCTCGCGCCGCTGGCGCGCGCCGGCCTGATCGGGGATGTCGTGATCGACGCCAAGTCGGGGGCTTCCGGCGCCGGGCGTGCCGCGACGGAGAAGACCCACTTCGTGGCCGTGGATGAGAACGTGAGCGCCTACTCGGTGCCGCGCCATCGCCACACACCCGAGATCGAGCAGGAGCTCACCGCACTGGGATCCGACGTGCGGATCACGTTCACGCCCCACCTGGTACCGCTCGACCAGGGTGAGCTCGTGTCCTGCTACGTGGCCGTGACGCGCGACGTCGACTCGGCTGAGCTCGAAGCGCTCTACGCGGGCGCCTACGACGACGAGCCGTTCGTCGAGCTGACCGCGCGCCCACCCGGCGTCCGTGACGTCCGGGAGACGAACTTCTGCCGCATCTCGGTGCACCGCGACGAGCGCACCGGCCGGGTCATCGTCTTCGGTGCGATCGACAACCTGTGGAAGGGCGCGGCCTCGCAGGCAGTCCAGAACCTCAACCTGATGTTCGGGCTGCCCGAGGGCGAAGGGATTTCGTGAGCTCGTTCTTCGCATCGCGCTGGGTGGAGCACCCCGGCCATGTGACAGAGCTCGATGGCGGGCTTCCCGGCGGGTTCCGCGCCGCCGGCTTCGCCGGTGGGATCAAGCCGAGCTCGCGGCCCGACGTGGGTCTGATGGTGTGCGACGAGCCGGGAGTCACGAGCGCGGCTCGGTTCACGCGCTCGGGGGTGCTGGCGGCGCCGGTCGTGGTGACGATGGAGCGCTGCCGGCTCGACGGTCTGCGCGCCGTCGTCGTCAATGCCGGGAACGCAAACGCCGCCACCGGCCGGCGCGGGCTCGACGACGCGGCCAAGATGCAGGGCGCGGGGGCGATCGCCGCCGGGGTGCGCGAGGACACGGTGGCGGTTGCGTCGACCGGCGTGATCGGCGTCCCGCTGCCGATGGGTGCGCTGGTGCGCGGGGTCCTCGGCGCCTCCGGCGAGCTGAGGGCGGATGGGGACCGCGACTTCGCGGCGGCGATCCAGACCACCGATGCGTTCGAGAAGCGCGCATCGCTGTCGGTGGCGCTCGGCGGCGGCATCGTCCGCGTGAGCGCTCAGGCCAAGGGTGCCGGGATGATCTCGCCTGAGTTCGCGACGCTGCTGTGCTTCGTGCAGACCGACGCGGTGATGTCGGCGCAGACCTGCGAGCTGCTGCTCGGCGTCACGATCAAGCGCTCGTTCGAGCGGATCAGCGTCGATGGGCAGCTCTCGACCAACGACACCGTGATCTTGCAGGCGAGTGGCACCTCCGGCGTCCGCGTGGAGCCCGAGACCGATGACGAGGTCCGCCTCGGCGAGGCGCTCGATGCGGCGCTGCGTCAGCTCGCGCTGATGATCGTGCACGACGGCGAGGGGTCAAAGCGGGTCGGACGGGTGGTCGTGCGCGGCGGCAACATCGACGCGGCCGTGGCGGTGGCGCGCGCGGTCGCCAACTCACCACTGGTGAAGACTGCGCTCCACGGCGGCGACCCGAACTGGGGCCGGATCGCCCAAGCGGTCGGGATGGCACTGCCGGGAACCGCGCCGCTGGCGCTCGACATCGCGATCGAGGGCGTGCCCGTCTGCTCGGGCGGCGGCGTCGTCCCGTTCGACCGCGCCGCGCTCGAGCGCGCGGTGGCGCGGGACGAGGTCGAGTACGAGGTCGGCCTGCCGGGCGAGGGTGCCGAGACCGAGCTCTTCTTCTCCGACTTCGGTCATGGGTACGTGACGATCAACGCGGAGTACACGACATGAGAGATGTCGCAACCCTCCTCGAGGCGCTCCCCTACATCCGCGAGTTCCACGGCAAGACGGTGGTGATCAAGTACGGCGGCGCGGCGATGACCGACGCGGCGCTGAAGGAGGAGTTTGCGCGCGACGTCGTGCTGCTGAAGTACGTCGGCATGAACCCGGTCATCGTCCACGGCGGCGGCCCGGAGATCACGACGTACATGGAACGCCTGAACCTGCCGGTCGAGTTCGTCGACGGACTGCGGGTGTCGAACGAGGCCACCGTCGAGGTCGCCAAGATGGTGCTGGTGGGCAAGGTCAACAAGGACATCGTGCTGCGCATCAACCGCCACGGGCAGCCGGCGGTCGGTCTCTGCGGGGACGACGGCCTGCTGTTCCGCGCCGCCCGGCAGCAGTCGCCGAGCGGGCAGGACATCGGCTTCGTCGGCAGGATCGAACGCGTCGATGTCGACGTCCTCAATCACGTCGCGCAGGACTACGTGCCGGTCGTAGCGAGCGTCGGCGCCGATCGCGAAGGTCGCTCCTACAACATCAACGCCGACGAAGCAGCCGGCGCCGTCGCCAGCGCCCTCGGGGCGTACAAGATCATCTTCCTGACCGACGTTGCCGGCTGGCTACGCGACCCGTCCGACCATGCGAGCGTCATCTCCGAGACCACCGCGGCCGAGGTCGAGGCGGCGCTCCCCGGGGTCACGGGCGGGATGCGCCCGAAGCTCGCGGCCTGTCTCGAGGCGATCCATGGCGGCGTCTCGTACGCGCACATCGTCGACGGCCGCGCCCGGCACTCGCTGCTGCTCGAGCTCTTCACCGACGCCGGGCAGGGAACCAGGATCGGCCTGGTGCCGTGACGATGTCGCTCGCCGAGCTTCAAGAGCTAGAGCGCGATTACGCGGTCCCGACGTACGCGCGTTACCCGGTGGAGCTCGTCCGCGGCTTGGGCTGCCGGATGTGGGACGCGGAAGGCAACGAGTACCTCGACTTCCTCGCCGGTATCTCGGTGCTCAACGTCGGCCATTGCCACCCCCGTGTGGTCGAGGCGGTGTGCGATCAGGCGGGCCGCCTGCTGCACGCGACGAACCTCTACTACACGGCGCCCGCGCTGCGGCTCTCCGCGCGCCTCGCAGAGAGCTCGCTCGGCGGCAAGGTCTTCCTCTGCAACTCTGGCGCCGAGGCCAACGAGGCGGCGATCAAGCTGGTGCGCCGAGCGCATCCCGGGGGGGACGTAGTCGTCGTTCAGGACGCGTTCCACGGACGCACGTACGGAGCCTTGTCGGCCACCCCGCAGGAATCCAAACAGGCTCCGTTCGCGCCGCTGGTGCCCGGATTCGTGGTCGTGCCGAAGGATCCTGCCGCGCTCGACGCGGCGGTGACAGAGCGCACGGCGGCCGTCCTGCTCGAGCCGATCCAGGGAGAGACGGGGATCAACGTGCTGGCCCCCGAGTTGCTCGAGGCGGCGCGCGCGGCGTGTGACCGCACCGGCGCCGCGCTCGTGTTCGATGAGATCCAGTGCGGGATGGGGCGCACCGGGACGCTGTGGGCGTACGAGCAGACGGCCGTCGTCCCGGACGCGATCACGAGCGCCAAGGGGCTCGGCGGCGGGCTGCCGATCGGAGCGCTGGTGACCGGCGAGCGGCTCGCCGACGTGCTACGCCCCGGCGACCACGGCTCGACCTTCGCCGGCGGACCGGTGGTTGCGTCGGCCGCGCTCGTCGCGCTCGAGATCTGCTCCGATCCAGCGCTGCTCGCGCAGGTGCGAGCGCTGGGCGAGCGGTTGGCCGCCGGACTCGAGTCGCTGCCCTTCGTCGCTCGCGTCCGCGGCCGAGGGCTGATGCTCGCGATCGACCTGATACCGGGCTTCGAGGCGCCGGCGCTGGTCCGTCGGGCGCTCCTCGAGCAGCGACTGATCGTCAACGCGACGGGTCCGAGGACGGTCCGCTTCCTACCCCCGCTGGTGGCGCAGGCAGCCGACGTTGACGAGGCGCTGGCACGCCTGGCGGCGCTCGCGTAGCGGTGGCACAGTGGACCGGATTTGAGCTGAACTTGACTGGGATCGAACTGCTCCTACCGGACGGAATCAGGGCGGACGCCGCTGTCGATGCGCTGAGCACGCGCGTGCCGATCGAGGAGGGCCCGGGCGCCGAGCGCGATCTTCGCTTCTACGACACCTTCGACGGGCTGCTGCATGGCGCAGGGCTGGCGTTCGTGCACGCGTCCGGACGCTCGGCGCTGGTGTCGCTTGAGGACGGTTCCGAGCGCGCGGCGATCACGGCGCCGGAGCCTCCCGGGCGGTTGCTGGCGAACGAGCTCGAGCCGGGTGGAATGCGCGAGGCGCTGTCGACGGTGATCGAGAGCCGAGCCCTGCTGCCGCTCGTCCACATCCACAGCGCGGAGCGTACGTTCGGAGTGCTCGACGGGTCCGAGAAGACCGTCGTGCGGCTGGTGCTGGACGAACCCGCCGTAGTTGTGTCTGCGAACCGGCGGATCCGGCTGGCCCCGCGGATCCGCGTCGCCGCGGTGCGGGGCTACGACAAGGCGCTGAAGCGCGTGCACGAGACGCTCCTCGACGACGTCGGGCTGACGGCGGCGGACCGCTCCGTGCTCGACGAGGCGGTAATCGCGACCGGCGGCAAGCCGGAAGGCGTCTCGTCGAAGGTCGATGTGGCGCTCGCGCGCGATCAGCGCTCAGACAGCGCGGCCGCGTCGATCCTCAGGCGCCTGGCGGAGATAATGGAGTCCAACCTGCCGGGCGTGATCGCCGACGTCGACACCGAGTTCCTGCACGACTACCGCGTCGCGGTCCGCCGGTCGCGGGCGGTGATGCGAGAGCTGAAGGGCGTCTTCCCCGCCGAGCAGCTCGCGCGCTTCCGGGTCGAGCTGCGGTGGCTGCAGCAGGTCACCGGGCCCGCCCGCGACCTCGACGTGTACGTGCTCGACTTCGACGAACTCCGGTCGGGCCTCCCCGAGGCGAGCCGGGACGACCTCGAGCCGCTGCTACGCGTGCTCCGCGATCACCGCGTGATCGCCCACCGCGAGATGGTGCGGGCGCTGCGCTCTGACCGGGCGGCTGAGCTGCGCGCGCAGTGGCCGGCGTTCCTGACTGGGCTCGTCGGGCTGCCCGTCGACGGCCGCCGCGGCGCGGTGCTGCCGATCGGCGAACTCGCCGGCGAGCGGATCACCAAGGTCTACCGGCGGATGGTCAAGGACGGACGCGTGATCGACGACTCGAGCCCGCCCGAAGCGCTGCACGAGCTTCGCAAGAAGGGCAAGGAGCTGCGCTACCTGCTCGAGCTGTTCGGGCTCCCGCTTCATCCCGGCGACGTCGTCAAGCCGCTCGTCCGCTCGCTCAAGTCGCTCCAGGACACGTTAGGCCGCCACCAGGACCGCGAGGTTCAGATCGCGACTCTCCGCTCGTTTCGCGACGAGGTCTCGACTCTCCGCGGCGGCGCCGCCGCGCTGATGGCGATGGGTGTGCTGATCGAGCACTTGGGTGAGGACGAACACGCGGCTCGCGCCGAGTTCGCGGAGGTCTTCGCTTCGTTCGCGTCGAAATCTCAGCGCGCGCTGGTCAAGGAGGCTTTCAGCGCGTGAGCCGCGTGCTCGCCACCTACAACATCAAGGGGGGCGTCGGGAAGACCTCGGCGGCGGTCAACCTCGCCTACCTCGCCGCCCGCGACGGCGCCCGGACGCTGCTGTGGGACCTCGACCCGCAGGGCGCGAGCACCTACCTGTTCCGCGTCAGGCCGAAGGTCAGGGGCGGGGTCCGCAAGCTCGTGCGCCGCCGGTCCGACGTCGAGAAGCTGATCAAGGGCACCGACCACGAGCGCCTGGACCTGCTGCCCGCGGACTTCTCCTATCGCCACATGGACCTCGCGCTCGACGCCGCCAAGCACTCGACCGATCGCCTCGCGCGCGTGCTCGAGCCACTGCGTCGCGAGTACGACTACATCTTCCTCGACTGCCCTCCGAGCATCTCGCTCGTATCGGAGAACGTGTTCGAGGCAGCCGACGCCCTGCTCGTGCCGATCATCCCCGCGACGCTGTCCTCGCGCACCTTCGAGCAGCTCGAAGCGCTCGTCGCGGGAGGCCCGCAGGTCCTCGCCTTCTTCTCGATGGTCGAGGTCCGCAAGTCACTTCACCGCGAGGTCATGGCCAAGCTGCGCGCGACCCACGTGACGATGCTCGGCGCCGCGATTCCGTCCGCCGACGAGGTCGAGCGGATGGGGGTCGAGCGGACCGTCGTCGCCGAGATCGCCCCCGGGGGCCGTGCGGCGATGTCGTATGAGGCGCTGTGGTGGGACGTGCGGAGGAGGCTGACGGCGGGGGGGTCGTAAGTATCGCCTTGCGCCCGGGCCGGCGGCGCGCGTAGGCCCGCAGCCGCAGAAGCCGATCACAGGCGGCAGATGTCGCCTGAAGAAGGCGGCGAAGGCGTCCGCGTCTCCGATGCCACGTGACGACCGAATACCCTTCACGCCGGTGTCCACCGATCCCCGCCAGAAACTGACCGCGTCCTACCTGGCCGACCCGGCCGACGTCCACCGCGTGCTGCTGCTCTACAGCGGCGGCCTCGACACCAGCGTGATGCTCAAGTGGATCCAGGACGAGTATGAGGCGGAGGTCGTCACCCTGACCGTGAACCTCGGCCAGCCCGGCGAGGACTACGAGGTGATCGAAGGCAAGGCCAGGCTGCTCGGGGCGATCGACTGCCGCATCGTCGACGCGCGAGCCGAGTTCGCGCGCGAGTACGTACTGCCGGCGATCAAGGCGAACGCGATCTACGGCGTCGGCTACCCGCTATTCACGGCGCTCGGCCGGCCGCTGATCGCCAAGCTCGCCGTGCAGTACGCGCGCGAGACCGGCTGCGACACGGTCGCCCACGGCTGCACCGGCAAGGGGAACGACCAGGTTCGGATCGAGGCCACGATCGCGACCCTCGCCCCCGAGCTGAAGGTGATCGCCCCGGTGAGGGATTGGGAGATGGGCCGCGAGGAGGAGATTGCGTACGCGCGCGAGCACGGCATTCCGGTGAAGGGAGGGACCGAGACGGCTCCCTATTCGATCGACGACAACCTCTGGGGCCGCTCGAGCGAGGGCCGCTGGATCGAGGAGCTGGGACATGCCCCCGAAGCCGACGTGTTCACCCTCGTCACGCGACCCGAGGAGGCGCCAGACGAGCCCGAGGTCGTCACGGTTGAGTTCGAGCGTGGCGTTCCCGTTGGCCTGAACGGCGAGCGGCTGGACCTCGTGACCCTGCTCGAGCGCGCCGGCGAGGTCGGTGCACGGCACGGCGTCGGCATCGTCGACCAGATCGAGGACCGGATCGTCGGCTTGAAGGTGCGCGACATCTACGAGGTCCCGGCGGCCGCGATCGTGCTGCCCGCCCACCAGGAGCTCGAGCGCCTCGTCGGGACGATCCATCAGAACCAGCTGAAACCGTCGCTCGACCAGAAGTGGGCGTACCTCGTCTACGCGGGGCTGTGGTGGGAGCCGGCCAGAGCCGACCTCGACGCCTACATGAACGCCGTCAACGAGCAGGTGACCGGAACGATCGGGATCAAGCTCTACAAGGGTCACGCTCGGGTGGTGACGCGATCCTCGCCGAACGCCATCTATGACGCGCAGCTCGCCACGTTCTCGGAGTCGGGTGGGCTGTTCTCGCACCACGCGTCGCCTGGCTTCATTGAGCTGTGGTCACTGCAGTCGCGGCTGGCCTGGCGCTTACGCCATCGCCAGCAGGGGTAACATCGGGCTCAGATGAAATACAAAGTCTTAGGATTTGCGGTCTGGAACGGCGGCAGGTGGTACCTTCGCCGACGCTACGGCGACGCGCCGCGGAAGTTGTTCGCCGCCGGGGTCGTTGCCGCTGCGCTGACCGGCACGGTTCTTGCCCAGCGCCGCGCTTCAGAAACCAAGCATTAGCCGCGGGGGACAGCCGCAGTCCGTCCGCGGGTCGGTATAGCTTTGCGACACGGAGAAATGCGGAATCCCCTCAAACGACCCGGAGGCAGCAGCACGCCGTCGGCTCGGGTGGGCGGACGGCCGCTCGAGCTTGTATCGACCGCGCCGCCCGAACCTGCGCCGCCTACTTCGTCTTCGACCCCGACTCGGCCGGAGCCGACCGGCCTCCCGTCGCGGTCGTCGCCGACGATGATCGTGAAGCCCGAACCGCCGGCCGCCCCCCCGGGCCACTCGGCGGCGCTGGCAGCAGCTCCGGACCAGGCCTTACTCGCGGAGCGACGCGTGCGGCACGCCGAGCTGATGGAGCGGCGGGCGCTGCGCCGGGCGGACGACGCCGAGGCGGCGACCCGCGAGGCGACCGCTCGGATGCAGCGGCTCGAGCAGGAGCTGGCGGACGCGCGCCGGGACGGTGAGCGGCTGCGAGCCGGGCTCGAGCAGGCCGAGCGCAAACGCCAGCAGTCCGACCAGCTCGCCCACTCCGAGGCCGCGATCAGGCTCGAGCTCGAGCGCGAGCACGCGGCGCGGCTCCGCCGCCACCAGGCCGAGGCCGCGACCGTCCTCGAACTGCTGCAAGCCGTCCAAGCTCGCGCCCGAGGGCTCGCGCGCGAGGTCGAGGCGCTCGGACGCGCGGCCGACGCGATTCTGGACCAAGCGCCGCCGGCGGTGGCGGTGGCGGCGGCCGCGTCTGAGCCCGTCCGGGCGGCCGCGGCCGCGTATCAGGACGTCGATCGTGCGACCCGCGTCCGTGCTCGTGTGCTCTGCGCCGAGCTGACGATCGCGAGGTCGACGCAGACCGCGCGCGCCCCCACGGTCGCGGCCGACCTCGCGTGGGGAGTCCGCCGGCTGCGCGACGAGCTCGAGCAGGAGCGGTCGGCGCGGGCCGGGGTCGAGGCGCAATGGGCCCAGGATCGCCTGCGCGCGACGCTGATTGCCGAGGCGATCGAAGGGGTCGGGCGCCAGCTCGACAGGGTGCGGGCCGTGGGTCTACCCGCGCCCGCAGGCACGGAAGCCGCGGCGGCGCGGCCGACACCGCAAACGAGCGCGCCCACGGGCGAGCGGCCAGACCCGCCCGCTCAGCCGGACGCGGCGGTGACTCCCGACCGACTCGCGGCGGCGCTCCACCGTCTGCGCGAGGAGCTGCCGGCGCCCGCTAGCACCGCCGAGTCGCCGGTCAGCGACGCCACGACACCGCGCGACCACGCGGCCGCGCGGCATCAGGCGGCGCTGCTCGAGCTCGTTGAAGGGCGGCTTTCTGAGGCGCCGGCAGACCCCGCCGCGAGTCAGCGTCCGCCGGCAGACCCCGCCGCCGGGGGGCATCACGAGGCGCCGCCAGACCCAGACGTTTCAGCGAGCCGCATCGTCTGCTGGCTTGCGCCCACGATGAAGCGCCTGCTCCGGCAGGACCCCGCGCTCGCCGGCAGCTTGGTGATCCAGCTCCTGTCCGCCCAGCGGCTGGTCGCCCGCTCCGCCGATTACGACCTCGCGCTCGCGGACGCCGGCTGCATGGCCGTGACGGTGCAGGACGGCGAGGTTCGCGTCGAGCGTCGACAGGAGCCGCGCCAACTCGGCGAGTCCGGATCCACGATCGAGGGCGATCTCGCGGGGCTCGGACGGCTACTCGTGTATGGGCCGCTCCGTCGCCGCCTCTCCCGGCGGGTCGCCTCCGTGCGCGGCGACCGTGGAGCGCTCAGGGACTTGCAGGCCCTGGTCAAAGCGCCGCTCAGCCTCGGCGAGCTGGTCGGCGCGGGCGTACGACTCGACCCGGAGCTCACGCTGCAGCTCGTCGCGTGCATGATCGATCCGTCCTGGACGCGCGGCGAGCGCTTCACGCTCGGCCACGAGTCTCGCGGCGCGGCCGGCCGCGCGTATCTGCTGGTGCGTGACGGCGCGTCGCTGCTCACGTCGGAACATCCTCCGCTCGGTCCGGTCGCGACGACGATCCTGTGCCCGGGCGAGCAGCTGCTGACGCTGCTCGCCGACGGATCGGCCGCGGAGGCCACGGTCCTCGGGGCGGCGGGCCCGGTCGCGCTCCTGCGCGGTTGGATCGCCCGCGCGCAGCGCGGCTGAGACCCCTCCACCGTCCGCTCAGACGCCTATGCTGAGCAGTGTCCGGATGAGTCCTGCCTGCGCCCACCTTCACGTCCACTCCGAGTATTCGCTGCTCGATGGCGCATGCAAGATCGATGACCTGGCAGCGCGGGCGGCGTCGTTCGATCAGCCCGCCTTGGGTCTGACCGACCACGGCGTGATGAACGGTGCGGTCGAGCTCTTCACCGCTTGCCGCAAGCACGGGATCAAGCCGATCCTCGGCTGCGAGGCCTACGTCGTCGACGACCACCGACGGCGCGCGCAGGGGCGGCTCGAGCGCTTCCACCTGACTTTGCTGGCGGCCACCCCGGCCGGCTACCGGAACCTCGTCAAGCTCTCCTCGGCCGGCTTTATCGACGGTCTCCAACGCGGCAAGCCATCGGTCGACCTCGATCTGATCTCCCGCCACTCCGAGGGCGTGATCGCGCTCACCGGCTGCCTGGCCTCGCGTTTCTGCCAGCACCTGATCAACGGCAAGCCCGCCCAGGCGAGGGCCCATGCTGACGACCTGATTGGAGCTTTCGGCGCCGAGAACGTCTACTTCGAGGTGCAGAAGAACGGGTTGGCCGAGCAGGAGAAGGCGAACGAGGGGATCGTCAGGATCGCTCGCGAGCTCGGACGCCCGCTGGTCGGCACCGGCGACGTGCACTACCTGCGCCGCGAGGACTACCACCATCACGCCGCGCTGCTGTGCGTTCAGACCAAGTCGACGCTGGCGCAGCCGAAGATCCGCTTCGAGACCAACGAGTTCTTCCTGCGCTCGAGCGACGAGATGGCCAGCGCGTTCTCGGAGTGGCCGGAGGCGATCGCCACCACGGTCGAGATCGCGGAGCGCTGCAACGTCGAGCTCGAGCTCGGGGGTCAGCTGATCCCGAGCTACCAGACGCCCGACGGCGCTGCCGAGAGCGACTACCTGCGCGCACTGGTGCTGGAGGGACTGGCTCACCGATACGGCAGCCCGCTGCCGGCGGAGGCGATCGAGCGCGTCGAGTACGAGCTCGGAGTGATCGACAGGATGGGATTCAACGCCTACTTCCTGATCGTCTGGGACTTCGTCAAGTACGCGAAGGACGCCGGCATCGCCGTCGGGCCCGGGCGCGGCTCGGCCGCCGGATCGATCGTCGCCTACTGCCTTCAGATCACCGATGTCGACCCGCTTCGCTACGGCCTGATGTTCGAGCGTTTCCTGAACCCCGAGCGCGTGTCGATGCCTGACATCGACATCGACTTCTCGGTCCGCGGCCGTGAGCGCGTGATCCGCTACGTGACCGAGAAGTACGGCAAGGAGTCGGTCGCCCAGATCGTCACCTTCGGCAAGATGTTTCCCCGCGCGGCGACGCGCGATGCGGCGCGGGTGCTCGGCCACGAGTACGCCGCCGGCGACCGGCTCGCAAAGCTGATCCCCGACCCGGTCATGGGACGGTCGCCGAGCTTCGAGGATTGCCTGAAACCCGGCCAGCCGCTCCGCGCCGAGATCGAGCGCGACCCGGTCGCGAACCAGATCATCGAGGTCGCGCGGGGGCTCGAGGGGATCGTCCGCAACTCCTCGATCCATGCCGCCGCCGTCGTGATCGCCGACAGGCCGCTGACCGACATCGTGCCGCTCCAGCTCGCCGACGCCGGCACCGACGAGAACGGCGATCGCGTCTTCCGCACCGTGACCCAGTTCTCGATGAAGCCGATCGAGGACATCGGCCTGCTGAAAATGGACTTTCTCGGCTTGCGCAACCTCGATGTGATCGAGGACGCGCTCGACATCGTCGAGCGGTCCACGGGCCGGCGTCCCGACATGGCGACGCTGCCGCTCGACCATGCACCGACGTACGAGATGCTCGCCCGCGGCGACTCGATTGGCGTGTTCCAGTTTGAGTCCCCGGGCATGCAGGAGGCGCTGAAGAAGGTCCGCCCGACCGAGTTCGACGACCTCGTGGCTTTGGGGGCGCTCTACCGGCCCGGCGCGATGGACCAGATCCCCAACTACGCGCGCGGCAAGCGCGACCCGAACACGATTGTCTACCCGGACGACCGCCTGCGCCCGATCCTCGAGACGACCAAGGGCGTGATCCTCTACCAGGAGCAGGCGATGCAGATCGCCAAGGACCTGGCCGGCTTCAGCGGCGCGCGCGCGGACGACCTGCGCAAGGCGATCGGCAAGAAGAAGCGCGAGGCGATGGCAGAGCTGAAGCCCGAGTTCGTGATCGGCTGCCGCAAGTCGGGCACGAGTGAGCACGTAATCGAGTGGCTGTGGGCGACGAACGAGCGCAGTGCCGATTACTCGTTCAACCGCTCGCACGCCGCCTGTTACGCCCTCATCTCCTACCGGACCGCGTGGCTGCGCGCCAACCACCCCGCGGAGTACATGGCGGCGCTGATCTCCTCGGTCATGGCCACCAAGGACAAGGTCCCCTTCTTCGTCGCCCAGGCCGAGCAGATGGGGATCTCCATCCTGCCCCCGGACGTCAACCTCTCCGACCACGAGTTCGTCGTCGTCGAGAAGAACATCCGCTTCGGCCTCGACGCGGTAAAGGGCGTCGGCTTCCAGGCTGTCGAGGCGATCAAGCGCGCCCGGGAGGAGAAAGGCCCGTTCACGGACCTGTGGGACTTCTGCGCCCGCGTGGACAACCGGACGGTCAACAAGAAGGCGGTCGAGGCGCTGATCAAATGCGGCGCGTTCGGCTCGACGGGCGCTTCCAGGAAGGGCATGCTCGCCGTGCTCGAGCAGGCACAAGCCGCCGGCCAGAAGAGCCAGCAGGACGCGCTCATCGGCCAGGGATCGATCTTCGATCTCGGGCCGCCAGCGGGTGCCGCGCCAGGCGCAGCCGGGCAGGGGTTCGCCGCTCCGAGTCGCCCGCCGATCCCCGCCGAGGAGTTTGACAAGGCCAGGTTGCTCGCGGCCGAGAAGGAGTCGATCGGGCTGTTCATCACCGAGCATCCGCTGAAGCAGGCCGGCCCCGCGCTGAGCGCTCGCGTGGACTGCTCGATCGCCGAGCTCGCGGACCGCCGCGACGGCGACTGGGTCACCGTTGGAGGGATGATCACCCAGACCAAGCGGATCCGGAGCAAGAAGGGCGACCCGATGATGTTCGCCACGCTCGACGACCTCGAGCAAGCCGTCGAGATGCTCGTGTTCGGGAAGCAGCTGGCCGCCGCGGAGGAAGCGCTGACGGTCGATTCGATCGTGATCGTCCGCGGCAAGGTCGACCACAAGGACCGCGACAAGATCTGTCTGATCGCGCAGGACGTGACCCGCTTCGAGCCAACGGTCGACCAGATGGAGGACGCCCGGGAGCGCGCCGCCACGCCCGCGCCGTCGCTGCAGGCGCTGCGGCTGCGGCTGGACGCGGCGCTGCTCCCGGCAAGCGCGCTGGAGGAGCTCAAGGACCTGCTCGCGGGCTTCCCGGGAGAATCGGACGTCGTCATCGAGCTGCACACCTCCGCCGGGCCGCGTCGCCTCAAGCTGGGCCCTGGCTTCAGAGTCGCGCGCAGCGTAAGCCTGCATGCCGAGCTCCACGCGCTCCTCGGCTCCGCGGCGCTGAACGAGACCGCGACGCCCGCCTGACCAGCAGACCGGATCGGCCGTGGCATCGCTGACCACGCCCTCCCAAGGGCAGGAGCAGCCGTCCCTGCGGCGAACGAGACCATGTGAGCGCGACTCGGGCCCCGGAACACCGGCTCGCCGATTACATCCTCGACTTCCTCGGCTACCTCGAGCTCGAGCGCGGCCTGTCCCGCAACACCCTCGAGGCCTATCGCTCGGATCTCTTGCAGTACGGCGCGTTCCTCGCCCGGCGGGCGCTTGATCCGCTGAGGGTCGAGCATGCCGACCTGGCCGCGTTCGTGTCCGAGCTGGCCGACGGCACGGACGGCCGCCGCCCGGTGGCGGCCGCCACGTTACAGCGCAAGGTCGCGTGCCTGCGCTCGTTCTACCGCCACCTCCGTCGCGAGCAGCTGATCCAGCGTGATCCGACCGCCGAGCTGCGCGGGCCTCGCCGCAGCAAGCGCCTGCCGAAGGTCCTCTCCCGTGACGAAGTCCGTCATCTGCTCGAACAGCCGCGCGGGGCCTCGCTGGCCGCGGTCAGGGATCGGGCGCTGCTCGAGACGATGTACGCGTGCGGGCTGAGGGCCTCGGAGGCGGTCGCGCTCGAGCTCGCGGAGCTCGACCTCGAGGCCGGCATCCTGCGCGCGCGCGGAAAGGGATCGAAGGAACGAATCGTGCCGATCGGGTCGAAGGCGATCGACGCGCTGCGCCATTACGTGGAGCACGTGCGCCCGCAGCTGGTGGGAATTCGCGACGAGCGCCACCTGTTCGTCAACCTCCGCGGCACCGGACTCTCCCGGCAGGGCCTCTACAAGATCGTCCAGCGCCACGCGCTGACCGCGGGATTGCAAGACAGGATGAGCCCGCACACGCTGAGGCACACGTTCGCCACGCACCTGCTCGCCGGTGGCTGCGATCTGCGCTCGCTTCAGGAGATGCTCGGACACGCGGACATCGGCACGACGCAGATCTACACGCACCTGTCCACCGAACGGCTGCGGGACGTGTACTTCGACGCGCACCCGCGAGCACAGCTCTAGGCGCCGCCTGGTGCCGCCGTCTCGGCACGTCTGACGGCATCGCCGGCGGCGGCAGGTGCCAGAATCGCGCGATGCCGCCACGCCTACCGCTCGCGCCGGTACTGATCGTGCTCGCCCTCGGGGTGCTCGCAGGGTGCGCAGACTCGCGCACGGCTGCGCCCTCGCTCGCTCGCATCCAGGCGCCCCAAGGCCTCGAGGCGGCGAGCTACCTGGGCGGCAGCCTGCGCCTCACCGTTCCGGTGAACTGGGCGGCGCAGCCCGGAGCAGCACCGCTGGTGGTGACGTACTCCTCCGGCCCGGCGATCATCGCGATCTGGCGCTACCCGCGCAGCCGGAGCCAGTCACTACCCGATGACGTCGCGGCGCTGCAGCGCGCACGCAGCGCCTTGATCGCCGCCGCCACCGCGCGTGACCCGACGTTCCACGTCATCGCCTCTGCGGTCGTCGCGCACGCCGGCATATACGGCGTCGAGCTCGACGCGCTCGAGACGATCCGCGGCCAGGTCCGCCGCGTGCGCTCCACCCATGCGTACGGCGATGGAGCCGAGCTCGTGATCGACGAGTACGCGCCGGAGTCTCTCTTTCACGAGGTCGACCGGGCCGTCTTCTCACCGCTGCTGCACTCGGTGCGCGTGGGTCGCGTGAGCAAGTGAGCCGGCGGGCATTCGTCGTCGTGCTCGACGCTTGCGGCGTCGGAGCGCTTCCGGACGCCGCCGGCTACGGTGACGCTGGAGCGAACACGCTCGTCCACCTGGGCGAGGCGGCCGGCGGGCTCGCGTTGCCGACGTTCGACGCGCTGGGACTCGGCTCGATCGTGCCGTTGGCGGGGGTGGCGCCGGCCGCTGATCCGGTGCTCCACGGTCGCCTGCACGCACTCGGATACGGAAAAGACTCGATCGCCGGCCACTGGGAACTGATGGGCGTCATCTCGCCGAGCCCCGCGCCAACGTATCCAGACGGGTTCCCGGCTGACGTGATCGCGCGCGTCAGCGCCGCCGCCGGCCGCGACATCATCTGCAACCGTCCCTACAACGGCATCGGGGCAATCCACGACTTCGGCGCCGAGCACGTCGAGGCAGGTGCGCTGATCGTCTACACGAGTCAGGACTCGGTGCTTCAGATCGCCGCCCACGTCGAGGTCGTGCCACCGGCGGAGCTATACGCCGCGTGCGCACGCGTGCGCACGGCGATGTCCGGCCCGCACGCGGTCGGCCGCGTGATCGCACGGCCATTCGCCGGAGAGCGCGGCGCGTTCACCCGGACCGGAGGGCGGCGCGATTTCTCGCTGGCGCCGCCGACCCGCAGCTACCTCGAGGAGCTACGGGCGTCCGGCGTGCCGGTACATTCGGTCGGGAAGGTCGGCGAACTGTTCGCCGGAGTCGGAATCGACTGCCAGCATCCGGGCGCGACCAACGCCGAAGCGCTCGCCGAGACCACCGGGCTGATCGGATCGCTCGAGCACGGACTTGTATTCACCAACCTCGTGGAGACGGACCAGGTATACGGCCACCGGCACGATGTCGAGGGCTTCCACCGGGCCCTGCGCGCGATCGACGCGACGGTCGGGGAATGGCTCGCGTTACTCGGTCCCGACGACCTGCTGGTGCTCACGGCCGATCACGGATGCGACCCGGCCGCACCCCACACCGACCACACGCGTGAGCACGTTCCACTCCTCGCGGTGTTCCCCGGCCACGGCGGCGCTCGCCACGACGGGCCGCTCGCTGATGTCGGCGCGAGCGCGTTGCGGTGGCTGGTCGGACGCGACGCGCCGAGCCTTCCCGGCGACCCGTTCCTTTAGAGATGCCCGAGCTACCCGAGGTCGAGACGATTCGCCGTCAGCTCGCTCCGCACGTCGAGGGACGGACGATCGTGCGTGCCGAGATCAACGACCCGCGGTTCACCCGCCCCGCGGCCCCGGCTGAGGTCGCGGCCGCCCTTGCCGGCGCTCGGATCGAGCACCTGGGGCGCCGAGGCAAGTACCTGATCTGGTCGCTCGCCGGCGACCGGCACCTTCTCGTCCACCTGCGGATGACCGGCGCGCTGCTCTACGACCCGGCGGAACCGGCTCTGGCCTCGACGCCGGCCCAGCCGCACGCTCGGGCGCGGTTCGAGCTCGACGACGGTCACCGGCTCGTCTACGTCGACCCGCGAAGGTTCGGGACCGCCCAACTGATCACCGGCACGCCGGCGCTTGAGCACTACCTGGGTCAGCGGCTCGGAGTCGAGCCCCTGACACCGGAGTTCACCGTCGAGCACCTACGCGAGCTCGCGCGCGGCGTACGAGCGCCGGTCAAGGCATTCGTGCTCGACCAGCGGCGGATCGCCGGGGTGGGAAACATCTACGCCGACGAGGCGCTCCACCGAGCTCGTGTCCACCCGCTCCGGCCCGCGGGTCGGCTGACGACCGCCCAGCTCCGGGCGTTGCGCGACGGCATCGAGGACGCGCTGAGCGCGGGAATCGCGGCCAAGGGAGCGACGATCGACGACTTCCGCCACATCGACGGCGCCACCGGTTCCTTCCAGGACCTGTTCCTCGTACACCGCCGCGAGGGCGAGCCCTGCCCGACGTGCGGAAGCACGGTGCTGAAGATGGTCGTCGGCGGCCGCGGGACCTACGTTTGCGAGCACTGCCAGCCGCGCCCGCGGCGCCGGCGGGGGTGAGGGCGACCAGCCTGGCGTACGTCGCGCGTCGCGCTAGGCGGCGAGCAGCTTCTGCAGCTGGCCGGTGTAGTCGGCGACCCGGAGCTCGTCGAAACCGCCGAGCGTGAACTCGCCGATCACGATCTGCGGGAAGGTGTACATCCCGGTCGTGTCCGCCAGCTCCGCGCGACCGTCCGGGTCCATTGACAGATTGATCTCTTCATATTCGATTCCGCGCTTGTCTAGGAGCGCCTTGGCTCCGGAGCAGTACGCGCACGGCTCGCTCGTATAGATGGTTACGCTAGGCATCGCTTTACAAAGGATAGTATGTCCGCGCCCCTGAGGACGGAGGCGATCGTGCTGCGCTCGATCCGCTACGGGGAGGCGGACCGGATTCTCCACCTTTACACCCCCCGCCACGGCCGCATCGGCGCGATCGCGAAGGGCGCGCGGCGGACGCGCAGTCGCTTCGGTGCGCGGCTCGAGCCGTTCTTCCACGTCACGCTCGTCCTGCACGAGGGGCGGGGCGACCTGTTCACGGTGACGAGCGCGGACACGCTCAGCGCCAACGGTGGAGTCCGCGACCACGCGTCCACGCTCGACGCCGCCTCGCGCGCGTGCGACGCGGTCTCGCGCCTGTTCGAGACCGGCGATCCCCACCCCGAGGTGTTCCGCCTGCTCGCCAACGGGCTCGCGCTGCTCGCGTCGGACGCGTGCCACGCGCGCGCCGCTACCGGGCTCGCCTTTCGGCTCAAGCTCCTGCTCGCGGCGGGGATCGTGCCCCATCTGACCGCATGCGCGAGCTGCGGTACCACCGAGCATCTCGTCGGATTCTCCGGCGCGGCCGGGGGGGTTGTGTGCGGAGGGTGCGAGGCGACCGCGTTCAGGCTCGACGAAGAGGCCTACCGCTTTCTCGTCGACGCTCTCGGGGTACCGCTGGCCGACGCCCCACAGGCGTCCGATCGCGCGCTTCGCCAGGCCGAGCGAGCGATCGGCGAGATCGCCGAGCACCATGCGCACGTGCGGTTGCGGCCCCTGGTTGGGGCGGGGTAGGGAGCGTGCGGCGTGCGTGCGGGCGCCGCGCGAGCTTGTGACGCCTCCGACTCCATACGACGCTGAAGGACAGCGCCTCTCTCGGGACCCCGGGATCCGGGCTTCTCTGCATCAGATCTGTGACCCATGGCCGGAGCCGCCAGACCGTGCCTGACCACCGGTGACGGTGGCCGCCGCGCCCCGCCGAGCCCCCCGCCGCCACACAAAGCTGTCGCAACTTCGTCAAAACGCGCGCCCGCGGCACCGTGGCATCTACTGACGCTGGCAGAATCGGTCCGATGAGCATGAGCAACGGAGAGGGGCGGACCGGCTCCGAGCGCCACCATCCCTCCGGACCGGTCGCGGTGGCGTTCGCCGAGCGGATCCGGGCGCTCGAGGCTGCGGTGCTCTCGCCCCGCGCAACGCTGTCCTATCCGGCGCGACGCGCCGTGCCCGAGCCCGACTGTGGTCTGCGAACCCCGTTTCAGCGCGACCGCGACCGGATCGTCCACAGCAAGGCGTTCCGGCGCCTGAAGCACAAGACGCAGGTGTTCGTGGCCCCGCAGGGCGATCACTACCGCACCCGGCTCACGCATACGCTCGAGGTCACCGGGGTCTCGCGGACCGTGGGCCGGGCGCTGCGGCTCAACGAGGATCTCGTCGAGGCGATCGGTCTCGGGCATGATCTCGGGCATCCACCCTTCGGCCACCTCGGCGAGGATGTTCTCGACCGCTGCCTGACCGAGCGCTTCGGGCGCGAGTTCCGGCATTACGAGCACTCGCTGCGGGTCGTCGATCGACTCGAGCGCGACGGAGAGGGACTAAACCTGTGCGAGCCGGTCAGGGACGGGATCCTCAACCACTCGAGCCGCGCCGCGGCACCCGTGACCCTCGAAGGCAAGATCGTCCGGCTGCTCGACCGGGTCGCGTACATCAACCACGACATCGACGACGCTCTCCGCGCCGGCGTGATCGCCGTCTCTGACCTCCCGCGAGACGCGATCGCCGCGCTTGGCGACAGCGGATCGCAACGAATCGACACGCTGATCCACGATCTCGTCGAGCACTCGGAGGCGGCAGGCGACATCGTCCAGGGCCAGGGTGCGGAAGCCGCTATGAACGAGCTGCGCACGTTCATGTTCGAGCGGGTCTACCTCGGTCCCGAAGCGCGGCGCGAGCATGCCAAGATCGAGGTCGTCGTGCGCACGCTGTTCGATCACTACTGCGAGCACCCCGAGATGATCCCCGACTCCGAGGGCGACACCGCGCAGCGCGTCACCGACTACATCGCCGGCATGACCGACCGGTACTGCATCAGGACTTTCGAGGCGCTGAGCGTGCCGGTTGCGTTCGCGCCGTGACGCGCTACACGGCCGACTCCCGCGACCGGGTTCGCGACGCGGTGGACATGCTGGCGCTCGTCTCGCCGCGCGCCGAGCTGCGACGGGCCGGCGTCAACAGCTATTTCGGGCGGTGCCCGTTTCACGACGAGCGCACGGGGTCGTTTCACGTGCTCCCCGACGACAAGCGCTATCACTGTTTCGGCTGCCAGGCCTCGGGGGACGCGTTCTCGTTCGTGATGGAGACCGAGGGCTTGGACTTCGTCGGCGCGCTCGAGGTGCTCGCCGACCGCTTCGGCGTCAAGCTCGAGACCGAGGACGAGGATCCCGCCGCAGCCGCGCGGCGCCGGCGGCGGGAGCGTCTGTACGAGCTGCTGGGGCGCGCCACCACCTACTACGCGCGCTACCTGTGGGACGCGCGAGAGGCCGCCGGTGCACGGACGTATCTGATCGGGCGCGGCCTGACCGAGGAGACGCTGCGGGAGTTCCGGGTCGGCTATGCGCCGAGCGCTTGGGACCGGATCCTGCTTGCGTCGCGCCGCGCCGGGTTCACCGACGAGGAGCTGCTGGCCGTCGGGCTTGCTCAGCGCTCTCAGTCGCGACCGGGCTCGATCTTCGATCGCTTCCGGGAGCGGATCATGTTCCCGCTCGCAGATTCGCGTGGCCGCGTGCTCGGCTTCGGGGCGCGCGCGATGCGCGAGAACCAGCGTCCCAAGTACCTCAACACCTCCGAGAACGACCTCTATCACAAAGGCAACCAGCTGTTCGGCATCGATCTCGCGCGCGGCCCAGCCTCGCGGGCCGGGCGCGCGCTGCTCGTCGAGGGCTACACCGACGTGCTCGCGCTTCACCAGGCCGGCCTTCGCAATGCGGTAGGGATCATGGGCACGGCGCTGACCGAGGAGCAGCTGCGCGAGCTCGAGCGCATCGCCCACGTGCTCGAGCTGTGCCTCGATGCCGATGGGGCGGGACAGGAGGCGATGCTGCGGGCCGCGAGACTTGCGTCCGGGCGGAACCTCGAGCTTCGCGTAGTCGTCTTGCCCGAGGGGGCGGATCCGGCCGAGCTGGTGCAGCGGGAGGGGGTGGAGGCGCTGCGCGCGCGGGTCGAGGGCTCGGTCCCGTTTGTCGTCTTCCAGGTGCAGCGAATCCTCGGGCAGACCGACGTCTCAAGCGCCGAGGGTCGAGACCGCGCGATCGCCGAGATCGCGCCGGTGCTGGCGACGATCCCGCCGAGCGTCCTTCGTGACGATCTCGTTCGCAAGGTCGCCGGCCGGCTCGCGCTCTCGGAGGTTCGCCTCGCCTCCCTGATTGCGAGCGGCGCGGCTCCTGCACCGCCTCCCGCCGCCGCGGTTGCGCGCGAGGGCGGCAAGCGCGCCGGCCTGCCGATGCTCGACCAGGACGGCAAGGCCGAACGAACGTTCCTTGTGCAATGCGTTGCGGTCCCGACGGCCGGCCGCGAGACGCTGGCCGCGATGAACATCGACGCGCTGATCACGAGCGAGCCGATGCGTCGTGCGGCCCGTCACATCGCGCCGCGGTGCGAGGCGCCGCTCACCGACCTGCCCGAGGACGACGAGCAGCTCGCCCTCGTCGTGGCCGAGCTCGTCGAGCGCGCCGGCAGGACGCCCGACGTCCGCGCCCAGCGTCTCGAGCACGCGCGCCTCGTGCTGGAGCTGGCGCGACTCGAGCGCGAGATTCGCCTCGCTCGTGCCGAGGGCAGGATGGACGTGCTGCGACTCGCCGGCGAGCGCGAGCGGGTAATGGCGCAGAAGCGCGAGGCGTTCACTGAGTTGGAGAAGACGATCTAGCCCCCGCCGCTTTGGTCGAACTGCGATGCGGAAGTCGAGGGCGGGGTCAGCCTGGTTCCCGCTAGAGTTGCCGTGGCAGCCCGGGATTGTCGGGGACACCGTAAGGAAGCGCAGCAATACACTGCGGGGTAGCTCAATGGCAGAGCGAACGGCTGTTAACCGTTAGGTTGTGGGTTCGAGTCCCACCCCCGCAGCTGCTTGCGGCAGGGTACGCCTGTCATCCTCGCGCGAGCCGTGCCTCTGTCTCGCTCCAGTCCCGACGGACCCGCGCGCTCGCCCCGGACGGCAGGCTCACCCGGCGGCTTCTACTGGCGGCTGGTCGCGGTCGTTTGCCCAGTCATGAGCGTGGCGCTTATCGTCGCCGTTTCGAGCGCGGTCCTCCACCACCCGTATCACGCGCTCGTGAACTTCGTGTTCGGAACGACCCTGTATATCGCCGAGTGGGTCGGGCTCGGGGCACTGTTGCGGCGGCGTGGCGCGTACACGCACACACGCTTCGCCGCCACCCTCGCGCTCCTGCTCGCCATGAGCGTCGTCGTATTCTTCTTCTTCATCGGGGCGGACGAGGCCCTGCACCCCGACAACACCTGAAAAGGACCTCATCGGTCACGTACGGGGCAGCGAGAATGCGGGCACGAGCCGAACCCTAGGGCGTATCCGGCCGCGAACGCCCCGCCGGCGCTCAGGCACTCTGAGCACGCTCCTCCAGCGCCAGCTCCTCGACCAGCTCGGCCGCGCGCTCGGCACCATCGTGGCGGGTGGCCCAGGCGCCGAGCTCCAGGGCGCGCTCGGTCAGTGCCGGTTCTGCGAGCGCCCGGCGGACCGCGAGCCGCAGCGTTATCGGGCTGAGCAGGCGCCAGGGGAGACGCACCCCCGCACCCGCCCAGTCCACTCGCGCCGCGTTCTCGTTCATATCTCCCGCGGCCGGCACCGCGACCACGGCGCACCCCGAGGCGAGGGCCCGCACCATCGTCCCGTGGCCCGCATGGCAGATCACGAGCCGGCAGCGTGGCATCGTGCGGGCGTAGGACAGCCAGTCGACGAGGCGGGCATTGGGCGGTACGGGCAGGGGCCCCGTGATCGGTCGCCGGTTCCAGGCCGCCAGCACGCGGACCGGCTCGCGGGCCAACCCGGCGACGGCGGCGCGCAGCAGCCGGTGCTCGGGATCCTGGGCCGTCGACGGGGCGACCAGCACGAGCGGCTCGTCTCCGGGCGGCGGCTCCACGTCTGCGGCCGGCGGTTCCCACAGCAGCGGCCCGACGACGTGAGTGCTCTGCGGGCGCGGTCGTGGGTACTCGAGCTGCGGGAAGGTGCCGACGAGGCACAGCCGCTCGCTGATGCCGCCGTGGAGCCTGCTGACCGGCGCCAGGCCGAGCTTTTCCCGCGTGTCGTTCAGCTCGACGCGTCCCCGCCTCAGGCCCGTTTCCACCGGTCGCTCGAGTGCGCGCCAAAGTGCTCGGCCGGCCGCGGTCCGTGACGGGCGCGCGCCGAACGCGTAGGGCGGGAAGCCGGGCGCTCCGGCGGGGTGGACGTGGGGGATAAGCGTGGCGACGGCGACGCCCTCGAGCTCTGCGGCCATCGCCGGGGCGAGCGTGAGGATGTCGTGGACGACGGCGTCGGGCCGGGCCTCGACGATCGCCCGGCGGGTGTGAGCGGTTCCGAGGACTACCGCCTCGTAGGGCTTCAGGGGCCGCTCTCGGGTTGGGAACACGGGGTACTCGGGAGCGGCCACGAACTGCATTCCGGCCGTCTCGGCGTGCTCGCGCCAGCGCGACCAGGTCTCGATCGTGACGGCGTGTCCGCGCGCGGCAAGACGCGAGCCGAGCGCGAGCATCGGGAAGGCGTGGCCCGGGTCGCCGAACGCGCCGAGGAAGAACGCGAGCTGGTAGCCGGACGACCTCAAGCGGCGGCGAGCTCGGCTACGGCGCGGACCTGGGCGATCCGGTCCTCGGCCGTGAACGCCATCGGGGTGATCAGCAGGGAGCCGACACCGGCGTCGCGGAAGACGCCGAGCCGGTCACGGACAGCTTCTGCCGGCCCGCACAGGGACACCATGTCGACCAGGGCATCGGGGATCGCCGTGCACGCCTCGGCCTTCTTGCCCTCGAGGTAGAGGTCCTGGACCTCCTTGGCGGCCGCCTCGAAGCCATAGCGCTGAGCGAGCCGGTTGTAGAAGTTCTGATCGCGCGAGCCCATGCCACCGATGTAGAGGGCGAGGACGGGGCGCATGACGTTGCGAGCGAGCTCGAGATCGTCGTTCACGAACACGTTGATCGAAGGGGCGATGTCGAAGCCGTCGAGTGAGCGGCCGGCCCGCGCGGCTCCCTCCTCGAGCAGCGCCCGCAGCTCGGCCACGTGCTCCGGGGAGAAGAATGCGGGCAGCCAGCCGTCGGCGATCTCGCCGGCGAGCGCCGTGTTCTTCGGGCCGATCGCGGCGATATAGATCGGAATCCTCTCCTGTACGGGGGAGATCATCAGCTTGAGCGGCTTGCCTGGGCCGTCGCGCAGCGGTAGCTCGATCGTCTCGCCGTGGTACTCGAGGCGTTCGCGGGCGAGGGCCTTGCGTACGACGTCGACATACTCGCGGGTGCGAAGCAGCTGGCGACCGAACCGCTGCCCGTGCCATCCCTCAGCCACCTGTGGGCCGGAGGACCCGATGCCCAGCAGCATCCGCCCGCCCGACAGCTGGTCGATGGTGGCGGCGGTCATCGCCGTCATCGCCGGGGTGCGGGCCGGCATCTGGAAGATCGCCGAGCCGAGCTTGATCGTGGTTGTCTGCCCGGCGAGCCACGCAAGCATGGTCGCCGTGTCCGACCCGTACGCCTCCGCCGCCCAGACCGAGTCGTAGCCGAGCGCCTCGGCTTCCTTGGCGACCCGGAGCTGGTCCGCAGGGGTCACACCCATCGCCAGATAGGCGAGGTTCACGCCGAGCTTCATTGCAACTTTCCTTTCGTCCCAAGGAGTTCGTTTGAGGCCTACGACGAGCGCCGATACAGTGCTCGAGCCGCCGACGAAGAGGCCCCAACCCTATGCGAACGCGCCGCGACGCAACCATTCAGGAGCTCCGCCACGTCATCGACTCGCTGCCGCTGAAGACGCGGATCGCGATGCTCGAGGGTGTCCGGCGCAACGACATCATCGTCGGTGGCTATACCAGCACTGACGGCGGTGTCTGCCCGATGCTCGCGGCCCATCGCCGCGGCGGCCGCACCAACGCCGAGAGCTTCGCGAAGACGTGGGATCGCTTCGGCGGTAACAAGGGACGGCGGGCAAGACGGGCGACCGAGCGCGAGCTGCTGATCCTGACCACGAACCTCGAGATGAGCCTGCTCGCCGACGCGGCGCAGGCGCCCGATCTCGCCGTCACGCTCGCCGAGCATCGCCAGCTCGTCGCGAGGCGCAATCGTGCCGCCAACCGCGACCGCGCCGCGAGCCGCGAGCGCGCCGCTGACCGCGAGCGCGCGCGCGCCAAGCGGGCGATCGAAGGGGCGCGCCCAGGCGACCCGGACCGCAAGCGGGAGCTGCAACGGGAGCCCGGCTGGGCGTGGATGCGCGTGTTCCGCCGCTACGACGATTACCAGCGCACCCTCGCTCGGCTCGAGGGTCAGACGGTCGCGCCGCCGGCGCGGCGCGAGCGTCAGCTCGCGTAGGCGCTCAGCCGACCGGTTCGCCGTTGGCGATCGGCTGGCGGGTGGTAGCCGAGTGGAATCGGTTTCTGCGCCGATTCCATTGGGAGTTCGGTCGAGGTTTCGGGCGTCGTGGTGAGTTGGCGCCGAACTCCCGAGGGGCCGGCCGCAGCCGGCGACGCCGCCCGTCCTATTGTTGAGCAGAGTGACGTCCACGTCCGACACCCCCGAGCGACACCTGTCGCGATCGATGGTGATCCTGCTCGCGGTTGCTTGCGGGGCGGCGGTCGCGAACCTCTATTACGCGCAGCCGCTGCTCCATACGATCGCGGTGGGAGTCGGTACCTCGACCTCGAACGCGGCGCTGCTCGTGACCGCAACGCAGATCGGTTATGCGGCCGGGCTCGTCCTGCTCGTGCCGCTCGGCGATCTGCTCGACCGCCGGCGGCTCGTGTCGGGCCTGCTGGTGGTGACGGCGCTCGGGCTCGCCGGCGCGGCGGCGGCGCGGGGACTGGGAGTGCTGGCGCTCGCGCTGGGCGTGGTCGGAGTGACCTCTGTCGTGGCGCAGGTACTCGTTCCGTTTGCGAGCGCGCTCGCCTCAGAGGACGAGCGCGGTCGCGTCGTCGGGCAGGTGATGAGCGGGCTGCTGATGGGCATCCTGCTCGCGCGGACGGTCAGTGGCCTGGTGGCGTCGGTTGCGGGCTGGCGCGTAGTGTTTGCGGTCGCCGCCGGCCTGATGCTGATTCTCTCGGCGGCGCTGTGGCGAGCATTGCCCGACGTCCCGCCACAGGGCGGTCTGCCGTACCTGAGGCTGCTCGCGTCGGTCGGCTCGCTGATCCGCGAGGAGCCGGTGCTCCGGCTCCGGATGGTCTACGGCGGCCTCGGAATGGCGAGCTTCTCGATCCTCTGGACTTCGCTGGCACTGCTACTGTCGCGACCCCCGTTCTCCTACGGCGCCGGGGTGATCGGGCTGTTCGGGCTGGCCGGGCTCGCGGGGACGATTGCCGCGCAGGCCGCGGGTCGCGCTGCCGATCGCGGCGGGGCGCGGCGGGCCACCGGATTCTTCCTCGCGGCGATCGCGCTCGGATGGGGCCTGTGCGCGCTCGGGAGGAGCCAGGTTGTGCTCCTGATCGTCGCGATCATGATGCTCGATCTCGGTATCCAGGGACAGCACATCCTGAATCAGACGATCATCTACTCGCTGCGTCCGGACTCGCGCAGCCGCCTGACGACCGCCTACATGACCGGCAACTTCCTTTGTGGCGCGCTCGGCTCGGCCGCCACATACCTGGCCTGGCGCGGCGGCGGATGGCTTGCCGTGTGCGCGCTCGGCGGCGGGCTGTCGGCGCTGGCGATGCTCGTATGGCTCGGGACCCTACGCCGACGGCCGGTGAGCGCGCCGGGCGGAGCCGACGCGGCAGCCGTCGAGCATGCTGCCGGGGCTCGCCTCGCCACCAGGCGGGACGGCCGCAGAAGTGCACTAGGCTAGTCCCGCGCTGCCGCCCGCCGCCTCGCCGCCTGCCCTCGCTTGCGCAGCCTCCCGGCGAACGCGACCTCCTCCGCCGTCGGCCCGCTTCCCTCCGGCCCGGGGGTCTCGAGCACGCACGGCAGCGCTTGGAAGCGAGGCTCTGACAGGAACGCCGCGCACCCGCGCTCGCCGAGCTCGCCGTCGCCGAGGTTGGCGTGGCGGTCACGGTTTGACCCGAGCGGGTACGCGGAGTCGTTCAAATGCAGCGAGCCGAGCCGGTCCAGGCCGACGACGCTGCCGAACTGATCGAGCGTTTCGCCAAGGCCCGCCGCGGTGCGAATGTCGTACCCCGAGGCCAGCAGGTGGCACGAGTCGAGACACACCCCGAGCCGTGCGTCGCCGCCCGCCGCGTCCAGCAGGGCGGCCAGCTCGGCGAAGGAGCGCCCGAGGGTGCCGCCGGTACCGGCCGTGTTCTCGAGGTGCAGTGGGCAGCGCTCGCTGCTCGCCAGGGCCTCGCGGATCACCTTGCCTGCCCGCACGATCGCCTCGCCGGGGTCGCCGGTCTTGGCCGAGCCGGGATGCAGCACGACACCGGTGGCGCCGATCCCCTCGCCGACCCGGAGTGACTGGATCAGCGAGGTCAGGGTCTTGTCGGCCATCTCCGGATCATCGGTGGCGCAGTTGAGCAGGTACACGGCGTGGATCACCACGGCCTCGATCGGGCTCGCCGAGATCGCCTCGCCCCAGGCATCGAAGTCGTCCGGCCCGTAGGCGGTCGGCCGCCACATCCTCGGCGACTGGTTGAAGATCTGGATCGAACGGCAGCCGCGCTCGACGCCGCGCGCGATCGCGAGGGGCAGGCCGCCCGCGGTCGAGACATGGGCGCCGATTAGCATGGGGCGATCGCCATGAGAGTTCGTTTCGCTCCTTCCCCGACCGGTGCGCTGCACATAGGCAGCGCCCGCACTGCGCTCTACAACTGGTTGCTTGCCCGCGGCCACGGCGGGACGCTGGTGCTGCGGATCGAAGATACCGACCGCGAGCGGTCGACGCCGGAGAACGTCGAGCAGATCCTCGATGCGCTCAGGTGGCTGAACCTCGAGTGGGACGAGGGTCCCCTGTTCCAGTCAGAGCGCGCGGGGCGTCACGCGGAGGTCGTGCAGGGCCTGCTCGAGAACGGCGACGCCTACCACTCCACTGCCACGGCGGATGACGTGAAGGCCTACAAAGAGGAGCACGGCCACGACCGCGGCTTCCGCGGCGAGCCGGAGTCACAGGGCGCGGTCCGCCTGCGCGTCCCCAATTCGGGGGAGACGATCGTCAATGACGTGATCATCGGCGAGACCCGGTTCCCCAACGCGAGCCTCGACGACCCGGTGATCGCCCGAGCCGACGGATCCCCCCTCTACAACCTCGCGGTCGCCATCGACGACCTCGACTCGGGGATCACGCACGTCGTCCGAGGCTCGGACCATATCTCGAACACGCCCCGGCAGGTGCTGGTGCTGCAGGCGCTCGGGCAGCCTCCGCCGGTCTACGCGCATCTGCCCTTGCTCCACGGTCCGGACGGCCGCAAGCTCTCCAAGCGTCACGGCGCAGCCTCCGTGCAAGAGCTTCGCGCCGACGGGTACCTGCCCGAAGCGGTCGACAACTACATCGCGTTGCTCGGCGCGGGCTTCGCGCCCGACGAGGAGTACTTCACGCTCGGCGAGCTCGCCGAGCGTTTTCGTCTCGAACGCGTCTCGAAGAACCCCGCGGTGTTCGACGAGCAGAAGCTCCGGCACATGAACGGCAGATACATGCGCGAGCTCGGGATCGACGAGCTGACACGACGGCTCGAAGAGTTCACCGGGCGGAGTGGCCTCCGGGGCGCGGTCGAGATCTCCGCAGCGAAGATCCAGACGCTCGCCGACTTCTGGCCGCTCGCCGGCTTTCTGTTCGACGAGCCGGTCGATGATCCCGCTGCGTTTCAGAAGACGCTCGGCACGGGCGACGCGATCCAGGTCCTCCAGGATGCGCGTGACGCGCTGAGCGATGCCGACCCGTTCACGGTCGAGACGGTGGAGACCGCGCTTCGTGGCGTGGTCGAACGTAGTGGGCTGAAACCCGGCAAGGTGTTCCAGCCCGTGCGGGTTGCAATCTCTGGAACGACTGCCTCACCCGGTATCTTCGAGAGCGTTGCGCTACTGGGGCGTGAGACCACGCTAAGTCGCATCGACCGGGCGTTGGCCAGAGCTAGCCGGGACGATCATTAAACAACTCAGACGTCCGTGCCGATAAACGTGGGGGAGTCCAGGACGCCGAACCCTTGCGCGTGACCCGAGACCACGCCGCGTATGAGTGAACAACCTATGCCGCCTGCCGCAGCCGCCGAGCACACCACCGACGAGCCTACTTCCGCGAGCCAGCGCCACCACAACGAGGGCCACGGCCGCCGGCTGACCGCGGCGTTCGAGGCGCTCGAAGGGTTTCCGGTGCTCGTGGAGTCACGCAACAGGGTGCTCCGCCTGTTTGAGGCCGGAGAGCCCGCCAGCTCGGATGTGGTCGCCGCCGTCGAAGGAGATGTCGCCCTCGCCGTCGCCGTGTTGCGGCTGGCCAACAGCATCGACGGGCGTACGCGCGGACGGGTGGACACCGCAGTGAAGGCTGTCGAGGTGCTCTCCCCCCGCACGGTGCTGTCGATCGCGAGCCGCGCGCGAACGTTCGACTTCTTCGAGCGCACCGCCGTCTGGCAGGGCGTCCCCGAGCGCTTCCGCCTGCACGCCGTCGCGACGCAGCGGGCCGCTGACCGCATCGCCCGCGAGATCGGCTACGAGGACCGCAACCGCCTGATGGTCACGTCTCTGCTGCACGACGTCGGGAAGCTCGTACTGGTTCACGCGTACCCCGGATATCCGCGCCAGATTCACGGCGACGCCCGCACCCCCGAAGACCGGCTTCAGCGCGAGCGTCGCGAGCTCGGGGTCGACCACGCGCTGGTCGGAGGGGTGCTCGCACGCAGGTGGGGACTTCCGAAGTCCGTCGCGAGCGTGATCGAACGCCATCACTCCGAAGATGCCAATGGCGAGTCCTCGCTGATCCGTCTCGCCGACATGCTCGCCCACTACGCGCTGAGCGGCGCGATAGCGCCGGCCGAGCTGCTCGCGGTGGCGCGTCTGGTCGGCATCGGTCCGCAGCAATTGCGTTCGGTCATGTACGACCTGCCGCTGCCGGGCTCCGGCGGCCGGCCGCGACAGATAGACCCGTGCCCGCTCTCCGCGCGCGAGGTCGAGGTGCTGCGCCGGCTCGCCCGCGGGATGGTCTACAAGCAGATCGCCGCCGAGCTGAACCTGTCGACGAGCACCATACGCACGCACCTGCACAACGTGTACGGCAAGCTCGGGGCGATGGATCGGGCGCAGGCCGTGCTGATGGCGACCGAGCGGGGCTGGATCTAAGCGTCACGCGCATTCGTCTCGCGCCAGTTGCATGCCGGGCGCGGCTCACGCGCCCGGTTGCAGTCGGTCCAGGCATGCAACTGGCGCGGTCCGAATACGCGCGGCGCCAGCGAACGGCGCGGGCCGGACGTCCCCGCCACCCCAGCCCTCAGGCACGAGACTCGCACTGGTTCCGCGATCCGGGGACAATGTCGCGGCGCGGATGATCTCGATTACGACAAAGTCGCCGTATGCGCTGAGCGCGCTGGTGGAGCTGCACCGGCGTGGCGATTCGGCTCCGGTCCCGATTGCCGAGCTCGCGCGGCGGCGGGATATTCCGGTGCAGTTCCTCGAGCAGCTGTTTGCAACGCTGCGGCGGGCCGGGGTGTTGCGGTCCCAGCGGGGCGTGAAGGGTGGCTATCGCTTTGCTCGCGATCCGGCTGAGGTCTCCGTGCTCGAGATCGTCGAGCTGCTGGACGGGCCCGTCGGCCCCGGTGCCACGGGGCTGTTCGCCGATGCCGCGAAGGCCGCACGATCGGTGCTGGCGGCGTCGACGATCGCCGACGTCGCCGAGCGCGAGGCGCGCGATGCCGGCGCAGCCATGTATCACATCTGACACGAAGGCCCTGCTTTGTAGAGCTGTCGCGTCAGATGGGCCACCTACTCGCCACGATTCGCGGCCAATCTGGGCTCGAACCACTAGCGTTGTCGGGTCGATATGGCCGACGCGATCCCTATCCCTCACCTTGAGGTCAGCCTGTCAGGCGGGTACTACTTCGGGCAGCTAGAGCGCCTGATCAAGCAGCTCGAGCCGCTGACGCATCTCGACGCCGTCTCCGCAGGGCCCGACCTCCGCCTCCACATTTATCTCGGAGGCGTGGCGTTCATCGGCCCGCTTCCAAGCGGCGGAAAGAGATCGAGATCGGTATCGTCGACCTAGGCATCGGGGTCCGCGCAAGCCTCACGAAGAACCCGGATTATGCCGATATCATCGACGATCGAGCAGCGGTGCAGAAGCCATGATGCCCACCGTGAGTTCGACGCCGAATCGGAATTCCGGATACGGTCTCGCGTGGACGCAGCTGATGCTTCTCATCAACGGTGGTTCCCTTCGACTTCGGTCTGGTACTGGAGCCGCGACATTCGGGTTTGAAGCAGGAGGCGTAGCATTCGAAGCGAAAGATGCTCATCTGCCAGGCACACTCGTATGTATCCGGGCGCGACTCGATCGTCCGCTAGACACGACGGAGGCCTGGCGCTTGCTCGACAAGGCCATCGACGAGATCAAGGCGCCACGCACTCATGCCAGCAACTTTGAATCCGGCTGAGGACCACGGCACGGTTCTCGCTAGTCGAGCGCTAGCTGCGCGCCTCCGAGAGCAAGTCGAGGAACAGGCAAACCTTCACCCTGTCCAGATCAGCCTGAGTGGTGTGGAAACGGTGTCGCCGTCCTTTGCGGATGAGCTTTTCGCGAAGCTCGATCCACAATTGCTCGAATCGGGACGAGTCAGCTTCATCGACGTCCACCCGGACGTCGACGCGATCACTAAGACTGTAATGGGCCGCAGGTCCCAGAACGGTTTGCGCGACTGAGCAGTCCAGCGCGGTCTGGCCAGGACGCGGGCCGAGCCCGTTCTCGCCGACGCCGCTACGCCAGCGGTCCGCTGTGGCATTGGAGGCAAGCGAAGCTGACTCCGATTACGCCGAGTGCCGACATACGTCCCCATCGGAGCCGATCCCTAGGTAATCCGGGGAATCCACCGTCGTTGCAGGGGTTGCACGATCTACCTCATCTGAGATGAGCGATGTAATGGCGGCGGCCGAAACCGTGAGCCATCGCGCTGCGTCGGCAGATGCGCCGAGCGCTTGCGAGCGGGATCTCCCGCCGACACGACGGAGACTACGGTCCTGTCGAGCGCGAGTCCGACAGGGGCCGACGAAGGCCCGTAGCCGAGTGCCGGCGCGGCGGCAGCGCTCCTGAGGTATGGCCGTATTCGCGACGCAGCCGTTTCTCATAGGGTTCTCGACGCGATGGCAGGCATCCCCAGCAACATCGCCGAGCACGTCGGCCGCACTCCAATGGTCCAGTTGACGCGGATGCTGCCGGAGACCGAGGTCGAGCTGTTCGCGAAGCTCGAGTCGTTCAATCCCGGCGGGAGCGTCAAGGACAGGATCGGCGTGGCGATGATCGAGGCGGCCGAGCGCGATGGCCTGATCGAGCCCGGCCACACGACGATCGTCGAGGCCACGAGCGGGAACACCGGAATCGCGCTCGCGTTCGTTTGCGCGGCGAAGGGCTATGAGCTCGTGCTGACGCTGCCGCAGGGGATGAGCCGCGAGCGCGAAGGCCTGCTGCGCCTGTACGGCGCGCGGGTACAGGTGACCGAGTCGTTCGGAGGGATGACGGAGGCCGTGGAGGCGGCGAGGGCGCTCGCCGAGCGCGAGGACGTGTTCCTGCCCGACCAGTTCTCGAACCCCGCCAACCCCGAGATCCACCGTCGCACCACCGGCCCGGAGATCTGGGAGGCGCTCGACGGCAAGGTCGATGTCTTCGTCGCGGGCGTGGGCACCGGAGGCACGATCACCGGCGTCGGCGAGGTGCTCAAGCACCGCAACCCCAACTGCCGCGTGGTCGCGGTCGAACCGCGCACCTCGGCAGTCTTGTCCGGGCGGCCGCCCGGCGCGCACAAGATCCAGGGGATCGGCGCCGGGTTCGTACCCGCCGTCCTGAACCGGGCGGTGATCGACGAGGTGATCCCGGTCGACGACGAGGATGCGATCCAGACGGCCCGCGCACTCGCCCGCCGCGAGGGACTGCTCGCCGGAATCTCCGGCGGCGCCGCCGCCTGGGCCGCATTCCAGATCGCCCGTCGCCCCGAGTCCCGAGGAGCCCGGATCGTCATCATGCTCCCTGACTCCGGCGAACGCTACGTATCGACGCCCTTCTTCGCTCCATAGATAGATCGCTCTATCGAAGCAGGCCGCGACGCCGGGTCGACGCGCGCTCGGCGGATCGCTGGACCGCCGTCGCGTAGGGCTGGGGTGGGCGTAGCGGGGGTGTCCGCCGCCGGCCAATTGCGACCGCGGCGTAAACCCCGCCGAGCCCGCCACCCGAGAGCCCTGGCCGCCGGTGGACACCTCGCTACGCTATAGCGATGTTGGGACTAGGGCTGCTGGCGCGGACTGCGGCGGAGATCCGGCGTGATGTCGCCGCGGCCAACACCCGTGATCCGGCCGCTCGCCGCGTGCGTTCGGTCGAGATCCTCGCGACTTGGCCGGGGGTGCACGCGCTGCTTGCGCACCGCGTCGCTCACGCGCTGACTGGCGTCGGCGTGCCGATCGTGCCGCGGGCGATCGCGACGATCTCGCGCGCCGCGACCGGGATCGAGATCCATCCGGCCGCGCAGATCGGAGACGGCCTGTTCATCGACCACGGCATGGGGGTGGTGATCGGCGAGACCGCTCGGATCGGGAACGACGTGACTCTGTACCAGGGGGTCACGTTGGGAGGCACCGGATTCGCGACGGGGAAGCGTCACCCGACCGTCGAGGACAACGTCACGATCGGCTCCGGGGCGAAGCTGCTGGGCCCGATCACGGTCGGCCACGGCTCCAAGATCGGCGCCAACAGCGTCGTCATCCATGACGTTCCGGCGAACTCCACGGTAGTCGGCAATCCCGGCCATCCCGTTCGCGTCGAGGGCCGCCGCCCAGAGGGGCCCGACACCGACTGGGTTCACCTGCCCGACCCGATCGCAGACGCGATCAAGGGACTTGCGAACCGGATCGCCGACCTCGAGCGCGCGCTCGCCGAGAATCCCGCGAACGGCGAGTTCGTTGCGAAGGGCGACGTCCGCCCGTTCCGTCCGCTCCGCGGCCCGAATCCGGCCGGCGGCTGAGGCCGGACCGGCTTTTCGCGGCTATAGCTCTCGCCCAGGCTGTCGATAACGACACGAGGCCGCGCATCGGAGAGGAAGCCGTCGTGCATCCAATTCGCGGCGGAGAACGGCCTACCGGCGTGAATACTCAGTCCCACACTCATGCCCGATCCCCGAGCGTCGTGGATGGGAACGGCACGATCGTGGCGCGCCATCCCGTAGCGGCCGTGCGATTGTCGTCGGACCGTGCCGCGTCTCTTGCTCGGCGCGGGCTGGTCCCGAGTGTCCTCGCGACGCTCAGCGCGGTCTTGTTCTTCTGGAGGTTAGGTGCCTCCAGCTTCTTCATCGACGAAGCGACGAGTCTGACCGAGGCGCGTGGCTCCCTCGCTCACGTGCTCAGTGCGGTCCACTTGCACGAGACTTCGCCACCGACCTACGCCCTGTTCCTGCACCTGTGGCTCAAGCTCCTGGGTTCCGACAGCGAGCTGGCTGCGCGGATGCCGTCGGCCCTCGCGGCAATCGGGCTCGTCGTGGCGGTGTGGTACCTCGCCAGCCTGCTCGTCGATCCTCCAACCGCTCTGCTGGCCGGCCTGCTCACGCTCTGCGCGCCGATCGTCCTCCAGTACGCACAGCAGGCCCGCGTCTACGCGATCTTGATGCTTGCCGGCACCGTGACCGCGATCGCCGTGGTCAAAGCGGTGCAGCAGTCATCCGGCCGGTGGCTCGCGGTCTCCGCCTGCGCGGCGACGTTGACAGTGTCACTCCACTACATCGGTTGGTTCGAGGTCGCGCCGCTGGCGGCGTGGGTGGCGTCGCGCAAATCGATCTCGACTGGCTGGCGGATCGGATACTGCGCCGTCCTGGCCTTGGTCGGAGCAGCGTGGCTCCCGGAGCTGATCGGTCAGTTCTCGATCTACGCGCACGACGGCTACACGAGGTCGTTGGGAGCATGGGCGGGGTTCACGCAGCCGCACGCGCTGGCGGTGCTCGGTGCGCCGCTGTACGGTCGAGCGACGACGCCGTACGCGGGCCCGATCGGGGTCGGCATCCTTCTCGGCACACTGCTGTTGCTCGGTTCCCGGCGCGCTCGTGCCCGTTTGCCCGAGCGGGACGTGATCATCGGTCTCGCCGCGGTCCCGATCGCGGCGATCATTGTGCTGGGCTTGGCCGGCAAGAACATCGTGCTCCCACGGTACGCCACGATCGGGGTGCCGTCTCTCCTAATCGCCGTCGCCACCGCGATGCGCCTGCTCCGCCCTCGCGTGTCGATTCTGGCTAGCGGCGTCGTGCTGCTCGCGATGACGCTGACGGTCTTGATGTCGTTCTCGGCATCGAGCGCATATCCGAATGCACGGGGCGTGATCCGTCTGGTGGCGCGTCGATGGCACGCGACCGACTTCCTGTATCCCCACCAACTGAATATCGGAACCTACCTTCCACTGGCGTACTACGCGGCCGGCGACCTGCCTGGCTACAACCCGGCGCTATGGGGCGATCTCTACTCCCCGGCGTTCGCCGCGGCGGGAGTGGCGCGGCCGGTGGGGACGGCGAGCTTCACCGCTGCGTATTCCCGGGCGCGAGCGAGACACGATCGCATCTGGATCGTGGCCGATTACTTTGGGGCCCCGCCGGGCGTCGCCGCTCTCCTCCCACCTCGATACCGCGCGCTGAGAGTAACCGACTTCGTCGCCAGCATCTCTCTCAGGGTCGTGTTGGCCGTCCCCGTCGACGCGAGCCGCTAGCGGGCTGCGGCGGGCGGACGTGCCTGCTCTGACTTGCGGAGGAGCACGGTGTACGGCGCAATCTGCAAGCCGATGCGAAAGTAACGCGCCACGATCGCGTTCGGCAGATCCGAGCCGGTCTGCGCGTATGGGTATATGGCCCGCCGCGTTCCGGCCGAGATCGTTTGCAGGACGAGCACGTCCGCACGCTCGATCTGACTCGAGATCCGTGCGGTGAAGGTGGCGTTATTGTCGCCCGGCCCGAGCTCGAGGTAAAAGCCTGATGGCCGCAGCGCCGGCAGCAGGTAATAGAGCGAAGTGTCATCCCACAGCGCCCACCGCAGGTCGCGTGGGCCGACAAAGATCCGCTGACCCGGCGTGGTGTGCCGGTCGGCGTAGCGAATGACCGCCTGCAGCTCATCGCGCTCCGCGGATGTCGGGCTGGCGAAGCTGCGGCCGCCGTGGCTGACCGGGTAACTGAGCCCGATCGCCGCACGGATCGCGTGGAAGCCGACCACGAGCGCGCAGATGACCGGAATCGCGACGCGCTCGAGCGCCGACAGCTTGCGCGCGGAGTTCACAGCCCACGGCAGGAGTCCGAGGATGACCGGCGCAACAAACGCGAAGTGAGTCAGGTCCTCCCGCTGGAGAAACTGTGGCAGCAACAGAACGCCCAGGACTCCGAGAGCAAGCCAGCCTCTCGTCATCGGACCGGCACCTAGCCGGCGCCACTGGCCAACCGCGGCTATCAGCACGATCGCGGCTCCGCCGACGAGCACACACAGCAGAGCGGGCTCAGACGAGAGCGGGACACCCGCCTCCGGCTGCTGGTGAAGACGGGCGTCGACATAGTAGGTCCAGAACGCGGACACGCCCGCAGCGGCCACGTTCCATCCGAGCGGAGCCAGGCCGACTGCAAAGCCGCCGGCGAACGACAGGCGGCCTCGCCGGACGGCTCCGGCCACGAGCACCAATGCAGCGGGCAGTGCGGCCACTCCGAGATCGGGCCTGACGCTTGCGGCAGCGCCGATCAGCAGCCCCGCGCCGGCCCACCGCCAGTTCGCGCCCGTCGATCCGCGCCGCAGCGCGCTCCGGGCGAGCCAGATCGCCCAAAGTGCGCAGGCCAGCGCCGCGTACCAGCCGAACGCCGTCGGCGGCTCGTCTCCCAGGATTCCGACGACGGCCAGGCTTCCACCGCAAAGGGTGACCGCGGCTCCGAGCGGCGCGAGCAGCGCGGCGATCGCGAGGATGACACCCGCGCGGTAGGCCGCCCCGACGGCGCGCTCGACGGTGACGCTCGGCCCGAGCGCCTCATAAGCAGCCACGAGCGGCAGGTACGTGCCCGGTCCGTACGAGCTCTGGAAATCGCGAAACGGCACCTCCCCGTGGATGATCAGCTGGGGGTACTCCAGAAGCAGGCCCTCATCCTCACCGATGCCGGCGGTGCTCCACGATCCCGCGATCCCAATCGAAAGCATCACGCAGATTGCGAGTAATGCTGCGAGCAGTGGGCTGAAACGCGGAACGGACCGTCTTCGTGCGTCAGTCGCGATCGCCCCCGCAGCGAGAGTCTCCCGCTCGCCTACGCTCATGCCGCGTAGCGATCAGCGTGCGACGGGACAGACCGAAACCAGTCGGCGAAGACCTCGAGACCCCGCGCGAGCGGAGTGCTCGATCGCCAGCCGAGGGCGGCGGCGGCCGCGCTCGGATCGCCAACCCACGTCGACGTGTCCCACGCGCGTGGCGTCATCGTCCCCCATGTCGGCTCGGCCTCGACCGAAAACAGCTCGCGCGCGACGCTAACCAGCTCACGCAATGTCGTCTGCGAGCCGGTGGCGATGTTGAACACGGCGCCGGGATCCGCGAGCTCGCAGGTCGCGGCGGTCAGGAATGCCGCACAGGCATCGCCGACCCAGACGAAGTCGCGCGCCGTCGATGGCGCCGTGAGGGGCGGCCAAGCGCCGCCGAGTGCGCCGAGGAGGAGCGCCGGCATCAGCCGCCCCGGCTCCTCCCAGGGACCGTAGACCGAATACAGCCGGAGCGTCACGGCGTGCTGGCCGTACTTCGCGGCCGCGAGCCGGCACAAATGTGTGGCGGCGGCCTTGGTCACCGCGTAGTGGGAATTCGGCTCGACGCGATCGGTCTCCGCCGGCGGGCTGACCTGGAAGCCGTACTCGGATGAGGACCCGGCGCTGACGAACCGGGCCCCGATCGCGCGAGCCGCCTCGAGGAGAGCATCCGTCGCGCGCACATTGACCGCCAGCATCGTGTCTAATCGCGACTGCCACGAGTATGCGCCGTGCGCGGCGAGATGAAGGATCGCCTCTGGCCGCTCTGCACGAACCGTGCGATCGATCGCGCCCGGGTCGAGCAGGTCGAGCTCCAGGACCGCCAGTTCGCCGCCGAGCTCGGCAAGCCGCCACCGGTCTCCGCCGGGTCGGACCACGGCGACCGGCTCGTGACCCGCGGCCAGCAGGTGCCTGACCAGGTTCGCACCGATGAACCCTCCAGCACCGGTCACGAGCGCTCTCATCCAGGGCGTCGAGCGAGGAGGGAGAGGTTGCCGAGGGGAAGCGTGATCTGCAGGCGACCGAGGCGGGTCTGCTTGAAGTGCGGCAGGACGGCATGCTTGACCTTGCTCGGAATCGGCAACAGGTGGAGCAGGTATCCAGCGGAATAGGTGTTGCGGGCGGGCTCGGCAGACGCGACAACGAACCCCGCCGCCTCGAACAGCGCCCGCATCGTTCGCGGGGAGTAGAGGTAAGTGTGCTCGACATCGATGATCGGGCTTCGCTCCCGCAGGACACGCGCGGAGAATGCGCTCACATCGTGGTTGAACGCGAGGATCGCCCCTCCCGGCCTGAGAATGCGACGGGACTCGCGCAGCAGCGCGAGGGGATCGGGCATGTGGTCGAGCACCTGAAACAGCGTGACGGCGTCAAACGACTCGGCGGCGAACAGCCCAGGCCGCATCATCTCGGGTTCGATCAGGGGACGGATCTCCGCCGCGGCGTGCTCGACGGCGTCCGAGCTCGGCTCGATCCCCCTGACGGTCCGCCATCCGCGATCGAGCGCCAGCGACAGCACGAAGCCGCTCCCGCAGCCGATGTCGAGCAGCGCGCCTTTCACGGGCACTAGCGCGGCCAGGCGATCGAGCGCCGCGCCGTAAGTCGATCGAAGGCCGTCGAGCTCCTCGCCGTAATCGAACGTCGATGCTCGATACAGGTCGGCCATCACACGGTCGTCGAGTACCGGATCGGAGCGGACGAGGCCGCAGCTCCGGCAGCGCACGATCCGGTGATGAACCCCGTCGGGCACGCGGCGCGCCGAGAAGTGCGCCGGCGTCAGGTCGGCGAGCTCGAGCGTCGCCGGATACACCTCGTCGGCGCGGTCCGTGGTCGCGCAGATCGCACAGCGAGTCGCCCGCAAGCTCGGCGACCGCGCGCCGGTGTCGGTACCGGCGCTCACACGCGCATCCGCACGCGCCCGGCACCGAGCGCCTCGACGCCGGCCGCCTCCTCCACGACGGCGCCCGGCGGAAGCTGCACGCCTCGAGGCGGATTGATGATCGACTCGACCACGAACGACGGACGACCCTTGATCTCCTCGTACATCTGCGCGATGTAGGACCCGATGATCGCGAGGCACAGAAGCTGAACCCCGCCGATGAACAGGACTACCACGATCACCGTCGTCAGGCCCTTCGGCGCCGAGCTAGGGTCGATCAGCCGGACCGCGACCTCGAGCACGAGCGTCACCGCGGATATCGCGACCACAATCATCGCGAGGCCCGTGATCAGATCGAGTGGCGCATATGAGAACGACACGATCGCGCGGCGAGCCCAGCCGAGGTTCTTGTGCAGGGAGTTCGTCGTGCGGCCGAACACCCGCTCGGGCCGGACGTAAGGGACGCCGATCTGCTTGAAGCCGACCCATGCGCGCATCCCGCGGAGGAAGCGCTGCTTCTCCGGCAGCGAGTTGATCGCATCGAGCACTCGGCGGTCGATCAGGCCGAAGTCGCCGGCGTCGAGGGGGACATTCACGTACGCGAGCCGCCTGAACAGCCGGTAGAACAACTTGTAGGCGTGCCGCATCACGAACGGCGCCTTGCGCTTGACGCGCTCGCCGTAGACGACGTCGAATCCCTCCTGCCAGCGGGCGACGAGCTCCGGGATCAGCTCCGGTGGGTCCTGCAGGTCACCGTCGAGCAGCACGACGGCATCGCCGGTGGCGATCCGCATGCCGGAGGTGAACGCGCTTTGCGAGCCGAACGCACGCGCGTGGTTGATCACGACTACGTTCTGATCGCGCCCCGCCAGCGCGGCAAGGACTTCATGCGCGTCATCCGGTGAGCCGTCGTTGACGAAGATGATCTCGTAGTCGGCGCCGATCCTCGCGAACGCTTGGACGAGCCGTTCGTACATCTGTGGCACCGCCGGCGCGTCCCGGTAGCACGCGATGATCGCCGACAGCTTCACGGTGCCGGCGTAGGATCCGCGGCTCGCCGTCCGATCCGCATGCCTGCCTGAGCGTCGAGCATCGCCTCGACGACGAGCTCGGGGCTCAGGCCGAGGAGGTCGTGCATGAACTCGCGGCTGCCCGAGACGCCGATCGGCTGGCGCTGCACGCCGGTGCGCACCAGGCGGCACCGCAGGCCCCGCTCGGCGATCACCTCGGCGACCAGCGATCCCAGGCCGCCCGTGATGTAGTGCGCCTCGATCGAGATCGCGAGCGGCACGCTGCCGAGGAGCCTCCCGAGATCCACCAACGGGGGCGGGCTGACGGACTCCACGACGAGGACGCTCGCGTGGATCCCGCGCGCCGCGAGCAGCTCGGCGGCGGCGACCGCGGTCGCTGCCATCCCGCCGAGCGCGACGAGCGCGACGTCCTCGCCGTCTCCGATCCTGTGGGCATGTCCCAGCTCGAAGCCATCGCCGAGGCCCGGCACCGTGAACGAGTTCTTGCTGAGGCGGATGTAGGCCGGACCGGGCAGGGCGTGCACGGCGCGAAGCATCGGGCGAACGTGCCGATCGTCGGCGGGTGTCACCACCGCGAGACCCGGCTGTGCGCGCATCAGCGCGACGTCCTCGAGCGCGTAGTGCGTCATCCCGTTGTGGCTGTAGTCGACTCCCTCGCCGATCCCGACGATCCGAACGGGCAGCCTGTGCAACACGGGACCGTTGCGCACGAACTCATATGCCCGCATCGACGCAAACGTCGAGATCGAATACGTGTACGGGATGTAGCCGGCCTCGGCCAGGCCCGTGGACATGCCGATCATGTTCTGCTCCGACACGCCGACGTTGAAGAACCGCTTCGGGAAGGCCTCGGCGAATGGCTCCAGTGCCGCAAACCCGAGATCGGCGGTCAGCAGGACGATCCGCGCGTCGTGCTTGCCGAGCTCAACCAGGCTGTCGACGAATGCTCGCCTCACCGCCGGCCTCCCATCAACTCGGCCGAGGCCATCGAGTACTCGGAGTCGGACATCGGCAGGTAGTGCCACTCGATCCGGGACTCCATGAACGAGATGCCGTTGCCGAACACGGTGCGGGCAAGCACGATGTGCGGCTGGCCGTTCGCCATTTCGAGACGATCGAGTGTCGAGCCGAGCGCCTCCGGGTCGTGACCGTCCAGCTCGTGCACGTCCCAGCGAAAGCTGCGCCACTTCTCGGCGAGCGGCTCGAGGTCCAACACGTCCTGGGTGTAGCCAAGGGCCTGCTGACCGTTGACGTCGACCACAACCACGAGGTTCGCCAACCCGTGATGGGCGGCGAACATCGCCGCTTCCCAAACCGACCCTTCGTTGAGCTCTGCATCGCTCAACACGGCGAACGCGTATCGAGACGATCCGTCGAGCCGCGCGGCCAGCGCCGCCCCGGCGGCGAGCGACAACCCGTGACCGAGCGAGCCGGTGGAGAAATCGACCCCGTGCTGGACGTGTTCGGGATGGCCGGCCAGCCGGCTCCCATCGGCGCAATACGTGTCGAGCTCGGCCCGCGTGATCCTGCCGGTCGCGTGCAGCGCGCCGTACAGAGCAAGGGCGGCATGCCCCTTCGAGAGCACGAGCCGGTGGCGGTCGGGATCGTTCGCCTGAACATCCGCCAGCGGTCCCGCGAACAAGGCACCGAGGATGTCCGCGATCGACAACGCCGAGCCGATGTGGCCGATGTGCGCGCGCTTGGACTGTTCGATCGTCGTGTGACGAATCGAGTCGGCGATGCTTGCTGCCGAACGGGCGACCTTCATACCTTCTTATCGGCCGCGCCGCGACCGAACACAAGGCGGCGGAGCCTCAGAGCGCTGTCTCAGCCCCCGACCGGCTCGCGCCCTGCCGGAAGCGGATCGGCCTCATTCTGCGGGATATTCCGCTTCGCGCGCACGAGGTACAGGGGGCGGCCTTTGACCTCGTCGTAGATCCGGCCGACGTACTCACCGATGATCCCGATCGCGATCAGCTGGATTCCCCCCAGCAACAGGACCGCGATCGTGATCGCGCCGAAGCCCGGAAGGTAGGAGCCGGCGAGCCGCAGCACGATCACGACCGGGATCGCGACGAAGGCGAGCGTCGAGATCAGGAAGCCGAGCAGGGTCGCCAGTTGGAGCGGCCGATCCGAGAACGACACGATCGCGTCGAGCGAGAACCGCAGCATCCTCGTCAGCGTGAACTTGGTCTCGCCCGCGTAGCGTGGGTCGCGGCGGTACGGGACCGCAGCCTGGGTGTATCCCACCCACACCGTCATGCCGCGCAGGAAGCGGTTTCGCTCGCGCATCGACAGCAGCGCATCGAGGGCGCGGCGGTCGAGCAGTCGGTAGTCCCCCGAATTGTGTTGTAGCTCTACCTGCGCGAGCGTGTCGAACAGACGGTAGAACCATCGTGCTGTCGCGAGCTTGAATTTCGATTCGCCCTCGCGCTGCTCTCGGACTGCGTACACCACGTCGGTCCCGGCGAGCCAATGGTCGAGCATCCGAGGGATCAGTTCGGGCGGGTCCTGAAGGTCGGCGTCGAGCATCACGACAGCGTCGCCGCGTGCGTGATCGAGCCCGGCCGTGAGCGCGGTCTGGTGCCCGAAGTTGCGCGACAGATAGACCACCCTTACGCGGGGGTCCTCGGATGCGAGCAAGTCCAGCGCGGCCGGCGAGCCGTCGGTCGATCCGTCGTCGACCAGCACCAGCTCGAACTCGATGCCCTCGAGCGCGGTGCTGACGCGCGCGTAAAACTCGTGGATCGTTGCCTCTTCGTTGCAGACGGGCGCAACGACACTGAGCAGGCCGAGCGATCGTCGCTCTCGGGCCTCGCCAAGCGGCTGCCAGGTCATAGGCCTATGTTACGGTCGCGTCGAGTCGGCATCGCCGACAGGGTCGTCAGGCGCCGAGCAGTTGTGAGCCGTTCGGCACCCAACTGAGCATGTTGATGATGAGCATGGCGCCGGTCATCGTCAATGTCCAGCGACGCAAGCGCTGGTCCGGGCTGAGCGCGGCGAGCGGAGTCAACCAAGCGATGTACCACGGCAGGAGCGAACCGGCGGTGATCAGCATCGCCACCGTCGCCCAGCCGGCGCCGGTGACCCAGTCGATGCGCCCCCGCTTGACCTGCACGAGCAGCCACGCGGTTATGGCGACGAAGACCGCGCCGAGCATGATGCCGACGATGCGCCCGACCCCGCCCAGCGCGAGCTGCGTCGAGATGAAGCCGGGGATGCTCTGCCAGTCGCCGACCGTCTGGTTCCGCCGCAGGGTCGAGAACAGGTGAAGCTGTGCGGTGCCGAACATGGCAAACCCGAGGGCGGCGATCAGCGCGCTCGCGAATCCCGCGCCGAGCACAAGACGCCGTCTGTTGGCCTGCGGCCGGACGAGGGCGAAGGGCAGCAGTAGTCCCGCTGTCAGCTTGATCCCAGTGGCGACGGCGATCATCGCGCCGCCGGTCGCCTGGCGGTTCTGCAGTAGAACGTAGGCGCCGGCAGCAAGCGGTGCGAGCATCAGCAGGTCGTTGTGTCCACCGCCGAGGCCCCACACGACGGTCAACGGATTGAGTCCCACGAGCATCGCGGCGCGTGCGGGGTCGAGGCCCCTGAGCCTTGCCGCGTTCCACACGAATCCGACTGTCGCGAGGAACGCAACTGCGGCGATCGATTTGTAGGCGACGACGCTCGCGGCAATGCCCAGCGCGGCGAGCGGATAGCTGAGTGCCGTGAACAGCGGACCGTATGCGCTCGGCGTCGAGACCCATTTCGAGCCGATGAACGAGTACAGCGCGTCGGGCTGGATCGTGCTGGGGCCATACAGATACGGATTGGCCGCGTACTGGGTTCCCATCCGTCCGTACGCCTGGTAGCTGAAGATATCCGTCGATAGCAAGACCGGGGCGAGCAGGAACAGCGCGGTCAGGCCCGCGATCGTCGCCAGCACGACAGGTGGCGAGAGCTCCGCGGCGCCGCGGACGGCGAGGACGTAGGAGACGAACATGAGCATGAAGACGGCGATCAGCGCCGTGTGGCCCAGCGCCACGCCAGTGTGCGCGAACGTCCCGGCCAGCCAGGCGGGCATCGGGCGGACGGACAGGGGTAACAGGTCGTTCGTGTGCGCCGCCGAGATGGCCAGCACCGCGCCGGTGATCAGCATGCCGGCGACCCCGACCCATGCCGTTGGCGCTGCGGTTCGCGCACGTGCCGCGCCGCTCTCGAACTCGAGCACACCGGCCTGCGGCACGACCTCGAGCGAACGAGGCACGACCTCTAGTGAACGACCCCGCGCAGTCATCGGCAGAAGGATGCCCGCGTTTGCGTCAGATTCGCGTCTGTCTCGGTTGTGATCCGGTTAGGAGACCACGGCCGGCGCCGACCGCGGCGGCCGCGCTGCGGCGCAGGCGCGGGACGAGCCAGATCGCCTCGAGCGCGATCTGAGCCGACATCTTGCTGCTCCCGGCGGCCCGGTCCTGGAACACGATCGGGATCTCCCGGACCCGGAAGCCGGCCAGCCAGGCGCGGTACGTCAGCTCGATCTGGAACACATAACCCTCAGAACGCACGCTCGGCAGGTCGATCGCTTCCAGGACCTCGCGGCGGAAGCACTTGAAGCCGCCGGTCAGGTCACGGACTTCGATCCCGAGGATCGTGCGCGCGTACAGGCCGCCACCACGACTGATCATGCGTCTCACCAGCCCCCAGTCGCGTACGCCGCCGCCGGCGACGTAACGCGAGCCGAGCACGAGGTCCGCGTCCGCGGCCGCGCCCACCAGCGCCTCGAGATAGGCCGGATCATGCGAGAAATCGGCATCCATCTCGATCACCAATTGGGCTCCGCCCGCGAGCGCTCGCGCGAAGCCGTCGAGATACGCGTGCCCGAGCCCCCGCTTGCTCGCGCGATGAACGACCTCGACGAAGCGAAGCTCGGCTGCGACCGCGTCCGCGACCGCCCCGGTCCCGTCCGGCGAATTGTCATCCACGATCAGGATGCGGAATGCGCCCGGCGCCACCTGCTCGAGCTCCAAACCGGTCGCGCGCACGATCCGTTCCAGGTTCTCGGCCTCGTTGTAAGTCGGCATCACAACCCACACGCGCGCTGACATCGTCGTGCAGCGTAGTTCACCGTGAGGCGCGGGCCATCCGTCCCGCGCGCCATCATGCTTCTCGAGGCACCGGATGCACGATCAGCGAACTGCACGAAGCACCACAGCCGGACGGCGTGGGGCGCCCGGAGGGCGGCCTTATGGCGTCCGCGTCTCCAGCGCCACCATCCAGTATCGCCGTCGTCGCTCACTCGCGCTGGCGGGCATCGCACTGCTTTCCCTGATCTGCGGTATCGCAGTCGGCTCGAGTCCCACATCGCTCGTGAGGCACGGTTCGCCGGCCGCCCACGAGCCGTCCGGCTTCTTCGCGCGCATCCATGCGCTGGCCGGTAGTGGCAGCGGATCGTTCGAGGCGCGGGAGCTTGCGGCCGAGAACACGGCCATCAACCGGACGCTCGCGTACACGCCGCTGGTGCGGATCGCCGGGTCCGAGAAGCGGGAGATCGCGCTCACATTCGACGATGGGCCGGGTCCGTATACGCCCGGCGTGCTTGCGGTGCTGGCGCGCGCGCACGTTCCCGCGACGTTCTTCGAAGTCGGCGCCATGTTGCAGTACTTCCACGCGTCGACGAGCGCGATCGTCGCCCGGGGCGATCCGATCGGCGACCACACCGAGCTACACCAGCCCATGTCTGCACTGTCCGAGGCTGCTCAGCGTGGCGAGCTGCTCGACCAGGCCGCCGCGATCAGTCAGTACGGAGCGCCCTTTCCGCGCCTGTTCAGGCCTCCATACGGCGTCTACGACGCGACCACGCTGAAGCTGCTGCACAAGTACGGGATGCTGATGGTGATGTGGACAGTTGACAGCAACGACTACCTCAAGCCAGGGGTGGCCAGCATCGTGCACACCGTGATCTCGGGCGCGCGTCCGGGCGCGATCATCCTCATGCACGACGCCGGCGGCGACCGCACGGAGACGATCGAGGCGCTGCCAAAGATCATCAGGGGTCTGCGTGCCCGCGGCTACCGGCTCGTGACCGTGCCACGGCTACTCCTCGACGACCCGCCGCCGCGCGACCAGGACGTGATCCCGGGAGTGTCGCTCGGTGCGGGCTGAGCTGTCGATCGGCGCGGTCGGCCCGCCGTCCGCTGCGCGAGCCCTAACGGTTCGCGGGCCCTAACGAGGCATGTATGCGACGCGATTCCAACTCGGCTCCGGGGAGAGCTCGATCGGCTCGCCGCCACGGTCGGGCTGGATGTAGACGAACGTGTTCGCGTCCTCGTCGAAGGCGAAATCGAGCTCCCCTTCCTTGACTCGCTGATCGAGCCAGGCGCCGCGGAAGATCAGACGCCGAAGCCAGTGCACGAGCGACCGCTCGGACGGGCCCACCAGCTCGGGCCAGCAGTCGTTCACGTGCTCGCCCAGGCCCGAGGCAGGGTCGGTGACCTCGCCGTTGACGACCAGGTTGATGAGGTCTTCGGCCTCGTGGTCCTCGATCCGACCGCACAGGAACCCAAGCCGTCGCGCCGCCTGCTCACAGCGCTCACGGAAGTCCCGCTCGTTGAATGTGAACCGGAGCTCGCCGTATTCGAGCACGAAATCTTCCCCGGAGCTGTAGTTGGCACGGCGGTACATTGGCGGCGTCGGGATCATATGAGGGATTCCTGCCTCGCCGTAGGGGGTGCAGGCGATGTTGCAGGATGGTGCCTTCGGCCCTTGGGAGTTCGCCTGGCGGCGAACATCCCGACTGGCGGCGAACGTCCGGGGGGTGATTTCGGCTCGACCAAGGGCTTTGAAGCCCATGCAACGCGAACGGCCGACGATCCTTCTGGTCGAGGATCATCTGAGCACCCGCACCTTCCTCGCCGACAACCTGACGGTCGACGGGTACGACATCCTGACGACCGACTGCGTGCGCGACGCGTTGCGTCTGCTCGCAACCAAGTTTCCTGACCTGGCGGTCGTGGACCTCGGGCTACCCGACCGCGACGGTCTCGAGCTGCTTCGCGACGTGCGCGACCCGGACAGCGCCGCGGGGCGGATCGATCGACACATCCCGGTGCTCGTCATCTCGGGCCGCGCGGGCGAGCTCGACCGGCTCCGCGGCTTCGAGCGTGGCTGCGACGACTACGTGACGAAACCGTTCTCATATCCGGAGCTGAGGGCTCGGATCGAGGCGCTACTGAGGCGGACCGAGCGCAAGGAGACCCGCGGCCTGCTCCGCGTCGGTCCGATCCAGATCGACCCGCTGGCCCGGCAGGCGTGGTTGTCCGGCTCCCTGCTGGAGCTGTCCAAGAAGGAGTTCTCGCTGTTGCGAGCGCTCGCCTCCGATCCGACCCGGGTGTTCACTCGCGAAGAACTGCTCCGCGGCGTCTGGGGCTACGCGACGATTGGCAGGACTCGCACGCTCGACTCGCACGCGTACCGGTTGCGCCGGAAGCTGGGGGAGGGGGGAGACAGGTTCGTGGTGAACGTGTGGGGCGTCGGCTACCGGCTGATAGATGGGGAATTGCGTTAACCCGAAGATGAATGTGCATTCAGCCGAGACGAATACGCGCACTCCCCCGGTTCTCCGTGAGGCGCCAGGGCGATGATCGCCGCGATCGGGTGGATCGTCGCGGTCGCAGCCGGGGTGTGGGTGCTGCGGCTGCGGAGCGTACGCGCGTGCCGGATGGAGCTGGTCGCGCGGGCGTGTCACGAGCTGCGCGGGCCGATCACCGTGGCCAGGCTCGGGTTGGCGCTCGCCGCCCGCGAAGACGGGCTGCGACCGGACGTGCTGAGGGCGATCGACCTCGAGCTTGCGAGCGCCGGCCTGGCGCTCGAGGACCTGACCGCCGCCCCCGCGGGGCGGCACGGTCCCTGGCGAGTCGACGCCGTCGACGTGACAGCGCTGCTCGCCGAGTCCGTAGAGGCGTTCCGGCCGCTCGCGGTCGCGCGCGGCGTCGAACTGGGTGTTCACTGGCAAGGTGAGCCAGGCGTCCTCCGCACCGATCGCATCCGTCTGGCCCAGGCGACCGGGAATCTGATCGCAAACGCGATCGAGCACGGCGGTGGAGCAGTCGAGCTGAACGGCCGCGCGGACGATGCCGGCCTCGAGATCTCCGTGACGGACGGCGGAGCGGGCCTGCCGGCCCCCGTCGCCGATCTCGTTGCGCGCCGGCGGGGCGGCCGGGGCGCACGTGGCCGCGGCCTTGCGATCGCCGCCGAAATCGCCAGGCGGCAGGGGGGAAAGCTCGTTGCCGACGGGTCGCGAGTCTCGCTGCGTCTGGCCGGCGAGCGCCTGGCGGGCGAGGCGTCCACCGCCCTCAAGTGCTCTGGCTCGGCGGGTCCGGGCGTGGTGGAGGGTTCTTCGCAAATGGCCGGCGGCGGACGCCCTCGCCCGCTCGCTTGAGCCGACGGCCGTCAGGGCGGTGGCGCTTCCGCCGCCCGGTTGGGCTGACGGCTGCGTGGGCGGTTGGTGCGTCAGTTCCGCCTTGACAGGCCGGCCGCGAGCGATGCGCTACGCCGGCGACCCAGTAGCTGTCGTATTTCTGTCGGCGCGGATCGTGGGGATGGTGACGGCGGTCGGGCACGAGGCGCGACGTGTGCTTGTCGCGACCGAGGGCGGCCAGGCGCTCCTTCGGGCTCAGCCGGGCCACCGGTACGTTCCTCGCGGACGGTCAGTCTGGCGGGCGCCGGCGGGGTGGGGCTCGCCGGCGGGCGGGTGGTGGCGCCGCACGCGCCAGGTGTGACGGGCGCGTCACATATCGCCCTCCGCCTGCGGCTTTTCTGACGGTTTAGCCCCCGGTCGCGGGCGGCCCGCCCGAAACTCGGGGGGTCGTGATGCGAAACGCCGGACAGTCCGGCGGAACGCAGCGCGGGCCTCGGCCTTCGGGGGTTATGTGATGGCGAGCGTGATCGACAACGCGATCGCCGCCGTCGCGGCCGGCAGCACGCGTTGATCACTTCGCATCAGCTCCTCGCCCTGGGACCGAGCGCAGACGACATCCAGTACCGGGTCACGATCGGCCGCCTCCACCCGATCCACCGCGGCTTCTACGCCGTCGGGCACCCGCCCGTCTCCCCCCACGCGCTCGCCGCCGTACTCGCGTGCGGCGCCGGCGCCGCTCTCAGACGCAGCTCACGCCGCCACCCCGGGGGGCATAACGAAGCACCGGCAGCAGCCACTCGAAGTCACCGCCCGACCAAGCACCAGCACCGCCTCCTCCGAACCCACCGCTCAAAGACCTCGCACGCCCGACTTCACAACGCACTGTTAGGGCTCGCGCAGGAATAAGTGTGGTGATCCGGCGGCGTGGCTGGGCGTGGCTGGCGCCACCGGCTCGCCCGATGATACCGGGAGTATTTGAGGGCGAGCCGGTGGCGTCAGACGCGTCCAGACGCCGTCGGAGCCCGAAGTTATTCGTGCGCGAGCCCTTAGTCGCGAGGGGTGCGACTGAGACGCATCAGTTCGGGCTGGTGGGTCCGAGCTGATCGCACGATGCACACCGCTCGGACGGAACTTCGCCCGTTCTGCAAAATCGCGCCCAGATTCCACGGGTGCAGGCTCGTTTGCAGCTCCGACGGACCCCTGCTCCCACCTTCTCCCACGGCCCTATCCCCAATGATCACGGGGGATAAGGGGCCGCGACGTCAACTGTTAGACGCAGGCAAAGGCATGGTGTGAGAAAAGGGTTGCATTGTGGGGGAGTGTGGGATACTGTGGGCGAAGCAATGCAGTGCGGAACCCGGGTGGCGGGGCTCCTCCCACCCAGCCACCCGGGTTCAGAGTTCGGTCAATCACGTGAGAACCCTTGGCATTCCGCGGAACCTTCGATCATGCGCTCGACGCGAAGAACCGGCTTACCGTCCCGGCAAAGTTTCGCTCGGCGCTCGCGGACGGCGTCGTCCTCGCCGGGTCACCGGAGGTCACGCCCGGGGAGCCGAGATCGCTGGGCATCTGGACACCCGAGGTCTACGACGCATTCACGACGTCGATCCTCACGGGACTCAACCCTCTCTCACCCAGGGCCCGCGAGCTCAAGCGGTTCTTCTTCAACCACTCCCACGACACCGAGATTGACGCCGCCGGACGCGTGATGATCCCGCCCTTCCTCATGAGCTACGCGGCGCTGGGCAAGGACGTAGTCGTCACGGGCTCCGGTGAGTGCCTGGAGGTTTGGGACCGCACGACCTTCTCGCGCTACCAGGACGACGTCCTCACCCGTATTCCCGACATCGCAGCGAGCCTTGGCGACACTACTTGACATGACGCAGGTGCATATCCCGGTCCTGGCGGGAGAGCTGATCGATCTGCTCGATCCGCGGGATGGGGATCTAGCGGTCGACTGCACGGTCGGCGGGGGAGGCCACGCGCGGCTGATCGCCGAGCGCATCGGGCCGTCCGGCACGCTGATCGGCATCGACCGGGACCCGGCCGCGGAGGAGCGCTTCGCGGAGCTGGCGGAAGAGGTCTCCTGCGAAACGCGGTTCATACGCGCCGACTTCGTAACCGGGCTCGAGCTCCTCGCCGAGGAGCGGCTGCGAGCCGACCTCGTCTATCTCGACCTCGGGATGTCATCGATGCAGGTCGACACCTGGGAGCGCGGATTCTCATATGCCTATGACGCGCCGCTCGACATGCGGATGGATCCGGGCCAGGAGCTGAGTGCCCGCGACGTCGTCAACACCTGGGACGAGCGCAGGATCGCGCGGCTGCTACGCGAATACGGCGAGGAGCGCTACGCCCCTCAGATCGCCCGAGCGATCGCCCGCGAGCGACGCCACCGCGAAGTCGATACGACGCAGGCACTTGTCGACGTGATCAAGTCAGCCGTTCCGATCCCCGCCCAGTTCGCCGGCGGCCACCCAGCAAGGCGGACCTTCCAGGCACTGAGGATCGCCGTCAACGACGAGCTGGCGCAGCTCGATGGGGCCCTGCCGGCAGCGTGGGACCTGCTTCGGCCCGGTGCTCGGATCGGGGCGATCTCGTTCCATTCGCTCGAGGACCGGCGTGTGAAGCGGTTTCTCGCGGCGCTCGCGCGCGGATGCGTGTGCCCGCCCGACCTACCCATCTGCGTGTGCGGTCACGAACCGGAAGCCGAGCTGCTGACGCGGCGCGCGGTGGCGCCGACACCAGGCGAGGTCGCCACCAACCCGAGGTCGAAGTCCGCCCACCTGCGCGTAGCACGCAAGCTGGAGCAGCGGACGCCATGAGATCTAGAGCAGCCGCCACCGCCGCCGGCAAGCGAGCCGCCGCCGACAGCCGTGACGCCAGGCGAGCCCGGCGTAATGAGGTGCCGAGCCGCGACGAGTTCTCTCCGCGAGCCGGGGTTTTGAAGCGGACCGGGTCCCGGCGCGCGTTTGCGCCGGCCAATCCGCGCCGCGTTTCCGGCCCGGTGCGCGGTCGCGCGGAAACGGGCGCGACCGCTCGCGGGGCCTCGGGCGTGACCGCTCGCGCCGCGTCGGCCGCGTCGGCCGCGACGGCTCGCGCGGCCACGGGCGCGACGGCTCGCGCCGCGTCGGCCGCGACGGCTCGCGCGGCCACGGGCGTTACCGCCCGCGCGGCCGCAACGGTCACTGCCGCCGCAACGGCGCTGGCGACGGCCGCTGAGGTCGCTCCCCGGATCGTCCGTCCGGCACCGCGGATCACTCGCCCTGCCCGGCATGTCCCGCGGCCGGTCCGGCCGGCTCGCAGCGTCGCTCCGACGACCGGCACACGGGGCGCCCGAGCGCTCGGTTTCGTGCGTACGCTCCCCGATCATGCGCTGACCGACCGGCTGGTACGCGGTCGGGCTTGGATCCCGATCCTCGGGGCGCTGCTCGCGGGCATCGTCGCCCTGCAGGTCTCGCTCCTGCGGCTGAACGCCAGCATGGGACGCTCGATCGAGCAGGCGACGACACTCCAGACCAACAACGGGCTGCTCCGGGAGCAGGTCGCTGCGCTCGCCTCCGCCGGGCGGATCGAACGGATCGCGGCGGGCATGGGGTTGACCATGGCCGCGCCGGAGCAGATCGACTTTCTCTCCCGTCGATCCGGCGGAATTGCCAGGAAGGCGCTCGCCAATATGGCCGCTCCGGCCGCGACCGCGCTCGCGAATGTCCAAGCAGCCGGGTCGACCACAAATCAGAGCTCTACCAACGCGACGGACACTGCGACGACGACGACTCCGAGCTCGACCGCCACCGCGCCCGGCGCCGGTGGCGCGGTCGCGGGCACGGGGCAGACCGGAGTCGCGGGCGCCTCGGCGCCGACCACAGCGGCTTCCGGCACATCCTCGATGGCTGTTGGCGCCGACCCGGCCGACGCCGCGGGCGGGACCGCCGGTGCCGCCGGGACCCAGCCCGCTGCCCTTACTCAGCCTGGCGCGGGACTAACGGGTGCGGGCGCCACCGGTCAGCCGCCGACCGGCGGGGCTTCCACCGGCACCGGAGGCTGATCGCGAGCCGTGGGGCTGATCGATCGCCGCATCGGACTGCTGTTCGTGGCGTTCGTGGCTCTGCTGATGATCGCCCTATCGCGGGCGGCCTACCTCGGCACGGTCAAGGCCGGCGCGCTGCGCGCCGCTGCGGCCACGCAGCAGGTCACGACCGTCCCCGTCCCCGCTATGCGCGGCGCCATCACCGACGCGAGCGGGGCGGGGCTCGCGGTCTCCGAGACCGCGGATGACGTCATCGCCGACCCGCTTCTCCTCACGCGGCCGCTGCGCGACGCCGAGCGACTCGCCCGGCTGCTCGCGCTACCGCAAGCGAAGGTTCTCACCGTCCTGTCAGAGCACCGAGGCTTCGTCTACCTCGCACACAGCCTTCCGACGGCTCAGGCGAAGTCCATCACGCGGCTACAGATTCCGGGTATCAGCCTGGTTCCGGAGGTCACGCGGGACTACCCCCAGGGCTCGCTGGCCTCACAGGTGATCGGGTGGGTCGGCAACCAGAACCAGGGCCTTGGGGGGCTCGAGTACGCCTATAGCAAGATCCTGAGTGGTCGCGCGGGCGAGCGCCGCGTCGTCAGTGACGCCCTCGGCCAGCCGATCTCGATCAACGACGTTCACTCGGCCGTCCCCGGCAAGGCGATCAAGCTGACGCTCGACTCCGCGCTGCAGTCCGAGGTTGAGCAGGTGCTTGCGGGCGTCGGAGCCACCTACGCGCCGAAGGGAGCGACCGCGATCGCCATGAACCCGAAGACGGGGGCGATCCTCGCGCTGGCGAACTGGCCGCCGGTGGACCCGAACACCGTCAGCGGGGCGAACGCGGGAAGTATCACCAAGACCCAGCTCCAAGATCTCGAGGACCGCGCGGTCACATTCAACTACGAGCCAGGATCGACGTTCAAGGCCGTGACCGTGGCCGGCGCCCTGCAGGACGGCGTCATCACCCCGAGCACCGAGTTCGACATCCCGCCTTACCTCCAGGTCTACAACCGGCAGATCCACGACGCCGAACCCCATGGCAACGTGACCTATACCGTCGCCCAGATCCTCCAGTACTCGAGCAACATCGGCGCCGACGAGATCGCGATGAACAAGCTGGGGAAAGAGCGCTTCAACTACTGGGTGCACCAGTTCGGGTTCGGCACAACGACCGGCGTCGACCTGCCTGGCGAGGAGCCTGGCGTGGTGCTCCCATACTCGCAATGGTCGGGCACGACGATCGCGACGATGCCGTTCGGGCAGGGGCTGGAGGTGACGCCGATTCAGATCGCGGCAGCGTACGCGGCGATCGCCAACGGCGGCATTCTCCGCACACCCCATATCGTCCAGTCGATCGGCGGCAAGGCGGTCCCGGTCCCGCGCGGCCACCGGATCATCTCCGCCGCCGTCGCATCCGAGATGCGCGTGATGTTGCGGGGCGTATACGCGGACGGAGGGACAGCATCCGGCGCCGCGATCCCGGGCTTCGACCTCGCGGGAAAGACGGGAACGGCGAACGTCGTGGTGAACGGCCAATACTCCAAGGACGAGTTCATCGCTTCGTTCGTTGGGTTCGTCCCCGCCAGCAACCCGCAGCTCGAGGTGATGGTGATGGTCGACGAGCCATCGAAGGGCTCGATCTTCGGTGGCGCGGTGGCCGCGCCCGCGTTCGCGCAGATCGTCGGCTGGGCAGTGCCCTACATGGGGCTCAACCCGTGCCCGGCACCGTGCCCGACGGTCGCGACCTCTCTTCCCGGCGGGTAGCTCCGCGTCCGCGGCGGGGTCGGCGGGTCTAGGTGGCGTCCGAATGGCTGCGCTCCACGGGGTTAAAGGGGACTTCTCGTCGTTTGGGGTGAAACCGGAGGGCAAGCGGCTCCCGTGCTGAATATTCACTGAGGGTCAGGCTGTCGCAGACCCGAGGCGGTTTGTGTGAATGTGACGACTCCGAAGGTCCCGGGGGCGGCTCGGTTGGCCTGGGTGCGGCGTCCGCAGCCGTCCTCGTCGGGACCTGGTCGAGTAACTGCCCGTATGGTCCAGTTACTCGACCCCGGTCCGTCGAGCGGGCGCGTTTCGGGTGATCCTGCATGTCGGCGACGGCGCACCGCGGAGGCCCGTGCAGCGGAGGAGCAATGAAGAGATGGCGCGCCCGCCCAACGATCGGCACGTTCGCAGTAGCAGGGGTTCCGCAGTCATAGCGTCCGGCGATTCACCCCTTCTCGGAGAGGAGAGCCGTTAAAGAATGGAACACACCCTCCAGCTGGCCCGGCGGTGGGTGTCACGCCCGTGTGACACGGGTCACGACTTCACGCCGCCGCGCGGTGCGCCCGCGGGCGCGGGCGGCTCCGCACGCCGGCGCGAGATGGGCCGCCGGCTAGACCTCCGAGTCGCCGCCGCCACGCAGCTCCGGCCCGCCTGGCTCGCCGCCAAGCTGCCGGCCCAGCGCCGCCAGCCGCTCGTCCCACTGGCCGCCGACGTCCGCCATCCAGGACACCGCGTCCGAGAGTGGGGCGGGGGTTACGCGGTAGCGGACCTCGCGGCCCGAGCGCTGGCGGTCAAGGAGCCCGGCGTCGGCGAGGGCCGACAGGTGCTTGAGTACGGCCTGTCGCGAGATCGGCAGCTCGGAGGCGAGCTCGGTGGCGGTCGCGGCGGGACGGTCGGCGAGCTTGGCGAGCAGCCGGCGGCGCGTGGGATCTGAGAGCGCGCCGAAGACCGCGCCCGCGTGATCGGTGCGGTCCACCTAGCGTGCCGCGACGAGCTCGGGGCCGAAGGATGCGCCCCCGGAGCCGAAGAGCGGGATGCCGACCGCGTCGAGGAGCTCGAGCGGCCGCGTCTCGACGATGCGCAGCCGGGTGGCGTCCGGGGTGGGCTCGAGCGTCAGCTCGACGCGCGTCGCCGGCTCGTCGTCGTTTGCCCACCAGAACGTCAGCCGACCCGCGCCGGCCTCTCGCGCGGCCGCGCTGCCAGGCGGCGAGACCTCCTCGACCCAGCCCCGCCGCACGGTGTCGCCGTGGCGGAAGCTGGCGTCCCCGCCAGGACGCAGGTCAAGGCTGACCTCGTCGGCGAGCCACCCCGCCAGCCGCTCGGGATCGGTCAGTGCTTCCCACACTTCCTCGCTCGAGGCGGGGAGTTCGAGCGCGCGTTCGATGCGGTCGGTCATGGCCGGGTCCTCCTGTCCGCTGCTATGCGCAACCCTGGGGTTGCGCCTTTGGTATGGTGCGGTACGCAACCGAATGGTTGCACCCTAGCACTTCACCAGAGGAGGACAGATGACACTTGTTCCGATGGTCGTCGAGCAGACCGCCCGTGGCGAACGCTCGTTCGACATCTACTCACGGCTGCTGAACGACCGCGTGGTGTTCCTCGGCGGCCAGGTCGAAGAAGAGATCGCCAACCTGATCGTCGCGCAGCTCGTGCACCTCGAGTCCGACGACCCCGATAAGGACATTCACCTCTACATCAATTCACCGGGCGGCTCGGTCTACGCAGGACTCGCGATTTACGACGCGATGCAGTTCATACGCCCCGACGTGCAGACGATCTGCTACGGGATTGCGATGTCGATGGGGTCGCTGCTGCTCGCCGGCGGTGCGCCGGGGAAGCGGATGGCGCTGCCGAACAGCCGGATCCTGATCCATCAGCCCTCGGGCGGCTTCCAAGGCCAATCGAGCGACATCGAGATCCACGCGCGCGAGGTGCTCGCGCTGCGTGCCAGGGTCGACGAGCTGTATGCCAAGCACACCAACCAGTCGCTCGAGCGGGTCCACGCAGACATGGAGCGCGACCGCTACTTCACCGCCGCCGATGCGCTCGCTTATGGGCTCGTCGACCGGGTTCTGGAGCGGCGGGAGCTCGGTCGTAACGCACGCGGGTTCGGGCAGGGGTAGTGGTAGCTGTCGGGCCGCGGGCGCCCCGGCCAGCTCCGCCGCCGCGCCGGCGGTCACCACACCCGGTCGCTTCGCGTCCCCGCCAAGGGCCCGGGACCGCTGCCGAGCCCCCGCCTCTAAACTCACCGCCCATGCCTGATCTTGGCCAGACTGCCGTTGGGACTTGGAGTGGGGGACGGTTTATGCGGTTTGGGGAGACTGTGGATGACGAGCGGTTTGCGGGGCTGGTGCGGCCGGATGAGGCGATCTCGACGGTGATCACTGCCGATGTCTATGGCTGTGGCGAGGCGGACCTGATGCTTGGCGGGGCGATCGCGGGTGTTCCGCGCGAGCGGATGTGCGTGGTTGGCGCGGTCGGACATGACTTCTATACCGGCGAGCGCGACGGGGCGAAGGGCTTCCCCCGCTTCACCGACCCGCGGCTTCGCGACCCGTCGGGGTACGGCGACTACCTGACGATGGCCACGGAGCGGAGCCTCGAGCGCTGCGGAATCGACGCCTTCGACCTGCTGCTGCTGCACAACCCCGACCGGATCGGCTACACGAGCGAGGACGTCTGGCGCGGGATGGCCGGGCTCCGCGAGCGCGGGCTGACACGGATGCTCGGCGTCGCTCCCGGGCCGGCGAACGGGTTTACGCTCGACGTGATCGGCTGCCTCGAGCGCTTCGGTGAAGTGATCGACTGGGCGATGATCATCCTCAACCCGCTGGAGCCGTGGCCGGGCGAGCTGTGCCTGGCGGCGGCGGCCACCGCGGGGGTGAAGGTGGTCACGCGCGTCGTCGACTACGGCGGGCTGTTCTTCGACGACGTCCTGCCCGGGCAGGAAATGGCGGCGCACGATCACCGTGGCTTCCGTCCGGCCGGCTGGATCGAGGCGGGGCGTGAGCGGATCAAGGGCATGCGCCCGTTCGCGCAGCGCCACGACTTGACCATGATCCAGCTCGCATGCCAATGGAACCTCGCCCACGACGCGGTTGATTGCGTGGTCCCGACGTTGATTCAGGAAGCAGGCCCCGCCGCTCGCCCCGTCGAACACAAGCGCGCCGAGCTCGCCGCCCTCCCAACCGACCTTCGCCTGACGTCGGCCGACGTCCAGGCGATCCGCGCCCTTGGCGACAACACCGGCTCGATGGCCCTGAAGGGCGGCAGCCCCGACCACGAGGGAGCAGAGCGCCCCGACCGCTGGCCCCTTGACGAGCAGCTCGAGCAAATCGCCCGCCGCTGGTCGATCAACCCCGCGGAAGACCTGGTCGCGGCCGGCCACTGACGCGCGAGCCGCAAAGCTCCCCGACCAGCCGCGGCCACAAGTAACCTCTGCGAGCGCATGCTCTTGGAGGACGTTTTCCCCAAAGCGCCGCCGGCCGCACGCGGGCTAGAGGTTGCGAACCTCGCCTACGACAATAGGCAGGTGCGCCCGGGCACGTTGTTCTTTTGCGTCCCAGGATTCACGCGCGACGGGCACGAGTTCGCGGCTGACGCGGTCGCGGCGGGCGCGGTGGCGCTCGTCGTGCAGCGCCCCGTTCCGGTCCAGGCGCCCCAGATCCTGGTCTCCGACGTGCGCGCGGCGATGGCCGCGGCCGCCGCTCGCTTCTACCGCGATCCGACCTCCGAGCTGACTGTCGTCGGCGTCACCGGAACGAACGGCAAGACCACCACGGCATTCCTCGTCCGTGCTCTGCTCGAGGCGCAGGGGCTCCGGTGCGGCCTGCTTGGCACTGTCAAGAAGGTGATCGGCGGCGTCGAGCACGAGGTCGTTCGCACTACGCCGGAGGCGATCGAGCTCCAGTGTGACTTCAGGGCGATGCTCGACGCGGGGGATCGCTCGTGCGCGATGGAGGTCTCGTCGCACGCGCTCGAGCTGCACCGCGCCGACGCGATCCATTTCGCGTCGGCGATCTTCACCAACCTGACTCAGGATCACCTCGACTTCCACGCGAGCATGGAGGAGTACTTCATGGCCAAGCGGCGCCTGTTCATGATGGCTCCCGCCGCCGCGGTCGTGAACGTCGACGATCCCTACGGGCGGCGTCTCGCCGCCGAGCTCGTGGGCCCGATCACGTTCTCGCTCGACCAAGACGCTGACGCAACCTACTGCGCCACCGACGTGAAGACCGGTCTGCGCGGCTCTGAGTTCACGGCGCTGACGCCCGACGGTCCCGTCGTCGTGCGCTCGCCGTTGCGCGGCCGATTCAACATCGCCAACGTGCTTGCCGCGCTGGCGGCAGCGCGCGTGGTTGGCGTCGAGCTCGAGATCGCCGTCGAGGCGATCGCCTGCGCGGGCCAGGTTCCAGGTCGCTTCGAGCCGGTGCAGGAAGGCCAGGGGTTCGAGGTCCTGGTCGACTACGCCCATACTCCCGACTCGCTCGAGAATGTCCTGTCCGCGGCCCGTGCGCTCGGAGGCGGCCGAGTGCACGTGGTCTTCGGCTGCGGCGGGGACCGCGACCGCGGCAAGCGCCCGCTGATGGGGGAGATCGCGATGCGGCTCGCAGACCGCGTGATCGTGACCTCGGACAACCCGCGCTCCGAGGACCCGGAGCAGATCATCAGGGAGATTCTCGCCGGCGCGGGGGACGACGTGCCCTGGATGGCGGACAGGCGAAGCGCGATCGCCGACGCGATCGCCGGCGCTGAGGACGGCGATGTCGTCGTGATCGCCGGCAAAGGCCACGAGCAGGGCCAGGAGCTCGCCGCGGGCCGCAAGATCCCTTTCGATGACGTCGAGGTCGCGCGCCAGGTGCTCCGCTCCCGGGCTCTGAGCAGGACATGAGGGACTGGAGCGCCGAGCGTATCGCCGACGCCGCGGAGGCTCGGCTGATCGTCGCGGACCGCGCTGCGAGCGGCTCCGAGCGGGACCCCAACGGCCCCGAACGCGTGGTGATCGACTCACGTGAGGCCGGGCCGGGCGCGCTGTTCGTCGGGCTACCGGGCGCCAACGTCGACGGCGGGGCGTTCGCCGCCGCGGCACTTGCGGCCGGAGCATGGGGAGTACTCGTATCGCCCGAGCACGCCGCAGCCGCCGCAGCCGCCGCAGCCGCCGCAGCCGCCGCCACGCGGCCCGGACCGCACGGTTTCGTGATCGCTGCAGAGCGCCCGCTTGTTGCGCTACAGCGCCTGGCGCACGCCTGGCGGTGCGAGCTTGGCGCGACCGTGATCGGCGTGACCGGCTCGAGCGGTAAGACCTCGACCAAGGATCTCCTGTTCGCGCTACTCAGCCCGGCTCGCCACACGGTCGCCTCGCGATCGAACCGCAATACCGAGATCGGGCTCCCGCTAGAGCTCCTCTCGGCGCCCGCCGGGACCGAAGTGCTGGTGCTCGAGATGGGGATGCGCGGGAGCGGGCAGATCACGGCGCTCGCGGCCATCGCCGAGCCCGACGTGGCCGTCGTGGTCAATGTCGGGCGGGCACACCTGGAGCTGCTCGGAAGCGTCGAGGCCATCGCCGCCGCCAAGGCGGAGCTGATCGCCGCGCTCCCGCCGGGCGGAACCGCCGTGGTGCCGTCGGACGAGCCGCTGCTCGCGGCCCATCTCCGCGAGGATGTGACCACGGTGACGTTCGGACCCGGCGGCGAGGTTCGGCTCAAGAGAGCCGACGGGGAGCGCGTCGAGATCGACCTCGACGGGACGCCGATTTCGCTCGAGGTCTCCTTCACCCAGGCCTACATGCGCCTCAACCTGCTCGCCGCCGTTGCCGCGGCGCGCGTCGTCGGGGTGACGCCGCGAGGTAGGATCGAGCCGGTGATCTCGGCCGGGCGAGGGGAGCGCCGCCGGCTGCCGGGAGGTGTCACGCTGATCGATGACTCCTACAATGCGAACCCGATCTCGATGCGCGCAGCGCTCGATGACCTCATCGCGAGCTCGGCGCCTGACTGCCGCCGGGTCGCGGTGCTGGGCGACATGCTCGAGCTCGGCCCGCAAGCACCCGAGTTCCATCTCGAGACCGCCCGGCAGGCCGACCGAATCGGGGTCGGTCTGCTCGTGACCGTGGGTCCGCTGGCAGCCGTGATGGCGAGCGCCTTTAGCCGCGAGGTCCATTCGGTACCCGACGCCCGGGCGGCCGCGGCGCTGGTGCCGGCGCTGCTGCGGGAAGGCGACGTCGTCCTTGTCAAGGGTTCGCGCGGCGTCGGGCTCGAGGCCGTCTGTCAGGTCCTGAGCGAGCCCGTGGCGGCCTGATGGATCTGCTCGGACTCGCGGCGCCGCCGGCCAGCGCGGGTGCGCTGACTGGCCGGGTCTTGATCGCCGGTACCGCGTCGCTGCTGATGTGCCTCTTCCTGAGCCCGAAGTTCATCGAATTCCTGCGCAACCGCGAGTTCGGGCAGAACATCCGCGCCGAGGGGCCGCAGGGGCA